>Ga0070709_10000448_pt1 | contig 24889 bp, 18 predicted proteins | sample LARL51metaG_FD_65449 | JGI IMG/M metagenome (GOLD analysis project Ga0070709, IMG submission 65449) | Corn, switchgrass and miscanthus rhizosphere microbial communities from Kellogg Biological Station, Michigan, USA - LAR L5-1 metaG | ecosystem: Host-associated > Plants > Roots > Rhizosphere ... | reverse complement strand
ACCGCCGCCGCCGCATCCTCGGCCACGACCACCCCGACACCCTGGCCTCCGCCGCCTACCTGGCCGCTGACCTGCGCGCGCTCGGCGAGGTGCAGGCCGCCCGCGACCTGGACCACGACACCCTCGACCGCCGCCGCCGCATCCTCGGCCACGACCACCCCGACACCCTGGCTTCAGCCGCCTACCTGGCCGCTGACCTGCGCGCGCTGGGCGAGGCAGATGATGCACCATGAAGCCGGGCCGGCGCGCGGCCACCCGTGACCGGGACGGCTGCCTCAGGCTGGCCGCAGTTCCGGCGTCACGTGCCCGGCCACCTCTTGCGCGATCCCAACGGCGGCCGTAGCGGCTGAGCCGACCGCGGCGGGAACACCCTCGCGGGCGGCGCAGTCGGCGCACTCGCGGGCCAGTACGGCCGCCCGTTCCGCCAGCAGCACCCAGGCCGGCTCACGCCACGGCACGAAGTTCCCCATCTGGTAGTACATCTGGAACGATGCACCAGCCGTGTGATCGGGGCTCTCCGGCCCCATAGGCAGCCGCGTCAGGGCGGTGCCCAGCGGCTTCAAGACCCCGGTCATGGTGGCGAACGCGGCGTGGACCAGCGCGTCCAGCTGCTCATCGGTCTCATCGGTGTGGGTGAAGAACCGGGTCAGCACCTGAAGCAGTACCTCGTAAGCCAGGTTGAACAGCTCGGCGACCTCACGGGTGAGCGGGTCGGTCGGCTGCGGCTGCGGCTGCTCGATGTCGTAGGGCTGCTGGGTGAAGGCGGGAATGACCGGCCGGGCGGGCTCGAAGAACGGGTCCTGTTCCCGCAGCTGCTGGTATTCCTGCCAGATGCCGTAGAACCGGCCGTAATGCGCGGGCCGCCAGTCACCGCGCGCCCCCTCGCCTTGATCAATGATCTCATCGCGGGCGGCGCGCGCCGACGCCAGGTCGTAAGGGCGGCCATCGCGTACACCCAGATCACCAGCTGGGCGAGCAAGCCCGCCTCGCGGCAGGACTGCAGCTCGCGGGCCTGAATCGCGTGCCAGCTCTCTTCGTCCCACACCGTTACTGCGGCGACGACAGCCACCGGGCTCCATCGCAGGCGCTCCGCCGCGGGGATCTCTTCTCCGGCAAAGATCCCCGCTGCTCGTCTCAGCAGGGGTGCCGCCTGGGCGCGTCCTTCGGTGACCAGGACCGCCAGTCCCTTCCAGCAGCAGATCGGGTGGGCGGGGCGCGCCTGCCGGCGGCGGGGCTGACCGAACGGCGCATCCCACCTGAGGGCATCGCCGGGGACGGCGAGGTCCGACCAGGGATACGCGCTGGGGACTTCGACAGATGCGAGCGCCCCTCAGCGGGAGGGACGCTGCGTGGGTGACCTATTCCACCCCTCCAGGCATTCGGGAAGGAACGCACATGTCTGCCACCGCTACACGAGCACCGGTCGTGCTGGAACCGGCGTCCCAGGCGTTCGTCGAGGCCAACGCGAAGCCCCCGTTCCTGTACCAGCTCACCCCGGCCGAAGCCCGTAAGGTCCTCGACGACGTCCAGGCCGCGCCGGTCGACAAGCTGCCCGTCGAGGATCGCTGGGTCAGCGTCCCGGCCAAGGTTGGCGACGTGCGCGTACGCATCGTCCGGCCACCGGACACCCCGGGGACGCTACCGGTGATCCTCTACATGCACGGCGGCGGCTGGGTGCTCGGCAACTCAGCCACGCACGACCGGCTCGTCAGGGAACTGGCCGTTGGCACCGACGCCGCCGTCGCGTTCGTCGAGTACGACCGCTCGCCGGAGGCGCACTACCCCGTCGCGATCGAGCAGGGATACGCCACGGCCCAGTGGATCGCGCGCGAGGGCGCCGCCAACCAGCTCGACCCGGAGCGCATGGCCGTGGCCGGCGACTCAGTCGGCGGCGGCATGACCGCGGCGCTGGCGCTGATGGCCGGCGAGCGCGGCGACGTGCGCTTCGTCCACCAGTCGATGTACTACCCGGTCACCGACGCCGCGATGGACACTGGCTCCTACGAGCAGTTCGCGGAAGGCTATTTCCTCACCGCCAAGTCGATGGCGTGGTTCTGGGATGCCTACCTGCCCGATGCCGGGCGGCGCTCCGAGCCGTTCGCCTCACCGCTGCGCGCGAGCGACGAGCAGCTCAGCGGCCTCCCCCCGGCGCTGGTGATCGTCGACGAGGCCGACGTGCTGCGCGACGAGGGAGAAGCCTACGCGGCGCGGCTGCGCGCGGCCGGCGTCGCCATCACGACCGTCCGTTACGACGGCATCACGCACGACTTCATGATGCTCAACCCGCTCAGCGGCACCCACGCCACCCGAGCCGCCATCGCCCAGGGCATCTCCATCCTGCGCGGCGTGTTCCACGGCAGCTGACATACCGCACCCCGCACGCGAGTTGGCCGTCAGCATGACGGCCGGCCTCCACATTCACCCACGTCACGCCCGGAGGAAAGATGAGCACCCCGACCGGCGACAACGCCTTCCTGTACGAACTCGAACTCACCGTCAGGACAGAAATTACCCTCGCCGAGACAAGCCTGCCAGAAGAACAGGCCGACGGCATGCCGGGCGATGAATGGCCGCCCGACCCGGATGTCCAGCGCTACGATGCCGTCCTTCGCGCCCTTCTCGGCGCCGTCGAGGCCATGGAAGACGCCTCCGGTCCCGGCGACCATCCTCCGCCGGCCGAGACGGCATAGGGCTGCGCGGGAGTCCGCAGGCGCTCTGCCTATCGTGTTTGTACCGGGCACCCTTACCTGGGATCGTCTTATGCGAACGGCGCTGGAGGACGCGTCGCGGTCGGCGCCATCCAGCAGATCCGTCGGCACTATGCGGCGCTGCTTTCTGGTGCGCAGGAATGAGCAGATGGTGACAGACAACACACCACGGCTGTCCGGGCTTATCGGCGTATATCTACAGGTTGGTGACCTTCAGCGCTCGCTGTCGTTCTACTGTGACGTGCTGGCGCTGGAGGTTGTGTGGAACGATGGCGCGCTGGCGGTGCTGCACACCCATCGGGCCCCCACCGATTCGCTGGTGATCCGGGAGATCGGCGAGGCCGCCCGGCACAATATGGGCGAAGCCGGGGTGACGCGCGTCCTCTGGCATGCGGAGGACCCCGCCGAACTAGACAGCGCCGAGGAACTCCTGACCCGGCAGCAGGTGCCTTACCAGCGGCATCGTGACGTGGAAGTGGACGGCATCACGATGCACGACCCCGACGGGCTCGAAATCGTGCTCCTGTGGATCGGCGAGAAAGACCCCACCACCGGGCCGCCAGCATGGCTCTACTGGTACTACTAATCGGCCGCTGGCAGCGAGTCAGCGGATGCCTTCTCCCCGACCTGGTGCCCGGTGGCTGAGCCAGTCGTCGAATCGGGTCGGCCCGAGCTGAGCGCCATCACCCGGCAAGAGTGCGCGCTCGCTCAGCCGGGCCCCGAAGTACCGAGCTTGAGGATCGGCGACCACGACGCGCTGATCCCCCACGGAGCGCAGCGCTTGCCGCACGAAGTCCTCGAAGCGCAACGGTTCAGGCCCGGCGATCTCGATCGTGTTGTTCACCGGAGCGGCGAGCGCGACGTTACACAGCGCGGCGGCGACATCGTCGGCTGCCATCGGCTGAATCAGCACCGGGGGAACCCGCACCGTCTCGCCGTCACTCGCCTCGTCGGCCATACGAGCGGCGAACTCGAAGAACTGCGTCGCGTGGACGATTGTGTAAGGGATCGACCAGTTCTTGATGAGCTTTTCTTGCGCGATCTTTGCCCTCATGTAGCCGCTTTCGGCCAGCCGTTCGGTGCCGACGACCGACAGCGCCACGTGATGTGCCACGCCGGCTGCCGCCTCCGCGTCGAGGATGTTGTGGGTCGATGTCTCGAAGAACTCGAGTACCGCGGTGTCCTCGAACGACGGCGAGTTCGACACATCCACGACCACGTCAGCTGCGGCGAGGGCTTTGGTGAGGCCCTCGCCGGTGAGGGTGTTGACGCCAGTGCCGGGTGACGCGGGCACGGCATCGTGACCGTGCGCGGCGAGTTCAGCGACGACCTTGGAGCCGATCAGCCCGGTCCCGCCGATGACGACGATCTTCATGATGACCTCCTCCTTCTTGTCGTGGCGCGATTAGCTCTGCAAGAAGGCGAGCCTGTCGGCGTTGACTTGATCTCGGTGCCGGCCGTGATGGTGCCCATGGATCTGCTCCTTGCAGGCCGGACCTGACAAGGAAAGGGTCGCTTGCCCGGGGTGCAGATCGCATCCGTGGAAGTCCCCAGTCCGGGCCGTGCCGCAGGCTCGGCAACAAAACGAAGCTCACTACGGCGGGGATATGGCCCCTTCCAACTGCCGCAGCGCGGCAGGGAGCTCGCGCCGGGAGCTCACGCCGAGCTTCGTGAATACCTTGTGCAGGTGGTACTCGACGGTTCGAGGGCTGATGAAGAGCTGACTTGCGATCTCCGGGTTCGTGTGGCGCTCGGCGGCCAGCCGTACGATCTGGCTCTCCTGGGCGGTGAGAGCGTTGCGGGTCCCAGCCGTTCGTTTGCGCACCGCTTCTCCGGTCGCCAGCAGCTCGCCGCGGGTGCGCTCGGCGAACGCTTCGGCCCCGATACCACTGAACGTCTGGTAGGCGATGCGCAGGTGCTCGCGCGCGTCGTGGCGCCGGTTCACCCGGCGCAGCCACTCGCCGTAGAGCAGGTGAGCGCGGGCGAGATGGATGACGATCCTGCCGCGCTCGAGGCGCTCGATCGCTTCGCGGTAGAGCGACTCGGCGGCGTGGCCGTCGCTCAACAGCGCCTTCGACCGGGCCAGGACGCCGAGGCCCCAGTCCGTGCCGCTGGCCAGGGTTCGTCCCTCGAGCTGCCAGAGGGCGGCCGCAGCCTCCTCGGCAGCGTCGCTTCGCACGCCGGCCTCGACGAGTTCGGCCAGTGACCAGTTGAAGTAACCCAGGTCATCGTGCTCACAGGCCAGGCGGGCGCCAGCGAGGGCGGCTGGATAGCGGCCAAGACCGTTGTTCAGGACGGCGGTGACGTACCCGGCCATACCCAGGACCCTCCCCTCGCCCCGGGCCGTGGCGTCCTCGATGACCGTATCGATCAGCTGCGCCGCAGAGAACTCCTCCCCCCGCCAGGCGGCGAGGAAAAGCGCCGCGTACCGCATGGGCGCGTTGCCGGTTGCTTCCGTTATGGCGTCGGCCTCCTCGAAGAGCGCCGCGGCGGCGGCGAACTCCCCGGCAAACACGTGAACCCCGGCAAGGTAGACGAGCAGCACGGGCAGGGCGGCGAGCGCGCCGGCTTCGCGAGCCAGCCGGACGGACCTGGTGGAGAGCTCACGCCACCCCTCGTATTCCCACAGTTCGTGGACGGCCATTGACTGCGCCATCGGCGACAGGCGAAGTAGCCGCATGATTTCGTCCTTGGTGCGGGGATTTTCCTGCCGCAGTGCCTCCAGGGCGCGCTGGAGGGTCGGCACACCCGCCCGTGCGCCTTCGCTGAACCGGGCCTCCGCCGCCTGGTGCTCGAGATGGCGCGCCGCCATCCCATCCAGAAGAAGGTCGCTCGGCCGCGCCGGCCACGGCCCCGGCGGCGCCGCCCGAGCGGCTTCGGCCGCTTCCTGGAGTCCGTGTTGGCCTGCGAGCCGGCCGGCGAACATCGCCGCGCCGAAGGCTTCGAGGTATGTCTCCCGGGCCAGCCCGTCGTCGAGCCCTTCGAACGCTTTGGCGGCATCGAGGAACAGCGCGGTGGCGTCACTCCCGCGGCTGCGGACGAAGGCGATCTGAGCCCGGAGACGTGCCGCCCGGGCGCGCTGCATGTCGTCCAGCGGGCCCAATTCGGCCATGGCGAGCAGTTCGTCGGCGGTGTCGGGCGCGGCCGCCTCGAGCTTGGCCTGCGCAGCGGCCAGTGCCCTCACAGCGCGCCGGGCCGGATCCGGCGTCAGCTCCGTTGCTCGTTCGAGAAACGCAGCCGCCGCGGCGACGCCCCCTCGGTACCGGGCACGGTCCGCTGACCGTTCCAGGTCGCCGGCTACCGCCTCATCCAGACCCGTGGCCGCCTGGGCCCGATGCCACGCTCGACGATCGGGATCGGCGTCCGGATCTGTTACCTCGGCCAGTGCGTTATGTACCCGCCGTTGATCACGCGGTGGGGCCGCCCGGTAAGCGGCGGCGCGCACGAGGGGATGACGGAAACGCACCCGCCGTCCGAACTCGATCAGCCCCGAAGCCTCGGCTGGGAGCGCGGCATCGGCGGAGATCCCGAGCTGCTCGGATGCGCGCCACAACAAGGCGGCGTCCCCCACCGGCTCGGCCGCGGCGGTCAGCAGCAGCCGTTGGGTCTCGGCAGGAAGCGACCGAAGCTGCCGGTGGAAGCTCTGTTCGATGCGGTTTGCGAGCGGCAGCGTGTCGGGAAGACCGAACCCGCCGGCAAGCTCCGCCGCCATCAACCCGCGAGGCAACTCCACCAGCGCGAGCGGGTTCCCCCGCGTCTCGGCGACGATCCTGTCCCGCACGCGCTCATCCAGCCGGCCAGGGACCACCGACTCCAGCAACGCGCGGGCATCGGCGTCATTCAAGCCCGTGAGAACGAGTTCCGGAAGTCCCGTCAGCTCCCCTACTTCGATGGGTTCACGCAGCGAGAAGACCATGGCAACCGATTCCGCCAAGAGGCGGCGCGCGACGAACGCCAGTGCCTGTGCAGAGGCCCGGTCGAGCCACTGCGAATCATCGACCAGGCAGACGAGAGGCCGTTCTTCGGCCACCACGGAGAGCAGCCCGAGCACTGCGAGGCTGATCGTGAAGCGATCCGGCACCGCCCCGGCGCCCAGCCCGAATGCCGTGCTCAGCGCGTCGCGCTGTGGGCCCGGCAGGCGCGCCAGGCTGCTCAGCATGGGCGCGCACAATTGATGCAGGACGGCGAACGGCAATTCCATCTCGCACTCAACGCCCGCCGCCCGCACAACGCGGCAGTCACGCGCGCGCTCCTGCACGTAGTCCAGCAGGACAGTTTTGCCGACGCCCGCCTCGCCGCGCAGGACCAGCACCCGGCTCTGACCGGCCCGCACCTCAGCCAGCAACCGGTCAAGCGCCGCCTGCTCAGTCCGCCGGCCACGCAGTCCATGCCCGCGGTGACTGCTGGACATCGGCCACCGCCACGCCCGTAGGGACACCCGCACTGGCAGGCTAATTCGCGCACCCGGCCCGCACAAGGCAAATCCTGACCAGAGCCGGCCTTCAGCGGTGTGCCGGCGTGGCGGCGTGCCGGCGCCGCGTGGGCCGGCCCGTGCCCCGCGAACCCGGCGTCAGATCCGCGGGACACCAGGCCGGATTGCGGTCACCCGGTGGCCTGGGCGGCCTCGAGGATGACGCGGGTCACGACCGACGGCTTGGAGATGAGGGACAGGTGCCCGGCCTTGACGACGGTGATGTGGGCGCCGGCGCGCTTGGCCATGAACGTCTGGCTCGCGAACGGGATGACGTGGTCAGCCGTCCCGAGCACGGCCCAGGACGGGATGGTCTTCCAGGCTGGGGGGCCGAATGTCGCGGCCAGCGCGCTGGCGGCCAGCGGCCGCTGGATGGCCGCGATGACCGCAGCCCGGTGGGCGGGCAGGCCGTTGGCGAAGCATCCGGGGACCACGCTCGGCTTGAGGTACAGGTCGAAGTCACCGGGTGCGCCAGCGATGGGCACGATGTTGAACACGTCGGCGGGGCTGCCGGCCACGCAGGATCCGCTGATCAGGCTGGCGACTGTGTCGCCCTCATCGGGGATGAAGGCGTCCACGTACACCAGCGCCTTGACCTCGGGGTCACCGACCGCGGCGGCGGTGATAACCGCCCCGCCGTAGGAGTGCCCGACCAGGATGATCGGCTGCCCTTGGAGCGCCGGGTTCTGGGTCAGGAACTGATGCAGGTAGTCGGAGTCCTGCGGCAGGCCACGCAGCGGGTTGGGCGGCGCGTACACGGTGAAACCGCGGCGCTGCAGCCGGCTGATGACGCTGCTCCAGCTCGAGGCGTCCGCCCAGGCGCCGTGCTCAAGCACGATCACCGGCTTGGCACGGTGCCCCCAATGTGCCGCCGCCGCCCCGGCCGGGGCGGCGCGGCCAGGCACGATCGCTAGCAGGGCGGCGGCGACAACGACCGCCAAGAGCGCGGGCAGGCTGATGCGCCGCGCCGTGCGACTGAGTGACATGACTGCTTCCTCTCCTGAGGCTGAGCTGCGGAACTGCTCGTGGTTAGGGCGTTCTGCTTGCCGATAGCACCACTGTCACCGCTCGCCGGCGAGGATCGCCTCCGTGGAAGTCCCTAGTGGGTCCCCTGGGGACACTGGCGCAGCCACCGGCGCCGCGCCCTGCGGTCGTGCCCAGCCGCCAGGGCCTGGAATGGACTCCTACCATGGTGTGGTCTTAATCACTGATTGCTCTGGTGCCGGCTCGCTGGCCTGGCGAGGGCGTCTGGCTGTGAGGTCAGGCCTGATGCACGGCATCTCGCACGTTCTCTGCGTGGCGGTGGCCGATGTCCAACAGGCATCCCGGGCTCGGATTGCGTGGCCGGCGGACCGAGCTGGCGGCGCTGGACCGGTTGCTGGCTGAGGTGCGGGCCGGTCAGAGCCGGGTGCTGGTCCTGCGCGGCGAGGCTGGGGTCGGCAAGACAGCGTTGCTGGATTACCTGCAGGGGCAGGCGTCTGGTTTCCGTGTGGCGCGAGCGGTGGGCGTTGAGTCCGAGATGGAGCTTGCGTTCGCTGGCTTGCATCAGCTCTGCACGCCGATGCTGGGCAATCTCGCTGGCCTGCCAGGCCCTCAGCGCGATGCACTGGGCACTGTCTTCGGCCTGAGCACGGGGGAGGTTCCGGATCGTCTGCTGGTCGGTCTGGCGGCGCTCGGGCTGCTGTCCGCGGTGGCCGAGGAGCTGCCGCTTGTGTGCCTGGTCGATGATGCGCAGTGGCTCGATCAGGCCTCTGCACAGGCACTGGCGTTCGTTGCGCGCCGTCTGCTGGCCGAACCGGTCGCGTTGGTGTTCGCGGTGCGTGAGCCCAGCGAGGAGCAGCAGTGGAGGGACCTGCTACCGCTTGCCGTCGGGGGTCTGAGCAGCGGTGACGCTCGTGCGTTGCTGGACTCGGTGACCCCGGGACGACTGGATGAGCGGGTGCGAGATCGCATCGTCGCCGAGACACGCGGCAACCCGCTGGCGTTGCTGGAGCTGCCCCGGGGGCTGAGCGCCGCGGAGCTGGCCGGCGGGTTCGGGGTGCCCGACACGCCGACGCTGGCGGGCCGGATCGAACGGAGCTTCCTGCGACAGCTCCAGTCGCTTCCGGTCAAGACGCAACGGCTCCTGCTCGCGGCGGCAGCGGAGCCGATCGGCGACGTGACCTTGTTGTGGCGCGCGGCCAAGTGGCTCGGCGTCGGAGCGGACGCGGCGGCTCCCGCCGAAGCGGCGGGATTGATCGAGCTGGGTGCCCGGGTGCGCTTCCGTCATCCGTTGCTGCGCGCCGCGGTCTACCGGGCGGCGGCCTTGCCCGACCGCCGGGAGGTACATCGCGCCCTGGCTGAGGCGACCGATCCGGGCGCCGATCCCGACCGCCGGGCGTGGCATCGTGCCCTCGCTGCCACGGGGCCCGATGAGGCCGTGGCCCGCGAACTGGAGCGGTCGGCCACCCGGGCGCAAGGCCGCGGGGGCGTCGCGGCCGCGGCGGCATTCCTGCAACGGTCGGCCGAGTTGACGCCGGACCCGGCGCGGCGTGGAGCGCGCGCGCTGGCCGCCGCAGCGGCCAAATTCGCGGCCGCCGCGCCTGATGCGGCGTACGAGCTCCTCGCGATGGCGGAGCTCGGCCGGCTGGACCAACTCCAGCGGGCCGAGCTGGCGCGGTTGCGCGCCCGGATGGCCTTTGCCGAACGGCGCGGGAGCGACGCTCCGCAGTTGCTGCTCGATGCGGCGAAGAAGCTCGGACCGCTCGACAGCGGGCTAGCGCGGGAAACCTACCTAGAAGCACTCGGGGCGGCAATCTCCGCCGGTCGCCTCGGCCGCGGACTCACCGTGCGACAGGCGGCCGAGGCTGCCCGGGCTGCGGCGCCGTCGGCGCCGCGGCCGCCGCGGCCGCTGGATCTGCTGCTGGACGGGGCCGCGACGCGGCTGGCCGAGGGTTACGTCGCGGGTGTGCCGTCGCTCAGGCGCGCCCTGGACGCGCTCGGTCGACACGGCGGCCGCAGCGAGGCCGGCATCATGGGCTGGCTCCCGCTGGCGGCCATCGCACCCGAGCTATGGGACGACGCGACCTGGCATGAGCTAACCGCCCGTGCGGTCGGACTTGCTCGTGAGGCTGGCGCGCTCGCCGTGCTCCCTGTCGCGCTTACCTATCGCGCGGCCGTAGACGTGCACGCGGGAGAGTTCGGCGCTGCGGCCGGGCTGATAGAGGAGGCCAATGCCATCACGGCGGCAACCGGCAGCGCGTCTTTGGGGTACATCTCGATGATTCTCGCCGCCTGGCGAGGTGGGGAAACCCAGGCGCTGGAGCTGATCGAGGCCCTTGTCCGAGACGCGACCGCCAGGGGCTGGGGAAGGGTGCTCGGGCTCGCCTGGTATGCCACCGCGGTGCTGCACAACGGTCTGGGCGGCTATGAGGCCGCCCTGGTCGGCGCCCGGCGGGCATGCGAGTACGAGGACCTGGGTTTCTTCGGATGGTCCCTGGCCGAGCTCGTCGAGGCGGGAGCCCGGAGCGGCGCCAGCGACGAGGCGTCGGCGGCCCTGCGGCAGCTCAGTGAGCGGACACGCGCCGCCGGGTCGGAGTGGGCACTCGGCATCCAGGCCCGGTCACGCGCGTTGCTCAGCGACGGCCCGGCTGCGGACACCCTGTACCGGGAGGCGATCGACCGCCTGGGGCGCAGCCGCATCGCCGTCCATCTCGCCCGCGCCCACCTGGTATACGGCGAATGGCTGCGCCGCGAGCAGCGGCGAGCAGAAGCACGCGAGCACCTGCGGGCCGCCCACGACATGTTCGGCCGGTTCGGGGCCGCGGCGTTCGCCGAACGAGCCCGCCGGGAACTCCAGGCCACCGGCGAGACAGTCCGCAAGCGCACCGTGGACACGACCGATGCCCTCACCGTGCAGGAGGCGCAGGTCGCCCGGCTCGCTGCCGAGGGCCACACGAATCCTGAGATCGGCGCCCGGCTGTTCATCAGCCCCCGGACCGCGGAGTACCACCTGCACAAGGTGTTCTCCAAGCTCGGCATCAGCTCCCGCCGGCAGCTCCGGCACCACCTGGCGCTCGCGTAACCCGGGCGGCGCACCGGTCGGGTAGATCGTCAGACAGACTCGCGCCAGCGCATACCCAAGGTAAAGGTGAAGGTTGAACCGCCAGGGTTTCCCGAGGCCCGGGGACTCAGTGGGCAGATTCACCTCTCAGGTAGCCGGCCTGACGACGTGCGGCGGGGCCGCGGCGGCCAGGATTGCATGGGCGAGCAGGCTTGCCTTCGCTGCCTGGAGACACTGCCGGGGTTCTGGCTGCCGGGCGGGCTAGCGGGAGTGCTGGAGGGTGGCCGGGGTGCTGGGCAGGACGCGGTCGAGCTGGCTGCGTGAGGTGATGCCGAGCTTGGTGAAGACTTTGCGCAGGTGGTATTGGACGGTGTGTGCGCTGATGAACAGGCGGGTGCCGATCTCGGGGTTCGATAGCCCGTCTCGGGCTAGCCGGGCGATCTGAGCTTCTTGGGCTGTCAGTTCCTCATGCCTGGCGGGCAGGGTGCGTTTGCGGGCGGTGGCGCCGGTGGCCTGCAGTTCGCGCCTGGCCCGTTCGGCGAACGCCGCCATGCCCATCGCTTCGAGCATGCGGTGGGCGGTGCGCAGTTGCTCGCGTGCTTCGCTGCGGCGGCGCTCCCGGCGCAGCCATTCCCCGTACAGCAGATGGGCGCGGGCAAGGTCGACGCGCAGCCGGGTCTTGCCGAGGCGGGCGATCGCCTCGCGGTACAGGCGCTCGGCTGCCTCGCCCTCGCTCAGCAGCGCGCTCGAGCGTGCGTCGAGTCCCAGCGCCCAGTCCGTGCCACTGGCTGCCGTCCGCTCGGCGAGCCGCCGGTAGGCACTGGCCGCGATCTTGTGCATCCCGCTGCGTGCCGCGGCCTCGACCAGCTCGACCAGCGCCCAGTTCAAGAAGGCCAGCTCCCAGGGATTCTCAGCGGCCCGCTGGGCAGCGACCATCGCCTTGTCGTAGTGGCCCAGGCCGTTGCTGAGCACAGCCTTCGCCCACTCGACGACGGTTATCCCAATTCCTTCGCCGCGCAGTGACACGTCCCGCAGGGTGGCTTCGGCAAGTGCGGACGCCTCGGCTTCGCTGCCGCCCAACGCGGCAACGGCCACGGCGCTGTGCGGCGCGAGATGGCCCCCCATCGCCTCGGTAGCCGCCTGCTCCTCCTCGACCAGTGCCGCCGCGGCGGTCAGCTCGCCGGCGAAGAGGAGCATGAACGCACGTGAGCTGAGGGCGGAAGGAAGCTCGCTCAGCGCGCCAAGGTCGCGGGTGAGCCGGAGGTATTTGTCGGTGAGGAGGTCCCAGCGATCGTCATCCCACATGTCCAAGGCCGCTGCAAACGCTAGCGACAGCCAGCGCAGCTCCTGCTCTGCAGGCATGCCGCTCGCGAAGGCGGACAGTGCCTTGCGCAGGATCGGCAACCCCGCCGCGTATCCCTGGTTAACGTTGGCCACCAGACCTTCGAGAAGGAGATCGATTGCGCCGGGCGTGTCCGGCGACGGCGCGGCTCCGGCCGCACGCGCCACCGCCAGGACATCGCCGCCAGGGCTGGCCAGGCGCCCCGCGAAGATCGCGGCACCCAGCGCGTCCAGGTACGTGATCCGGGCGAGATCGGCGTCGATCGGCTCCAGCAGCCTGGCCGCCGCCAGCATCAGCGACGGGGCCTCGCTCCCCCGGCCCGTGGCGAACGCGAGCCACGACCGCACGAGATCGGCGCGGGCATGCTCGAACGCGCCGAGCGGCCCGGCTTCCGCCACGGCCAGCAGGTCCAGCGCCGCGTCGAAGGCGCCCGCCTGGACCTTGGCCTGCGCTGCGGCCAGTGCCCGCCCGGCCCGTTGTGCCGGGTCGAGCGTGAGCATGGCTGCCTGCTTGAGGAATGCGGCTGCGGCGGCCAGGCCGCCGCGTGCCTGGGCCCGGCCGGCCGAGCGCTCCAGCTCGGCGGCGACTTCCTCATCGGGCCCCGGAGCGGCCTGCGCCCGGTGCCAGGCACGCCGGTCGGGATCGAGCTGCTGATCGGTGACCTCGGCCAGGACCCGGTGCGCCTCCTGTCTGTCGCGGGCCGATGCAGACCAGTAGGCCGCTGAGCGGGCCAGCGGATGCCGGAACCGCACCCGGGTGCCGAACTCGGCCAGGCCGGCGTCGGCCGCGGGTGGCGCTGCTCCAGCGCCGATCCCAAGCTGGCCAGCGGCTCGCCACACCAGCGCCGGGTCGCCGGTCGGGTCGACCGCGGCGAGCAGCAACAGCCGCCGGGTCTGGTGCGGGAGGGCACCGACCCGCCGCTGGAAGTTCTCTCGGATACTGCCGGCAAGCGGTATCGCGCCGGGGAGCCCGAACCCGCCGGCCAGCTCCGCCACGGTCAATCCCCGCGGCAGCTCCAGCAGCGCCAGCGGGTTACCCCGCGTCTCGGCGACCATCTGATCCCTGACCCGCCCATCGATCGGCCCGGGCAGCACCGAATCCAGCAGCGTGCGCGCGTCGGCCTCCGGCAGGCCCGCGACCACCAGCTCCGGCAACCCCGCCAGCTCGCTGCCGGGGGCCCGGGCCGCGAAGACCAAGCCAACTGATTCCGCTCCCAGACGGCGGGCAACGAACGCGAGGGCCTGCGCCGATGCCTGGTCGAGCCACTGCCCGTCATCGACCAGGCACACCAGCGGCTGCTCCTCGGCGACGTCAGACAGCAGGCTCAGCACGGCCAGGCCGATCAGGAACCGGTCCGGCGCCGGCCCGGCACTCATGCCGAACGCGGTTCGCAGCGCGTCACGCTGCGGCCCCGGCAGGGCCTCCAGCCGATCCAGCATCGGCACGCACAGCTGATGCAGCCCGGCGAACGCCAGCTCCATCTCCGACTGGACGCCGGCGGCGCGCGCCACCCGGCAGCCTGCCGCGTGCCCGGCCAGGTACTCAAGCAGCGCAGTTTTGCCCACGCCCGCCTCGCCACGAACCACCAGCGCCCGGCTTTCACCGGCCCGGACGACCTCGGCCAGCCGGTCAAGCACGCCGCGCTCGGCGCGGCGGCCGGTCAGCGTCCCTGTGCGCCGCCACGCCGGCACGCCGCCGTGCACCTGCACCAGACCCACGCTAGCTATCTCCTGGCCAGCGCACTACCCGTGATGGCTACCCACCGGGGGATTCGACCGCCGGGCCGCCACCGCAGGCTTCAACTGAGCCCCGGCTGACAGCGGGAGCCACCCGTACGCCGGAACCAGCAGGGAACCTGCCGTCGACCTTGGCGAGCCCGGAATGGAGCAGAAATGACCACCGTCCACCATCGCTACGCCACCGTGAATGGCCAGCGGCTGTTCTACCGGGAGGCGGGCCCGGCCGGGGCGCCGGACGTGGTGCTCCTGCATGGCTTCCCTGCTAGCTCGTTCATGTTCCGCCACCTGATCCCGCTCCTGGCCGACCGGTATCACGTGATCGCCCCTGACCACCTCGGCTTCGGCCTGTCCGACGCGCCGCCCACCGGGGAGTTCGGGTATACCTTCGACGCCCTAGCCGGGCTGACCGCGGGCCTGCTGGACCAGCTCGGGGCCGACCGGTACACCCTGTACGTCCAGGACTACGGAGCGCCGGTGGGCTGGCGGCTCGCCCTGGCCAACCCCGACGCGGTGTCGGCGGTCATCACGCAGAACGGCAACGGGTACGAGGCCGGGTTCACCGAAGAGTTCTGGAAGCCAGTCCGGGCCTACTGGCGCGACCAGGACCCGCAGACCGAGGCGGATCTGCGGCAGGCGCTGACGCTGGAGGCGATCCGGTGGCAGTACCTGCACGGGGTGCCCGATGAGAGCCTGGTCAGCCCGGACACCTGGCATCACGACTTCGCCCTGGTGTCGCGGCCCGGCAACGACCTCATTCAGCTGCGGCTGTTCGCCGACTACGCCAGCAATCTGCCGCTGTATCCGAAGCTGCACGCCTGGCTGCGGGACAGCGGCGTGCCCGTGCTGGCGGTGTGGGGCCGCAACGATGAGATCTTCGGCCCCGATGGCGCTCGCGCGTTCGCCGGCGACGCGCCCGGCGCCGAGATCCACCTGCTCGACGGGGGCCACTTCCTGCTCGAAAGCGAGCTCGACGCCGTCGCGGGCTACATCCGCGGCTTCCTCGGAAGGACGCTGCCGTGACCGGGCCGCTACAAGGCCAGTATGTGCTGGTGGTGGGGCGGGGCAGCGGAATCGCCCGTGCGGTGACCATCGCCGCCCGGGACGGCGGGGCAAGGGTCATCGCCGCTGGCCGCGACAAGGACACCCTGGCCGCTGCCTACGCCGGCGAGCCTGCCATCAGGACTGAGACCATCGACCTGACCGATGAGGCGTCCATCGCCGCTCTTGGCGAACAGCTCGGCAGCGTTGACCACGTGGTCTCTACCGCGTCGGCGCGAGCCCGGGGCCGCCTCGCCGACCTGGACCGGGACGCGATCCGGCTGTCGTTCGACACCAAGGTGATCGGCCCGCTCATGCTGGCCAAGCACCTGGCCCCCCGGATGACAGAGGGCGGGTCGTTCACCCTCTTCTCCGGCGTCGCCTCGGCAAAAATCGCGGTCGGCACCCTTGGGGTGGCCATCACCAACGGCGCCGCCGACATCCTGGCCCGGTCCCTCGCCCTGGAACTGGCGCCGATCCGGGTCAACGCCATCTCCCCCGGCGTGATCGACACCGGCGCCTGGGACGCCCTGGGCGCGCAGGGCAAGGCGGACTACTTCGCCGGCATGAGCGCCCGCAACCCGGCCCGGCGCATCGGCACCGCCGACGACATCGCCAACGGCGTCCTGTTCGCCATGACCAGCACCTTCCTCACCGGCCAGACGCTCCACATCGACGGTGGCGAACCGCTCACCTGACAGCCCCGCCCGGCCGTGGCTCAGACCATGCAACTGCCCCTAGTCAACCCCAGGACGAAAGATACACACCCAGCCGAAAGGAACGTTGAAATGAGCGCGAATGAAGTGAGCACGAACTGGAACTGGCTCGATCGCCCAGATCACCGGACGGACGAGCCCGACCGACCGCAGGCCATGCCCGTCTTCGCCGGGCAGAAACTGGTGGTGGTCGGCGGCAGCAGCGGGATGGGGCGGCAGACCGCCGCCGACGTGGTGGCCGCCGGCGGCAGCGCCGTGATCATCGGCCAGGACCCGGGCAGTGTCGACGACACCGTCCAGACCCTGGCCAAAGACGGCAAGGCCTACGGCATCACCGCCGACCTGACCGACCGGGAGCAGGTTGACCTGGTCCGCGAGCAACTGGCCGGCGAGCACGCCGACGCCACCCTGCTGGTCAACGCGGCCGGGTTTTTCGTCCCCAAGCCTTTCCTGGAGCACGACGACGCGTTCTACGACGCCTACCTCGAACTGGACCGGGCCATCTTCTTCCTCACCCAGACCGTGGCCCGCGGCATGATCGCGCACGGCCGCGGCGGGTCCATCGTCAACATCGGCAGCATGTGGGCTCACAAGGCCATCGGCGCCACCCCGTCGTCGGCCTACTCGGTGGCCAAGGCCGGGCTGCACGCGCTCACTCACAACCTGGCCATCGAGCTGGGTCCCTACCATATCCGGGTCAACGCGGTCGCCCCTGCCGTCGTCGCCACCCCCATCTATGAGAGGTTCGTCCCGGCCGACAAGCTCGATGAGACCCTGCACAGCTTCGACAGCCTCCACCCGCTCGGCCGCACCGGCACCGCCCGCGACCTGGCCAACACCATCACCTTCCTGCTCTCCCCGGCCACCAGTTGGGTCACCGGCGCCATCTGGGACGTCGACGGCGGCGTCATGGCCGGACGCAACTAACAACCCCGGACTGCCCGCGCGCCGGCCCAACCACCCGGCGCGCCGGGCACGCCCCATCTACCGCGGTGCCGCAGATGCAGGCAATAACGATCCCCGGGAGGACCCGATGGCACATGTGGCGTGGGACCGCGTCACCCGTGATGACGTATTGCGCGCGATACAGGAGTACGACCGGCTGGAGCCCGAGCAGTTCTTCTCTGCGCATGGTTTCGGCCCGACCACGACCTATGACCTGGTCTGGGACGAACGCCGTTACCCGCCGAAAGCAATCTTGGGCACAGCGTATGAGCTCGCCACGGGCCAGCGCCTTGGCTCCGGCGATTTCGAGGGCGGGAAGACCGGCGCCGTCGCGGTGCTGGGAAAGCTGGGATTCACCGTCCAGCACAGGCGATGACCAGCCAGGTAAGGCTGACCCGAGCCCATGCTGACGCTCCAGCGCGACTTCCTGCGCTGCTGATACCCGACCGTAGCCCCACCCAGACACCACCACCCAAGGAGTGACCATGTCGAACCACTTCAGCGCCGCCAAACTTCAACACCCCGGCGACGATGCCCGCCTGGACCTGACCGACCTCTTCGTCTTCGCGGCGCCCGATAACCCCGACAAGACCGTGCTGATCATGAACTCCAATCCCTTCACCAAAGGCGACGGATTCCACCCCGACGCGGTCTACCGGTTCAACATCGACAACGACGGCGACGCGCTGGCCGATGTGGCGTTCAGCTTCACCTTCTCCCCGTACGACGGCGGCCGGCAAACCGCCACCGCCTACTACGCCACCGGCAGCGACGCCCAGAGCCGCGAGCCACGTGGTGAGATGCTCATCCAGGCCACCCCCGTGGGCTTCGACGCCACCGCCGCGCCCGTCCAAGCCGGCCCCTGCCGGCTGTTCATCGGCACCCGCAGCGACCCCTTCTTCGCCGACGCCGACGGCGTCCTGCACTGGCTCATCGACGGCCAGCAAGGAAACTTCCAGTGGACCGGGACCGACACCTTCGCCGGCGCCAACATCCTTTCTATCGCCGTGGAGGCACCCAACGACATGCTCGGCCGCGGGCCGGGCATCGGGACATGGATAACGACCAGCATTCGCCGCGACGGCATGCTCGTGCCGATGGACCGGGAAGGGAATCCCTCGTTCAACCCGATCCTCAACGCAGACGACATCAAAGACCAGTTCAACGCTACCGACCCGGTCGACGATGTGAAGAACTATCTGCAGCCGCTGGCCGAAACGCTCCAACAGCACGGCTACCCCTCCGACGAAGCCACCGCCGCCGCCCACACCCTGCTGCCCGACATCCTGCACTACGACCGCACCAGCCCGGCCCACTACCCCAACGGCCGGGTCATGACCGACGACGTCTTCTCCACCCGCATGATCTTCATGGTCCACGGGCAGGCCACCCCCCAGCCCGTCGGGCCACACGATGACCTGCTGGCCGCATTCCCGTTCCTCGGAAAGCCAAAGCCCTAGGAGCGCCGGGATCCGCGCCGACCGGTTGTCTAGCCTCGCGGCCTGACCGGCAGCGCTGCCTCCGACTGCGCGGGTAGCGTGCGCCCGAGCTGGCTGCGTGAGGTGATGCCGAGCTTGGCGAACACCTTTCGCAGGTGGTAGGCGACGGTGGCGGGGCTGATAAACAGCTGTGCGGCGACCTCAGCATTGGACGCGCCCCCGCCGGCCAGGTGAGCGACCAGCGCCTCCTGCGCGGTTAGCGGGTCTCGCTGCCCGGTGGCGCGGCCGCGAGGGTACCCGCCGCTGGCCCGCAACTCGGCCCGAGCCCGTTCGGCGAACCCCCCGGCGCCGATCGAGTCGAACGCCTCGTGGGCGCTACGCAGCTGATCTCTAGCATCACGGCTGCGCCTCTGACGCCGTAGCCACTCACCGTAGAGAAGCTGGGCGCGGGCGAGCTCTACCCGCAGCCGTGTGCGGCCGAGGCGGTCGACCGCCTCGCGGTACAGCTCCTCGGCGGCCTCGCCGCCGGTGACCAGCGCACGCGAGCGTGCCTCTATCCCGAGCGCCCAGTCGGTCCCGCAGACGCGGGCGGCGTCCGAGAGCCGCTCAAGTGCGCTGGCCGCGCGCCCGGGCACCCCGCTTCGCACCGCCGCCTCGATGAGCTCGGCCAGCGCCCACTTGGTGAACCACAGCACCGGAAGGTCCTCGGTTGCCTGCTCTGCGGCGGCCAGAGCGTCCTTGTAGCGGGCCAGGCCGTTGTAGAGCACCGCGGTGGCCCAGTTGGCGAAGGTCAGCCCTTCTCCCTCACCCCGGTGCTCGACGTCTTTCCTGGTCGTCCCGATCAGCGCGGCGGCCTCGCCTTCCAGGCCGCGAAACACCGCGAGTGCCAACGCCCCGTACGGCGCGATGCTGCTTCCTGTTGTCTCACTCACCGACTCGGCTTCCGCCGCCATCGCGGCCGCCTCGGTGAACTCTCCGGCGAACAGGTGGACTCCGGATCGGGTGTTGAAGGCAATGGGCAGCGTGGTCAGCGAGCCGGTTTCCCGGGCGAGCGTAACTTGGCGAGCCGACAGCACGTCCCAGCTCTCGTAGTCCCACACGATCCCAGCGGCGTGGCACGCCAGCCACATCCAGCGCAGCCCTTCGTACCGCGAGATGTCGGTGCTGCGGAAGGTCCGCACCGCCTCCTTGAGCACAGGCACGCCCGCCGTGTGGCCTGCACAGATCAGCCGTACCAGGCCGTCGAGCAGCAAGTCGGGGCCGCGAGCAGGCTGTGGCCGCGGGGCCGCACGCGCGGCCTCGGCGACTTCCCGCAGTCCGCCGCCGACCGCCAGCCTGGCAGCGAATATCGCCGCGGCAAGCGCGTCCAGGTAAGTCTCGCGTGCCAGGCGCGGGTCCAGCGGCTCCAACTTCCGGGCCGCTTTCAGCAGCAGCGGTGGGGCGTCATTGCCGCGCCGGGCCGCGAAAGCGATCTGGCCGTGCAGCAGGTCCACCCGCGCTAGTTGGGACTCATCCAGCGGCCCGGCCTCTACCGCCGCCAGCAGCCCGAGCGCCGCATCCAGCGCACCGGCCTGGAACTTAGCCTGCGCCGCGGCCAGCGCGCGCCCGGCCCGCCGCCCCGGGTCGAGCGTCAGGGCGGCCGAGCCTTCGAGGAAGGCCGCGGCCGCGGCCACCCCTCCGCGTGCCTGGGCGCGCCCTGCCGAGCGCTCAAGCTCCTCGGCTACCTCCTCGTCATGCCCGGCCGTCGCCTGGGCGCGGTGCCAGGCACGGCGTTCGGGGTCGCTCCGGGGGTCCGTCGCATCGGCCAGCGCCTGGTGCGCGGCACGCCGCTCCGCAGTTGCCGCGGCCCGGTACGCCGCCGACCGGGCCAGCGGATGCCGGAAGGTCACTCGCCCGCCCATCGTCAGCAGACCGCCGGCCTCCGCGGCTGCCGCCGCCTCAGCCCCGATCCCAAGCCGCCCGGCCGCCCGCCACATCAGTACCGGGTCCCCGGTCGGCTCGGCCGCCGCCACCAGCAGCAGCCGCTGGGCCGGGACCGGAAGAGCCTCGAGGCGCCGCCGGAAGCTGTCCTCGATCCGATCCGGGAGCGCGGGCGCGTCAGGCAAGCCGAACCCGCCAGCCAGTTCCGCGGGCGTCAGTCCGTGCGGCAGTTCCATCAGCGCCAGCGGGTTCCCGTGGGTCTCCGCGATGATCTGTTCCCGTACCCGCTCGTCCAGCGGTCCCTTGATCACCGAGCACAGCAGTTCCCGCGCGTCATCGCTGGCCAGGCCGTGGATGGGCAGTTCAGGAAGCCCATGGAAGTCTTCGCCGGGCTCGCGCGTTGCGATCACGAGCGCGATCGGCTCCGCCAGCAGCCTGCGCGCCACGAACGCCAGTACCTGCGCCGACACCCGATCCAGCCATTGCGCGTCGTCGATGACGCACAACAGGGGCTGTTGCTCCGCCGTTGCCGACAGCAGGCTGAGCGCCGCCAGGCCCACCAGAAACCGGTCCGGTGCCTCTCCGGCGCGCAGCCCGAACGCCACGCCGAGCGCATCGCGCTGCGGGTCCGGCAAGCGCTCCAGCCCAGCTTCCAGCATGGGCGCGCACAGCTGCTGAAGGGCCGCGAACGCAAGCTCCATCTCTGACTCGACCCCGGCGACCCGGGCGATGCGCATGTCCGCGGCTGAGGCGGTCAGGTTGTCCAGCAATGCCGTCTTGCCGATACCCGGCGGGCCGGGCAGCACCAGCACGCCACTCCGGCCGTCGCGCGCCGCCCCCAGCAGGCTGTTGAGCGCTGCCCGTTCCGCCAGACGATCCAGCAGCATCACAGGCCCTACGGAAAACTGCCGGCGCGGGTGCGCCTGCCCGGAACTTCAAGCTACCGGCCCCGGCGTCGGGCCGCTAGGGACACAGGACCGCCCTGGCCGAGGGCAGGTTCACGAACGGGGTAAGCACCAGATCCGGCCACCCGTGAGGCGTGCGGCAACCCGAGGGCCAGGCCTGCGGGCGCCGCCAACCGGATGAGCCAATCATTGGTGATGCCCGGCAACGGGTATGCCTGCGGCATTAGCCACAAGGAGGGCATTATGGCCACGGATCAGGATCGGTATCCAGCTTCGTATCCAGTTCAGTTCACTATCGACTACCCGGACCGGCCGCTCAACCGGCTGACCTCGTTCTTCCGGATTTTCGTGATCATCCCAATCTCGATCGTGCTCGGCACCGTTTCCGCCGCGACCTGGGAGTCTGCGGGAAGCAACTCCACACTCCACCAATCCACCATGTACTACGGCGCGGGCGCGGGCGGGCTGCTGTTCTTCGGCCCGCTGCTGATGATCTTGTTCAGGCAAAAGTACCCCCGGTGGTGGTTCGACTGGAACCTGGAACTGCAGCGCTTCATCAACCGGGTGTGGACCTACCTGGCCCTGATGAACGACAGTTATCCGTCCACCGACGACCACCAATGGGTCCAGCTTGACTACGCCTATCCAGACGCGGCCACCGACCTCAACCGGTGGCTGCCGCTGGTCAAATGGCTGCTGGCCATCCCGCACTACATCGTGCTGATCTTCCTGGAAATCGGCGCGTTCTTCGCGGTGATCGTGACCTGGTTCGCGATCTTGTTCACCGGCCGTTATCCCCGTGGCATATTCAGCTTCGTCGAAGGCGTATTCCGGTGGCACAACCGGGTCGCCGCCTACGCGTTCGTCCTGGTCACCGATCGGTATCCGCCGTTCAGGCTGGCGCCCTGACGCGGGTAACGCAGGGCGAAGTGGAGCCGTTTCAGCGCCGTTTCAGCGCCGTTCCAGTGCGTTCGGGCAAGGTCGTGGAAGGGCCGCGGCGGTACGGGATGAGCCGCCGCTGCGGCCTCGATCACGAATCCGACGGGGAAAGGGAACGCCGTGAGATGGCGAAAAATCTTCACAGTGATAGGGGCCGCAGCGGGTGCCGCGCTTATGGCGGCAGTAGTGACCGCCAGCCCGGCCAGTGCGGACACCGACCCGACGACTACAACGCTGACACTGGCGTCGCACCGGGTTGTCTTCGGCTTTGAAGGCACCTTCACGATGTCGATCGGCGTCAACGCGTCGTCCGGCAGCTGGGAAATCTCGGACGGGCCGACGGTCCTATGCGGGGGTGACCTGTCGACCAGCACAAGCTGCTCCATGGCCCCGGGCGCACTGCCTCCCGGCAACTACAACCTCTTCGCCATCTATTTCGGCAACGAGAACTCCAGCCCCTCGACCTCCGGGCCGGAGGCCCTCACCGTCGTAGCCCAGCAGCCGACGGCCACTAGCCTGACGCTGTCCTCCCCCAGGGTCATCGTCGGCCAGGAGCAGTCCGAGGAGGTGGATTTCCAGGTCGTTGGTGACACCGGCAACGCCGCGGAGGGGCCGGTCACGGTCCTGGCGGGATCGACGCCGCTGTCCAATTGCACGAACATCGAAGTCTCCGCAGGAACGTTCGGCGAGGGCCGTTGCAGCCTGACCGCAAGCGAATTGCCAGCCGGCACCTACCAGCTGACCGCCAGGTTCGACGGCAGCCAGAATTTCGCCGGTTCCACCTCCGCGCCGCAGACCCTCACCGCGGTTGCTCAGCAATCGACCACCACGAGCCTGACGCTGTCGGCTCCCTCGGTCCCCTTCGCCAGCGAGCAGACTGAGACGCTCACCGCCACGGTCACCCCCGCGACCAGCGGCACCCCAACCGGGAACGTCACGGTGAAGTCAGGGTCAACGACCGTGTGCACCATCGCCCTGGCCAACGCCACGGGCAAGTGCACCCTCACCGGGAGCCAGTTGCCGCCCGGCAGCTACCCGCTCACCGCCACCTACAGCGGCGACGACATCTACACCACCTCCGCGGACACGGCCCAGACCCTCACCGTGGCCAAGGAGCCGACCACCACCGACCTGGCGCTGTCCGCGGACACGATCGCCGTCGGCAGCGAGCAGGCCGAGCTGTTCACCGTCCAGGTCATCCCCGCCACCAGCGGCACCCCGGCCGGGAACGTCACGGTGAAGGCGGGAGCAACGGCCGTGTGCACCATCGTCCTCACCAGCGGCACGGGCAACTGCACTCTCACTCCGAGGCAGCTCGCCCGCGGCAGCTACCAGATCACCGCCACCTACAACGGCGACACCACCTACGCCAAGTCCACGTCATCGCCGCCGCAGACCCTCACCGTTACCAGGAGGTAATCCCTGCATCCCACCGGGAGGACAGGCCCGCTGCCCTGACGCCAGGGCAGCGGGCCTTGCCGCGACGCCGACGGGCTAGCCGGCTATGACGCGTCGATACCCGCCGCTGACCCAGTCGGCGACCAGCCGGCCGTACTCCTCCGCTGCTTGCTCCCATGCGAAGTGACCGGCGTCGAGAGGGTGAATCTCGCTGTTAGGGAGGAGCTGGTCGAGATACTGGTTGTTCGGCCATGGCACGAGTTCGTCGTTCCGGCCTGCCACGATCTGGGTCGGGGTCGTGATCGTCGGCAGCAGGTCTCGGAGCACCGGGTTCTGCTCGGGGTAGTGCCGTACGAACCGGGCCGACTCCGCAAACCGGCCGAGGTCGTATGCGCTCACATAGTCCTCGTGGACCTCAGGCTCAGTGTCGCTCGGTGCGGCCGCCTGGACCGCGTAGCCGATGTTGGTTCTGGCGTCGAGCCCGCGAACGTCATCGAGGCTGGGTGCCTCGATGACGTCTTTGAGTGCGCCACCGGCCTCGATCGGGTAGCGGACTGCGCCACCACCGATGGTCAGGCTCGTGACGCGTTCTGGCGCCTTGGCAGCGAGGAAGAGCGCTGCGGCTGTGCCAACGTCAGGACCGACGATATGTGGAGCGCCCAGTCCCCATTCGTCGATCAGACCGGCCAGGAACGCTCCGGAGCTGTCGGGCGCGATGAGCTCAGGCGGCTGATCGGAGTGTCCGAATCCCGGCATGTCGATGGCGACGACCCTCCCGAGCGATGTGATGCGGTCCCAGATGCGGCGGAAGGCCCACACGCTTTCCGGCCACGGCGCCAACATCAGCACGGTCGTGTCGGAGTCCGCTTTGGTATCGGCAAACCTCACCCGGGCTCCGTCAAAGACGCGGAAGTACGTGGACATCTGCGACTCGGTTCCTCCACTCATCAGAGGGTTCCTCCTTCATTCCTGATCAGACAGGTCTGTCTGGCAGATTAAACAGACCTGTCTGTCTAGTCAAGGTCCTCTGCCGCAGTGGGCCAAGATCGCGGAGCGATCGCCTTCAGACAGACCTGTCTGTAAATTTGTGGTATGAGCACCCACGCCATCGACAACAGGCCGGCCCGAGACCGGCTACTCGATGCGGCCAGCGAGCTGTTCTACGAACACGGGGTCCACACTGTCGGCATCGACACGATCATCGAGCGGGCTGCCGTCGCCAAGGCCACCCTCTACAGCGCGTTCGGCAGCAAGGAGGAGCTCGTGCGTGCCTACCTCGAGGCGCGT
>Ga0070709_10000447_pt1 | contig 24956 bp, 19 predicted proteins | sample LARL51metaG_FD_65449 | JGI IMG/M metagenome (GOLD analysis project Ga0070709, IMG submission 65449) | Corn, switchgrass and miscanthus rhizosphere microbial communities from Kellogg Biological Station, Michigan, USA - LAR L5-1 metaG | ecosystem: Host-associated > Plants > Roots > Rhizosphere ... | reverse complement strand
AGGCTTGTTGGAATGCTGCCGCACCAGGACACCCGCCGTAATCAACAAAAGCGCAGCCAGAGGAGCCATCCAGCGGACCCAAGACCACTCGCTGCCGAATGATGGCAGAAGGGAGAGACTGCGGCGCTGTGGCCGGATCAGGCCCTCCTGCCTTAGAGAAGATTGGATGGATTTCCAAACCCGCGGATGGGGTTCGTGTGCTGCCCGTAGATCGCCTGCCGAGCAAGCGATTACTAGCAACTCCCCGACCAGTTTCGCGCACGCGGGACAGTTCCTCAGGTGAGCCTGCTGTTGGGCGGTGCTGCCGCTTTCGTTCTCGACCAGGCTCTCTTGTAGCTCAACGCAGGTCATACTGCTCTCCCCAAGCCTCTGCTGCCACAGTGTAACGCCACTTCAAAAAATCGTGCAGTCGGAACTTGCGTTGGCCGCCGCTCTCCGCCGGCTGGCCTGCTACTTACTTAGTTGCCTGTAGTGCCCGTTCAGGATTTCTCTGATCTTTCAGAACGCTTCATCTTAAGCAGATCTCGCAGCTTCATTCTCGCCTTATGCAACTGGGACTTGCTGTTGCCGATCGAGCACCCTACGATATCCGCAATTTCATTATGTTCGTAACCTTCGACGTCGTGAAGCACAAAAATCGTCCGGTAGCCGGGAGGGAGGTCATCCACTGCCTTCTGCAACTGCAGCCGGTCAATGGATCCGGCTAAAGCCATGTCTTCTGCCCCGAAATCCTTCTTCGGGGTATCGTCCTCGCCTGGCTGGGTGGTCTCTTCCAATGAAACCACCGGCAGGCTCTTCTTCCTCAGATGCATCAGCACGACATTCACGGAGAGCCGATGCAGCCAAGTCGAAAACGCCGATTCTCCGCGGAACGTGCCAATCTTGCGGTAGAGCTGGAGAAACGCCTCTTGGGTCAGATCCTCCGCTTCGGCCGTATTCGATGTCATGCGAAGGCAGAGCGAATACACGCGGCGCTTATGCTTGTCGTAGAGGGCCTGGAACGCGTGAGCGTCTCCAAGTTTAGCCTTCTCGATCAGTTCAGCTTCCACTGAGTCGCTGGCCAGTCGCTGTTGTGGGTCGGTCAAGTCGCCTTTTCCGGCCGCACCCCGTGAGATGCGGCTAACTATCTTTGCGTTGTATGGGTTGCGAGCAGTCGCCGCGGAACTAAAGTAATTCATGGATTCCACTTTTGAAAGCTATTCTACCGTTCTTCGGATTCCGCTCACCTCTCCCTAGATTCACGAAACTCCTTTGCACTAGGCAGGTTAAACAGTTCTCCGCTGGAACTATTAAACCCTATCCCAAATTTAGAGTCGCGTTCTTCGTAAATTGGTAATTTTTCAGTCTCTAAATGGTCACCTTCAGGCGGATTTTGTTGCGGTCGTAATGGTCTCCAAGCCGTGGCCGTGAGGGCCGAGTTCGCGTTTTCGGAGCAGCGAAGCAAAAGTCAATCCGAGAAACCCGAGAATCGAAAAAATCCACATGCCAAGAGTGTAGCCATGCGGATTGTCCGCTCCAGCATGGGAATGATCATTGGCCCATCCGATCACCAGGTTGAAGCCGGATAGGCCTATGTTTTGGATCATGGTCATCAGGCCATATGCCGTGCCCAGCTTCGACTGGTCCACCAGATAGGCCACGGACGGCCACATCACGGCGGGAATCAGAGAGAATGCAATGCCCATCATGGCCATCGTGAGGAGCAGAATCGGCGGCAGGTGGTGAGCCATGAGGGTGAAGTGGCCCTCAGCTGAGGAAGGCAAATAGACCGTGATGTAGTGCACGGACCGGATGTAGGCCATCATCAGATAAACGGGAATCAGAAGCACGGAGCCGAGCATCATCAACAACGCCCGCTTGCCCACCCTGTCGACGAACAAGCCAAACAGCGGCGTGCCGAACATCGTGAACAGGGTCAGCATTCCGACCAGATCTCCTCCGGCCTCGCGCGTGACGTGGTGCGCGTCCATGAAGAATTTGTAGGCGAATGTCTCAAATGGAAAGATGCCGGAGTAGAACGTCACGCAAAGGGCAACGATGTACCAATACGAAAGGCCGAAACTCTTGATATCGGAAAAGACGACCTTGTCAGTGGCGCCGGCTGCGCCCACCTGATATTTCTTCTCGGCATACACTTCAAGGGCCCAGTAGACTATTGCGCCGAGCACACAAAATGTGGCGAACCCTACGGAGATAAACAATGGGTTGCGCCAGTACTTGTAAGCGAATCCCGCCCACGACGGCGAGAGTTGCGCCAGAAGAGTTCCTGCCCGCGAGAGTGTCAGGTTGATGCCGAAGGCGAAACTGAGTTCCTTGCCGCGAAACCACTTCGCGACGGCAGTGGTGACAGCGACGATCAAGGATTCGGCTCCCAAGCCGAACAGCAATCGACCGAATGCCATTCCTGTTACAAGAGCGCCTCTCGCGCTCTGGACGCCCGTTAGATCTGCCAAGCCATGGATCGAAGAAATTCGATTCAACAGCGGGATGTGTCCGATGGCACGAAGTAGCGGCACCACTGCGTTGACCAATAAGACGATAGGTTTCTGCGTTGCGGCTGAATCTGGGTAGCAGGTGACCACAGAACCGACAAAACAGATAACACCGAAGAGAAAAATGGCCTTCCTGGTTCCAAGTCGGTCGACGATGTAACCACCGATCAGCACCATAACTACATTTGGAATGCTGTAGATTGCCTGCATCAACCCAATGTTCGAGTCCGAAAAGCCTAACTGCCGACTAAGTATGTCGGCGATTGGAGCAATGCAGTCATACACGTAATAGTTGCCGAACATCGTCAGGCTGACGAAGAACAGCACCAGCCAGCGGAACGGGCGGCTCGGCTCAGGACGGTTGATGTCGTGCATTCGGCCCTTTTCTCGGGAGCGAAGTTTCGGCGCCTACAAACGGAAAAGATTAGCAGAACCGGACAACTTCCCATAATTCGGGAGCCGAGGCTGGTGGCTGAAATCCACCATGGTCGGTGGAAGTTGGCCATTTTCTTGTTAGCGGCGAGAAAGATCGGTTGAAGCTTGTCATCTAATCGCTTCAAGTCAAACGGACTTGAGCGCAGGCCAGTCACGCTGGTCATGGCACTCAGACTGCAACGAGCCTTGCCAAGAGTTCGCCCCCGGGTGTTCGGATGCTGCACGTGGCTTCAACCGGGGAACCCATCCTATGAAGGAGTGTCTCCCATGCATCTCCGTAGTTGTGTGTTCTTTGCATGCCTGCTAGTGCTCGGCGTCTCCATGCTCGGTTGCAACAACACATTGAATCCGTTATGCGGAAGTGCCCGGCCGGTTCCGGCGATTGGTTCCATTTCTCCAAGCAGCATGAGCTTTGCCGACGTGCAGCAGGGCTCAACACTGACCGTGACTGGCAGCCACTTTGTGGCGGCTTCTCAGGTTGTGATCGATAACACTCCGCTGAGCGCGACGGTCGTAAGCGACCAGCAACTAAAAGTAAAGCTATCGACGGCTGTAATCTCCGCACCGGGTCAAGTCAAGGTGATGGTGCAAACTCCAAGCGGCAATTCGGCGGACCTCGGTTGCTCGAGTGGAGGCAAAAGCAGCACCTTAACGCTGACCGTAAATTAGCGGGAAGACGAGACAGAGCGGGGGTGGCGCTAACTCCCGACGTAACGTGCGTAGAGGCTCCGCGCGATGGCGGTGTCGGTGGTGCCTTTGATGATGGCACGACCGTCGGGAAATAGCGTCATCTCGTAAGGTTCGTGCCAGAACTTAAGGACGAAGTCATTGTGCCGAACGACGCCGTGCGGTTGCAGGCGCTGGTTCATTTCGTGGAAGTCGATGGGGCGATGGCGTTCATGAATTTGCACGGAATTTCTGCCGCATAAGGTGATGTGCGGCCGACCTTCACCGGCGAGATGGATGAAGTCGCGCTCTCCGCAGGCCCGGCAGTTCGTGCGTGGTTTGGCCGCCGAAATCTCCGCGTGTTCGTTCGTCCACAGGTCAAATGAAAGCAGGGTCCGGCGCAATGACGGGTGTTCGGGCCCACCGACTAGAAACTTCAGCGCCTCGGTTGCGGTGATCGAAGCAACAAAGTTCACTGCTGAATTCAGGATCCCGGAGGTCTCACAGGTTTCCACCATGCCTTGAGGAGAATCGGGGAATATACAGGCCAGGCAAGCGGTTTGCCCCGGCACCACGTTCAGTGTGACACCATAGCTCCCGACAGCGGCCGAGTATATCCAGGGAATCGAATGGTCGACGGCATAGTCGTTGATCAGGTAACGGGTCTCGAAGTTGTCGGTCCCATCGAGAATCAGGTCCGTTCCTTGAAGCAAGGATGCAATGTTCGAAGGGACGAGGTCTTCAACCTTCGGTTCGACAGCGATAGCGGAATTGAAAGCGGAGATCTTGCGGGCGGCGGCAATCGCTTTCGGCATCGAGTCGGCGGCATCAGCCTCGTCGAACAGTGCCTGACGTTGAAGGTTGCTGGGTTCCACATAGTCGCGATCGATGATGCGCAGCAATCCAATTCCTGCGCGTCCCAGCAGACTTGCCAGCGCGGAGCCGGTGGCGCCGCAGCCGACGAGGGCAACTTTGGCCTGAGCCAATTTCCGCTGACCTTCTTCGCCGACTCCGCGAAAGAGCACCTGTCGTGAGTAGCGTTCGCTCAAAGAATTTTCGTCGCCGGAATCTTTCCGCGCACGGTTTGAACCTGTTTCGCGTGCCAAAGAGGTCATCAATCGGCGCCTGCAAAACCTTTATTATAAGTGGCTGGGTCGAGAGTAGATATTGCAACGGGCGGGCGTGGTGTGCCAATCCGCCGGTAACGCATACAACGAACCGATTGGGCGCAAGTATCGAAGAAATTAACGCCCGATTTCAAGGATACCTTTGCCGAAACGGTACGCGACATCCCTGACCGCGATAATCCTACTCTGGACCGCGGTGTGGTCGTGGGGAGCGACGCCAATCGTTCCGACAGGCTTGGCGGAAGCGGCGACCGAGCAACCTGGAGGGATCCATCAGGAACCGTCCTCTTCAAGTGTTGACTATCAGGGAAAGATGGTGCTGGAAGTCGAACTGCCGCGCGTTGCCGAGCGCGACCGCGATCACTTGCTCGATCTGTTGCCGCAAAAACTGGGTAATCCTCTCGACCGCGATCAAGTGCGAGACAGCATAAGGGTCCTCTACGACACAGGTCGTTTTGCCGATATTCAGGCGGAAGTCACGCCTTCAGGCACCGGTGTGGTTCTGGCGTTCGTGACGTCTGCCAACTATTTCGTGGGCGCGATCGAAGTCGAGGGGGCGCCAAACCGGCCTAGTGCGAACCAGATCGTCAACGCTTCGAAATTCCAACTGGGGGAACGTTATACCCAGGACAAACTGGACCACGCGCTGGAGAATGTTCGCCAGTTGGTGCAGGAAAACGGGTACTACAAGGCGCGCGTCACTGCGGAAAGTACGTCGAACCTCACGACCCAACAGGTCGACATTCTCTTTCACGTCGATGTCGGCCCCCCGGCACATGTCGGGGAAGTAAAGGTTACGGGCACTTCCAATCTTCCTTCCTACACCGTGCAACGCATCGCTCACCTGAACACTGGCGACCGGATCACGTCAGCGAAGGTGACGGATTCGCTTCAACGGCTGCGGAAAAAGTTCCAGAAGCAAAACCATGCTCTGGCACAGGTCTCCATCGCCGAGCAGACTTACCGGCCAGAGAGGAATGCCCTGGATTTCACGTTTCAGATTGATCCGGGACCACTCGTTCTGATCTCGACCCGCGGCTTTCATATCAGACGGGGAGTCCTGAAAAAGCAGATCCCGGTCTACGAGGAGAACGCGGTTGACGACGATCTGTTGAATGAGGGAAGGCGCAACCTGCTTGACTATCTGCAGACTCGCGGCCACTTCGACGCGAGCGTCGATATCAAAAAGGAAAGCGATGCGACGACGCTAAGGATCGTGTATGACATCGACGCGGGGCCGACTCACAAACTTGCGCTGATCGATATCTCCGGGAACAAAAACTTCCTCGATACCGCGAAACTCCGTTCCTATTTGCAGATTCAACCAGCCAGCAAGTTCCTGAGCCACGGCCGATACAACGAGGGGTTGTTGAAGAATGATGTTGCCACGCTGCAAGGGCTCTACCGAGCCAACGGCTTCCGCGCCGTGAAAATCGACACAAAAGTTGATGACAACTACCAAGGTTCCGAGAACAAACTCGCCGTCCATATTCACATCGAAGAAGGGGTTCGCACGACCGTCGGAGAAGTACATGTCGCCGGCAATCAGAAAATCAAGACCAGCGATCTACCAGAGTTGAGCACGCAGCAAGGGCAGCCTTACTCGGAACAGGACTTGGCCAACGACAGGGAACGGGTTCTCGGGTACTACTTCGACCATGGATTTCCGAACGCAGTGCTCGAGATCACGACTAACCCTTCGGCAACGGAACCCAATCGGGAGGACGTGACCTACACCATCCAGGAGGGCAACCGTTTTGCGGTGGATCAGGTCATGGTGGGTGGCACCGAACACACCCGCGATTTCGTTGTGCAACGAGACCTTCAAGTTCGTGCCGGTGATCCGTTGAGCCAACAGGATTTATTGAATACTCAGACACGGCTCTACGATCTGGGTATCTTCAGCCAGGTCGATGCCGCTGTTCAGAATCCCGATGGCAGCGACCCTTTGAAAAACGTGCTGGTACAGGTTCGGGAGGCGAAGCGGTACACGTTCACGTACGGTTTGGGATTCGAATTCCAAACTGGCCAGCCCGCCGGGACAACGGCCCCGCAAGGCAAGACTGGCGTGAGTCCGCGGGTGGAATTCGATGTCACCCGGCTGAATTTCGCGGGACGCGATCAAACCTTAACGTTCCAGTCGCACGTAGGACGCCTACAACAGCGCGGGCTGATCAGCTACACGGTTCCGAAGCTGTTGAATAGCGACAAGTTCAAGCTGATCTATACGGTGTTTTATGACAACAGCCTGGACGTGGCTACATTTACCTCGCAGCGGCTGGAAGGCAAAATCGATTTGCGGCAGCAGTTTGGAAATTCCGGCGCCGAATTTGGGACCCGGCCTGGACCTAACTCCATTACCTATCGCTTTGATTTTCGTGCGGTAAAGGCGAGCAACTTCGCCGAAGGATTTTCTCCTGGCACGATCACACTTTTGTCGCTTCCAGCGCGTGTTGGAGGTCCTGGGTTTACTTTCATCCACGACAAACGCGACAACCCCTTGGAAAGCACAAAGGGAGACTATTACACCCTGGATACTGCACTAGCGGCCAGTATCTTCGGGTCTCGTTCCGAGACGCCGGAATCGACTCTGCCCACGAACTTCGGACGTGCCTTGGTCCAGTACTCTACGTACCATGCTTTCGGCAAACGAAGGCCCGAGAAGCGATACGTTTTCGCGCGTTCGACGAGCATAGGGCTGGAACAGCCCTTTGCAGGTACACGAATCCTGCCTCCCGGCTCATGTCCCCTCAATTCAGCAGGAGAGCCGACCTGCACGTTCGCGACAATTCCTCTCCCTGAACAATTCTTTGCCGGCGGTGGAAACTCGCATCGTGGCTTTGGGTTAAATCAGGCAGGACCACGCGATCCCAATTCCGGTTTCCCCGTTGGCGGCACAGCCCTGTTCGTCAACAACCTGGAACTTAGGTTTCCGCCGGTAGCTTTGCCCTACTTAGGGGAGGGATTTGGATTTGCTGTTTTTCACGATATGGGGAATGTTTTTACAGCGCCGCACGACATGTTGAAGGGTTTGATGCGCTGGCACCAGGCTGATCCGGCACAATGCTTGCCCAGTAGTACACTGACCACCCCGTGCATTACAAGTTTCAATAGCTCCGGCTATGATTACACTTCGCATGCGGTAGGAATTGGTGTACGGTATAAAACACCCTTGGGCCCTTTACGGTTTGATTTTGGCTATAACCTGAATCCGACCAGGTACTTCCAGACGGTCTCGTCCAAGGATTCAAATAATCAGACGACGACCACAGTCGAGTCGCAGCGCTTGCGGCATTTCAGTGTCTTTTTCAGCATAGGCCAGCCATTCTAATGACCAAAGTTTGCACCAAAGTCACGACCATTGTATTTGCCCTTGTTCTCTTCTCGTGTGCTCTGGACCCTGCCGCCAACGCCGGACAAGTCATCGACCGCATCGTAGCTACCGTCAATGGACACATCATTCTGCAAAGCGACTGGAATGATGCTCTCCGCTATGAGGCGCTCCTCAGTGCACGTACCGTCGATCAGTTCTCGGATGAAGATCGGCGCGCGGTTCTCGACCGCCTCATTGATCAGGAACTGCTGGCTGAGCAGATGAAGTCGGCCCTATTCCGGCATGCGTCGGAAGAGGAGGCTTCCGCACAAGTCGCCGACGCGAGAAAGCTCTATCCCGAGGCGGTGAATCGCGAAGCCTGGAACACCGTTCTGGCGCGCTTCGGATTGACTGAGAAGGCGTTAATCGCGCACGTGCAACAACAGATCGACTTGATGCGTCTGGTCGATGCTCATCTTCGCCCGACGGTGCAAATTGATTCCAAGAGTGTCGAAGCGTATTACCGCGAGAAGTTCATTCCTCAGCTGAAGGAGTCTGGTGCAGGAGACGTCCCGTTGGCTGAAGTTTCGGGAAAAATCCGCGAACTGCTGACCCAGGAAAGGGTCAGCGAATTGATGGTCACCTGGCTCCAGTCGCTCCGCTCCGAAAGCAAAGTCAGTCTGCCTGGCTCCGACGGGTTGTCCGAAGGAGTGCAAACGCGGTGACCGAGCCTGCCGCCAGACCTCCGCGCTGGTGGAAACTTCTGCTGATCAGCGCCGCGGTCCTCATCCTTGCAGTCCTGGCAGGGCTCTGGTACACGACCACCAATTCCTTTCAGACTTATGTTCACCGCCGCGTGGTTGAAGAGATTGAGCGTATCACCGGCGGGCGGGCTGAGATCGGCTCATTCCACGTTGTTCCGTTCCACTTGCAGGTTGAAATCCGAAACATCACCGTACATGGCAACGAAGGGGTAGATGAGGTTCCGCTGCTTCATGCGGATAGTGTGGTCGGCCAGGTCAAGGTGATTTCCTTCCTGCGAACTGAATTTGGATTCCAATCGTTGGCGCTGGAACGCCCCACTGTTCATATCGAGATAGGACCAGACGGTTCGACCACCAACATACCTGCGCTGCGGGAATTGCCTCAACATTCAGGAACCTCTTCCATCGAGGAGATATTTGCGCTGTCGATTGACCGCCTCGCAGTTCATAACGGCGAATTGATCTGGGGCGACCGGCGAGTTCCGTTGAACTTCGACGTCAAGGGCGCCGACGTGCGAATGGATTACGCCTTCCTGAGGGGACGTTACGAGAGTCAGATATTTCTGGGCAAAGTCGATACGAACATTCAGGAGTTGCGCCCGTTCTCATGGATGACGAGCATCGATTTCAGCCTCGCCACAAACTTTGTTGACATCAAGTCGCTGAAGTGGAGTTCCGGACGATCGTCACTTGAGGCTAGTGGGCGTGTGAGTGATTTCAGCAATCCGCGGATTGACGGAACATACGACGCCAAAGTTCATCTGGGGGATTTTGGCGCAATCCTTCGTCGCAATGATGTGCGAGAGGGAATTGCTGAGTTCAAGGGTACAGGACGCTGGTCGCTCGCCGACTTCACGACTAGCGGAGCTCTTGCACTCCGCGATGTGGATTGGCATGACGAGCAAATTGGCTTGAAAAAGGTCAGTGCCACTGCCGACTACTCCGCGACTGACGATGAAATCAAAATTTCAAAGCTCCAGGGAAAGGTGCTCGGCGGAACATTCGCCGGAGAAGCGCAAGTCGATAACTGGCTCAACAGCTTGCCGTTATCTACTGAAAAAGGGAAGCGGTCAGATGTCGCCGTGATCGGTGTACCCAAGGCCTCCAAGAAAGGCGAGAAGGTGAAGACGCCCGGTGTGCAGGCCGGAACGGTGCGTCTGCGGGTGCGAGACCTGTCGGTGAGTGAATTAGCTTCCGCCCTGAACACGCCTAGTCACCCGCTGGACGGCTTTCACCCAGCCGGCGCGGCCAGCGGAAATCTGGATGCCTACTGGAAGGGAAGTCCGGACAACGCCGATATCAGCTTCAGCCTGGATGTGAATCCTCCGGCCCGCCCCGCGACTCGCGAACTTCCTCTCACTGCGCGCCTCGAGGGGAAATATCACGGGATCAACGACTCTCTGGAACTGGCACAATTCACGGTCTCTACTCCAAACTCGAAGATTGTTGGCACCGGGACGATCGCATCATCGTCCAAGATGCACATCTCGCTTTCGACTTCAAACCTTGAAGAATGGCGGCCTCTGGTGAAGGCTTTAGGAGGACCGACAGACTTGCCGTTTGAAGTGAACGGCAGCGCAACCTTCAGCGGCGCTGTCGGTGGGAGTTTTTCCTCGCCGACCCTCGCGGGAACACTGGTCGCTGAAGATTTTGAGTTCACTGTTCCGGCAACCTCGCGCACGCCGGAGAAGCCGGTGCATTGGGATTCCCTCGCGGCTAGTGTCCAGCTCTCGTCGCACGACCTAGCGATCCGCGGAGGCATCCTGCGGCGCGGCGACACTAGCGCCGATTTCGAGTTCGACGCCACTCTGCAAAAAGGCAAGCTCACGGAAAACAGCCCATACACCGCGCGTGTAAACCTTCACAATGTGGATGTCGCTTCGACAGCCGCGCTCGCCGATCTCGACTACCCCATTACTGGAACCGCGGACGTCAGCCTGCAGCTGAACGGAACGCGCGCCCATCCGCAGGGACAAGGACACATCCGTGCCACGAATGCATCGGCTTATGGCGAGGAAATCCAGACGTTTGATGCCGATCTGCGGATCGGGGGCACAGAAACTACCCTCGGCAATATCCGCCTGTTTCACCAGGAGGGGGAGATTACGGGAACGCTCACTTTCCTTTCGGGCGACAACGGGTTCCGTCTGGATTTGGTCGGCAAGAACTTTGATCTGTCGCGAGTACGCCAGATTCACCTCGACGAGTTACCCGTTGACGGGCGAGCCGATTTCAACCTGCGCGCCTCCGGAACCTGGGATTCACCTCTGATTAACGCCGATGTTCACGTCCGAAACTTGGCGCTGGACCGTGAATTGACCGGCGATCTTTTCTTCGAGGCGACTACGAAGGGGCGAGAGCTTCTGGTCACCGGCCATTCCCAATTTCCGAAGGGATCGTTAACGGTTGAGGGCAAAGTGAGCATGCAAGGGGACTATCCTGCCGACCTCGCCGCGCATATGGATCATCTCGACCTCGATGCACTGTGGCGCGCCTATCTTGGCGATCAGTTGACCGGGCACTCTTCGGTGGTTGGCACGGTTACGATGCGAGGTCCCTTGCGCTACCCGATGCGATGGAAGCTCGATGGGACCGTGTCCGAGGTCAACGTCGATGTTGAATATGCAAAATTGCACAATCAGGGCCCGGCACGGTTCACTTACGCAGACCGCACGTTGCAGATCCCGGAAACACACCTCGTCGGAGAAGGGACGGATGTTATTGGACATGGCGCCATTTACTACGCGGAGGCTCATCGTCTCGACTTCGCGGCAGATGGGCATGTCGACCTTCGTCTGCTCAATGGTATCGATCCCGATCTCAGAGCGACGGGACAAGCCACAGTTCACATGACGCTTGCGGGTACGCTTAGAGATCCGCTACCTCAGGGCACCATCAGCATTAAAGATGGCACCGCGAATTATGCGGGAATTCCCAGCGGCGTGAGCGAGATGAACGGTTCACTCCTCTTTACGAGGGAACGGATCTCCATTGAACAACTTACCGCCAAGGCAGGCGGCGGCGCTCTTGAATTTAAAGGCGAGGCCACCAATTACAACCACCAGATGAATTTCAACCTGACGGCCATTGGGAAGGAGGTCCGGTTGCGCTATCCGCCGGGTGTGAGTTCCACCGCCACGGCGGAACTGCATTGGGTCGGAACAAAATCGGCGTCGATGGTTTCGGGCGATGTTCTGGTTACGAAACTAGCCGTTACCCCGGGCTTCGATTTCGGATCGTACCTCGAGCGAAGCCGTCAATCGTCGTCAATCACGCCGGCCAATTCGCCTCTCTACAACGTTAAGCTGGACGTTTCCGTCCGCACCGCGCCCGAACTTCAGATGAAGACCGCAGTGGCGCGACTTTCGGGCGATGCCGACCTGAGGCTTCGCGGATCCCTGGCCCGCCCCAGCGTCTTAGGACGCGCTGACATTCTGGAAGGCGATGCCACTTTCAACGGCATCAAGTTCCGGCTGGAACGCGGAGACATTACCTTTGCCAATCCCGTCGCGATCGAACCACAGGTGAACTTGCAGGCCACCACGCACGTGCGCAACTACGATCTCGATGTGACGGTCACCGGAACTCCGGACAGGCTGAACGTGAATTATCGCTCCGAGCCACCCTTGCCGAAGTCGGACATCATCGCGCTGCTGGCTCTGGGCCGTACTAGCGAAGAATCGGAGCAATTACAGCAGCAATCCGGGCAGACGCTGTTCAGCGACGCGGCGACCAACCTGATCATCAATCAGGCCATTAACTCCGCGGTCGGAGGCCGGATGCAAAAGCTGTTCGGCGTCAGTCGCATCAAGATCGATCCACAAGGATCGAGCACCGAGACAAATCCCACCAGTCGTGGACCGCAGATCACCATCGAAGAAGAATTCGCCAACAACCTGTCGCTGAGTTACAGCACCAATGTCTCGCAAAGTTCGCAGCAGATCATTCAGGGCGAGTACTACATCAACCGCAACGTATCGGTATTGGGTACGCGCGACCAGAACGGTGTGATCAGCTTCGATGTGCGTATCCGTCGACGGAAGAAATAGAATAGGCCGCGATTCGCGTTGGATATCCTGCATGGTGTCTTCGGAAAGCCCTTCCACATACGAAGTTCTTCGCCAACAGATGGTGACTTCGCAGCTGCGGGCCCGTGGCATCGGCGACGAGCGAGTCCTGGAGGCCATGTCTCGAGTTCCGCGCCACGAATTCGCGCCCGAGCGATTCCGCGATCAAGCCTACGAAGATCATCCACTACCGATCGGGGAAGGGCAGACTATTTCGCAGCCCTATATCGTCGCGATCATGCTGCAGGCGCTGAAGCTTTCACCGAGTGACAAGGTCATGGAAGTCGGAACGGGATCTGGGTACGTCACTGCGTTGCTAGCAGAGCTAACCGGTGATGTGATGTCTATCGAGCGGCATGCTTCTCTCGCCGAATCCGCACGCTGGCTCCTTGAAACGCTCGGCTACGAAAACGTGAAGGTCGTGACCGGCAATGGTTGGCAGGGATGTCCTGAAGCGGCTCCATATAACGCAATTGTGGTCTCGGCGGCGGCTCCGGAAATGCCGCGGGCTCTCGTCGCCCAACTGGCCGAAGGTGGTCGGATGATCATTCCCGTCGGTGGTGGAGACTCACAACAACTGCAGTTGATGCGCAAGCAAAACGGACAGGTCACGATTGAGCTGCACGAAATGTGCCGGTTCGTCCCGTTAGTTCCGTCAGAGCCAGGAACCTCACCGTAAGAACAAAGATCTCTGTTTTACAATCGATTTGTGCCCCTTCTACACGACCTGCGCGTCACCCTGGAGATGATCAAGTGGGAGCACTCCATCTTCGCTCTCCCGTTTGCTTTGTGTGGAGCGATGCTAGCCGCGGGCGGGTTCCCTACGCTTCATCAGTTGCTATGGATTGTGGTTGCAATGGTTGCAGCACGTTCCGCTGCCATGGCTTTTAACCGCTGGGCGGACGCAACAATCGACGCGGCCAATCCGCGCACAAGTACTCGAGCACTTCCAGCAGGACATCTCTCGCCGTCATTTGTCGTGACGTTTGTACTGGTATCGAGCGCGGTCTTTGTTCTGGCGGCAAGCCAACTCAATCGTCTCGCGTTGTTGTTGTCGCCGGTTGCTCTCGCTGTGCTCTTGTTTTATTCCTATACAAAACGGTTCACTCGATGGTCGCATCTTGTTCTTGGGTTTGCGCTCGGGATTGCGCCTTCGGCTGCCTGGATCGCAGTGCGGGGAGCGCTTGATCCTCGTATTCTCTTGCTCACAGCCGCTGTGACATTCTGGGTTGGAGGCTTCGACGTTCTTTACGCCTGCCAGGATTATGACTTTGACCGTCAGGCCGGTCTGCATTCCTTACCACGCTATCTCGGCATCGGCGCGGCACTGTGGGTTGCGCGGATCTTCCATCTGATCATGATCGGATTCCTTATCGGGTTGCTGATGGTGTTTGCTTTAGGGAAGCTGGCGGTTGCAGGAGTTGCGATTGTTGTGTTGCTCCTTCTCTACGAGCACTCTCTCGTGAAACCCAACGATCTTTCCAAACTCAATGCTGCTTTCTTCACCATGAACGGCGTGATCTCTGTGCTGTTTTTCGTATTCGTGGCGGCAGACCTGTTAATTCGAAAGTAGCTGATCCATCCAGACACAAATGAAAAGCGCGCGCTATTTCCTAGCGCGCGCTGTTTGGTGATGAGTTATTGGGATTGATTCACCCGCAGCAGCATCAGGGTGCCTTTTTCGATTTTGACGTTATTCTTCTCCGAGCTCAGCACCGAGCCTTGTTGCGAAGCCTGAGCGCCGTTTTCCAGTTTCATATCTGACATCCCGATGACGCCCTGGGTGTTCGCGGTAATTGGCGGCATTGCGCCGCCTTGCCCCTCGGGTTCAGCCCCTCCACCTTGCGGATAGTTCTGCTGTCCCGATTGTGTTCCGCCTCCGGCAGTGGAACCTGTCCGTCCGGCGCCCATCGAGCCGCTGGGCGTGTTTCCGGCGGTTGGGCCGGGTCCCGCACCACTAGGTGCAGGAGGCGCAGCTTCAGCGTTATTGTTCTGGGGAGCGATGATCGCCTGAATGGACATCGGCAGCTGCATCTGATCGCCTTTCACCATGGCATGATCGAATGCAATACCCAACTCTGATTGCTTCTGCTCTTTGTTGCGCGCTTGCGATTCTGTGACGTGCCCGATGATTTTCGTATCCTTTGGGACCAGCACTTCACCGCTGTTGGCTTTCATATCCTGCGTTACGGTGGCGACGACTTCGTCTCCGGTCTTCGCCTTTTTGGCGTCCAAGGTTTTCGCAAGTTGAACCGGAATTACGCTTCCCGGTGCAATCTTCATCGAGTTCGACGCGTGCGCGTTCGCTGCACCCGCTTGCGTAGGCTGGCTGGGTTGCTCGTCGGAACGAGGTGTTTGTGTGTCGGGAGCAGGTGTGCTTGTTTGCTGTGCGAGCGCAGCTCCAAACAGCAGGATCACAGAAAAGATTGCGGTTATGCCGCTTCTCATGATTTCTCCTCCATTGGCTGACTGGGCGCGCAAGAATTTCTTTGGGATAGATGCCTTTTGCCGCTTGAGGGTAGGCAGCCAACTAATGTGACGACAACCGCCAATCGGCGAACGGCATCCGAGTACCATGAATCTACGGGTCTTGCTTGTAGCCTTTCTTGCCTTCATGCTGAGCGTTTCTCTTGCCTGTACAAACCAGAGTCCAGACCAGATCAGGCAGAAGACCGCGGAAGAAACCGCGGCCATCAAGCGTGATACCAAAGCGGTTGCGCAGGGAGTCAAGGAAGGCCTGAGCAGTAAACGGTCGGTTGATCTCAACAAGGCCACAAAAGACGACCTGAGTTCGCTGCCTGGTATCGATTCTCACCGGGCCGATCGCATCATCGCCGAACGTCCCTACGCCAACCCGCATCAACTCGTGACCCGCCACGTGCTTTCCCAAGACGAATACAGCCAGATTCAGGATAGAGTTATCGTCAATCGTTGAGCCCCTTCGCTGAACCTTGTTCAAAATCAGGCGAAAGACCCATTCCTGATATCATCAACAGAATGGGTTCATTGCACGCTTTTCAGACGGATGATTCGCGGCTGAGGCCGATCTGCGACAAGGTTCTAGCGGGCGCGCGCCTCGATGCCGCCGACGCCCTGGTCCTTTATCGCACTGGCGACATTCTGGCTGTTGGCTGGATGGCGAACGCAGTGCGCGAGCGGATGCACGGCGACAAGACCTACTTCAACGTTAATCGGCACATCAATCCCACCAACGTCTGCGTCGCTGCGTGCCGTTTGTGTGCCTTTGGCAGGAAGAAAGACACACCCGGCGCATATACGATGGCGCTCGAAGAGGCTTTCGAAACCGCTGCATCGGGATATACCGAAGCGGTAACGGAATTTCATATTGTCGGTGGACTTCATCCCGACTTGCCCTTCCAGTACTTCCTCGATCTCTGTTCCGGACTGAAGCAGCGTTTCCCACAGGTGCATCTGAAGGCGTTCACGATGGTGGAGGTGGCCTATCTTGCTCGGCGCGCAAAGTTGTCCATTCGCGAGACGCTCGAGCAACTGAAGGCCTCGGGAGTCGATTCGCTCCCCGGAGGCGGCGCCGAAATCTTTGCTGACCGCGTCCGTCATATCATTTGTGATCACAAGATTGATGGCGACCAGTGGCTTGAAACCGCCAAGATGGCGCATCAGCTAGGACTGAAGTCGAACGCGACGATGCTTTACGGTCACGTTGAAAATGACGAAGACCGAGTTGACCATCTCATGAAATTGCGAGCGCTACAGGATGAGACCGGAGGATTCCAAACGTTCATCCCGCTGGCATTCCATCCCGATAACACACTGCTGCAGCATCTTCCGAAAACCACCGGGATGCTCGATATTAAGCAGATCGCGGTGAGCCGCCTCGTGCTCGACAATTTCCCGCACATCAAGTCGTACTGGCAAATGATGACTGCCAAGATTGCGCAGATCTCGCTGCGCTTCGGTGCCGATGACATGGACGGCACGGTCATCGAGGAAAAGATCTATCACGATGCTGGAGCAACGACTCCGCAAGGTATGTGCCGCCAGGAATTAGAGCGTCTGATCCGCGCTGCCGGGCGAGAACCGATCGAGCGCGACACCCTCTATCGGCCAGTTACACGCACAGAAACATCTGTCACAGTTGCGGTATAGTCTCAGGTTCCTTCTAGGCACCGCCGGAGGGCGGAATGAGGCTTACCGCAGTCTGTCGTGCGTTTTTCGCAATCATCTTTCTCGCTACTCTGTCCGCTTCAGCACAGGACTTTCCACTCACATTCGCGACTCACGAGACGCTGGACTCCAAGATTCTTGGTGAGAAACGGGATATTCTCGTTTCAGCCTCGCCTCATCCTGTGCCGGGCATGCCATTGCTGGTGTTGCTCGACGGTGAATGGAATCTCCGCAACGTATCGACCGCGGTCAGCCACCTTATCGCCAACGGACGTCTGCCACCGCTGGTGGTCGCCGGAGTGGTGAATACCGATCGCGGCCGCGATCTGACGCCGACTTTCTCCGGCGACAAGTTTGCAGATGGTCCGTCAGACCGCTTTCTTTCTTTCCTGGCCGATGAGCTAATTCCCAAAATGGCGGCGGAATACCCAGTTGGCAAATATCGGATTCTGGCCGGGCACTCGAATGCCGGGATGTTCTCGCTGTACGCGTTTATCCGGCGCCCTGAAGTGTTCCAGGGAAACATCGCCTTGAGTCCGAGCTATGGCCTTGATGAACGCTTCGTGGCGCAGCTTGCGGGAGCGCTCGCTAAGCCTTCCGCTGCACGTTTCGTATTCATCGGCGCAGGTGGAGACGAGGAGGCCGACATCTCTGTTGGTGCACTGCGGTTTGCGAAGACGTTTGAAGGGACTCCGAATGCGGATGTCGAATTCCACTATGAGTCCTTTCCTAATGAGACCCATGGCTCTGTGGGATATCGCGCTTTCTATCGCGCTCTCGAGGTTCTCGGCCAGGCCGACGCAGCATCTCACGATGGCCCAGCAAGCTACTTGAGCGAGCCGCAGCGGCGCCGGCATGCCTGGATCCGCCGTTTTGGATTTCCGTTCAGTGCCGAGCCTCTACCTATGCTCTCGGTCGCCAGGCCCGTGCTCGATGAGCTTGCCTTATCAAACCAGGCGAACCTGCCCGCGTTCTGGGAACGGCTGCGCTCAGAGTATGGCCAGGATTTTCGGTTCGATCCGGTCGAGCGGCAGAACCTGATTCAATTCCTTGAAGCTCACGGCCGCAAGGACGACGCAACCCGCCTAAAGGCTCTTCCCGATTTTGCGGTATCAGGACTCATTGGGAACAACTACGGAACCGCCATCGATTTAAATGCGGGCCTTGTGGCAGATCTACCACTCCAGGGATCGGCCATCGACCTCTGCCATCCAGAAGCAAAAGCCAATGTGCACGGAGCTGTTCTTGCTCCAGACCGCAACGGGAGGGACGGGAAGGCGTACCGATTCGGCGGGAAGGGCGATTTCATCGAATTCCCACCCCATGCCGATCTCAGCACGGCCGGGTCGATCAGCATCAGCGCATGGGTTCGGGCTCACACTCCGGCTGCATATACCGCGTGGGTATCGCAAGTTCGCACTACGTGGGGCTCGCAATGGCGGCTCGGTTTCGGACCGAACCCGGCCGCGCAATGGGGCGCGACAACATTAGCAACCCGTTGGACCGACTACTGGGTAAATGGCGATGGCCTGCCGGTGGATCGCTGGGCTCATACCGCAGCTGTTTTCGATCAAACAGTCGGTGAGTTACACATTTATCTCAATGGTCGAGAGGTGCAGACCTACAGCGGCATCGCTCCGTGGACAGCGAGCAAAGGGCCGTTGTTAATCGGAGCACAACGCGATGATGGACTCTTCCTCGACGGTGACGTTGGAGAGGTCCGCGTCTACCGGCGCGCGCTGAACGCAACGGAGGTTCCCGCGCTCAGCAAAGCGGAGAACGCTTCAAATAAAGAGCCCCAGTTGCCTTGCCGCGCTTTTCGTTGAATAGCCCCGGCGTTCTTAACTAGTGGCCTCCCGGGGTGAGCTTGTGAAGTTCATCCGGCGATGCGTTAAGCAGGTTGCGCAGCACTGCAACCTCGGCTTCAATTCCAGTGTGGAGTGCCGGGTCTGCATCTGGGGCGAACAGGGAAGAGTGATTTGACGGCAGCGTTTTGCCTTGCGCCTTCGCCTCCGCGAGTTTCTGCGGATCTGCGCCACCCAGGCTGAAGTATACACTTGGAATCCCATGTGACACGAACACAGAGTAGTCCTCCGATGCAGTGATGGGTTCCTCGGCAATGACGTTCTCCTTGCCTAATGCGTTTTGTAGAACTCCTTGCAATCGTTCCGCCAGGGCTGGTTCGTTGTAAACCGAGTCCGTACCTTCGTAGTGTTCGATCATGGGCTCGCGCGGGGCGCCCGCCGCGTCCGATTCAGCTTTAGTGATGCGGGATATGGCAGCCAGCACGTGCTTTCTCACCTCTGCCTTATAGGTGCGCACAGTCAGGCCCAACTCGGCTTCATCGGGAATGATGTTGTTCTTGTTCCCGGCTCGAATGTAGCCAACGGTGACCACTGCCATATCTCCGGGTTTCACTTCGCGAGAGGGGATCGTCTGCAGCGCCAGAATGGTGCGTGCTGCGATGACGATTGGATCAATTGCCGTATGTGGCGCGGATCCGTGGCCTCCCTTCCCATAAATCGTGATGCGCAGGGAGTCCGCATTCGCGTCGTAGATTCCAGAGGTTATCCCAACCGTGCCGGCTGGGAGCGCATTGCCAACGTGCAGAGCTACTCCAACATCCGGTTTGGGAAAGCGCGTCAGGAAGCCATCGTCGATCATGGCCTTTGCGCCGGAAATAGTTTCCTCGGCTGGCTGACCCACCAGCATGAGCGTGCCATGCCATGTATTTTTGCTCAGCGCCATAATTTTCGCAGTGCCCAGCAGCGAAGCCATGTGCAGGTCGTGTCCGCATGCATGCATGACATTGACATCGTGGCCAGCGTCGTCTTTTGTACGTACTTTGCTCGCGTAGGGTAGACCGGTCTTTTCCTCAACGGGCAACGCGTCGAGTTCTGTGCGCAGCATGACCGTCGGACCGGAACCGTTCTTCAATGCCGCGACAATGCCGGTTCCTCCAACGTGTTCGGTTACTTCATATCCGGCAGCGCGCAAGTGCTCCGCGAGTTTTGCTGCTGTTTGGGTTTCGTGTCCGGACAATTCAGGGTGCTCATGCAGGTCCAGATACAATGCGAGCGCATCCGAATAGGCGTTCTGAACTTCTCCCGTGCCGGAACTCTGAGCTGCAGCAATGGATCCAAGCAAGGCAAACACGCAAAATTTGCAAAAAGTCATGGCACGGGATCATAAATTGGGAAGTTAACAGGCTGCAAACTTCTGGTAGCAGAATGGATTTCTACTATCGATCTACTAGTTAAAAATATTGTTGGCGAACTCTCGATTCCCAGTTTGCGTTTTTAGCCCCGGGTGTACAATCGGCCTTAGATAGCACTTGGTTGCGCGACCCTTCGTACAGCAAGGCCGAGGCGCTCATGAACGTTCACGTCAGTTACCGTCTTCCTAAAGCTCCCGCGGTAGAAAAAGACGTTCAACACCAGATTGAAAGACTACAAAAGCGTCTGCAGGTTTTCCGGCCAGATCTCGTTCACCTTAGAGGCGTTGTAGAAGATGTTTCACCGCGCGAGGGCACGAGCGTTTCGTTGAACCTGCGTCTGCCGTCGGGGCAGATGGCGGTCCAGTCAAAGGCACCGAATGCAGCGGCGGCGGTAAAAACAGCCTTTGAAGATCTTCTGCAACAGGTTAATAAGCATAAGGATCTGTTGCGTGCCTCGCACAAGTGGCAGCGCGGACGTCGCGGAAATACAACTCGCTCCGCCGCTCCCATGCGCGAGGTGCCATTTGAGCAAACTCTGGCCGCGGTGTTTCCGGCAACGATTTCCTCCGATGATGTGCGCTCCTACGTGAACGCCAACCTCGCGCGCCTCGATCGTTTTGTGGAACGCGAAATCTATTTCCGTGAGGCACAGGAAACGATCGCCGCAGACTCTGTTTCGAAAGAAGAAGTCATCGACGAGGCTATTGCGGCCGCACTCGGCGATCACAATGAGAAGCCTGAGAAACTTGCGCTGGAGCCATGGCTTTATCGGCAGGCATTGCGTGCGTTGGACGATCTCTCGCGCACAGATGAGAGCAACGGAAATGCCGTGCCCCTTGAGGATTCGGCGCGCCGCCCGAACGTGAAGGCCAGCGACGAGCCGGAGTTGCAATTCCATCAGCCGGATGAATCCATCACGAGAGAGATGGTGATCGCCGACTCGCGCGTTGCGACACCAGAGCAGATCATGGCGTCAGACGAGTTGTTGCGCCTGATTGCCTCCGCCTTGCGCGATCTTGGATCTGGACCGCGAGAAGCGTTTATCCTGCATGCGATTGAAGGTTTCAGCGTAGAAGAGATTGTGGCCATCACTGGCCAACCTGCGGAGCGGGTTCTTACGTTTGTTTCTGCCGCGCGCGATCACTTGCGACGGGCGCCGGGATTGGCCAAACAGTTCCAGGGTCGGTTCGCTCCGACCGGCGCCGCCTAATCGAACAAATCCATCTGTGGGGTAATGATTCTATGAGTATGACTCGCGAACAAATCCGTGATTTGGCTGAATTTCATGGCCAGAACTCTTGTGCCGTCAGTTTTTATTTCCAACCCTCGACTCCCCGAAACAAAGCTCATAAGGAAGACACGATTTTGATCAAAGACCTGGCGCGTGAGGCGATGCGCACGTTGGAAAGCAAAGGCAAGAAAGAGTGCGCCCGCGCTGACATCGACCGTATCGTCCGCCTCTCGGGAGACTTACGCAGCAATGGCACGCATGCCAAAGCCGTTTTCGCATGCGCCGCCCAAAATATCTGGCGTGAATTCGAGTTGCCTCCGACCTTGGGCAGCACGCAACTTTTTATAGACCGCTATTTTCATTTGAAGCCGCTCGCCCATCTTCTCGGCGCCTCTCCTCTAACGGCTGTAGTCCTGCTCGATCGCCATCGCGCACGCATCTTCGATCTTCGCCTGGGGGAACTTACGGAGCGCGAGGATTTGTTTCACCCCTTACCGCGGCGTGGCCGCAGCGATGGGTTCGCCGGATACGAGGGCGGTCACGCCCAACGGCGCATAGAAGACGAGGTTCGTCAGCACTTCAAGAACATCGCCGAAAACCTCAAGGAGTTGATGGACAAAGGCGTGTTTGAAAAATGGATCTTGGCCTGCCAGGACGCGCACCGTCCGCTCTTTGAGCCGCAGCTCCATCCCTACGTAAGCAATGCGTTGATTGGCCGGTTTCATGCCGATCTGGCACGTGCCACACCTTCGGAAATCAAAAGCCACGCCCAGCAGATCGTCGATCAATGGCAGAACCAGCGTCGACACGAACTGGTTTCCCTGGCGCTAAGTCATGCTCGCAGCAACGGCCGTGGCGTTTCAGGCCTACGGCGAGTGTTGCGTTCTCTGGAACTGGGAGAGGTGCAGACTCTGCTCATCGGAGACAATTTTCAGGCACATGCGGTCGAGTGCACCGGGTGCGGTCACATCGACGCCCACCTGGTGAGCTATTGCCCGGTCTGCGGCCGAGCCACACAGCAGGTTGTCGATGTTGCAGAGGCGATTCTTCCCTGGGTCATTCGGCGCGATATCGAGACGTTCTATGTGGGGAACGACCCTGAATTCGACAAGGTCGGTAACATTGCCGCGATCTTGCGTTTCCGTTCGGAGAAGGTGCAACCAATCAGCAGTTCGGCAGCAGAACGCTTACGCAAGGCAGGAGCAGAATACCCGGGCCGTTTGCGCCGCTACGCCCGAAGATAAATTGTCACCATGGGAGCGCCAATGGCGCTCCCTTTTTCCCGCAGCTTCTATCAGCGATACTTCGAATCTCTCCTTGCTTGCGTGATATTCTTCCGGCTTCGCCTGGAGAAGGCGATTTCATAAGTATTAGAGTTTCCATCCGTGAAGCAGTCATTCAGTATCGGATCTGGAGGAGGATTCTGTGACATTTTCGCGTCGTGACTTTGTGAAGGCGTCAGTAGTTGGAGCCGTAGCGGCAGGTTCCGGTGCCCGCGCACTGGATCCAAACGGCGCGGGAGAGCCAGTTATTCAAGGGCATGCATCCAAAGCTGACTCTCCGAAAGCTCCGATCATGATCAGCGCCAATAACGGTTATCCCTATCTGGAAGCCGCTTATGCATTCCTGAAAAGTGGTGGCGACACACTCGACGCAGCCGTCCGTGTCGTGAAAGGACCGGAGGACGATCCCAAGGATGATTCAGTAGGTTTGGGAGGCTTACCCAACGAGGAGGGTGTCGTCGAACTGGACGCCTGCTGCATGCACGGGCCCACGCGCCGAGCCGGTTCCGTCGGCGGCGTGCGGAATATCAAGAATGTCTCGATGGTCGCCAAGGCCGTGATGGAGCACACGGGCCACGTCATGCTGGTCGGCGAGGGCGCCGAAAAATTCGCCGTGGCGATGGGCTTTCCGCGGGAAAACCTTCTTACCGAAAACTCTCGGAAGATATGGATTTTATGGAAGGAGTTCAATTCTGACCGTGACTGGTGGGGACCCGGGCTAGCGTCTCCGCATTGGCAGGCGCCCGCTCCGGATTCGAAGCCACAAGCTGAAGTGTGGCGCGATCGCATCGAACAATTGCAGCAACGGGCCGCCGAACTCGGAATCGAGCCGGAATTACGAATGGCGGCCGTAAGACGGGTCCTGTTCCCACCAACGGGCACGATCCACTGTTCGGCGCTCAACGAAAAAGGAGAGATATCGGGAATTACCACCACCAGCGGACTCGCCTTCAAGATTCCGGGGCGTTGTGGAGATTCTCCGATCATCGGAGCCGGCTGTTACACCGATCAGGACGTAGGTTCCGCCGGAGCGACCGGCAGCGGGGAAGAGAACATCAAGGTGGCAGGCGCCCACACGATCGTAGAGAACATGCGCCACGGCATGTCTCCGCAGGAAGCCGGGATTGATGCACTGAAGCGCATTGTGCGCAATTACAACGGCGACATGAACAAGCTGCGTTTCATGGACATGACGTATTACGTTCTGCGAAAAGACGGAGCGTATGCCGGAGTGTGCCTGTGGGAGGGATACTCCGCCGGCCATCCGCACAAATTTGCGGTGCACGACGGAACTTTGCGTTCAGAGGTAGCGACTCCACTGCTGAAAGGCAGCTCACAGGAATGGCCGCCATTCCCGGCCATTCCGGAGGAATTGAAAAAGGACTCGGAGTACTTGAAGTAAAGCAAGTCCTATGCAATTTACACGATAATAGTGTACACTATTATCGTATGAAAAACGTTACGCTAAGTGCCGACGAGAACCTGATTGAGCAGGCCCGCCTTGTAGCCCAGGCCCGGCGAACTACGCTCAACGCTGCATTTCGTGAATGGCTCAAGCAGTACGCGGCCCAGTCTGGCAATGGATCAGCGATCGAATCTTTGATGCGCCGTCTGAAACATGTGCATGCATCAGGTCCATATTCAAGAGATGAAATGAATGAGCGGTAAATTTTTTCTCGACACGAACATATTCGTTTACCCGTTTGATCGGACTGCTCCGAGCAAGGCCAAAAAGGCTGCGGATTTGATTCGAAGAGCCGCCGACTCAGGGGATGGAATTGTCAGTTTCCAGGTTGTTCAAGAGTTCTTTAATGTCGCTCTTCGCCGGTTTTCAAAACCACTGACGGTTGCCGAAGCAGAGCAGTACCTCACAACCGTTTTCCGACCATTGCTCGCGGTTCATTCGTCCCCGTCCATTTACTTGGAAGCACTCAGGATTGCTGGCAAATATCGCCTGGCCTGGTACGACTCCCTCATCGTGGCCTCCGCCGTCGAGGGGCGGTGCGACATCCTCTACAGTGAAGATCTGCAAGATGGAGCAGAGATCGAGAGCGTACAAATTAAGAATCCATTCGTTTAGGCTTTGACGTTCGGCCGACGGTTTGCCGGTTCCCGGCCTCGCTTACGAGAAGCGCACCTTGAAATCAGGGCTCTTCTCGAGATGGATGCTTTCCACAAAGCGAACTTTCCCCGTCCGAAGCGTCATGATTACCGA
>Ga0070709_10000442_pt1 | contig 25117 bp, 23 predicted proteins | sample LARL51metaG_FD_65449 | JGI IMG/M metagenome (GOLD analysis project Ga0070709, IMG submission 65449) | Corn, switchgrass and miscanthus rhizosphere microbial communities from Kellogg Biological Station, Michigan, USA - LAR L5-1 metaG | ecosystem: Host-associated > Plants > Roots > Rhizosphere ... | reverse complement strand
GCGGCGGCCTCCACGTCCGGATCGCCGTACCCCAACACGATCGGCCCATAACCGCACATCATGTCGATGTACTCCGTGCCCGCCACGTCAAACAGGCGGCATCCGCGCGCGCCGCGAAAGAATTGCGGATAGCCGGGAGCCAGCCGGGCAACATTCATGTGCCCCCACATGCCGCCGGGAATAACCCTCAGAGCGCGCGCCCGTAGCGCCTCGTCCGGCGAAGGGAGACCGGGTGTCGCGAGAGGTGCCATCGCATGTCCTCAATCACGGGGGAGCAGCGTCGCAGCCCCATATATGATATATCAACATATATGATATATCAGAGCAAGCCCTCTGAACTTTGAATCTTGCAAAGACAGGCCGCGGGCGTGCATGGCGTAAACAGAGATCGGTTGCCGTGATTCAACAGGAGGCAGGCCCCCTCGATGTCCAACGAAGCTATCGGTGTGGTCGGCCGCGACAACCTGACGGCCCGCGTTTTTCAGGAACTGCGCGTTGCCCTAATGGAGGGACGCTTCCGTCCCGGCCACCGGTTCAAGATCCGCGAACTCGCCGAAACGATGGGTGTCTCGGAAACCCCGATCCGGGAAGCGCTGATGCAGCTGGTGCGTGCGCGCGCGCTCAACATGCAGGCGAGCCGCTCGATCGAGGTCGCCCGCCTGAGCGCCTCGCAGTACGAGGAACTGCGCAGCATCCGAATTCTGCTCGAAGGACTTGCCGCCGAGCGCGCGACCACCCGGATCTCCAAGGCAGATATCGCCAACCTCAGGAAATATCATCAGTTGCTGGTTGCCGCCGAGCGCGGCGGACGCTGGCGCGAAGCGGTGCAAGTGAACTGGCAGTTCCACCACACACTCTACAAGGCCGCCGACGCACCGGAGCTGCTCGAGATGATCGAGACGATCTGGCTTCGCAACGGACCCATGCTCAACATGTTGTATCCGCACGCGCCCCCAACCTATCCGGGACGGCACCAGCATCTGAACGTGATCGACGGTCTTGTGGCGCGAAATCCCGAGGCCGTGAAACAGTCGATCCGGGCTGATCTGCTGGAGGGCGGCGCCAGACTGCTGCAACTTCTTCAGGACATCGAGGCTGGCACCGCGCCGGCCAGCCTCGTAAAAGCTGTTGACATAGGAGAACGCCAGCATCAGGAAATTCCCTTCGAGCCAAGATAGGCTTCTCGCACCTTGAGGCTACGGCATCGAGGCATTGCGGATCCCGGAAGCTTCCAGCCGAGCAAATGTGAAGAACGAGCGCTGGATCAAGTCGGGGTCCAGTCCCTCGACGATAAAGACGAGCCGCGACCGGCGATCATCACCGGACCATTGGGCAAGATGGGTCGGCGCATGCACAAGATGCTGGACGCCGTGCACAGCGACCGGACGCGCCTCGCCTCGCAAGTTGAGTAGTCCCTTGACTCGCAGAATGCTCGCCCCATGGCGGTTGAGCAGCATGGTCAGCCAGATGCCGAAGGTACCCCAGTCGAGTGGTTCATCCATGGTGATCGAGAACGCGCGCGCTTTCGCGTGAGCCGCTGGCCCCGCCACCTCCGCGACGGCTTTGAACCAGCTCGTGCCGGCGCTCAACAGCGCCTCCACTGGAAGCGGTCCTTCCGCGACCCGCACCAGCGGCGCCGCGGGGTTGATTGCCCGAAGCCGCTCCACCAGAGACGCGACACGCTCCTCGTCAGCGAGGTCGGTCTTGGTCAGCGCGATCACGTCAGCGATCGCCGCCTGCCGCATCGATTCGACGTAACGATCAAGCTGCCCGAGCCCGTTGACAGCGTCGACCGTCGCGACCACGCCCGCGGTGCGGAAGTGATGCCGCAGCACCGGATCGGCTCGCAACGTCGAGAGCACGGGGAATGGATCCGCAAGCCCCGTGCTCTCGATCACTACGCGGCGGAACGCGGGCACGACGCCGCGCGCGCGCCGAGATTCCAGATCGCGGATTGCAGCCGCGAGTTCCCCGCGCACCGTGCAGCAGAGGCAGCCCGACCCGAGCAGCACCATCTGCTCGTCCAGACGCTCGACCAGGAGATGGTCGAGCGCGACCTCGCCAAACTCGTTGATGATCACGGCGGTGTCGCGCAGCGCCGGATCGCGCAGCAGACGGCACAGCAGCGTGGTCTTGCCGGAGCCGAGAAAGCCCGTAAGCAGCGTCACAGGTGTGAAGGTCGGCGGCCGCTCAACCATGGTCGGCATCGAGGCGCGCAAGATAGTCGGGATCGAGCGGATCACAGGGGCGGCCCGATAACCGCTCAGCGGCGGCCCAGAGGTGGCCGAGATCGCCGACGATTTCGCTCTTCCCCGTTAGGGTGGTCAGCACGAACGACGTGCCCTGCCAATCGGACAGGCGCAAGCCGTACGGCTTCAGCGCACGATTGGCGACCGACACGCGGTTTGCACGCTCGCGGCGGCGTCGCGCCGGATCAGTGTTGCGGGTGTAGACGCTGTCACGCGCGACCGCGTCGGCCCAATGTTCGTCGCCGCCAAGAAGTCCGCACAACGCACACATGACTGCACCCTCGCGTCATTTCTCCCGTGGGAATCGCCCGGCGAAATCGTCGGCCATCTCATTCATCGTCACGAACTTCACGCCGGGATGCGAAGCGATGTGGTTGTACAGCCGCTCCAGCATCAGCAGCACCTGCGGCCGCCCGGAGACGTCGGGGTGAATGGTCATGGGGAACACAGCGTAGTCGTATTCGCGATAGACCCAGTCGAACTGGTCGCGCCAGATCTCTTCCAGATGCCGCGGATTGACGAAACCGTGGCTGTTCGGGCTCTTCTTGATGAACATCATCGGCGGCAGGTCGTCGAGATACCAGTTCGCCGGAATCTCAATCAGGTCGGTCTCCTGGCCGCGCTTCAGCGGTCTCATCCACTCCGCCGGCTTCCTGGCGTAGTCGATCTTGGTCCAGCTGTCTCCGACCCTGACATAGTACGGGTGGAAGTCGTTATGCATCAGGGAGTGGTCGTATTTGATGCCGCGCTCCAGGAGCAGCTCGTTGGTGACGGTGGAGAACTCCCACCACGGCGCAACGTAGCCAGTCGGCCGCTTGCCGGACAGCATGGTGACGAGGTCGATGCACTTGTCGAGGATGGCGGTTTCCTGCTCGCGGGTCATGGCGATCGGATTTTCGTGACTGTAGCCATGAATGCCGATCTCGTGGCCCGCGTCCGCGACCGCCTTCATCTGCTCGGGGAAGGTCTCGATGGAGTGGCCGGGGATGAACCAGGTGGTCTTGATGCCGAGCCGATTGAACAGTTTCAGCAGGCGCGGGCTTCCGACCTCTCCGGCGAAGAGGCCGCGCGAAATGTCATCTGGCGAATCCTCGCCGCCGTAGGAGCCGAGCCAGCCCGCGACAGCGTCGACGTCGACGCCAAATCCGACGAGAATTTCCTTGGCCATGGGATTCTTCCTCCTGGTTGTGCGGTCAAGCCGCAGGCTTCGAAATCAAGCATGCAAGAATCCGGCCCAAGGAGCGGCATGCCGCCCGCGCGCGAGATCCGACCGAATGTCGGGCGCAGGCCCGTCGCCTGATCGCCGAATGGGCGGAGCGCGCCCTGGTGATCTCTGGCGGCCGGCTGCTGTTCGACGGCAGCCCTGACGACATGTTCGCCGACGACGCGCTGATCGCGGATGCCGGACTGCTGGCCCCGCCCGTCTACGAGATCAGCAAGGCGCTGGCGGCCAGGCATCCCGGCGGCCTGCTGCGGCCTACGCTGTCCCTGACGCTGCTGGCGGACACGATCGCGCGCATCGGAGGGGAAAGCGCATGAACAGGTCGACCGCATTTCAGTTCCGCGCCGGCACGTCCTTCTTCCACCGCCTCGATCCGCTCACCAAGCTCGCCTGGCTTGTGGCGATCTCCCTGCTGGCGTTCGGGGCCTATATCGCCTGGGTTCAGATCGTGATCACGATCGTGGTGCATTCACCGCCTTTGTGCTGGCGCGGCTGCCGCTGCTCGTGGTGGTCAGGGGCACCTGGCTGTTCGGCCTCGCCTGCCTGAGCTTCCTCGTGATCCAGACGCTACACCATCATCCTGTCCTCGCTCGTCTTGGTACGCACCACCGATCCCCGTGAGCTGGCGATCGCCCTGGTTACCCAGATGAGGGTGCCCTATCGCATTGCCTATGCCTTCTTCATCGCACTGCGCATCATCCCCACCATCGAGGAGGAGATCAAGACGATCCGCGCGGCCCAGGCGGTGCGCGGCGTCGTGCGCCAGCGCAGCGTCGCCGGCCGGATTGGCGAGGCCAAGCGCTACGCCATTCCACTTCTCGTTGGCAGCCTGCGCAAAGCCTCGATGATGGTGATGTCGATGGAGTCTCCCGGGCGGGGGCTGGAAGCGGCACTAGCCTCGCCACCGCGGAGGGCCTTGCCGCCGGTGGTGCCACCGTCGTCTGCGTCGACTGGAAGGGCGCGGAAGACGCCGCTTCGATCCGGGCGACCGGTGGCATCGCGACCGGCGCCAGCCTCGACGTCCGCGACGCCGCCGGCTGGACGGCGCTGAAGTGCGTACCGAAAACTTAAACCCGGGCGTAATGGTGATCGAGTCCACCTAGCATAGGGAACGGTTTAATGCTCCCGGTCCACTGAATCTGGCGAGTGGCCCGCGCATTCCGCACCACAAACTCGCGAACGAAGACATTGCCTGGCGCTGGGGTTCAGTGACGCCGCAAACTTCCGGCGCGCATTTCATCGCTGCACGAGCAAGGCGCCCAGCGAGGTCAGGGCCGATTAGGTCGGGTCACGCAACGGCCCGGCAATCGACTACCTGAAGAATCATTTAACGTGGCGAAACCTACTATTTTGGAAGCAATATTTGCTTATCGGAGGGCAGCCTAATTTCCCAAGTGGCGATCTCATAGCCCGCCAAACGCCGCCGATCATACGCGTCTGTCATACGCCTCGACTGCACGCGCAAGTTCAAATCGGGGGCAAGATTTGAACTTGCGACCTTCAGGTTACGAGCCCGACAAGCTACCGGGCTGCTCCACGCATTGAACCGCGCGCGGCTCGAGGGCAAGCAAGAGGCCGCTCCGCAACAACTGATCGTCTCTGGTGGAATAGCGCGACCGGCACGCCGATCGCTATTCTAGCAGAATGAGGAACAAGCAGTATCGACTCCGATGCGAACAGGTCGGGTCCCGTAGTCCTACGTAAACCCCGTGTGTGATCTGCAACATATCTGTGTTTATGGCGCCTATGGCACGAATTTAGCATGACAACGCACGAGTTGATCCGTAACCATTCGCGTTGGGCGAGCGCTAGGCGGGGACAGGGGTGTTTGACGCTGGCATAAGCTGGATGGCCTTGCATCGTGGTCGGCCGGGACAAGATGTCGTTGGCGACCTCAGGTCCGGTATGTCACTGACCTTGGTCCGTGGTGCGCCGCCGATGCAGATGCTGCACGTTTCGCCGTGCGGCACCACCGTGGAGATCCTTTGGCCGTCGGGAGAGCCGGGCGCTTATCTGCGATGCCGTATCGAGCTGAACACGAAACATCGGGAACTGTTGCGGCATCGGCGGCGCGCCCATCAGACGGCCAACCATCACTCATCGGCCTTGGCGATACTTGCTATGATGTTGCTGCTCGCGGTATGCGGCTGGATCGTCGGTGGGACCGAAGGGATGCGGCGCGCATTACAAGGAACCGAGCCCCGCCCTGACGGCCAGATCATCTCGCGCGAGAGCATGTACCGCTGGTTCGGCGCTCGCCTGCTGTCGCCCGCTGAGGTGCCAGAATTATTCGCCATTCTGACGAAGGTTTGCACCCGGGCAGGCTTGGCCCGCGTGCCTGATCTCTACTGTCTGCCGGCGCCGCGCGATATGAATGCCTACGCGCTTGGCGGACCGGAACGCAGCGCCATCGTCGTCACCGAGGGGTTGTTGCGCGGGATGACGCGCGACGAGATCGCCGGAATCCTGGCTCACGAACTGGCGCATATTCGCAACAACGATACCTGGACGATGAGCTGGGCGACAGCACTACGTCGTGCAATCGATTGGACATCGCTCGCTGGCCTCGCCTTGCTGCGAACGCGGCATGACCACGGCGCGATGACGGCAAGCCAGCCCTTGGCGACGCTGCTGAGCGCAGCTCCGGCCCTCGGTCAGCTGCTCGGACTGGCGCTGTCGCGCGTTCGCGAACTGGATGCGGATGCGACCGCGCTCGATTTGACCGGCGACTCGCGCGCACTCATCGCCGCGCTCGACAAGCTGGAGCGTCATCATACCCGCTCGGCGCCAATGGCTGTGTCCGCTTTCGGGCATGATCCCATGCGTCTGCTGCGAAGCCACCCAGCTACCTCAGAGCGTGTCGACACTCTGCTCAATCTCACTTTTTAGTTAGCGGTCGCTGCTCAGCGCGTCGACACGGACGGCTGCTCAAGGCGCGACGACATCGGCTTAGACGGCCATGGCGCTATAGACTCCTGATCGCGCATGATCTTTCTTGGAAAAGCGGTACGCGCCTTGCAGTCCAACGCGGCGCTTCGGGTGCGCATCAAGCGCTAGATGAACTGCGCTGCTACGAAAATAAGGTGCGCTCTTACGAAACCATTCAAAGTTGAATGCGTTGTCGGCTCTCATTCCTCACCTTAACGCAAGTTAAGAATCTAGGACGTCAATCACCAATCCCACAGCGTCTGAACGAGCGCAGAGTCGCTCGGGTCTGGCCCTCACCAATGACAACGACATGCTCCGGCATCTCTCAGCGGCTTTTGTTTTCAACTTCGTGCTTTTTGGTTTTTGCATTCGTTTGTTGTCTTTGAGGAACGCAAGCTCGCGCGCCCCAAGGAAGAGAGAGGAGGTGTGAGCACGGCTGCGATCTGTCCGACGTTGGGCATTTGAGTTTTGAAAGATTTTGAAATTGCAAAGCCGTCACACCGGCGTGACGGACTGTGCCAACGAAGGACGGCGCATGCGGATGCTCGTTGTAGGATATTGGGCTGAGGGCACCAACCATCGCAAGGAGAACGGCGATGACCTACTATGACACCCTGCAACAGAACGTCGGGCACAATCCGCAATTCGGGCAGTTCGGTCCGCAACAACAAGGGGGGTGGGGAGCCTCAGGTGGACAAGGCGGATGGCAAGGCGGAGCTGGGCAAGGCGGACTTGGCCTCGGGCAAGCGGCCTACGGCCAGCAATTTGGACAGCACGGCGGTCAGCAGCCTTTTGGCGCATTCGGACAAGGCCTCGGCTGGGGCGGGCAACCGATGGGTCAGCAGTGGGGCGGCCAACAACGCCAGCTTTCGCAACAGGACGTGAACGAGGTCGTGCGTCAACTGATACCGGCACTGCCTCAAATCCTGGCGCAAGCACAAAATCCGTTCGGTGGCATGGGCTACGCAGCCTATGGCCAGGGGCCGCGGCAGCTGAGCCCACAGGACGTGAATGAAGTCGTGCGGCAGATCCTGCCCATCGTTCCTCAGATCGTGGGAATGCTGCAGAGCCAACAGCAACCTCAGTATGCTGCCATGCAGGGCGGACTTGGTCTCGGCCAATTCGGAGGCCAGGGCCAGCAATTCGGAGGCCAGGGCCAACAGTTCGGAGGCCTTGGGCAAATTGGTCTTGGCCATCCAGGCCAGAGCTCGGGACAGACTTGGGGCACTCAGTTCGGCGCACCTCAGTTCCAAGCGGCGTTCGGCGGTCCGATGGCATTGGGCCAGCAGCGACAACTGACGCAGCAGGATGTGTCCGACATCGCCCGTCAGCTGATCGGCGTCATTCCTCAGGTCATCGGTAACCTTCAGGCCCAAGGGCAGCAGCGGATGATCTGAGCGCCATTCGCGGCCAGTCCTTGAGGTCATCAGCGGCCGCCGCCCAAGGCGGCGGTCGCTCTCCTTGAATGCTTCCCTCCTTAAGGAGATCATCCATGTCAGAGACCAATCCTTCTGGCGCTACCGCGTCACAGTCACGCCCCGCAGACGTTCAGCAGCTCGTCGCGTTGCTCGGCAATTTGATGCCGCTTCTGATGCGCCTTCAGTCGCAGCCTTTTGAGCAACCGTTCCAGACGACACCCGGCAGCCTGCCGATACCGAACCCGCTGCTCGATCGTCAGGCCGCGGAAAACATGATCGGCGATATGATCGCGGAATCGCTGCGCTCGCTTTCCGCTTTTCTCGAAGCCAACGCCGCGCAGCATTCCGGCCTGGAAAACGCCGTGCCGATCGTGACGCAGGCCGCGCACACGTTTGCTGCGCGAGATTATCCGCAGGCTTTCGACCTGATCGGGCAGGCCTATCGCACGATCGAAATCGTCCGCGCAGTCGATCCACGCGTTCCGCTGGTGCGACAGGCTTCGACCGACCAGGCTCAATCCTCGATCCACTGAAGATGGGAGGCGACGCCATGGCTGCAAGTCAAGATGATGCACGCTCCTCAGCGAGCAGTGACCGACGCAAGTCTGCACGTGACGCGCGCTCAGCCCCGGACGGTGATCGACGCAAACCGACCCGCACCAGTCAGTACATGATCGCGCCGGCGGCACCAGGCGTAAGCGGTCAAGCACTGGAGGAGCGGCTCAACCAGTTCGGCAACGTCGAGATCCTGCGGACCCGCGACAGACGCGACACCATAGCCCCGCCGATTGCGGTCGTGCGCATGGCAGACGATGTCGCCGCCGCATTGCGCCGCATCGCAGCCGGCAGCTTGATCATCGAGCCGGACGTCCTCCTGCGAGCTGCATCGTCTATTGGAGGGCCACCGGTTTTCCCACCGGCCGCGATGATGACTGCGCTGGGTCCGGATTTGAAGGTGAAGATCCGGATCGTGAGTGAAGGTGGCACGCCCGTGGAGCAGGTGGCGGTGCGGCTCATCGGCGAGCAGACGTCAGCTCAGGGGCTGGCGGATCGCGACGGCAGAATAGATCTGACGCTGCAGGGCGAGCTACCGGAAACGGTCGCCGCCATATTGGTCAATGCGCGCTCGGGCTTTTGGGGTGTCTTTCAGCATCGCCCTTATCTCGAAGGCGATGCGGTGAACACTTTCACCCTCAAACCATTGGCGCTGCCGGATGCTCCTGATTGGGGCGGCACGGCGATGCAACTCGATCGGATTCCTGCGCAATGTCGCGGCGCCGGAATCAAGATCGCCCTGATCGACAGCGGCGTTGCGACCAGCCACAAGCAATTGACCCGGATCGATCACGGTATCGACATCAGGAGCGCTGACGGAAAGGCCTGGTCGAAGGACGCCATCGGCCACGGCACGCCAAGCGCGGGCCTGATCAGCGCCGCGCCCCAGACAACGCACGGCGTCCGCGGCTATGCGCCGGACAGCGAGCTGCACGTCTGCAAGCTTCCGTCCGATGCCTATTGCAGCGATCTGATCGTCGCGCTTGACTATTGCCTGCAGAACGCGATCGACGTGGTGTGCCTCGGATTTGGTTGCGAGCGTGGCTCGGTACTGGTTGAGCAACGCATTTCGGAAGCAAAACAAGATGGCGTGGCCCTCATCGCCGCTGCCGGAAATTCGGCGGGCGCGGTGCTGTTTCCGGCTTGCTCCCCAAATGTCATGGCGGTCGGTGCGGTCGGACAAGCCGGAAGTTTTCCGGAGGACAGCCCGCAGGCGGCGCAAGCTGCGGCAGGCGTCGCGGTCGCCGGCGGATTTTTCGTCCCCCCATTTTCCTGTCGCGGACCCGAGCTCGACGTCTGTGCGCCCGGCGTTGCGGTCATCGCGTGCCAGTCCCCTGACGGCTACGCGGTCTGTGACGGGACCTCGCTCGCGGCTGCCCACGTTGCCGCACTCGCAGCCCTAATCCTCGCCGATCACAGCGACTTCAAGGGCCCCTTCGCTGCAAAAAACCTCCAGCGCGTCGAACGGCTGTTCCAGATCGTCAAGGATACAGCACAGCCGATCGGTCATCTCTGGCAGGCCGGGGCTGGGCTACCGGACGCAGTGCGTGCGCTTGGCATCTGGTCAGAGCAGCGAGGGGCGGTCGTGCCGCTGAATGTCGGGTTGCGTCAGATGCGTAGCGCCATACGGCAACTCGATCAGCCTCAGTTCGGTGTAAGCGAGCAGGTCCCGTTTGAGCCGCTGCGCGGTCCGGCGAATGTCACGCGCCTGCCGCTGAATCCAGCACCTCTGGCGCTCAAGGCTGAGAGCGGCGGGAAAGCAAGCATCCAGGACCTCAAGTCGGCGATGGCACTCGCGGGTTTGGCGGGACGCTAGTTTTCCTCGTCTGGAGCGGCCGCAGCGCGCCAAGGCGGTTTCGGAGACTCACGGCGGGAAGCGCAACTTAAGCGAGGTGCGCGGACGTTGGCGCACCCGCCGCCTGAACGACCGCGACATCGCGTCGCTGGCCGCGCCACCCGTCTGTAGCTCTCGTGCGAACCGCGTCAAAACTCGTCGTGCGATTGACTAACCGCCTTTGCGGGGCTCGTAGCACCCGATTCCGCGATTGATTGAATGCGTCGTTGCGCGATTGGTCGCGTAGACATTCATGCGCAAGCGGGGCTTGCGTCTCGCCTTCCGATAGGCGGCGTCGAATCCATGAAGATATCGCCGTCCCGCAGAGATAGCCTGGAGCGAATCAGCGTTTGACGCCGACCGTGCGCCCGGCATCGTCGTTCGCGAGTGTGGGCGGGTTTTACCGCGCGAGCGGTTTAGTCCAATGACCCAGAACAGAACTTGCTACCCGCAGTTCTGCATTCGCCTTGTTTAATGCCCTCTAAAGTCGCGCACGCCGCCTCCCAAGCCTCGACGCCGAGTCCTATTCGTCCAGGGAGAGCAGCATTCTACATTCGATGCGAAGTTCATTAAGCGCTGCAGCCATCAACGTTGGACGCATAAGGACGCGTATCGGGCCCCAACCATCGAGAAACGCTGTGATCAGCTCCACAGTGAAAGGACGGTTCTTTCCATTTTTCCATGAACTCGGAGTAACGCATGCAACGCGAGTTGCCGTTTATCATTTCGGGCGCGTTAGCTCTCAACGCCCGTCACAGACACTACTCTTGAAGTCTTCGCGCGCAGGGACCGACCAGCCAGTGTCTGGGGTTCGGGAGGCTGTGGAGCCGCTCAGCAGCTCTCGGCAGCCGGTGTGACATACATGGGCGAAGAGGTGACCGACGATATCGGAATAGTCAACGAAATGCGGAAAGGCCCGGAGCGCGTTGTAGGTACTCCAGGAATTTCTTCAGCCATCTTCAAGGAGTAACGGGGCTTGGTTAGGCCAGCCCTTATTCGTACAAGTACCCGACCGGCCTGCCCTCGGTACGCAGGGGACGAACGTCCTTCTTCGTGATGATTTGACCAGCTAAGCCGTCGATTTCGTCGCGCTGCATCGACGTCCAACTGCGAAGATTTTCCATGCCCTTTAGAAGGCCGAGCCGGAGGATTTGCGTATTTTCGCCCACTCCGACGAGGCTTGTCGAGTTTTTGCCCGCCGTCACTACATCGCCAGCCGCAAGATCAAAAGTCTTCCCGGCACTATCCTTGAATTCGGCCGTGCCGCGAATGACGCGATAAATAACAACCTCGCCCTTCGCGAAAGAGGCAGCGTCCGCGGCTGCCGATGCGCTCTTCGGTAGGAGCGACTGGCCAGGCGGGTCGGTTGCGATGATATGGCCGGTGACAAGATGACCGCTCGGGATCTCAATCCCGATATCGCGCACGTAAGCGGGCGTGTCCGATTTGATGAGACTATCGGCCAGCGGCCTGAAGAGCGCATCCAACGCCAGCGGATCCTGAAGCCAGAAGCCTGCGTTGGCGGCGCGATCATGCAGTGGGTGGCTCCACGCCACACGTGGCGTTTCGACTTCGTTGATCCGATCCGGGCCAACAATTGTCGGGTTCGGAAAGGTTGTCGGATCGGTCACGAAGGCTTCGAGGAATTTGCCGGAGTAGCCCATGGAAATTGGATCCGGAACCACCGTCTGCGGTGTTCTCAGGTTCTCTTCGGTGGACAAACCGGACCAGGTGTAAAAGAGCTGGCGATGGACGATCGCGCTTTGCAGCATCACCGCACCGGGGCCGACACTGTAGAAGCGCCCATCGTAATCGAAGTTGAACATGCCCGAGGTGACTAACACGAGCTGAAAACCGCCCGGCGGAAGGTGAAGGTGGAAATCGGTAGGGCCTGTGTCCGGGCGGTAAATCGGCAGATTTGTCGCAACCTCATGAAGAAGGAAGGTTTCGTTGTTGGCGTGAAAGCCCTCGTTCGCCCGCTTGTACAGTGCTTGCGGGCGATACGTGGCTTCATATTTCGCATTCCTGTCGCGATCGATGGCCACGAAATCCCGACGGTTCAAGCGGAGGGGATCGCCATTCGGACGAGTGAGGCCGGCCTTTTCGAGCTCGACTGCAGCATGTACATTCATGACATCCTCCCAATCCAAGTAATTCGTTGGGATATAAGGCATGCTCATTCTGCCGCTCCGCTCGGCGCGGAGAGTAGAAAATCCCTGAACAGACACTGCTATGCGAATTCTGGGCCAGTTGTGGCGTGGTGCGCCATAGGAACTCTTTGACTATTTGCGTTGAGCCCGATTAAGAAAATTGAGGTTGCACGGGATGTTAGATAACCCGATGCTCCGAGTTGCCCTTGCCCTCTTCGTAGAGCTCGCAATTCGAGGAAAGTAACGAGAGGTGTGCTTTGTTCAATTTATCGGCACGTCCTGCCAACGAAGGTTAAGACCAAGGCAGCTCAACGGATTGGACCTGATATACCGGCCTCACTCCTCAGCCGCGCAGACGAGGTGATCGAATAGGGCTTTGTTTGCTGCTGCGATGAGCCCGGGTGTGGCCCGGGGGTGCCGAATTTCGTGCTACAGGAAGTCGGCAGCTATCTGGGGTAAAGCAGCCGTGCCCGTGGCGCTAACCCATGAGGGAAAGCAGCCCGTGACCCTGAGCCGAACTCCCGCCTGTAGTCTGACGATGAGGAATGGTTCAGAGTTCGCGGTGGCTATACTAGAGGCTGAGCCCCCGGTTCCTTCCAAGGGTCCATTCGATGCCTCCGTCGTCGCGCCGCAAACCAGTGATGTGCTGGCCGATGCGCTGCTCAAGGAGGGTTGCCAAGGCACGAGCTGAAAGCCGAGCCCGCTCTCGATCATTGCGAAGCGTCCGCTGACGAGGCTGGTGACGTCAGCAAGACGGCCACTGACATGCTCCCCGGGCGCTGCTTGGCACAAAGGTCAGTCCGCGGTCTTTCGCCATCTGCTGGCCCACGCGATCGATCTCCCGTCGTTCAAGTATCGTCAGGGTGTGGACAGAGACGCGAATGTTGCCGTCCTTGGCCGTCGCAAGGCCCATCTCCGCGAGTCGCTCAGCCCGACGGCGGATAGCTTTGTTGACATCCCTGCCAAAACCGCTGTCTGTGATTTGCGAGCGGCCGTCGGCAATAATTTGTCGGTCGAGCCAAGTCGAATAATACCTCGCAATGGCCCATCGACGCGGTCGATGAATTTACCGAGAGTCGGAAACGTCTATTTCCACCGTGGCGGCTCGCCCGACAATGACTGCGGGTGACGCCCCGGTCGCTCATGCCGCGGCCTCGCGCATCATCGCCTTCAGCATTTCCGCGAGCACGCTGGCGATCGCGCTCGTCCCGCGCTCGTGGCCAATCAGCATGAGCGTCTGCGTCTCGTGCGCTAACTCACGCACCGGCACGTAGACCAAGCGGCCGACGCGCCGCTCGAACTCGATGTCGAACGGCGTAAGAAAGGTGATGCCATTATCAAGAATGGCGGCGTGGCGCATGATCTCAATAGCGTTGGTTTCGATGATCGGCAGCGGTTCCAGCGAAGCTTTCGCAAATGCCGAATCGAGATAAGGCCGGATCACGGTCGATCCGTCGGCAATCACCAGCGGATAGTCGACGCAGTCGCTAAGCCGGATCTGGTTGCGCTTGGCGAGCGGATGGCTCGGCGCCATCACCGCGCCGAGCTTCCCGGCGGCGCGGGCCAGCACCTTCAGATGACTGCCGCGGGTGAAATCGAAGCCGATGCCGAGGTCGGCCTCGCCGCTGGCGACTGCGGATTGGATGTCCTCGCCGGTGGTCAGCAGCGTCAGGCAGAGCCGCACCCGTGGATTGGAGGCACGAAACTGCTTGACGGTGCCGGGCACGAGATTCGAGGCGAGTCCGCTCATCATCGCCACCGTGATCTCGCCCCGGCGCAACCCTTTCAACTCCTCGATCTTGCTCTGGGCGCGGGTCAATTCCTTCAGGGTCTGGCGAATATGGCCGACCAGCACCTCACCCGCCGCAGTCAGAATCAGCTTGCGCGGCAGCCTTTGGAAAATGGGCGTACCGAGCTCGGTCTCAAGCGCAAGAATCTGGCGGCTGATGGCGGAGGCCGCGACGTTAAGATGGCTCGCAGCCTTGCGGATCGATCCGGTGCGCGCCACCTCGTCCACATAGGTCAACAGGCGGCCGTGCAGCATCCCCTTGCTCCTGCTTGAAAAAAGTCCTCGTTTCGGACGATGCTATTGCGTTGCCTGAAAGGCAACAGTGTTTGCGAAATAAAGCGCTTTTGTGCAAGCCTTTCGGCGTGCTGAATCCATCGTGGCTCGTCGCGCGTACGCCCCGCGCCGCCGAACCGACCGCAATCAGGAGCCTCCTCTATGGCGTTCAGCGTCGAAAACCTCGCTCAGTCCAAGGCCTTTCGCATCTCGCCGACGGACACCAACTATTTCGTGATGCTGTTCGATCATGAGAGTGACCGGATCGACAATATCTTCGTCATCGAGATCTTCCGGCCGGGCGGTGCGACGCCTCCCAACGAACACGCGGCCGCGCACGAATTCTTCCATGTGCTGCACGGCGAAGGTATCGCGCGCTGCGACGGCAAGACACTGCCGATAAGAAAGGGCGACTCGCTGCTGCTGCATCCCGGCTCCGAGCACGTGATCGAGAACACCGGGGCAGGCAAGCTGTATTGCCTGACGGTGATGACACCGAACGAAGGCTTTGCCGAATTGATCCGCGGCGGCGAACCGGTCGAGGTCGAGGCCGACGACATCGCCGTGTTGCAAGGACGCGACGTGGCGGGTCAACGATGAGCAATATTCGCCTCCATCCGGTCGATGACCTCCTGCCGCTCGGCGCCAGCGCGCGCAATCGCTGGTCGGTCTCGGCGAGCCAGGCGAACCTTGTGCGGCCGCCGGTCGAGCCGCAGCCGGTAACGATCGATGCCGGCGCCAAGCTCGTGACCTTCGATCTCGCGCGCACCGCCATCATCGTTATCGATATGCAGAACGACTTCTGCCATCCAGACGGCTGGCTCGGCCACATCGGTGTCGATGTGACGCCGGCACGCGCGCCGATCGCGCCGCTGCAACGGCTGTTGCCGGTGCTGCGCGGTCTTGACGTACCGGTGATCTGGCTCAACTGGGGTAACCGCCCCGATCGGCTCAACCTCAGCCCGGCTCTGCTGCATGTCTACAAGCCGTCCGGCACAGGCGTTGGCCTCGGTGACCGGCTGCCGGGCTCCGGCGCGCGGGTGCTGGAACGCGGCAGTTGGTCGGCTTCGATTGTCGAGGAGCTGACCGTCGAGTCCACCGATATTCATGTCGCCAAATATCGCATGTCAGGATTCCAGGACACCGAGCTCGATAGCATCCTGCGCAACCTCAATGTCACGACGCTCTTGTTCGCCGGAGTCAACGCCGACCAGTGCGTGCTCTGCACGCTGCAGGACGCCAACTTCCATGGTTACGACTGCATGCTGCTGCGCGACTGTGCAGCCACCACCTCACCGGACTACTGCATGGCTGCGACCGTCTACAACGTAAACCAATGCTTCGGCTTCGTGCTGGAGTCTCCCGTCCTTACTGCTGCCGTTGCCAGCAAGCGAGCCGCCATTGCCGAGGTAAATGCGCCATGAACGATCTTACGCCCTTTGACGCATCCAACCGTCATCCATCGACGGACAGACTGGCACCGCTGCTCGCCGATCTCGGCGATATCCCGGTCGTGACCGATCCTACGATCGTGCGCCGACGCTCACGGGATTTCTTCTGGTACAGCCCGATCCTCAACGATCAGCTCAACGACAAGTCGGCCGATCTGATCGTCGCGCCACGCGACGAGGCCGATATTGTTCGCGTCGCCGCGGCTTGCGTACGCCACCGCGTGCCACTGACGGTGCGGGCCGGCGGCACCGGCAATTACGGCCAAGCGGTGCCCCTCGCCGGCGGCGTGCTGCTCGACGTCACCGCGCTCGACACGATCGAATGGATCAGACCCGGACAGATCCGTGTCGGCGCCGGCGCCAAAATGAATGCGATCGACGCCGCTACACGGCCCTCCGGCTATGAACTGCGGATGCATCCCTCGACCAAGCGTACCGCGACCATCGGCGGTTTCGTCGCCGGCGGATCCGGCGGCATCGGCTCGATCACCTATGGCGGCTTGCGCGAGCCTGGCAACATCCTCGCCGCGCGCATCGTCACCATGGAGCCGGAGCCCCGCATCATCGAACTGCGCGACGACGCGGCGCAGAAGATCAACCGTGCCTACGGCACCACGGGCATCATCACCGCGCTCGAAATGCCGCTGGCGCCGGCACAGCAATGGATCGATGTGGTCGTCGCTTTCGACGATTTCCTGGCTGCGGTCGAATTCGGCCACGCCGCAGCGCTTTCCGACGGCATCGTCAAGAAGCTGCTGTCACCCATTACATGGCCGCTGCCGTCCTATTTTGGTGCGCTGAAATCCTGTTGCCCCGATGGTAAGAGTATCCTGATCGCGATGATCGCCGAGGGCTCGCTGGAAAACTTCAGGACTCTGCTCGGCGATCGCGGCACCATCACCCTGGAGATGCCGACGGACGAAGGCCCGGGCAAGGTGCCGTTGTACGAATACACCTGGAATCATACCACCCTGCAGGTGCTCAAGAGCGATCGCACGGTGACCTATCTGCAATGCCTGTACCCCCATGACCGGCTGCTGCAGAAGGTTGAGGAGATGCGCACGATGTTTCCGGACGAGGTGCTGCAGCATCTCGAGTTCATCCGTTTCAACGGGCAGTTGACCTGCAGCGGACTGCCGGTGGTGCGGTACAGCGACGCGGAGCGGCTGAACGAGATCATTCGCCTGCACGAGGCGCACGAGGTTTATATTGCCAATCCGCACGTGTACACCGTCGAGGATGGCAGCCGCTACAAGCGCGTCGATGTCGATCAGCTCGGATTCAAGCATGAAGTCGATCCCCACGGCCTGCTCAATCCCGGCAAGATGCGCAGCTTCGTGGCGGAGCGCTGACAGGGTCATCCCGATGGGAACGATATTCGGCGAGACGAACTGGCGATCGATGAGCCAGGAGCAACGCGATCTCGGGCTCAACAACAGCGCCGCCGTCCCGGGCAGCGCCGAGCTTGTCGCGAGTTGGGAGCAGCGCTCCGCCGCCATGCGGGACAAGCATTCCGCGCATCTCGACCTGAGATACGGTCCGCGCGACCGTAATCGGACCGATTTCCTCAAAGCCGCCGACGGCGGCCCGACGCTGGTGCTGATCCACGGCGGCTACTGGCAGATGCGCTCGAAGGAGACCGTCACCTGGTTCGCCGAGGGACCGATGGCTCACGGCATCAATGTCGCGCTGATCGGCTATACCCTGGCGCCGGAGGCGACCATGGACGAGATCGTTGCCGAAATCCATCGGGCTCTCGACGCCCTGGTCGACCAGCTTGCCGCGCTCGGCGGCGACCCTAGCCGCATTGTTGTCTCAGGCTGGTCGGCAGGTGGACATCTCGCGACGATCGCGCTGTCGCATCCGCGCGTAAAGGCGGGTATTGCGATCAGCGGCATCTTCGATCTCGAACCGATCCGCCACAGCTTTCTCAACGTCAAGCTCAAGCTTGACGAAGCGACGTCGCGGCGCAATTCGCCGCTGCTGCACTCAAGCGGCCCTTCGGCGCCGCTGGCGCTGGTGGTCGGCGCGGCCGAACTGCCGATGCTGCGCCAGCAGACTGCCGACATGGCCGCGCACCGCGCTGTCAACGGATTGCCCGTGAGCTATGAGGAAATTCCCGGCGCCGACCACTTCTCGGTCATGCTCGCGCTGGGCTCGCCGACCGGGCGGATCACAACCCTGATCCGGCAGCTATTCGAGCGCGGCTGATCAGCGCGGCAGCTTCGCCGCCTTCACGTCGTACAGCAGCTTGATGAATTCCCCTGAGGCGTGCTCGGCGGTGAGACGGCCCTTGTCGGCGGTGGCCTTGTGCGCTTCGCCGACGGCGCCGTCGGGATTGAGGTCGCCGGCGATCCAGGCATAGGCAATGAACCCGGTTGGCCTGAGATGGTCGAAGGTCGCTTCGTCGTCTTCGGCAACAGACCGAAAGTCCTGTGCGCGCGCCATGTCGACCAGCTCCGGGCGGAAATGCAGCATCAGCGAGGTCTCGACGTCACCCCCGTGAATGCCGAATTTCAGCTCGCGCTCGCTGTAGAGGCCGGCTGGCTTGCCGAGCCGTGACCAGGCGGACTTGACCACCAGCATGTCGGCCCGCACCCGCAGTTCGCGCGCGACGATGCCCATCACCTCGTCGTTGCCGCCGTGCGAGTTGACGATCACGAGTTTCCGCACGCCGGCGCGCGCGACCGACAATCCGAGTTCGGTCCAGGCCTCGATCAGCGTCGCCGCCGGCAAGGTCAGGGTACCGGGCATCCGCAGATGCTCGTTGGATTTTCCGACCTGCTGGATCGGCAGGATCCGGATGTCGAGATCATCGGGCAGACGATCGATCAGCGTCTCGAGCATGCCACGGTTGATCGCCGCGTCGACGCCGACCGGCAGATGCGGCCCGTGCTGCTCGATGGCGGCGATCGGCAGGATGGCGATGGTGCTCTCCGGATCGAGGCCTTCGAATTCACGCGAGGCATATTCGTCCCACCAGACCCGGCGGCGCGGCTTGTCCATGTTCGATTCCTTTTCACGCCGCGCCGCGCCGTTGCGGCGCATACGACCATGATGTCCGACTATGACATCGCGGAGCCGTTGACAATGGTGCGTGTCGAGGCGCGATACCACTTTTTATACGTTGCCTAAAAGGCAACGTATGCCTCGAATCAAAATGCTTCCGGATGACAGACGCTGCGTGCATCTTTTGCGGTGCCGGGAACGCTGCCACCGGGATTCCGCCTTCCATTGGAATTCCATCCGATCGAGATCACACCGAGGTTGCCATGAACGCCATCATGACCATCGTGTCCCGCGCCCTGCTCGCCACCGCAGCCTGCCTTGCCCTCGTTGCCCCCTCGGCCGCCGCCGACAAGGTGACCTTTCTGACAAGCTGGTTCGCCCAGGCCGAGCATGGCGGCTTCTACCAGGCCAAGGCGACCGGGCTTTACGAAAAGGTCGGGCTCGACGTCACCATCAAGATGGGTGGACCCCAGGTAAATGGATCGCAGCTGCTGCTGGCCGGCCAGACCGACTTCCTGATGGGCTATGACATCCAGGTGCTGAAAGGCCGCGAACAGGGACTGCCACTGGTGACGGTAGCGTCCTCATTCCAGTTCGATCTGCAAGGCATCATGGCCCATGACGATGTGGCAGATCTCCCCGCCTTGAAAGGCAAGCCGATCCTGATCTCCGGTTCGTCGCGGACCACGTTCTGGCCGTGGCTGCGTGCCAAATATGGCTTCACTGACGATCAGATCCGCCCGTATACGTTTAACCTGCAACCGTTCTTTGCCGATCCCACGGTGTCACAGCAGTCCTATCTCTCGTCCGAACCGTTCCAGGCGCAGCAGCAGGGCGTGAAGGCAAAATTCTTCCTGTTCGCCGACGGTGGCTATCCGCCCTACGGCTCGACGATCGTGACCACCGAGAAGATGCTCGCCGAGAACCCCGATGTGGTGGCGCGCTTCGTCAAGGCATCGCTAGAGGGTTGGCGGGATTATTTCAAAAACCCGGAGCCGGCCAACGCCTTGATCAAGGCCGACAACCCGAAAATGACCGACGCCCAGATCGCATTCGCGATCGACAAGCTGAAGCAGACCAAAGCGCTTGACGGCGGTGACGCCGCCGCCGGCGGGATCGGCATCATGACGGCGGCGCGATGGAAGCAGACCTATGACTTCTTGGTCGCGGCCAACCTGCTCGATCCCAAGACCGAATGGCAAAAGGCGTTCACCGATCGCTTTGTCAAGGATCTGAAGGTCGCCTTCTAGCACACGGCGCCGAGGCACGAAGCTTGCAACGATCCGACGATCATTACTCCACGAAGAACCCTGTCATGAATGCTCCCTTGCCCAGCGCCCCCCTGGACGCGCACAGCGCGCGCCACGCAGCCAATCGGCCGCCGGCGGTCGAGGTGCTGTCCGCAGAAAAGGTCTTCGCCGACGGGACCCGCGGCCTAGCACCGATCGACCTCACGATCGCCGAGGGGGAATTCCTCACGTTGATCGGCCCGTCCGGCTGCGGCAAAAGCACGCTGCTCAAGCTGATCGCCAATTTGATCCAGCCGTCGGACGGTCGGATTTTGTGGTGGCGCGGCGATTTCGGACAGGTCGGCCAGGACGGCCGCGGGCTCGCCTTCGTATTCCAGGAGCCGACCCTGATGCCCTGGGCGCGGGTCGATACCAATGTGCGGCTGCCGCTCGACCTCGCGGACGTGCCACGCGGCAAGGCCGATCCGCGGGTCAGCGACGCCATCGCCCGGGTCGGCCTGTCGGCTTTTGTACGGCATTACCCGCGCCACCTCTCCGGCGGCATGAAGATGCGGGTGTCGATCGCACGGGCACTCGCCACCGAGCCGAACCTGCTGTTGATGGACGAACCATTCGGCGCGCTCGATGAATTCACCCGCAACAAGCTCGACGACGACCTGATCAAATTGTGGTGGGAACGCAAGCTGACCACGGTGTTCGTTACCCACTCGATCTATGAAGCCGTGTTCCTGTCGACGCGGATCGTGGTGCTCGCCGCCAACCCCGGCCGCATCTTCCGCACCATGACGATCGATGAACCGCAACCGCGCAGCCAGGATTTCCGCGACAGCGCCCGGTTCGCCGCCTACTGCCGCGAGTTGTCGACCTGGCTTGCCGAAGCGTCGTTGCCGTCGGCATCGGAAGCTACGCCATGAAGCCGCTGTTGCAGTCGGAGACCTTCGTACGCATCGCGGCGCCGCTCGCCGTCGGCGTGGCGCTGTTGGCCATCTGGGAAATCGGCTGCCGCCTCGGTTCGATCCCGGTCTATCTGTTTCCGAAGCCGAGCGACATCCTCGCCAGCCTGATCAAGAATGGGCCCTCGCTGCTGCGCGCGCTGCTGATCACCTTGCGCATTACCCTGCAGGCGTTCGCCGCCGCCGTCGTCCTGGGGACGCTGATCGCCTTCATGTTCGTGCAAAGCCGCGCCATCGAGATCAGCCTGTTTCCCTATGCGGTGCTGCTGCAGGTGACGCCGATCGTGGCGATCGCGCCGCTGATCATCATCCTGGTCAAGAACACCCAGATCTCACTAACGGTGTGCGCGACGCTGGTGGCGCTGTTTCCCATCATATCCAACACCACGCTGGGCCTGCGCAGCGTCGATCCCGGGCTCGCCAACTATTTCCGGATGAACCGGGCCAGCCGATTGAAAACTTTGGTGCGGCTGCGGATTCCCGGCGCTCTACCGTACTTCTTCGGCGGACTGCGCATTTCCTGCGGGCTCGCGCTGATCGGCGCTGTCGTCGCCGAGTTTGTCGCCGGCACCGGCGGCCGCTCATCGGGACTGGCCTATGAAATTCTCGACGCCGGATTCCAGTTGGACATTCCCAGGATGTTTGCCGCACTGTTCCTGATCACGGTTACCGGCGTGTTGCTGTTCGGCGCGATGGTGGGACTGTCCAAACTCGCCCTGTCGAACTGGCACGAGAGCGAGCTTGGAACCGAAACATGAGTGCATTGCTGATCGAAAATGCCGAGGGAATTTTCACTGGCCTTCGCGGCGAAGCGATGCGCGCCCACGGATCGATCCGGATCCGCGACGGCGTCATCATGGCGATCGGCGCACTCGCGCCGGAGGCTGGAGAACGAAGGCTGGATGCGTCCGGCTGCGTGATCTATCCCGGATTGATCTCGACCCACCATCACCTGTTCCAGAGCGTCTTGAAGGGCGTGCAGGCCGGCATCAATCAGCCGCTCGCCGGCTGGCTGCGGTCCGTGCCCTATGCTTACTGGTCGAAGATCGACGAGGAAGCGCTGGCGGTCGCGGCCCGGATCGGCCTCGCCGAGCTTCTGCTGTCCGGCACCACGACCGTCGCCGATCACCATTATCTGTTTAGCGATACCTATCGATTCGATCCGGCGGCGGTGATCTTCGAAGTCGCCCGCAGCCTCGGGCTGCGCCTGGTGCTCTGCCGCGGCGGCGGCACCAAGACCAGCCATATCGGCGGCGGTGATGGAGCGCCGACGCCAGTTGAACCGCTCGAGCGCATGCTGGCCTCGGTCGAAGCCTGCGCCCAACGTTTCCATGATCCCTCCCCTGCCGGGCTCACCAAGGTCGCGATGGCGCCGACCACGCCGACCTGGTCGCTGGAGCCGGGTGAGCTTCGCGAAGTGATTGCCGCCGCGCGGCGCATGAAGCTGCGGCTGCACAGCCACCTTTCGGAGACGTCGGACTACGTCGACTTCTGCATGTCGGTGCATGGCAAGCGCCCGGTGCACTGGCTTGCCGACCACGACTGGCTCGGTCCCGATATCTGGTACGCGCACATGGTGCATCTCGACGGTGACGAGGTGAATATCCTCGCCGAGACCGGCACCGGCATGGCGCACTGCCCGCAGTCGAACTGCCGGCTCGGCTCCGGTGTCGCGCCGGCCGATGCCCTCGCGGCGCTCGGCGGCGCGGTGTCGCTCGGCGTCGACGGTGCAGCGTCGAACGAGGCCGCCGACATGGTCTGCGAGATGCACAGCGCCTGGCACACCCATCGTGCGGTGAAGGGCGCGAATGCCGTCACCGCCGAAGATGTCGTGCACTGGGCCACGGCCGGCGGCGCGCGGGTGCTCGGCCTGCCGCAGGTCGGCACGCTTGCGCCCGGCCAGCAGGCGGACATCGCCGTGTTTGATCTCGACCAGCCGCGCCACTTCGGCATGCATGATCTCCTGATCGCGCCGGTGACCTGCGGTGGCGCTCGTGTCCGCCATCTGCTGATTGGCGGGCGGACGGTCGTCGACGACGGCACCATCCCCGGGCTCGACCTTGCAGGACTTCGATCCGACGCAGCGCGCGTCGTGACACGCATCGCCGCCTGAACGTTTGGGAGAGACCTCATGCTGGCCACCAAACAACCGGTGCTTCGCCGCTTCTGGTACGCGATTATGCCGATCGAACAACTCGAGAGCGGGCCGCAGCCGTTCACGCTGCTCGGTGAGCCGATCGTGCTGTTTCTCGACGCCAAGGGCGAACCCGCGGCGCTGGAGGATCGCTGCTGCCATCGCACCGCAAAACTCTCCAAGGGCTGGTGCCGCAACGGCAACATCGTTTGCGGCTATCACGGTTGGGAGTACGACCGCGACGGCATGTTGGTGATGATCCCGCAGTTTCCGTTCGAGCAACCGATCCCCGACGCCAGGGCGCGCGCGTTCCGCACGAAAACTCGCTACGGCTATGTCTGGGTTGCGCTGGACGAGCCGCTGCGCGACATTCCCGACATTCCAGAGGACAGCGATCCCGCCTATCGCCGCATCTTTCAGTTCTACGACACCTGGAACACGGCGGCACTGCGGCTGATGGAGAACTCGTTCGACAACGCGCACTTCGCCTTCGTGCACAAAAACACGTTCGGCGACATCGACCAACCGCGACCGGAGAAATACGAGATCGTCGAGACCGATTACGGCTTCGAGGCGGAAACCCTCATCACTGTAAAGAACCCGCCGATCGCGGCGAAGATCTCTGGCACAACGGCGCCTTACACAAAGCGACACATGCGCAACAAATGGTTCATGCCGTTCTGCCGCCGGCTCGACATGGAGTATCCCTCCGGCATCCGGCATATCATCTTTAACTGCGCAACGCCGATCGCCGACGGCAAGATCCAGGTGGTGCAGCTGCTGTTCCGCAACGACACCGAGGCGGACTGCTCGACGCAGGAACTGATCGATTGGGACGCAGCAATTATCGCAGAAGATCGGGACATGCTGGAATCGACCGACCCGGACGCGATCGTCGATATGGGCCGCAAGATCGAGAAGCACATGCCGTCCGATCGCCCCGGCATGTTGATGCGCAAGCGCCTGCTCGACCTGCTGCACGAGCATGACGAGGAAGAGGTTCCGAAGCCGATGGCCATGGACGCCGGTGCGCTGGAGCGGAGTCATCTGGCGGTGTAGTCAAATGCTCGTTGCTTTGTACGCCGACAATGGAAAGCAGGTAGCGATTGGAGCACGCTTCCACATTTTACATGCCGGCTAATAGCTACAAGCATCGGCGTACTGCTTATCATTCCCTCGCCATTTTGGGCAAACTGTCGCCGAGCCGTCCCATAGATAGCTCGCCACAAGCCAACGCGTCGATGCGTAACTACTCGATGCGGTCCGCCCCAACTTCACAAAGTCTGCTCACATTGGCTGTGATGAGATTTTTCTTGATCTCCCGGTGCACACGTCGTGCACACGCTGCCCTTCAAGTTATTGAAGAACTTGAACTATCGCTCCAAATGCTTTTGCCGCGACATTCAAAAGGACCCGAAGGCGCACTTTGCCGCACCTCTCCCTGGCGTCAATGTGAACGAACTTCCGCGGAACGGGCTGCCGTATCTTGGTCTAGGGAGCGAGGGTGTGCAGCACGCCTCGATGTCTTCGCTGCTCCGTCGGCTTGCTTCAACGCGTGTCGGAAATTCGCCTCCCGGATTGACTTTTCACGTTGGGATACCGGGTACTGCAAGCATGTGCGGTCTGTTCGGCCAGCGTATGCCGAGCCTCAATCGCGTCCCATATTCAATCGCGGGTGTCCTGCGGGCTCAGATCGTCGTTCCGCTCAATCTGCTGCACCGATTTCGCGAGCTCGTCATCTTTCACGGTATCTCGTATCCAACGTGAATGAAGATGGAAGAGCCACGTGTCTTGATCAATTCCTCTCCCGATATGGCAGAATAGGTTCGGGATGTATGCGCTAAGATTGTGGATATGGTTCGGTCCGCGACACCAAAAGCTCGCATCCTTCAAGTCACCAAC
>Ga0070709_10000438_pt1 | contig 25206 bp, 24 predicted proteins | sample LARL51metaG_FD_65449 | JGI IMG/M metagenome (GOLD analysis project Ga0070709, IMG submission 65449) | Corn, switchgrass and miscanthus rhizosphere microbial communities from Kellogg Biological Station, Michigan, USA - LAR L5-1 metaG | ecosystem: Host-associated > Plants > Roots > Rhizosphere ... | reverse complement strand
GACGGCTATCCGCAGGCCGCAGAACTTCGCCCAGCCCACCACGTGCTCGAGCGGCTGGCCCGCCGCCCGCCGGTCCACCATCGCGGCGAGGTCTGCGGGCGTGCTGGCCGCGGAGATCAGCAATCGCGCTTCGTCCTCGGCGAAGACGCAGCCGGCGGCGCGAAGCCTGGTCACGATGGCGGACGGCGGAGGTGATGATGCGGAAGCTGCCATGGGAGCGCCTTTCGGTTGCCGACGGGCGCCCTGCCGGTCACCTAGGCGATCCGGGCCACGCGGCCGTAGGGGAGAGCATCCGGCCTGACCTGGCGGTAACGGGTCTCACCTCCCCGGTGCGTGCACTGCTGGAACGGCCACACTACCCGAGCCGGGCGGCGCGGGCCGGCCTAGATCCGAGCCGGTCAGGCTGCGACGATAGGGAGCCCGCGCAGTCGTCACGCTGACCACGAATCGAGGGCGGTCGCCCATGTCAGTGCAGATCAAGCGGTTGCACCTGGCCAGCCTGCGCGGTTCCGACGGCCTGGAATGGCCGGTGCACGGCTTCGTGGTCACGCACCCGGAAGGTGCGGTGCTGGTCGATACCGGCGTCGGCGGGCCGCCGCAGGTGCTCAGCGACTGGCGGGTGGTGAACCGCTCGGTGGCTGACGCGCTGGCCGGCCTGGACATGACGCCCAGCGACATCTCGCTGGTGATCAACACGCACCTGCACTTCGACCACTGCGGCCAGAATGCCGTGTTCGGGCACGCCGCGCATTACGTCCAGCGAGCCGAGCTGGAACGGGCCAAGCGTGAGTCGCCCGACCTCTACGACTGGTTCGGCTTCATGAACGCGCGCTTCGAACTGCTCGACGGGGACGCCGACGTGCTGCCCGGCCTATCCGTGATCGCGACGCCCGGGCATACCGTCGGCCATCAGTGCGTCGTGGTCCGGTCCGCCGACGGCAGACCCGACCTGATGATCGGGGACGCGGCCTATACGCCCCGCCAGTACCTCAGCCCGGCCACCGCGAAGCTGCCGCCCGGCCAGGCGAGCGACCTGGCGAGCTGGCAGGACTCGGTGCGCCGCATCCACGCCCTGGGCCCCGGGCGGGTGCACTTCTGTCACCATACGGACGTCATCCACGGCTGACGCCAGCCACCGTCCCCGTCAGCCACGGCCTGTCAGCGAAGGATCGATATCAGCCACGGGCGGCACTGCCGGCGGCCGGGAACGTCGCCGACAGCCCGAACGCCGGGAACAGGCTCGCATCGTTGAACGAGGAAATGCGCGCGATGCCCGACCCGGCGATCGTGAGGACCGCGATCGCGTGCGCGCGATACACCCCGTCATGGTCACGCAGGTAGGCGGCGAGCCCCGGCTGGCCGTTGGCCGCCGCGGGGATCAGGCGGAACCGGCCGGCCTCATCGATCACCTGCGAGGCCAGGAAGCGGCCGATCGCCGCGCGGCCCGCGAACCAGGTCGGAAGCGGCGGCATCTCGAGCACCGCGTCTTCGCGCAGCAACCGCATGAGCCCGGCGATGTCCGCGTTCTCGAACGCTGTGGCGTACCGGTCGACCAGCGCGCGATCCTCCGGGTCGGCGGGCTCGCGCAGCTCGTCCTCGGCGGGGGCTACCCGGTCGAGCTGCGCCCGGGCGCGCTGCAGCACGCTGTTCACCGCGGCCGTGCTGGTGCCTAGTAGCCCGGCGACCTCGGCCGCGTGCCAGCCCAGCACGTCGCGCAGGATCAGCACCGCGCGCTGCCGGGCAGGCAGGTACTGCAGGGCCGCGATCAGCGCCAGCCGCAAGCTGGCCCGTGACACCACGACCGAGGCCGGATCGGCCGGCTCGGCGCGAACGAGCGTGTCCGGGACGGGCTGCAGCCAGGGGACCTCCGGGCGGGCCGCGGCCAGCCGGCCCGCCGGGTCCTCGGCGGGGGCGCCGAGCCCGGAGGGCAGCGGCCGCCGGTCCCGGTTCTCCAGGGCCCGCAGGCAGGTATTGGTGGCGATCCGGTACAGCCACGTGCGCAGCGACGCGCGCCCCTCGAATCCGCCGTAGGAGCGCCAGGCGCGGATCAGCGTCTCTTGCAGCTGGTCCTCGGCGTCGTGAATCGAGCCGAGCATGCGGTAGCAGTAGGCCAGGAGCTCGGCCCGGAACGGATCGGTCAGCCGCACGAAGTCATCGCTGTCTGGCATGGCCGTTTCTCCCTGCCCGCCGGTGCGGCCCGGCAGCAGGGTATCCGGCTGCGCCGCGGCTGTTGCTGGCATCGCTGCTCCCGTGATCGATCGCGCGGGCACCGTCCGGCCCGCAAGCCCTACCGGTATGGGTACGGCGCGCGAGCGAAACTCATCGCGCGGCCGTTCGGCAAAATCAGCCGCGCTGGCGGGCACCCCGGGCACCACGCCCGCCTGGCAGGGCACCTGGCGCTGGCCGCCGGGGCGCTGCGGCCCCGCGCGGGCGCTACGCCGGCCCAGCGCGTCGCCGGGGAGGGCCGGTGAGTTTTCCCGGCCGCCCGTACCTGTATCGGACGAGCGCGGGAAATACGCCGCGAACAAGACCGACATCCGTACGGCCCGCGCCGGGCCGGCCCACATCGCACCGGATAGCGAAGGAGAAACGCACATGTCAGATCACGATCTCACCGGCACCACGGCGATCGTCACCGGAGCCAGCCGGGGCTTCGGCCGTGGCATCGCGACCGCGCTGTCCCAGGCCGGAATGCGCGTTGTCGGCGTGGCCAGGGACGGCGCCAAGCTCGAGGAACTGCGCGCGCAGCTCGGCGACGCCTTCATCCCGGTGGCCGCGGACGCGGCCGACCCGGTGGTCGCCGGGCAGCTCATCGACGCCTACCGCCCGGGCACGCTGGTGCTCAACGCGGGAGCACGGCCGCTGTCGCGGCCGCTGCACCGGCATACGTGGCAGACGTTCAGCCGCAACTGGGACGTGGACGTGCAGCACGCCTTCGGATGGACGCGTGAGGCCCTGCTGGCTCCGCTCGATCCGGGCAGCACGGTCATCGCCTTCTCCAGCGGGGCGGCGATCAACGGCTCTCCGCTGTCCGGCGGGTACGCCGGGGCCAAGGCCGCGATCCGCTTCCTCACCGCTTACGCCGCGGCCGAGTCCGAGCGGAACGCGCTGGACATCAGGTTCACCGCGGTGCTGCCGCAGCTGACCCCCGCCACCGAGCTGGGCGCGGCCGCCGTGGCCGCCTACGCCGCCCGGCAGGGCGCCGACCTGCCCGCGTTCCTGCAGGGCATGGGGCCGGCGCTCACCCCGGAGCAGGTGGGTAAGACCATCGTCGATATCGTCACCGACCCCGGCCTGGCCCAGGTCGCATATCAGCTCAGCGCGGCCGGGCTCAGCCCGCTCGGGTAGCCTGGCCCAGCGCCGGGCCCTGCCCCGCACCGCGTTCTGGTCCCAGCCCGGGCCCCTGGCCCGAACCCGGACCCTGGCCCGAACCCGGACCCTGGCCCGAACCCGGACCCTGGCCCGAACCCGGACCCTGGCCCGAACGCGGGCCCTGGTCCAAGCCCGGACCCCGGTCCAGACCCGGCCCGGCTCGTGGCCGTGATCATGCTCTGAGCAGGGAGAATCGTTTGGCCGTAGTGATTTCCTCACCCGGCAGGCCCAGCCGCCCCAGTGTGAAGTAAGGTTTGCCTAACCTAATTTCGCGCCGATGTGCGGGCCGCCCCGCGGCTGGGAGGAGGTAGGGATGCTCGCCACGCTCGTCATCTTCCTGCGCGAGGGTGTCGAGGCCAGCATGATCATCGCGATCCTGCTCGCGTACCTCAACCGCATCGGGCGACGGGACCACTTCCGGGACGTGTTCATCGGCGTGGGGGCGGCGCTGATCCTCGCGACGGCGGGCGGGGCGATAGCGTACACGACGATCCGCAGCTACGACGGCTCTCGCGTGCAGACGATCTTCGAGACCGTCACGTACCTGGTCGCCGCCACCGTGCTGACCTACATGACGTTCTGGATGCGCCATCACGCCCGGTCGCTGTCCAAGGAACTGCGCGCCCGGGCCGAGGCCGCGCTGGACGGCCGGGCCCGGTGGGGGCTGGGGTTGCTGGCCTTCCAGGCGGTCGGCCGGGAGGGGCTGGAGACCGTGGTCTTCACCCTGGCGATCATCTTCTCCACCTCGGCGGCGAGTGCGCTCAGCGGGGCCGTGATCGGGCTGGCCGGCTCGCTGGTCATCGCGTTCGTGATCTACCGGCTGGGACACCGGCTCAACCTGTCCAGGTTCTTCACCGTCATCGGCGTGCTGCTGATGGTCTTCGCCGCGGGCCTGCTCGCGGATTCGGTGCAGAACATGCAGGAGCTCGGCTGGCTGCCGCTGCTCGACACGCCGATGTGGCACTCGGCCAGCCTGTTGTCGCAGGACAGCGCGTTCGGCGACGTGCTGCACAGCTTCTTCGGCTACAGCGACGCCCCCACCCCGCTGCAGCTGCTGGTGTACGTCGGCTACCTGGCCATAGTGATCATCGCCTACCTCGGCCTGCGGGGGCCCAGGACGCGGTCCGAGCCGGCCCGCCCGGCCGCGCACTGACCCGCCGGATCAGCGGGCGGGCGTGAACCGGATGTCCCGCGCCGCACCGGCCGGGGCCGCGAAGGCGAGCATGCGTCCGGCCTCGTCGGTGATCGCGTCGCGGTCCCGCGCGCCGATTTTCCCGAACGGTTCCACGGTCAGCGTCACCGCGCTGGCCGATCTGGCCACCCGCCACAGGCCCGCGACGAAGCCGTCCACCAGCACCGTGCCGGGGAAGACGCCGTTCCGGCCGTACAGCCTCGGCCGGTCGCTCTCGCTGACCACCCGGGTGCGGTCGGCGTGCGAGAGGATCAGGTTGTCGTACTCGGCGACCATCCGCACCGGGGCCGGCGTGCCGGGGTCGGGCCGCGGTGCGTCCGGCAGGTCGAGCAGCTCGGTGCCGTTCTCGTCCCGGAACGTCCGCAGCCCGGGCCGCAGCCGGTCGGCGACCTCGCGCAGCCGGGTCAGCCCCGACCAGGCCTGCGCGTCGCGCACGCTCGCCGGGCCGAAAGCGGCCAGGTAGCGCAGGACGATCGTGTCCAGCGACGTGCCGCGACCCAGCGGCCGGCCGAGCCAGGCTTCGGCCGGGGTGTGCCTGGCCAGCCCGGCCGCGCCCCAGACCGCGCGGGGCGGCACCTGAACCAGCGGCACCAGGCTGCGCACGCCCTGGGCGAGCGCAGCCGGGGAATGACCGGGCCACTGCTCGGCCAGCAGCGCGCCGAGCTCGCTGAACGTCCGGGGCTCGGCCTCGGTGAGCGTCCGGCCGGCCGCGGCCAGCGCCCGGGTGTCCACCCCGGCCAGCTGCCTGCCGTACGTCGCGGCCAGCGCCCTGTCGAGAACCGGCTGGATCAGCGGGCGCAGCGCCAGGCAGTCGCGGGCGGATACCAGGTGAATGGTCCCGCGCATGAGCGCGATCCGGACCACCTGGCGGCCGGTGATCAGCGCGGCCAGCTCGTCCGGCCGGAAACCCGCCAGCCGCGACCACAGTCCGTAGTAGGGCGGGAACGGCGCCTGGGCCTGCAGGCCGAGCAGGTGCTCCACGGCCCCGATCACGCGCCCGGCCCGGTCGGCGGCCGCGGCGGGCGCCGGGCTCCGCCACAGCAGCATCTGCCGTTCCAGCAGCGCCCGGTTGAGCGCCTGCCGGCTGAGCACCTCATCGGGCATCAGCGGCTCCTTCCGCCCGGCCGCCAGCGTAATCGGCTGGCCGTACGGGCGCCGAGCCCTTAATCTCACCCGGGTGACCATCGCTCATGACGTAGCCGGGGACGGACCGCCCTTGGTGCTGGTGCATTCCACGGTGTGCGACCGGCGGATGTGGGATCCGCAGTGGCCGGTCCTGGCCGAGGCCGGATACCGGGTGATCCGCGGCGACTTCCGCGGCTTCGGCGATACGCCGGCCGCCGACCGGCCCTACACCGATGCGGGCGACGTGACGGACCTGATGGACGCGCTGGACATCGGGCGGGCGGCCCTGATCGGCTCCTCGTACGGCGGCCGGGTCGTCGTGGAGATCGCCGCGCGCTGGCCGGACCGGGTGACGGCCATGGCGCTGATCTGCGCCGGCCTGCCCGGTCACGAGCCCAGTCCCGAGCTGCGGGCGTTCTGGGAGCGTGAGACCGAACTGCTCGAGGCCGGGGACGTGTCCGCGGCGGTGGACCTCAACGTGGCCACGTGGCTGGGTCCGCAAGCCAGCCCGCACACCCGCGAGCAGGTGCGCGCGATGCAGCAGCGTGCTTTTGACCTGCAGCTCGCGGCCTCCGATGAGGTCGAGATGCCGTCGGCCGAGGTCGACCTGTCCGCTGTCCGCGCCCCGTGCCTGGCCCTGTCCGGCGGCCATGACCTGCCCGACTTCCGTGAGATCGCGGCCAGCCTGCCGAGCCTGTTCCCGGACGCCCGGCACGTCGAGCTGCCCTGGGCGGGGCACCTGCCCAGCCTGGAGCGCCCGGCCGAGGTGACCCCCCTGCTGGTCGGCTTCCTGGCCGAGCGCTATCCGCCGCGTCGCTGACCGGTGCTCACTGGTCCCCGCTGCGGGCATAGGCAATCTGGCCGCGCGTAGAGCATGATTCAGGAAAGACCGGCGGCGCGATGGCTAGGGGAGGATGTCATGGCGAATCTCGGCTCCATGCTCGAGCGGACAGCGACTGCCCATCCGGACCGGGAGGCCATCCGGATGGATGACCTCGTGCTGAGCTACGGGCAGCTCCGCGACGAGGCCGGGCGGGCGGCAGCCCTGCTGACCTCGCTCGGGGTCCGGCCCGGGGACCGGGTCGGGCTGATGCTGCCCAACGTGCCCGCGTTCCCCATCGCGTTCTACGGCGCGGTGGCCGCCGGGGCCGTGGTGGTACCGATGAACCCGCTGCTCAAGAGCCGGGAAGTGGCCTACTATCTCGGCGACTCGGGCGCCAGCGTGATTTTCGCCTGGCACGCGGCGGCCGGCGAGGCGGCCAAGGGCGCGGCCGACGCCGGCGCGCAGGTCGTCACCGTCGATGACCCCGGCCTGGGCGCCTCCCTGGCCGGGCTGTCCCCGGTCAGCACCTGGGTCGATGCGGCCGACGACGATGACGCCGTCATCCTCTACACATCGGGTACCACGGGCCGGCCGAAGGGCGCCCAGCTCACCCACGCCGGGCTGGCCCGCAACGCCACGCTTACCGCGCAGACCCTGCTGCACAGCTCGGCGGACGATGTGGTGATGGGCTGCCTGCCGCTGTTCCACGTCTTCGGGCTGACCTGCGGGCTGAACGCCTCGGTGGTGGGCGGGGGCACCCTGACCCTGCTGCCCAGGTTCGACGCTGGCAAGGCGCTGCAGATCATCGAGCGCGACAAGGTGACGATCTTCGAAGGCGTGCCCACCATGTACAGCGCCATGCTGCACCACCAGGCCGACCCCAGGCCGGACACGTCGTCGCTGCGCCTCTGCATCTCCGGCGGTGCCGCCATGCCGGTGGAGGTGCTGCGCAACTTCGAGCAGCAGTTCGGCTGCATCATTCTCGAGGGCTACGGGCTGTCCGAGACCTCGCCGGTCGCGTCGTTCAACCACCCGGACAAGGTCCGCAAGCCCGGCTCCGTCGGCACACCGGTCGAGGGCGTCGAGATGCGACTGGTCGGCGCCGACGGCGCCGACGTGCCGGACGGCGAGGTCGGCGAGATCGCTATCCGCGGCCACAACGTGATGAAGGGCTACTGGGGCAAGCCGGAGGCCACCGCGGAGGCGATCCCGGACGGCTGGTTCCGCACCGGTGACATCGGGCGGTGCGACGAGGACGGCTACTACTACATCGTGGACCGCAAGAAGGAGATGATCATTCGCGGCGGGTTCAACGTGTATCCGCGCGAGATCGAGGAGGTGCTGCACGAGCACCCGGCCGTCGCTGAGGTGGCGGTGGTCGGGATCCCCCACCCCGAGTTCGGCGAGGACGTCGGCGCCGCGGTGGCTCTCAAGCCCGGGGCCAGCGCCACGCCGGAGGAACTGCGCGCGTTCGCCAAGGAGCGGGTGGCGGCCTACAAGTATCCCCGTCACGTCTGGCTGGTCGATGAGCTGCCGAAGGGCCCGACGGGCAAGATACTGCGCCGCGAGGTGCGCCCGCCCGAGGTCCCGGCGTGACGGCAGCCCCGGCCGGCGCGGCGGCCGATCCGGCCGCGGCCGGGGCGGCCGAGGCCGCCGAGGCGGCCGGTCCGCTCGACCTGCTGCTGTCCGACGCGGCGCTCGGCGCGCTGCGGCTGTTCCGGCCGGACACGTCCATGCTGCGGCTGGCCGCGAAGCTGGCCCGCAAGCCGCGGTTGACCGGCGGCACGGCGGCGCTGCTGACCCTGGAGCTGGGCCGGATCGCGGCCGGCCGGGCCGCGATCACCCCGGACCGCAGAGACCGGCGCTTCACCGATCCCGCCTGGACCTCGAATCCGCTGCTCAAGCGGATCATGCAGGCCTACCTGGCGGCCGGCTGGACCGCGGAGCGGCTGCTCGCTGCGGCCGAGCTGGACTGGCGGGACAACGAGCGGATGAAGTTCCTGCTGTCGAACCTGGTCGCCGCGGCCGCGCCGTCGAACAATCCGCTCATGAATCCAGCGGGGTGGAAGGCGGCCATCGACACCGGCGGCCTGTCCGCCGTGCGCGGCGCGCGTGCCCTGGCTTCCGACCTGGCCGCGCCGCCGCGCGTCCCCTCGATGGTAGAGCCCGGGGCATTCGAGGTCGGCAAGGACCTGGCCGCGACGCCGGGCGCCGTGGTGCACCGGACCGGGGTCTTCGAGCTGATCCAGTACCAGCCGGTCACCGACAGCGTGCAGAGCTACCCGCTGGTCATCGTGCCACCCATGATCAACAAGTTCTACGTCACCGATCTGGCGCCCGGCCGCAGCATGATCGAGTACCTGGTCGGCCAGGGTCATCAGGTGTTCGTTATATCGTGGCGCAACCCGGACCGTCGCCACCGAGACTGGAACCTGGACACCTACGGCGCCGCCGTGGTGGCCGCCCTGGAGGCCGCGTGCGCGATCGCCGAGGCGCCCAGGGCCAGCATCTGCGCGCTGTGCTCGGGCGGCATCGTCTCGGCCATGGTGGCCGCGTACCTGAACCAGACCGGCCGGGCCGACCGGCTGGCCAGCCTCTGCCTCGGCGTGACCGTTCTGGACCAGTCACGGGCCGGCACCGCCGCCGCCCTGGTCAGCGAGGCCACGGCCACCGCGGCGAAGGCGGCGTCCCGCCGCCGCGGGTACCTCGACGGCCGGGCGCTGGCCGAGATATTCGCCTGGCTCCGCCCGGACGACCTGATCTGGAACTACTGGGTCAACAACTACCTGCAGGGCAACAAGCCGCCGCCGTTCGACATCCTCTACTGGAACGCCGACACCACCAGGCTGCCGGCCGCCCTGCACGCCGATTTCATCGAGATCGGCCTGTCCAACGCGCTGACCCAGCCGGGGAAGGCCACGATGCTCGGCTCTCCGGTCGACCTGTCCAAGGTCGACGTGAGCGGGTACGTCGTGGCCGGCGTGGCCGATCATCTGTGCCCGTGGCAGGCCTGCTACCGCAGCGCCAGGCTGCTGGGCGGCCCGGTCCGCTTCATCCTGTCCACCAGCGGGCACATCGCCTCGATGGTGAACCCGCCGGGGAACCCCAAGGCGACATTTCAGACCGCGCCGGGCACCCCGCCCGACCCGCGCGATTGGCAGACCGCCGCCAGTACCGTCAAGGGCAGCTGGTGGCCCGACTACTCGGCGTGGCTGGCCGAGCGCAGCGGCGGGCTGAAGAACCGGCCGCAGGCGCTCGGGAACAGCGCGTTCCTCGCGCTCGGACCCGCTCCGGGGATCTATGTTCTCGACCGTTGAGGTGCGTAGCATCGCCGTTGGCGGCCAGCAGTTGCGAGTCGCCGTGCGGCGTGGCCGCCGCGGCGGGGTGCCGCTGCTGCTGATCAACGGCATCGGGGCCAGCCTGGACCTGCTGGAGCCGTTCGTCGATGAGCTCGACCCGTCGGTAGAGGTCATCCGGTTCGACGTACCCGGGGTCGGCGGGTCTGCGCTGCCCGTGGTTCCTTACCGGTTCACCGGGCTGTGCCGGATGATCTCGGGGATGCTGTCCGAGCTCGGCTATGCCTCGGTCGACGTGCTCGGCATCTCCTGGGGCGGCGGCGTGGCGCAGCACCTGGCCCTCGTCCACCCGTCCCGCTGCCGCCGGCTCGTGCTGGTCAGCACGGCGACCGGCGCGCTGATGGTGCCGGCCCGCCCGGCCGTCCTGGCCCGGATGATTACGCCCCGGCGCTACCTGGACCGGCGCTATCTGGAGCGGGTCGCGCCGATCCTGTACGGCGGGAGCGCCCGGGCCGATCCGCGGCGCGTGGCCACGGCGATGCACGACGGCAGCCGGGTGGGCTCCGGCCGCGGGTACCTCTACCAGCTCGCCGCGGGCCTGGGCTGGACCAGCCTGCCGTTCCTGCCGCTGCTGCGACAGCAGACCCTGGTCATGTCCGGCGACGACGACCCGATCATCCCGCTCGCCAATGCCCGGCTGATGCACCTGCTCATTCCGAATTCGCAGCTGTACGTCTATCACGGCGGACACCTCGGCCTCGTCACCGAAGCCGCGGAGCTGGCTCCCGTGATACACACCTTCCTGTCCGCACCGTGACCCCTGTCCGCACCGTGAGGGCGCGGGCTTGGCTGCGCATGTGCGCCGGGAGGCAGCCGCGCTACGCTCTACCTGCATCCTGCTAGGGGGAGGTGCCGGTGATCACAGGACCGCAAGGCCCGGCAGCGGCGGGCGGTGACCGGCTGCGGGCAGGCCACGCCGACCGCGAGCAGGTAATCGAGGCGCTGAAGAACGCGTTCGTGCACGGACGGCTGACCAAGGACGAACTCGATGCACGGGCGGGCCAGGCGCTGGCCGCGCGGACCTACGCGGACCTGGCCGCCCTCACCGCTGACATCCCGCCAGCCCCAGCCCCAGCCGCCCCGGCCCGCCCGACCGTCACAGCCCGGCGTCGGCCGCTGGCCAGGGCGGCTGCCGGGTCGGGCGGCTGCCTGGTCATCGCCTTCGCCGCCATGCAGGTCCACCGCCTCGCCGATCCGGGCAACACCCCCGGCACCCTCCCCGGGTCCTTGGCGCTCCCGAGCTTCCTGGTGGCCCTTACCGCCGTATTCGCGGCACTGTTCATCGTGATCTACGGGGTGGGAACCGCAGTGGAGCAACGACACTCCCGCAGGCAACTGCCGCCCCGGCCAGGGGCGGGTGGGCACGCCCTTGAAGGGGAACGGCGCGGTGACACCGGCGATGGCCCAGTTCCCCCCGGTCCCCGCACCGGCCAGAACCGCGCTGACCTGCGCGCTCACAGGTCACGGCAGGACCGGCAGCGCGTTCCTGTCCGGGTCGGCCGGGCACGGGGTGGCGCCAGCCCGGCGCCGGGCGTGATCTGAGCTGGGGCAAAATCGGCACCGGGACCGGTGCCTCTGAACTCGCAGGAGCAGGCGCCTCACGGTGGCGTGAAAATGCGGCGCTGCCGGGCGGGCCAGGGCCAATGGTCGGTGAGAGGCTGCCTAGAGCCGGCCCGGCAGCGCCAGCTCACTGCCTGAGCTTCAGGCAGAAAACATGGCCGGCATGATGGCGGGCCGCCGTGGAATTCACCATCACGCCTCCTGCGGTCGCCGCGCTCGGCGGCCGTGATATCTGTCGGCGGCACCGACCGGTACGCGCCGTCCCCTATTGCACGGCCCTGGCCGGCGCTTGGTTCAACCAAGAAGCAAGGCTTTTCCGGCCAGAATCCACGGCTGCTACCCCAGGCCGGCCGGCTCACACGCCTCGTCGTGATCACGGCAGGCGCGTTCGGTGCCCATGGCACAGTCCTGATTGTGCCGTTGGACGATCTGCCGGACTGGCTGCCAGCCTGGTGTCTGGACTATCTGGGTAGCGAACCCGCCGCCGTGCTGTTCCAACTGCAACAGATCTCGATGGTGTTCGGTCTGCTGCTGGCCGGTGGTACGGACGTCGTGGTCAAGGCGCGCGCCGATGACGGCCGGGCCGTGTCGTGTGTCGCGGCACAGGCCCGGCTGGCCGGGCGCGGATTTCCGTGTGCCCGGCCGCTCACGCCGGTGGCCGGCGTCGGTCCGCTGGCTGTGCACGCCGAGGAGTTCCGGCCCGGCGGCGAGGTGCTGGGCGGTGGCTCGCCGGACGCGCCCGCGCGCTACGCGGAAGTGTTCGCCCGGCTGATGGCCGAACTGGCCGACGTGACCGTCGCGCCGCCGCTGCCGAATCCGCCCTGGGTGCGCTGGGACCACACCGATTCCGGCGTGTGGCCGGCGATCGACTGCCTCGATAACCGGGACCAGAGCGCCGTGCCCGGCTACATCGTTGACACCGCCGAGCGGGCTCGGCGGCGGCTACTGGCCGCCGGCCTGCCGTGCGTGCTGGGCCACGCCGACTTCGAGGCGCAGAACCTCCGGTGGCACGGTCAGCAGGTGTGGGCGGTGCACGACTGGGACAGCCTGGCATGGCAACCGGAGGCAGCGCTGGCGGGAGCGGCGAGTGGGGCGTTCGCCAGTGCCGGTCCGCCCACGCTGGCGCCGATCGAAAGCTCCGAGGGGTTCCTGGTGGTTTACCAGGACGGTCGCGGGCGCTTGTTCACGGCCGTGGAGCAGGAGATCGCGTGGGCGGCCAGCTTGTGGACGGCAGCGTACAACGCCCGGGAGGAAGCACTGCACGGCCACACCCCGGTGTGCCGCGATGCGCTCCGGGCACAAGCAGCCGAACGCCTCCGCCGGGCTAACGCCTAGCACCAGCATGGCGAGTCCAGCGAACGCCTACCCCTCGTTGCCGACAGGCATGATCGCCCTGCTTGGCGTCTCCCGGACAGGCTCTCAGATCGAGAGCCAGTCGGTCACGATGGGCGGCCGCGGGTCACCGGCGGCGGGACGCACCCGCAGGCTCATGGGCCCGGTCTGCAGGGACGCAGACCGGAAGCTGCCCTGCTCGTCGGCGTCGGCGCTGACGACACCGGCGCGGTGACGGATCTCCACCGTGGCGCGCTGCGGAGGGGTGATCTGGCCCATGACATCGCGCCCGGATGCCGTGGTCGTCACCTCGACATCGATGGTCAGCTCCGGGGTCTGGAACGAGACCAGCCGCCGGCCCGGCGAGCTGCGGACCAGCGTGGCCTCGTCGGTGTTCAGCAGCGAGTCGAACACCAGCTCGGCCAGCTCGGCGTCGATGTTGCGCCAGGAGAGCGCCTCCGCGGCGGCCTGGACGAGCTCGGGCGGCACCGGATCCTGGCGAGCCGCCAGCTGCCGGAGTTCGTACTCCAGCTCATCGTCTTCGGGCTCGTCGCTCATGTCCGGTCGTCTCCTCCAGGCCGTTCGGTATCTATGAGGGCCCGGGGACAGCCTAGATACACTCCCCCAGTTCCCGTCGCAGCCGCTGCAGACAGCGCGCCCTGGTGGGCCCGATGCTACCCACCGGCAGGTCCAGCGCGGCCGCGACCTCGGCGTAGTGGGGCGGCGGCTCGGCCATCAGGATCCTGATCAGCTGCCGGCAGCGAGTCGGCAGCCGCCCGACGGCCTGCCAGAGCAGGCGGGCCCGGTCCGCCTCCTCGCGCTCGCTTTCCGCGCGCAGGACCTCGGCCTCGGTGGGGTCGTCGTCGCGGTCGGCGTCGAACCAGGTCATGTCCTCGACGGGCACGGTCCTGGCCTTGGCCCTGATGTTCTGCAGGCACTCGCGCCTGGTCGCGGTGGCAAGCCAGGCACCGACCCGATCGGCATTCTCGATCTTGTCAATGTGCTCGGCCAGCCGCAGCCAGGTCGTCTGCGACACGTCCGCCGCATCGGCGCGGCTCAGCCGGTAGGAGCGGGTGATCGCCCAAATGAGCCCGCTGAATCGTTCGACGAGCGCGTGCCACGCCGCCTGGTCGCCGCCGGCTGCTGCCGTCACCAGCCAGCCGGGATCCTCGTCCGCCACGTCCGCCCCTGCTACCGGTCGCGGGCCTGGCAGCCGCAGCAGCCGCAGTGCGCAGGAGCCCGGTCACAGTCGCCGCGGTCACACGGCAGCAGCACGGGCCCGAGGCCGGGCACCTGCTGCGCGCGCGCCGTGGCGAGGAGCGCGTCGGCGGCCCGCCGGGCGTTCTCCCCGGTCCGGGTCATCCGGGCGGCGACGAGGCCGGCCACCAGCGGCGTGGCGAACGACGTGCCGCTCCACCGTGCCATGCCATGAAATTCCCGCTCCTGGCCGATGCGAGGCGGCTCGCGGTACCTATATGTACCGACCGCATAGGCGTTAATCAGGCCCTCGCCTGGGGCGTACACATCGACCCATGGGCCGAAATCACTGAAATAGGCTCGCCCGCGCCCGTTCGCCGCCAGTGCCCCTACCCCGACCACTTGCGGGAACGCGGCCGGCCAGAACGGCCTGCGAGTGGAATTGTTCCCGGCCGCCGCAACCAGCAGCACGCCCTTGTACGAGCGATATCGGTTCCAGAATCCCTCAAAGCTGAGCGGCGGAAGGTTGTGCCTAGTGGTACCGCCTGCGGACAGGCTAATGATGTTCACGCCGAGTCCGAGGGCCAGGTTGAGGCGCAGCACGATCTCAAACTCGGAAAGGACGCCCGCCGTGGTGAAGTCGTCGGTGACGAACACCGTCGAAGCCGGCGCCATGCACCGGGCTACGCCCGCAACGAAGGTGCCATGGCCCGTGTACTCCGGGATCATCACCACCCCGTTGCTGTCGGGTGGCGGCAACTCGTCCGGCAGTCCGGCCACCCCGGCCAGCCACGGGTGCGAGGCCGCACCCTCGAGCAGGCCAGTATCGGGAACATAAATGAACACGCCGGTCCCGCTTCCGTCGCAAACACCGGGGTCCGGCGGCATGTCCGGTGGGACCTGCGTGGGCTCGGTCGCCGGGCAGGGGTAGACGGGGGTGATTGAAAATACGTGATTGGGCGCCGCTATGCCTGGTCCCAGTTCCCTGTCGATCGCCCGCAGAGCTTCGAGGGTGTCGCTGATACGTGCGCCTGCCAGTGAGTAGCGGGTTATTCCCTCGATGGAATGGTCATGCCCGCTCCTATCGCCGCCCTCCTCGGCTTCTGCCTGGCCCTCCTCGTCCCTCCCTTCGCCTGCGCCAACGATTTCGTCCACCCGATCCAGGTAGCCGCTCCGGACCAGAATCACTCCGCGCTGATACAGGAAGTCCAGGCTGCCATCGGGAAGGCGGGCTACCCCCACATCAATTCCCTTTGCCTGGCAGGCGCTCACGATGAGTTCGGTTTGAACGTCAAGCTTGGACGGTTCGCGGCCGGCCCGCCCACTATCAGAATCCATCGCTACCTTCGTAGGCTCACTGCCGGGCAGTCGTTACTGCTCACCGGCGACCATTATGAGGGATAAGTACGACTTTGGCCTCTTAGTATGGCAGTGGACCATCCACCTGGCCAGGCTTAACATGCATGCCATGGGGGCCGGAACCGATCAGGGCGGCACCCCTTCCGGCCAGGTGCTGGACCCGCTCCTTCTGATTCCAGTCAACCCAGGAGGGGCGCAGGCCAGGGCTCGCGAGATCTTGGCCGGCAATCCGGCGCCGTACCAAGCCTCGCAAGCGCACCAGGCGCTCGGCATCCTGCTCCGTGAATGGGGCGACCTGGACGCGGGCACCCGTGAACTTCGGAGCGCGCTGCGCCTGGCGCGGGCTTCGCGCTCGACCGACCGTCAGGCTGACGTGCTCGCGGCGCTTGGCGTAGCCCTGATCTACCAAGGCCGCAGCCGCCGGGGAATCGCCGCACTCGACTCTTCCCTCATGCTGGCCGCCGGGCCGGGGAATGGGCACGTCCTGGTCCGGCGCGGCATCGCGCTGTGGGTGCTCGGGCGGCACCATGAGGCACTTGATGATCTGCGTCGCGCCGTCCGGGTCCTGCGCGCGGCCGACGATACCGTCTGGCGGGCCCGGGCGCTGACCGCGAGGGCGCTGGTACATCTCTCGTGCGGCGCCACGAGCAGGGCAGACCTCGACCTCAGCCGGGCCGAGCGGCTGTTCGCCACCACCAGCCAGGAAATCGAGGTGGCTTACATCTGGCACAACCGGGGCCTGGTCGCGTTCCGCTCCGGAGATCTGCCGAGGGCGCTGTCCTGCCTGGATGAAGCTGAGCGCCGGTATTCGATTCTCGGCGTGGCGGTGCCCGACGTCAGCATCGACCGGTGCGCCGTGCTGCTGTCGGCCGGCCTGCCGGATGACGCGCTCCGTCAGGCCGATGCCGCGGTGCGCGGCTTCCCCGGCAACGGCGGGCAGGCCACGAAGAAGGCCGAGCTGCTGCTCAGCGCAGCCCAGGCCGCCCTGGCGGCCGCGCAGCCGCAAGTGGCCGCGGCGCGAGCCGAGGCGGCACGGCGGATGTTCGGCGCTCAGGGTCGGCCGTGGTGGCGGTCGCACGCCTGGCTGCTGCAGTTGCAGGCGCGCTACGCGGCCGGGCCGCCGTCAGCCCGGCTGCTCGGCCAGGCCGAGCAGGTCGCGGCCAGCCTGGACGACCTCGGATCCGACCACGCCCAGCAGGCCCGGCTGCTAGCCGGCCGCATGGCCCTCGCGCTCGGCAGGCGGCAGGACGCGGATCGGCACTTCGCCGCCGCGGCACTGTCCCGGCACCGGCACGCCGCCGCGCTGGTCCGCGCTCAGGGCTGGCTGGCCGAGGCGCTGCGGGCCGATGCGTCGGGTAACCAGCGGAGGTTGCTGGGCGCGTGCCACCGCGGACTGGCCGTCCTCGACGACCACCTGCTCACGCTCGGCGCCTCCGAACTGCGGGTCCAGGCCACCGCGCACGGTGCCGAGCTGGCCGCCCTGGCCCAGCGGGCCGCGCTCAGGTCGGGCCGGCCCCGGCAGCTGCTCGGCTGGAGCGAGCGATGGCGGGCGGCTGCGCTGGCCGTCCCGCCGGCCCGGCCGGCCGGCGATGCGGAGCTTGCGGCCGAGCTGACCGCGCTGCGCGATGTGACCAGCCGCCTCGACCGGGCCATGGCCCGCGGAGATCCCGCCGCGATGCTGCAGCGTGAGCAGCTACGGCTGGAAGCGGCCGTGCGGGCGAGGGCGCTGCGATCTCGCGGCGCCGGCGGCGGCGCGGGCACCGGGTACCGATTCGACGTCGGGGAGCTTCTCAGCCGGCTCGACGACGCCAGGCTGGTGCAGATCGTGGACATCGACGGTGACCTGCACCTGCTGATCTGCGGTGCGGGCCGGGTCCGGCACTTCGCGGGCGGCCGGGCCGACGACGCGGCCCGGGAGATCGACTACGCGCGGTTCAGCCTGCGCCGCCTCGCGTACAGGCGCGAGGCCGGGCCGGGTACCGGCCTGGCCCTGCTGGAGGCCAGCGGGTCCCGGCTGGAGACCCTGCTGCTCGGCCCGGCGCGCCATTACCTCGGCGACGGGCCGGTGATCGTGGTGCCGCCCGGCCGGCTGCAGGCCGTGCCCTGGGCCCTGCTGCCCTCGCTGCGGGACCGGGCGGTCAGCGTCGCCCCGTCGGCGCGCGCGTGGCTGCAGGCCCGCGAGGCGGCGCCCCCGCAGCTCGCCGATCCTGTGCTGATCCGCGGGCCCGGCCTCGGCATCGGCGGCGGTGAGCTGCGCGCGCTGTCCGGTCAGTATCCCGGAGCCGTGGTGCTGGCCGACGGGACGGCCACCGCGCGCCGCGTGCTCGAGGCCCTGGATGGCGCACCGCTCGCGCACATCGCCGCGCACGGGACGTTCCGCGCCGACAGTCCGCTGTTCTCGTCGTTGCTCATGGACGACGGCCCGCTCACCGTGCACGATCTGGAGGGGCTGCGGTCCGCGCCGTACCGCCTGATCCTGTCCAGCTGTGACTCCGGCATGCTCGCCACCGCGGGAGCCAATGAGCTTCTCGGCCTCACCAGCTCGCTGGTGCCGCTCGGCACGGCCGGAATAGCGGCCAGCGTGGTGCCGGTCAACGACCAGGCCACGGTCGGCCTGATGATCGAGCTGCACCGGGGGCTGCAGCGCGGCGCCACCTTGGGCCAGGCCCTCTGCCAGGCCAGGGCGGCCGTTCACGGCGACCCGGTGCAGGCCGCCACGGCCTGGTCGTTCGTCGCCCTCGGTGCCTGCTGACCGGCCGATCGCATTTCGCCGGCCGCCGGGATGTATCAAGCCGGGCTCGCGGTGCTCTGCATCAATGTGACCCCGGAAACGTCCGCGGCGGGGGTCCATCCGCCGCGGCCGGGGACATCCGCCAGGCCGGGCGAGGGGGCAGGCCGGGGGAAGCCCTCCCCCGGCCTGCCCGGCCAGGCGCCCGCCAGCCTGCCCGGCCAGGCAGCCAAGGTTCCGCGTCGCTCCATCCGCAGCGCGGCCGATGGGGCTGGCGGTTCACCCGGCGCGGTCGATACCGGATGCGCTGTTCTCTTACGCTCAGCCGTTCGCCGGCGGCCCCGACGCCCCGGCCCGGTCGGCGACGGCCCGGACCTCGTCGGCCACCTGCGGCCACACCTGCGCGGGCAGGTCGTGCCCGACAACCTCTATGCCGACATCCTCACCCGGGTCCTGACCGGCCTGCTCGGGCCGCCGTCCCGTCCCTGACCTGCCGTGGGATGAACGGCGTCAGTCCGGCAGCGGGCCGGCCGCGAAGATGCAGAACGGGTGGCCGGACAGGTCGGCGTAGACCCGCAGCGGTTCCTCGCGATCATCGGAGCGGTCGTACAGCAGCCTGGCGCCCAGCGCCAGGGCCCGCCCGTGCTGGGCGTCGAGCTCGGCCGCGGTGCGGACGGTCAGGTCCAGGTGCAGCTGCTGCGGGATCGGTACATTGTCCGGCCATGACGACTCCGGCAGCTCTCCCACCTGCTGGAACGCTATCCGGTGGGCGGCCGTGGGGTCCTGGATCACCAGCCAGTCCCGGCCCTGGGGGTCCGGTTCGCCGGCGGGCGGCGGCTCGTCCCCCGGCCGGTACCGGTAGCCCAGCAGCGCACGGTAGAACTCCGCCAGCGCCCGGGCGTCCGTGGTGTCCAGTACCACCTGCCGCAGTTCGGGGAATCCTTGCTCGGCCATCGGATCACCTCCAGGGGAAGCATGCCACTACCCCGGCACCTGCGTGGGGTACGCGGTCACGGGCGGTCCCGCCCGGCGGGCTACCGATCGCGTGGCGTCAGCCGGGCCGCCTGCGCCTGGAGGTAACGCTGCTCGGGCAGGCTGGTGGTCCGCCGCGCGGCGCGAGTGAACGCGGTCCGGGCTTCGCCGCGGTCGCCGGCCAGTTCGAGCAGGTGCGCGCGAACGGCCTCGGCCCGGTGGCCGCGGGCGATCCGGCCGTCGCCGTCCAGCGTGGACAGCGCCTCGAGCCCGGCGCGCGGGCCCTGGACCATGGCTACGGCCACGGCCCGGTTGAGCGTGACCGCGGGGCCGGGAGCCAGCCGCTCCAGCAGCCCGTAGAGGGCGAGGATCTGGCGCCAGTCGGTGTCCTGCGGCCTGGCGGCCTCGTCGTGGATCGCGGCGATGGCCCCCTGAACCTGATACGGGCCAAGCGGGGCGCTGGCCAGCGCCTGGCTGACCAGCGCGGCGCCCTCACTGATCGCCTCGGCGTCCCAGCGCGACCGGTCCTGCTCGGCCAGCGGGACCGGGGTGCCGTCCGGCCGGGTGCGGGCCGCCCGCCGGGCGTCGGTGAGCAGCATCAGCGCCAGCAGCCCGGTGACCTCGCCGTCGTGGGGCAGCAGGGTGTGCACGGCGCGGGTCAGCCTGATCGCCTCGACGGTCAGCTCGGCCCGGTGCACGCCCGGGCCCGAGCTGGCCGTGTAGCCCTCGTTGAAGATGAGGTAGAGCACTTGCAGCACGATCGGCAGCCGATCGGAGCGCTCCGGCTGGGAAGGCAGGCGGAAGCCGGTGCCGCTGGCCTTGATCCGCTGCTTGGCCCGGCTGATCCGCTGCGCCATCGTGGCCTCAGGGACCAGAAACGCCCGCGCGATCTCCGCGGTGGTCAGGCCGCCCACCGCGCGCAGGGTCAGCGCGACCTGGGAGGCCGGGGCCAGCGCGGGATGGCAGCATAGGAACAGCAGGGTCAGCGTGTCGTCCCGCCCGCCGGCCAGCTCGTCGCCGGGCAGCTCGTCGCCGGGCAGCGGGCCGGCCGGAGCGGCCGGAGGCTCCAGCGCCGCCACGGTCGCCTCACGGCGCCGGCGCGCGGACTCGCTGCGCCACTGGTCGGTCAGCCGCCGGGAGGCCACGGTGACTAGCCAGCCCTTCGGGTTCTCCGGCACGCCGCTGTCCGGCCACTGGACGCTGGCGTCCAGCAGCGCCTCCTGCACCGCGTCCTCGCAGGCGTCGAACTGCCGGTAACGGCGGACGAGCACCCCGAGGACCTGCCCCGCCAGCGGGCGCAGCAGGTCCTCCAGGCCGCGATCGGCCATCTAGACGTCTGCGACGGTCGTGTGCATGACCGGCCGGACCTCCATCGCGAAGTACCGGGCGTCCGGCCACCGGGCAGCGATCTGCACGGCCCGTTCCTCGCTGTCGCAGTCGACGGTGATGTACCCGACCATCTGTTCCTTCGCCTCAGCGAACGGGCCGTCGGTGACGGCGGGCACGCCATCTCGGACGCGCACGGTCCTGGTGGTCGAGCCGTCGGCCAGCGCCTCGCCGCCCACCAGCTCGCCGGACTCGCGCAGCTCGGTCATGATCTGGTCGACTTCGCTGAACAGCGCCGTCCGATCCTCTTCGGACCACGCTTCGTAGAAGGCCGGGTTGTTGTAGATCAACAGCATGTACTTCACGTCGGAACTCCTGTCGTGCGGGCGCCCCGCGGGCACCTGTCGTCAACCTGGTCGGAGCGCGGGCGCGATTCTCGACACGCCGACCCGCCCGCAACGTCTCCCGGGTGCTGCGGGCCTGTCTAGCCCGCGGCCGGCCCGAGCGCTTTACGCACCGCGTTGGTCAGGGACGGCTGCGGGAACCAGCCGTCGTGGCGGAACAGGATCTTCCCGCTGCTGGAGACCAGCTCGACCCAGGGCTGATCCTGGACTCCGTAGCCGTCCGCCAGCTGACCGTAGCGGTCGACGGCCACTGGGTAGTCCAGGCTGCCGTGCAACCCGGCCAGCAGTGACGGCAGCGCAGCGGGCGACGATTCCGTGCTCGCCTCGTCCACGGTCACCACCTGCGGCCAGCCGTGCGCCCTGGCCGCCTGCTGGTAGGTGTCCAGCGCTCGAAGCTGCCGGGTGACGTTGCTGTTCTCGTCGACCCAGGTCGCGAAGAACACCACCAGGTGAGCGTGGCCGGGCCCGAACGGCACGGATCGCCCGCTGGCCTGGCCGCCGGCCACCGGCAGCGCGGCGGTGGCAGTCGGGCGGATGCCCGGCAGGTAGTGCAGGTTGACCGACTGGGCCACGTGCGGCTGCCCGGGCAGCACGGCGGCGGTCGCGTTCGCCAGCACCTGAGCCTGCTGGTCGGTGGCCGAGTAAGCCATCTGGCTCAGGAAGATCGACTGCTCGCGGCCGTCGGGACGGATCAGGTAGACAGCAGGCTCGTGGTCGATGTTTCCCTTGATCGCCGAGACGTAGACGTGGTAGGCCTTCCACACCCTCGTGAGCTGGTCGAGCGGGCCGGTGAGGAAGTCCCAGGCGTGCATCATGCCGTGCGCGGCGGAATAGTGGCGCACGTCGGCCACGCGGGTGGCGTCCGGGTTCGCATTGATCCCCAGCAGTTGCACGTGCCGCCCCGCCGCTCCCATCAGGCGCACGGCCTGCAGCATGCTCGTGGTGGTCAGCGGGCAGATCGTGCTGCAGCGCGAGTCGACGAACGCCAGCAGGACGGCCCGGCCGCGGAACTGGCTGAGCGAAACGGTCCGGCCGAACTGATCCTGCAGTCGGAAGTCCGGGGCCCGCCCGCCGCCCAGCGGGCTGCCCGGGTCGACCGCGGGGTTCGCGGCCAGCGCGCTCGCGGACTGGTCCGGGCCCGCCGGCTGCTGCGCGCAGCCGGCCAGCGCGACCGCCGCCGCCACCGCGGCCAGGCCCAGTACCGTCGGGGCCCGCGTGACACGCCGAGACCGGCCCCGGCGCCGTTGCGGGAAAATCCTCATGACCGGCTGCCGCCTGCCCAGGCCAGAACCTCCTCGGCGTGCCGATCGGGAGGAAATACCGGGTAGAACACCTTCTCGATCACGCCGCGGCTGACCACGAGCGTGAGCCGCCGCAGCAGCGTTCGGTACCCGCCGCCGTCGTAAGCCGGCGCCAGGTCGATATCGAAGGTGGGCAGCTTCAGCGCGTGGGTCAGGGTGAGGCCGGCGTCGCTGAGCAGCGGGAAGTGCAGCCGCAGCCGGGCCGCGGCCTCCTGCTGATAGGCGGTGGACTGGGTGGACAGCCCGGCCACGGCGGCACCGAGCGCCGCCAGCTCAGCCGCGTGGTCGCGGAATCCGCACGACTCCGGCGTGCAGCCGCGGGCCCCGGGGATCTCGTCCCAGCCGTCGGGGACCGGCACGCCGGGCAGCCCGGTCATCGGGTAGGCGTAGATGATCAGCCGGCCGAAGCCGGCGGGCACTGTGTCCACCCGTACCGGCTCCCCGCTGGTCGCCGGCAGCGCGATCGGCGGCATGGCCGCGCCGGTCAGGTGCGCCGCAGCGCCGTCGTCCGCCGGAACCGGCAGGTCCGCCGGGAGCTGGGTTGGATCGAATGCCATACGACGCCTCGCCTCCTGCCACGACAATAGTTCCATGGTGGGCGAGCCGGAGACCGTTGAGGTCAGCGAGGGCATCTACGCCTACATCCAGCCCGACGGGAGCTGGTACATCAACAACACCGGCTTCATCACCGGCGGCGGGGGAGTCATCAGCATCGACACCTGCTCGACGCAGCGGCGCACGCAGGCCTACCTGGACGCCGTCGCGGCGGTGACCGGCCCGCCGATCCGCACCCTGCTCAACACCCATCACCACGGCGACCACACCTACGGCAACTGCCTGCTGCCGGGGGCCACGATCGTCGGTCACGACCGGTGCCGGGCCGAGGTGCTGGCCGGCGGGCCGCCGGCCAACCTCGGCGTCTGGACCGATGTCGAGTGGGGTGACCTGACGGTCGCGCCGCCGTTTTTGACCTACGACTCGGGTGTCACGCTGTGGGCCGGCGACCTGCGGTGCGACGTGCGTTACGTGGGCACGCCGGCGCACACGACGAATGACTCGATCGTGCATATTCCGGACCGGTCGGTGCTGTTCGCCGGTGACCTGGTTTTCAACGGCGGAACGCCTTTCCTGCTCATGGGCTCGATCGCGGGCGCGATCGAGGTGCTCACCGGCGTGCTGCGCCCGCTCGGCGCGCGGGTGATCGTCCCCGGGCACGGGCCGGTGTGCGGGCCCGAGGTGATCGACGCGGTGCTCGGATACCTGCGTTTCGTCCAGGACGTCGCCCGGCGAGGCCGGGAGCAGGGCCTGCCCGCGCTGGACGCCGCGCGGCAGGCCGACCTCGGCGAGTACGCGGGCTGGCTTGATTCCGAACGGATCGTGGGAAACCTGCATCGCGGCTACGCGGAGCTCGACGGGGCCGAGCGGGGGCAGCCCATCGACCTGATCGCCGCGATCGGGGACATGATCGCCTACAACGGCGGCCGGCCGCTCACCTGCCACGCCTGACGCACCGGGACCGGCCGCGGCCGAGCCTGACGTGCGCGCCCGGGACCGCTGCGGCAGGATACGGGGATGGCCAACCGGATAGCGCTGCTGCGCGGCGTCAACGTCGGCGGCAAGAAGGTCGTCATGGCCGAGCTGCGCGATGTCGTCGCCTCGCTCGGCCACACCGACGTGGCCACCTACATCCAGAGCGGCAACGTCCTGTTCAGCTCGGATCAGGCCGACAAGGCCCGGCTCGCGGCCGACTTGGAGCGGGCCATAGCCGGACGGCTGGGCGTTCAGGCGGGCGTGGTGGTGCTCACCCGCGACGAGCTGGCCCAGGTCACGCGGGATAACCCGTACCCGGGCGAGCCGGACCCGAGGTTCGTGCACGTGGTGTTCCTGCGCGCCGACCCGGAACCGGGCACCGCGGCCAGCCTGGCCGAGGCCGAGAAGCAGGCCGCGCAGAAGGGCAGCCGTGACACCGCCCAGCTGGTGGGGCGCGCGATCTTCCTGCACACCCCGGATGGTCTGGGCCGCAGCGAGCTGGCCAAGCTGCTCGGCCGGGCCGGCGGGCCGATGTCTGCGAAGGGGGCGGGCACGGCGCGCAACTGGGCCACGGTTACCAAGCTGCTCGCGCTGTGCGACGCCTGAGCGGGCCGCCCGGCCGCGCGATCATCACTCCGGGGCGATCCGGTAGTGATAGCGGTGCCGGCCGGCAAACCCGCAGCGCGCGTACAGCGCCCGGGCGGCGGTGTTATCCTCTTCGACCTGGAGAAAGATCCGTTCGGCCCCGCGGGCCGCGGCCTGGGCGGCCAGTCCCGCGGTAACCGCGGTTCCAAGGCCGGCTCGCCGCCAAGCCGGATCGACCTCGATCGCGGTCAGCCCGCCCCACCCGTCCGCCAGCGAGAGCCGCCCGGTGGCGATGGTGCGCCCATCGCGCCGGACGCTGGCGAACACCTGCACGGGTGCCGATAGCAGCACTGGCAGCGCGGGTGCGGGCAGCCGCTGCCCCCGGTAGCGGTAGGCGGCCAGCCAGTCCTCGTCCGGCTCAGGGGCAAAGGCCATCTCGTCGTCGAAGGCTGGCGCGTTGTCGGGGGCTGGCGCGGTGGTGGCCTGGCTCGGCACGGCGGGCCGTCGGCGGTCCGCGACAACGTCGGTGCTGGCCGTCATCACCAGCGCCGGAGCCTGTCGCCTCTGCCAGCCGCGCCGCGCCAGCAGGTGATCAAGGGCGTTGCCGTCGGCGTCCAGTCCGGTGGCGATGACGATCATGGGTTTCAGCCCGCGCCGCCTGTACCAGGCCTCGACCTCGTCCACCGCCCGTTCAGTCGGGAAGCCGGGCTCGCCGAGCGGCAGCGCCGAATTCGCCCGCCCGGTAAACCCGCTGGCCGCCCGGAGCAGCCAGCCGCCGAGATGCGCCTGTTCGGTGGCCTGCCAGTGCCGGGCCGACATCCGCTCGAATGCGGAGATCCACGGATCCATCCCGGTCATTATCCCGGCCCGCCCCTCTGGGCCGGCCTGACTCCGGTGGCTACCTCTCGGCCTGCCCCTGTGCCTGCTCCTTGCGGCCTGCCCCTGTGCCTGCTCCGTCCGGCCCGCTCCGTCCGGCCCGCTCCGCCGCCTCGCGCCAGCCGGGCGGCTCGGCGGCCCGGCGTACCGTAGGTCACGGAGTCCGCC
>Ga0070709_10000436_pt1 | contig 25236 bp, 21 predicted proteins | sample LARL51metaG_FD_65449 | JGI IMG/M metagenome (GOLD analysis project Ga0070709, IMG submission 65449) | Corn, switchgrass and miscanthus rhizosphere microbial communities from Kellogg Biological Station, Michigan, USA - LAR L5-1 metaG | ecosystem: Host-associated > Plants > Roots > Rhizosphere ... | reverse complement strand
ACGAACGAGATACCCGCCTTGGAGTCGCGTCGGGTGCGCACCCAGCCCCTGACAGTCACCGGTGCATCCTTCGGCGCCTCGCCGGCGAGGATGCTGCGCACATTGAATGGGGTGTTGTCCATCGGCGAAGAGTAACTCGGCGGCCGCGACATTGTCCAGACGCTCGCAAGGGTTCGGGCGATGGGCCTTGCGAACCTCAGGCGGCGGACAGAAAGAGTCCTTCGTCTGACTTGACGCGCAATCGCCTCAACCGGAATAACAGCTTCCAGTATATTGGATTATATAACACTTGGCGAAACCAAATGATACTCAGCGCAGATATGTCCATCATGCTGGACCGTATTCTCGACGCAGCAACCGACAACCTCAAGTTCGCGAAGATTCTGGCTCAAATGGGTCTCGACCCGAACAACGTGACCTGGGATGCGATCTTCAACCGCCTACTGGAAATCATTCTGCACAACATCACGCTTGCTAATATGTTCGCCCTGGTCGGCGCGATCTTTTTTGTCGCCACATTGCTGACGCACACGATGGTGCCGCTGCGGGTCGCGAACATGATCGGTTGCGCATTCTTCGCCATCTTCGGTGCGCTCACCGGTGCCGTCACGACCTTTCTTCTTTATCTCCTGATGATTCCCATCAATGCCTACCGTCTCCGTCAAATGCTCGCTCTCGTGAAGAAGGCGCGCACCGCAACACAGGGCGACATGTCGATGGAGTGGCTCAAGCCGTTCATGACCCAGCGCAAGTATCGCAAGGGCGATATCTTGATGAAGAAAGGCGACGCAGCCAACGAAATGCTGCTTACCGTTACCGGCAAATTCCGGGTCATCGAAATCAACGTCGAAGTTCCGCCGGGTCGTTTGATGGGCGAGCTCGGTTTCCTCACGCCCGACAACCGCCGGACTGCGACGATCGAATGTATCGAGGATGGCTACGTCCTGACCATCAGCTATGAAAAGCTGCTCGAGATCTACTTCCAAAACCCGCAGTTCGGTTATTACTTCCTTGTCTTGACCAGCCAGCGCCTGTTGGAAAATCTCGCGCGGGCCGAAGCCATCATCGCGCAGAACAAGATCGCGGCGCAGACGCCTTTCGCCAACTGACAGCGGTCCGGAGCGATTGATTCCGGCCGTCGCCTGTTCCGCCGCCGCCGTCCTGCTTCCCACTGGCCTTCGCGCGCACGCCGCAGAACTTGAATTCGGGATCTTTCCAAACGGATCGAGCGCCAGATTGGTGAGCAGACTGGCAACAGTCTTCGCGCATCCTTCAGCCGCCCAGCCAACCCATTGCCTCGCTCACATAGGCCTGGCTTGTGTACTATGACGCGCCGCAGTTCGCCGATTTCTGGAGCACCGCGAACCGCGCTCGGCAAGCCATTTTACATGCAACCGCGGGATCCTTTGCCTTCCCGCGAACCCATCTATGACGGCTTCCCCTGGCTGACCGCGGCCACCTGGGCCTTCATGAATCGTGGCGGACAGGGATTCCAGACGTTCATTCCCGGCTTGCTTGTCCCTCTCCAGGATCCAATCGAACGTCAAGCAGCCGTCGTGCTTGCCGGCAATCGAGATGACATGTCGCAATTGCGGCAGCCGCGAACTGTGCAGCTCGCCGCTTCCGCCTGCGAGTTCCGGGACAAGCTCGCGGATCATGGCGAAATAGTCGCTGGACTTGAATCGGGCAGCGGTGATCAACGCGCGGCATCCTACGGTGCGCAATGCGTGCTGCTACGCCAACGTCAATCGGAAAGCCGGAGCTTCGCGCGTTCTACAATTACGCGAAATCGGCACGTGGCCATCATATGGCGCTTGCAATGATCGCGACGCTATCAGCCGCATTCACCTGGGGCCGGGAAAGCATCCTGTGGCGCCTCGGACCCAACCCGCGAGAGGGCATGGAGTTCGATCATCCCGACGGCCGGATCGTCATGGTCACTATGCCGGAGTTTTCCTCGTGGGTCGCCGCAGCCGATGCGATCGAACGGGCTTCGATCGGCGATAGCTTTTATCTCGCCCTATTCACGGGGCAGCGCCAGACCGACCGTCTCATCATGCGAAACGAGAGCGGCGTCGACGGACGGCACGCGTTCCGGCAGAGCAAGACTGGCGAACTAGTCGACATCAAGGAGGCACCACAACTCAGCGCACGGCTAAACGCCTCGCGTGCGCGAATAAAGACGCTCAGGCTGCGGCTTCAGCTTGAGACGGTGCCGATCGAGCTCGTCGTCAACGAGGACAACGGCGAACCTTATGACGAGAGCACCTATCGCCATTGGGTATCGGCTGCACGCGCCGTCGCCGTGTTCGGCTTTCTCGCGCGCGATACCGTGCGGCAGGCGATCGTCCGCGCGGAGCGACTGACCGCCGAGCTGACCAGAACCGTCGACAGGCTGTTCGCGCCTTTCCCGCTTGATGAAGAAAAAAGGGCACAGCGCGCCCGCGCGGTCGATAAGCGCGCGCGTGCGCTGGCGCAATGGCTGGATGAGCAGGCAGCTCGCGACAGCAATGGCGATAAGGGCGGCATGGCGCCTGAAGCCGTGCCCGTCGCTGATGTTCGTCAATGGCGCCGGCGAGCTCGACCAGAAACACGATCAGGACCTGCGCGATACCTGCGTCATGCTGCTCGATCGCGCCGGCTGCGATCTGCTGACAATCTGCGACATCACGGGGCACTCGTACCGAAGCGCGCAGACCATCGTGAAGCACCACCGCGCCGGCAACGTCGATCGCGCCGATGCTGGCATCGACCGACTCGAATTGCAGGTGCGCAAGGAAGGGATGAAGGGCTGATCGCCGACCGATCCGCCGAATCTTATTTCGGCGGCGGCTTGTAGCCTTGCACGATGCTGTGCTGCTCGGGGCACTATATTCGGAATTTCCGGTGATGACGAACGCCATCCCGCCCATCACCTTGCCGACTCGCAACGCGGTCCGATCCCAGTTGGGCGGTGAGCGTAACTCCGCAGCCAGCCATCAGCTCCAGCACTCGATCATGCACACGCGACTGCGCGCGGCGCGCCGCCTGTTTCTGCCGATGATTCCCTACGATCCTTCTTAGTCATCGACGTTCTTCTGCGTACCGGGTTGTATCAAGAGCATCCGAGAAAATCATCATCTCGTCGTACGGCGTGCGACGTCCGACCACAAAAAAAGTCGCACGAGACCCGCTTTGTTCTCGCCCGTCATCTAGTTAAGATATTGGGAAATAAGGAGTTTTGCTTGGTGGGCGCACCAGGGCTCGAACCTGGGACCCGCTGATTAAGAGTCAGCTGCTCTACCAACTGAGCTATGCGCCCGCGGGGCCGTTGAGCGGCCCTCGCAAGAGCCGGTCGTTTAGCAAAGCGATCTTGCGATGTCCAGCAAGAGAAAGGGATTTTTCCCGTTCTCTCGCGCGGCGCCGGGGACAAAAAAAGCCGCCGGACCGCGGCGGCTTCTTTCAGGTCGGCGGCCCCGGCTCAGAGCCGGTCCGGCCCGCTGCCGTCCCGATCCCCTCCTCCGTGATCCCGGTCCATGCCGCGCTCCATCCAGTGGTGCCGCCAGCCCTCGCCCTCGAACCGGCCCTGCCGGTGGTGAGTCAGCATGGCGAGGCGCCGCTTCTGCGCGTCGTCGAGCGACTTGTAGAGCGGGTCGGCGGCATCGGCGATCTTCTTCATCGCGGCCGCGGTCGCGGCCATGGTGTCGGCGCGATCCCGCAGCCGCGCCACCGGATCGTCCGGCACCTGCTGGTCCGATTGCTCCGCCTTCATTTGCGCATTGGCACGATCGATCCTGATCTTCACCAGATCCCGCACCGCGCCCTCGACCGGCGGCCACAGCTTCTCCTGGTCGGCCGTCAGCTTCAGGCCGGCATGCACGGCGGCGATCCGCGCATCGGCAAAGGCGGCCCGGTCCTCGGGGCTCATTCGCATGTGCTGCATGTGATCATGAAACCACGAGCGCTGGGCGTAGACCGCGGTCGAGCCGGCAATCGCGAGCGCGGCGATCCCGGCAATGGCGAAATTCCTCATGCGAACCTCCATCTCGAAAAGGTTGCCTCAGGATGCTGATCCGGAAACCCGTAATCAACTTACAGTTTGGAAATAAGCGCTTCCTAACAAAGATGTAATTCGCCGTTTCCGTCTCGAGAATTGATCTAAATCATTCCCAATAGCCGCGGCAGCCATAGCGAAATCTCGGGGACGTAGGTGATCAGGCCGAGAAAGACGAGCATTGCGGCAAGCCAGGGCAGCACGGCAATGGTGATCTCGCTGATCCCCATCTTCGCAATGCTCGAGGCGATGTAGAGATTGAGCCCGACCGGCGGATGACACAACCCTACCTCGGTATTGACGATCATCAGCACGCCAAGATGGACCGGATGAACGCCGAGCTTGGTGGCCAGCGGATACAGGATCGGCGCCATGATCAGCAGGATCGACGACGGATCCATCACATTGCCGGCCAGCAGCAGGATGACGTTGACGACCAGCAGGAACATCCAGATCGAGAAATTCTTGTCGATGATCCACGCCGCCATCGCCTGCGGGATCTGCTCATGCGTCATCAGGAACGAGAACAGCACCGCGTTGGTGATGATGTAGAGCAGCATCGAGCTCATGCTCGCCGCCTGCAGCAGGACTTTTGGCACCTCCGTGAGCTTCAGCTCCTTGTAGACGAAAACCGTGATGATGAACGCATAGGTAGCGGCCACTGCCGCGGCCTCGGTCGGCGTAAAAACGCCGCCATAGATGCCGCCCAGCACGATGACGATCAGCAGCAGCCCCCAGATGCTTTCGCGAAACGTCTTGAACTGGTCCGCGAACGAGGCGCGGCGCATGCGCGGATAATCATTGCGGCGGGCCACGAAAAAGGTCACCGCGGCAAGCATCAGCGCGAGCAGGATTCCGGGCACGATGCCGGCCATGAACAGCGCGCCGATCGAGGTGTTGGTGGAGACCCCGTACAGCACCAGGATGATCGAGGGCGGCACCAAAATGCCCAGCGCCCCCGAGGTCGAGATCACGCCGACGCCGAAGCGGCGCGGATAGCCATACTGCACCATCGCCGGCAGCATGATCGAGCCGATCGCGACCACGGTGGCGACGCTGGACCCCGAGATCGCCGCGAACATCGCGCAGGCCGCAACACCGGCGAGGCCCAGCCCGCCCGGCAGGTGCCCGACCAGCGAGGTCGTGAACGCGATCATTCGCCGCGCCACGCCGCCGCGGGTCAAGAAGGTGCCGGCCAGGATGAAGAACGGGATCGCCATGATGCCGAAATTGTCCAACCCGGAAAACAGTTTCAGGCCGACGCTCTCGATCGGCACTTCCGTCATGGTGAACAGGAAGGTCAAGACGGTGAGCCCGAGCGAAATCGAGATCGGCATTCCCGTCAGCATCAGGGCAAACAACAGGCCAAAAATCAGCGCCGCGCTCATCAGGCTTCTCCGAGCGAGATCGGCGCCTTGGCGCTCACCTCGATGTCGTCGACATGAGCGGCGTCGTGATGCGGCAGCTCGTCAGTCCAGTAATAGGCCCATATCACCTGCAGGAAGCGGAAGCACATCAGGTAGGAGCCGAGCGGAATGCAGGCATAGACCAGCCAGCTCGGCAGCTCGAGATCGGGCGAGACCTGATCGGTGCCCATCAGCTCGATGACGAATTTGGCGCCCATGGTGCCGACGATCGCGGTGAACAGCGCCCCGCCGGCGAGGCCGAACAGGATGGTGCCCTTGCGCCAGCGGTCGTTCAGGCGGTTGATCAGCACGTCGACGCCGACATGGATGCCGGTGCGCACGCCATAGGCGGCGCCGAACTTCGCCATCCAGATGAACATGTAGATGCAGAGTTCCTGGGACCAGGCCAGGTTGATCCCGAACAGATAGGGATAGAGAACCGGCACATCGACCAGGTATCGATGCACCACGGCGACGAAGGTGATCATCGTCGCGGCTGCCATCAGGCCAGCGATGATGATTTCCTCGAGCCGGTCGAGAATTCGCAGCAACATCCAAGTCCCCCATGATGATCGGGCAGCTTCCCCGCCGCTCGATCATGCGCCACGTCGTATCGCGCACCGCACGACCGTCCCCTGTCGTGCGGTGCCGAACTCAGCTCAGTTCATCGGGCCGCGCCCGGTCTCCTTCAGGAACTCGTCGATCAGGGGCTGTCCGACCCGCGAGGCGACGTCCTTGTAGACCGGCATCATCGCCTTGCGCATCGCCTCGTCCTGCTCGCCCGTCAGCGTGACGATCTCGGTCTTGCCGGCCTTCTTGATCAGCTCCAGCGCGTCGTCGTTTTCCTTCGCCGACTGGCTGTTGCCGTAGTCGGTGGCTTCCTTCATCGCCTTGGCGCAGGCCTCGCGGAGATCCGCCGGCATGCCGTCCCAGAACTTCTTGTTCACGACCACGACATAGCCGATATAGCCGTGACTGGTGGTGGTCACGTATTTCTGCACCTCATTCATCTTCTGGGTGTAGATGTTCGACCAGGTGTTCTCCTGGCCATCGACCACGCCGGTCTGCAGCGCCTGGTAGACTTCGGAGAACGCCATCACCTGCGGGATGGCGCCGAGCTCGCGGAACTGCGCCTCGATCACCTTCGACGACTGGATACGGAACTTCAGCCCCTTGTAGTCGGAAGGCGCGATCAGCTTCTTGTTGGCGCTCATCTCCTTGAAACCGTTGTCCCAGTAGGCAAGCCCGGTCATGCCCTTGGCATCCAGCAGTTTCAGAAGCCTGGCGCCGAGCGGCCCGTCGGTGACCTTCCGCAGCGTCTTCAGGTCGGGCAGGATGTAGGGCAGGTCGAACACCTCGAATTCCTTGATCCCGATCGGACCGAATTTGGAGTTCGACGGCGCAAGCATCTGCACGGCCCCAAGCTGCAGCGCCTCGAGCTCCTCCTTGTCCTTGTAGAGGGTGGAGTTCGGGTAGACCTCGACCTTGACCTTGCCGTTCGAATATTTCTCGGCCAGTTCCTTGAATTTGTCGGCCGCCTTGCCCTTCGGCGTATCCGCGGCGACGACATGGCTGAACTTGATGACAACGGGCTGGTCCGCCGCGGCGGCGGGCCCCAGCAAGGCCAGCGCCGCGATCGCGGCCGTGGTCCAGATCAGACTGCGCATTGTTTCTCCCTGTTTCTTGCGGGATGCGCGCGCGTCGCCCCCGTATTTGAGCTGCCCGCAGCATTATAGAGAAGATGCGCGGAAAGCCATTGCCCCTTTAGCAGGGACGTCATGAAACACTTGTTGCAACGCAAAACGCGGCGGAGAATCCCGCCGCGTTAACTACATTCGTTACTCCGGGCGATGCGAAGGGCCCTGAATTCCGCAGCTTATCGGCTCATGCACTGACGTCTCTGAACACTGGATCACCCGCGGGAGCCTGCCCTCGGGCGGCGCTCTGCGCCGACCCGGGGGCGGGCGATGACCAGGGTTATGCGCGTCAGCTTGCCGCAGCCGCCGGGACGTCGCGCTGACGCTTCATGACGATCTTGTTGAGCGCACCGAGATAGGCTTTTGCGGATGCCACCAGCGTGTCGGGATCGGCGGCGCGCGCCGTCATCGAGCGGCCGTCATGGGAGAGACGCACCGAGACCTCGGCCTGCGCGTCGGTGCCCTCGGTCACCGCATGGACCTGGAACAGCTCGAGCTTGGCCTCGTGCGGCACCAGCGCCTTGATGCAGTTGAACACAGCGTCGACCGGGCCGTTGCCTTCGGCCTCCTCGATCCTGGTCTGGCCGTCGATGTCGAGCTTCATGGTGGCGCGCTGCGGCCCATGGGTGCCGGCGATCACGGTGAGCGAGGTCAGCTTGATGCGGTCATGGGCGGCCGCCATCTCCTCGTCGAGCAGCGCCTCGATGTCCTCGTCATAGATGTCCTTCTTGCGGTCGGCCAGCGCCTTCATCCGCACGAACGCGTCCTCGATCTGGTTGGCGCCGAGCTTGTAGCCCATCTCCTCCAGCTTGTGGACGAAGGCGTGGCGTCCGGAATGTTTTCCCAGCACCAGCGAGGACTGTTTCAGGCCGACCATTTCCGGCCGCATGATCTCGTAGGTCGAGGCATCCTTCAAAACGCCGTCCTGGTGGATGCCGCTTTCGTGGGCGAACGCGTTGCGGCCGACGATCGCCTTGTTGTATTGCACCGGGAACGACGTCGCCGCCGAGACCAGCTTCGAAGCCGAGGTCAGCCTCGTGGTGTCGATCCTGTTCCACCACGGAAACTTGTCGTTGCGCACGTTGATCGCCATCACGATCTCTTCGAGCGCGGCATTGCCGGCCCGCTCGCCGATGCCGTTGATGGTGCATTCGACCTGCCGCGCGCCGCCGGCAATCCCGGCCAGCGAATTGGCCACGGCCATGCCGAGGTCGTTATGGCAGTGCACCGAAAACACCGCCTTGTCGGAGTTCGGCACCCGCTCGATCAGCGTGCGCATGAAGTGGGTGTATTCCTCCGGCACCGTGTAGCCGACGGTGTCGGGGATGTTCACCGTGGTCGCGCCGGCCTTGATCACGGCCTCGACGATCCGGCACAAGAAGTCCATCTCGGACCGGGTGCCGTCCTCGGCCGACCATTCGACGTCGTCGATCTGGTTGCGGGCGCGGGTGACGTTCGCGACCGAGAGCTCCAGCACCTGCTCCGGCGTCATGTTGAGCTTGACGCGCATGTGCAGCGGCGAGGTCGCGATCACGGTATGGACGCGGCCCCGCCTCGCAAATTTCACCGCCTCGGCGCAGCGGTCGATGTCCTTGGGATGCGCGCGCGACAGGCCCGCGATGACCGAGTTCTTCGAGCGGCGGCCAATCTCGGACACCGCCTGAAAATCGCCCTCCGAGGTGATCGGAAAACCGGCCTCGATGACGTCGACGCCCATGTCGTCGAGCATCTCGGCGACTTCGAGCTTCTCCTCAAAGGTCATGGTGGCGCCGGGGCATTGTTCGCCGTCGCGCAAAGTGGTGTCGAAAATGATGACGCGGTCCTTCTCGGACTTGGGTGACGTGGTCATGGCAGATTTTTCCTTTAAACTGCGCGCCTTGTCTGGTGGGCGCTGAAGGGGTCTTTGATTTCGCACAACCCCTGAGTGCCCAGGCGCATACCGCCCAGCCGGCCCTCAGGGGCAGGTAAGAAGGAGCCCGCCAAGGAGCAGGGTGGGCAGCAACGCAGCCGGACGAGCGGAGGCGGCTGAGGCCGCAGCTCCCAAAACTCCGTCACAATGGCTGCTTGTCGGCATTGCCAGACCCTGCTTCGACCCCGAAATCCTCAAGCAAAACCGTTGACGGTTCGTTGCCGGGACCGCGTGAGCACCATGTTTTTAGACGAGATTTGGGTCCATTCGCAATGCCAAAAGATGGCCGGAAAGAAGGTCAGACAGGCTGACCTGTATCAGCGTCGGCGAGCGAAAACTGCAAGGGATGGCCGTGCTGCCTGGCGAAGGCAGTCGCCTCGCTCGAAAGCTCACGGGCGCGCGCCTCCTCGTAGACGCCGCATGCGGCCTGCCCCTCATGATGGACCTGGAGCATGATCCTGGTCGCCTCGTCGGTCGATTTTCCGAAAAAGCGTTCCAGCAGGAGCACGACGAACTCCATGGGAGTGAGGTCATCATTGGCCATGAGCACTTTCAGCATCGTCTGAACCTCGAATCTTCGGGAGCGCCGTCATGAGATGGTGACGTGCGCCTTCGGTTCAACTCGACCTTGCACATGACGGGCGCTTGCGGGAGATTGGTCGGCATGACCCTGGCCCTGAAGATCATCGACCAGACCCCGGGCGCAAATCCCCCGGTTGCGCGACAGCTCCGGTTGGCGAGTGAGCGCATTACGTTGCGCGAGTTGCTGACCCGACGCATCGAGGAGGAAGTCGCGGCGTTCAACGGGGGCGACAACGAGATCAGGCCGCTGGTGGTTCCGAGCGAGCAGGAACGGCGTCTCAATGGCGAGCCCTTGAAGCAGCGCCGAAATGTCGACGCGGCCCGCCAGCTCGAAACCGCGATCGAGGCTTTTCAGCGAACCCGCATCCTGGTCGTGGTCGACCGCGTGCAGGTGCTCGACCTCGACCGGGAACTGACGGTCACGCCCGACAGCGAGGTCAGGTTCATCAAGCTGGTGCCGCTGGTCGGCGGCTGATCATCGATGGATTTCATCGACAGGCTCAAATCATCGCTTCGAATCCGTGTCACCGTCGATCCGTCGATCTCGGACATGGTCAAGGCCTTCGAGCAGGAGGCGTCGTGGGAAACGGTGTCGAGCGTCGATCGGTTACCGACCGCGCAAGCCATGCTGGCCCGGCCACGAACCGAATGGCCGGAATTCGTCGCAGCCAGCCTGCAGCGGATCAAGGCTATCGACGAGGAGCAGGCCTCGCCGAGCAGCCGGCTATCGTCCCGCTGCTGGAGCGTTTGCCTCCTGCTCAACCGACTGCTTGACGAACAGCTCCCGTTCACGGAAGAGCGACTTGCAGGCGTGCTTGATTTCTGCGCCTGGAATATTGCGCTGCTCCGGGGCCGGGTGCGCCTCGACCTCATGGTTCGGCAGATCAAGCCGTTTGCCGCCGGCGCATCGGATCAAGTTCGTCTCGCGAGAGCTGTGATGGACTTCGCTGTTGCGCTGCGATCCACGGGACCGTCGGGCGTCAGGCTCGGCAACAGTGTCGAACGACTGCTGGCGAGCAAGGGCACGAAACATCCCACGCTCGTGTCCAGCGCGTGGTCCGAGCAGGTCAAGGCGGCAGCTCAGAGCGAGCAGGCGCGCGAGGGGATTGCGCATGCGCTCTCCGCTGCCAACAAGGCCAAGCCGGGCAAAGCGTTCCTGACGACGGCGCGAAAGCTGATCGCCGGAGAGGCCGATCTTGCCGACCAGGTCATGGCCTGGATCGAGCTATATGTGCCTGATCCCCAGGCGGTCGATCCCAACGAGGACGCGATCCGCGGCCTGATCTGGATGCTGTCCACGGCCGAGGGCGGCGAGATCGCCTCGCGCCTCGGCCGCTATTGCGAGCTCTGCTTCAAGAAGATCCCGAACGTCGGCGCGCGCTCGACCAAGCTCGGCAATGCCGCCATCCAGGCGCTCGCGGAGATCGGCAACCCGCATGCGATCGCGGAGCTGACCCGGCTGAAAACGCGTGTGCGCTACCCGGTCGCGCTGAGCCGCATCGGGACCGCGCTTGCCGACCTCGGATCACGGCTCAATGTCGGCGCGGAGGAACTGGAGGAGATGGCGCTGCCGACCTATGAGCTGTCGGCTGATGGCGAGCGGCGGCTGCCCGCCGGTGAGGGCGCCGCGATCATCCGCCTCACCGGAACGCGCGACGTCACGCTCACCTTCACCGGACCGAATGGCCGCGAAGTCGCTTCACCGCCGAAAGCCTTGAAAGACGCTGCGCCCGAGGCGGTCGCGGCGGCCCGAGCCTTGCGCAAGGAGATCGAGGCGACGCTGGCAGGGCAATCGGCGCGGATCGAGCGGCTGTACCTCTCGAGCCGCACCATTCCCTATGAGCAATGGCGCGAGCGCTATGCTCGGCATCCGCTGGTCGCCGGCCTGACGCAACGGCTGATCTGGTGCTTTCGCTCTGTCGCGGCAACAAGCGTCGGGCTGCCGCGTGCCGATGGAAGCATTGCGGACGTCGACGGCAAGCCGATACGGCCGGGATCCGACGCCAGCGTGACACTCTGGCACCCCATTCTTGCCGAGGCCGCGCATGTCCTGGCGTGGCGCCGGCGCCTGACCACGCTCGGCATCACCCAGCCGTTCAAGCAGGCGCACCGCGAGATCTACGTGCTCACGGATGCCGAAAGACAGACGGAGACCTATTCCAACCGTTTTGCCGCTCACGTCATCCGCCAGCACCAGTTCAAGGCCCTCTGCGACCAGCGCGGGTGGCGCTACCATCTGATGGGAGACTGGGACTCCCATAACACGCCGACGCGGCTGTTGCCCGATCAACATCTGGCCGTGGAATTCTGGGTCAATCCGCTGCCGGACGCCGAGACCACACCATCCGGCATCTACACGCTGATCGCAACCGATCAGGTGCGCTTCCACGATGGCGAGCACATCACGCTCGCCAGCGTGCCGCCCCTGCTGTTTTCGGAGCTGATGCGTGACGTCGACCTGTTCGTCGGCGTGGCGAGCGTCGGAAACGATCCGGGCTGGGCCGATGGTGGGCCGCGCGGGGCTTACCAGACCTACTGGACCAGTTACGCGTTCGGCGCTCTCAGCCAATCCGCGAAAACGCGCGCCGAGGTGCTGGCCGAGTTGCTGCCGACCCTCGTCATCGCCGATCGCTGCGAACTGAGCGACCGCTTTCTCGTCGTGCGCGGCAAGCTCCGCGCCTACAAGATCCATCTCGGCAGTGCCAACATCCAGATGGAGCCCAATGACCAGTATCTCTGCATCGTCCCGGGGCGCGGCCTTGCCGAAGGCAAGGTGCCGGAAAGGCTGGTGCTGCCCTTCGAAGGCGACATGACGTTGTCGATCATCCTGTCAAAATCCTTCATGCTGGCGAACGACGATAAGATCACCGACCCGTCGATCCTGCACCAGATCAAGCGCGCCTGAACCGAAGCGCGTAGCAAGGTAGTTGCGCGATCACGGCGGGATATCGCCGCTGATCGCGTCGGCGAATTTGCGCATCAGCCGCACCAGTTCGGTGACGTCGCCGTCGTCCCAGGTTGCGAACATCGCGCCGACCAGACGTTCGCGCGCGCGATCGACGGCATTCGTCATGGCCTTGCCTTTCTCGGTCACGGTGGCCTCGCTGATCCGACGATCCCTGGGGGAGGCCTTGCGTTCGACCAGATCGAGGCTTTCCAGCTTGGCAACCTGACGGCTCACCGTCGTGTAGTCGCGCCCGACCCGATCGGCGAGGTCGACAACCCCGATCGGGCCGCGTCGCTCGATGACGACGAGCAGCGGAAACAGCGCGCGATCGAGCGATATTCCCGCCTGGCGAACCATCGCCTCATCGACCTGCGGGCGGTTGAAGACGCCGAGGATATCGAGCAGCGCGTCGTGCAGCGCCCGCACCTGGTCACGGATATGTGTATTTTGCACGCTTTTCCTTGACGGCATGCCGATCCTCCGATTATGTGCATATTACACATATGGAGAGACCGATGACAAACGACTTTGCAGCCGACGTCCTGATCTGCGGAGCCGGCGCCGCCGGCCTGACGCTGGCGATCGAGCTGGCGCGGCGCGGGGTGTCGTTCCGCCTGATCGACAAGATGGACGGTCCGTTCGCCGGCTCGCGCGGCAAGGGCATCCAGCCGCGCACGCAGGAGATTTTCGAGGATCTGGGGATCATCGACCGTATCGTCGCTATCGGCGGGCTCTATCCGCCGCAGCGCGAATATCGCGAGGACGGCAGCACCAGCGATTCCCTGGTCATCGAACATGTCGAGCCGACGCCGGCCGAGCCCTATCACATCCCGCTGATGGTGCCGCAGTTCCTCACCGAGCGCGTCATGCGCGAGCGCCTCATCGAGCTCGGACACCAGGTCGAGTTCGGATGCGAGCTGATCGCACTGCAGCAGAACGAAAACGGCGTGACCGCGCGGCTTGCCCGCAAGGCCGGCGGCGAAACCGTCCAAAACACCATTCGCGTGCGCTATCTCATCGGCGCCGACGGCGGACGCAGTCTTGTGCGCCACACGCTCGGCATCGGTTTTCCCGGCAAGACGCTCGGCGTCCGTGCCGTCGTGGCCGACATCGTCTTGACAGGTCTCGAACGCGACGCATGGCACCGCTTCCACGACGGCGCAATGGATCGCCAGATGGCGCTGTGCCCGCTCGCCGGAACCGAGCTGTTCCAGCTGCAGGCCCCGATTCCGCTCGAGGGCGAGGTCGATCTCACAGCGGAAGGGCTCACCGCCATGGTGGCCGATCGTACCGGACGCAATGACATTCGCGTCCAGTCGGTCCATTGGGCCTCCGCCTACAGCATGAACGCGCGGCTCGCCGATCGTTATCGTACAGGCCGCGTGTTCCTGATCGGGGACGCCGCGCATATCCATCCACCGACGGGGGGCCAGGGCCTCAACACCAGCGTCCAGGACGCCTACAATCTCGGATGGAAGCTGGCCGCGGTCGTCGGTGGGGCCAGTGACGCCCTGCTCGACAGTTTTGAGGAAGAACGCCGCCCGATCGCGGCCGGCATGCTCGGGCTTGCGACAAAGCTGCTCGATGCCGCCAAACGCGGCGAACTGCGCCGCGGCCGCGACGTTCAGCAGCTCGACCTCGGCTATCCCTGGTCGACACTCGCACTGGAAAATGGCGCGCGCGAGGGCCTGCTTGCCGGCGACCGCGCGCCAGATGCAACGCTCCGCGGTGCCGCCGGACAACCGCTACGCCTGTTCGAGCTGTTCAAGGGCCCACACTGGACGCTGCTCGGCTACGATGTCGCGCGCGATGCCGTGCCGCCGCGCCCGGGTTTGCATATTCATGCCATCGGCGCCCGCGGCGATCTCGTCGACGCGGCCGGTCACCTGCGCGACGCCTATGCGCTGACGTCAGGCGATTGGGTGCTGGTGCGCCCGGACGGCTATGTCGGCGCGATCGTCGCGTCGACCGAGACGGCTGCGCTCGAGACATATCTCCGGAATGTCGGCCTCGCGCTTGGCGCAGCATGAGCCGGCCCACCGAACGCAGAGCCGTCGCCGTCCGCCTGTCCGGAAGGGCCGAACTGCCTGCCAATCAACGGCCGCCCACGCGTGTCGACAACGGCAAAATCAAAGACAAAGGCTCATGATCTTGATGTGGCAGGTCGCGGCTTCGCGCCGCGTTGTCGAGACGACGGTGCGCTTCACGACGACTACCTCGCCACCCCTCACTGCGACCAGCGGCTCCTTGCTGCGCCTGGAAGGCTTCGGCTCATAGTCGCCGGCAATCTCCATCGCCCAATAGGTGCGCTTGCCCGAAGCGTCGCGGGCGCTGGCGATCCCAACCCGGGAGGCGTTGTGCAGCAGGAGATTCTTGCGATGCTCCGAGGAGTCGATCCATTGCTGCAGCGTCTTCTCAAAACTGTCGTAGCCATAGGCGATGTTTTCGGCGGCGCGCCCCGCGCGCGATGGCGAGATTCGCGAGGAGAACGAGCCGAGCACCTCGTGACCGAGCTGCTCGCGCGAGGCCATCGCGTGCGCCTGTTCCTGCGCGATGCGATCGAGCGTGGCGTCACGCGTCACCCGCGCCTCGCCGTGCTGCGTGCGAAAGCGCGAGATCTGCTCCGCGGCTGATTCGGCCCACGCCGGTTGTGCCGCCATCAGCAGCACGCATCCGAGTGTCAACGCACGCGCGATTTGGGCTGTCATCGATCCCGACCCTGCCTGCCATTCCCCTGTGCAGATGCCGGTTTGCCCCATCGGCCTGCCACCACGCAATCGTGAAACTGAGGTCGCGCCGACCAGCCATTCCCAGAACGAGGGTTGTGCGGCGCAGCACGACCGGTAATAAAGTTACAAAAGCAACACATTATGGAATTCTTCCGCGTGACCACCATCAATGCCGATACTCCCATTGAGGCATCAAAACACCTCCCGATGGGATTTGCCGAATTCGTCGTGGTGATCGCCGCGATCATGGCGCTGAATCCGCTCGCCATGGACATGATGCTGCCGGCGCTGCCGAGCATCGGCACCAGCCTCAACATCGACGTGCCGAATCATCTGCAGATGGTGCTGTCGGCGTTCCTGATCGGTTTTGGCGTCGGCCAGTTCATCATCGGCCCGCTCTCGGACAGTTTTGGCCGCCGCCCGGTGCTGCTCGGCGGCATGGTGGTCTATGGCCTCGCCAGCGTGCTGGCGATTGCGGCGCCCTCCTTTGCCACGCTACTGCTGGCACGCGCGCTGGAGGGGCTCGGCACCTCGGCGACGCGCGTCATCGCGACCTCGATCGTGCGCGACTGCTATGCCGGCCGCCGCATGGCGAGCGTGGTGTCGCTCGCGATGATGGTGTTCATCGCGGTGCCGGTGATCGCGCCCTCGTTCGGCCAGGCGGTGATGATGCTGACGCATTGGCGAGGCATTTTTGCAGTGCTGATGCTGTACGGCATCATCGCACTGGCGTGGAGCTGGCTGCGCCTGCCCGAAACCCTGCCGGCGTCGGAGCGCAAGGCCTTCACGATCTCGGAGGTGCTCGCGGCCTATCGCAAAACCGTCACCAACCGGCAGACGCTGGGCTATGCGCTGGCAGCCGGCGGCATCATGGGCTGCATGTTCGCCTATGTGTTTTCAGCGCAGCAGGTGTTCACCGGCGTGTTCAAGCTCGGACCGTATTTCCCGCTGGCCTTTGCCGCGGTCGCGATCGGCGTGGCGCTCGCGGGCTTCCTGAACGCGCGCCTCGTCGGCCGCATCGGCATGCGCGTGATCTCGCATGGCGCGCTGCTCGGCTTCCTGGTGGTCGCCGCCGTGATGTTCATCGCGGCGCGGCTCGATGTCCTGTCCCTGCCGCTGTTCATGGCGCTGTCGGCGCTGATGATGTTCTCGTTCGGGATGATGGTGGCAAACTTCACGGCGCTGGCAATGGAGCCGCAGGGCGCCATCGCGGGCACCGCCTCCTCGCTGTACGGCACCATCACGACGCTGCTTGGCATCGTGCTCGGCATCACCATCGGCCAGGACTATGACGGCACGCTGGTGCCGTTTTCGACCGGGTTTCTGCTGTGCACGCTCGGGACGCTCGCGGTGGTCGCGATCACCGAGAAGGGCCGGCTGTTCCAGCCGCACAACAAACCGGTGGCGTAACCGCGGTTGCGGTCGCTAAGCCTGTGTCTCCGGTGTTTTTGCCTATCCGAACCGGCCGCGGCGCGTTATGAACGGCCATGACCAGTGCTAGCGATCACTCTTCGCCGGACAAACAGGTTACGGGAGCGGAGCGCGGCAGTCTCCCGCTCTCGCTCGCCGACATCTCGGCTGCGGCTGCGACCATCCGCGGCGCGGTGGCCGTCACCGATTGCAACCAGAGCCGGACGCTCGGCGACATCTGCGGCTGCAACGTCTGGCTCAAATTCGAGAATCATCAGTTCACCTCGTCCTTCAAGGAGCGCGGCGCGCTGAACCGCCTGCACGCGCTGTCGTCCGAGGAACGAGCGCGTGGCGTGATCGCGATGTCGGCCGGAAATCATGCGCAGGGCGTCGCCTATCACGCCAGGCGATTGGGCATTCCCGCGACCATCGTGATGCCCGAAGGCACACCGATGGTGAAGGTCGAGAACACGCGGCGGCACGGCGCGGAGGTTATCATCTCCGGCCAGACGCTGGAGGAAGCCGGTGCGTTCGCGCGCGAGCATGCCAGGGCGCACGGACTGACGCTGATTCATCCCTATGACGATCCGCTGATCATGGCAGGCACCGGCACGATCGCGCTCGAAATGCTCCAGGTGGCGCCGGCGCTCGACACGCTGGTGGTTCCGATCGGCGGCGGCGGGCTCATCTCCGGTATGGCCATTGCTGCAAGGTCGTTGAAGCCCGAGCTGCGCATCGTCGGGGTCCAGGCCGGGCTTTATCCTTCGATGCACAATGCCATCACCGGCGGGCAGCTGCCGATGCGCGGCGACACGCTGGCCGAAGGCATCGCCGTCAAGGCGCCCGGCCGGATCACGACGGATATCATCCGCAAGCTGGTCGACGATATCGTTCTCGTGACGGAGGACCAGATCGAGCGGGCGGTCGCGACCTTGATCGCGATCGAGAAGACGGTGGTCGAGGGCGCGGGCGCCGCGGGCCTTGGCGCAGTCTTGGCCGCGCCCGACCGCTACCGCGGCCGCAATGTCGGCCTGGTGCTGAGCGGCGGTAATATCGATACGCGGCTCATTGCGTCCGTTCTCACGCGCGAACTCGCACGCGAGGGCCGTCTCACTCAGCTTGCCATTGACATTCCGGACCGCCCCGGCCGGCTCGCGGCGGTCGCGAGCCTGCTTGCCGAGGCGGGGGCCAACATCATCGAGGTCTCGCACCAGCGAACGTTTTCCGACCTGCCGGCCAAAGCGACCCTGCTGCAGCTCGTGATCGAGACGCGCGACAAGGCGCATCTCGACGAGGTCATGGCGCGGCTCGTCGCCGCCGGGTTCAATGTCCACTCATGAGGGCCGGGGGCGCGCGCTGCGCCACAGCCAGATCGCCAGCGAGCCGGAACGCCCGCGGATCGGCGTTTCATGCGGGCCGGTCAGCTCGCCCTGGTCGTAGAGCGCACAATCGCGTCCCGCCGCGCGCAACAGCTCGTCGCTGACGGCGAGCTCGGCGCCATGGCGGGCCGCGACCTCCATCAGGCGGCTTGCCACATTCACCGTATCACCGGTCGCGGTGATGTGGTGATGGCTCATGCCGCCGAGGCGCGACGCGACGATGATCCCGTAATGCGCGCCGACCTTGCATCCGAGGCTCGAGCCAGGCGATTGCGGCTGCAACGCCAGCCATTGCGCGGCACCGATGCAAAGCCGCGCCGCGCACTCCGCGGCCTTGGCGGCGTCATGCGGGGCCGGCTCCGGGAGGCCGAACAGGATCATGGCGCCGTCGCCGAGAAAGCTCGTGATCATGCCGCCGCAGGCATTGACCTCCTTGTCGACGAGTGCATGAAACTCCTTCAGGAGCTCGCGGACGCGGTCGGGCCCGAGCGCCTCGCTGAGCGAGGTGAAGCCGGAGAGGTCGATGAACACGATCGCTGCATTCTGGCGAACCGGCTCGGCCAGAAAATCGGGGTCCTTGCTCAGCCATTGCTGGATGAGCGGAGCCTGGAACTGCTCCAATAGCCGGCTCTTCGTCGCAAAATATTGCGCGCGTCGTCGGCCGGACAGAAGCTGCACGGCGCCGAACAGGATGACCGGAGGCGCGGTGGCGGCGATCGGCAGCGCCGCGCTGAGCCAGATGCCGGACGAGAACAACAGCGACGTCGCCATGATCCAGATCAACAGCAACGCGGCCGCCGCGACCAGCCCGGCGACGCTGCGTCGCCAGGCCAAAAGCCCGACCAGCAGCATCGGCAGCAGGACACACACCACGCCATCGGCAAGCCGCACCGAGCGGTCGCGCAGCACGACGTCGCCCGCCACCAGGTGGGTGATGGCCGTCGCCATCACCTCGACGCCAGGCATCAACGTTTCGAACGGCGTCGGGAAGAAGTCGCCGCCGTCGATCACGGTCGTCCCGATCACGACGACGCGGCCCTGAATGGCGGCGGGATCCGCCTCGCCCGACAGCAGCGTCGCGGCACCGATGGTCCGGATCGTCCGGCGCGGCCCGTAGAAGGCAATCGGCAGCGAGTGATCGGCATCGGTCGGAATCGATAGCTGGCCGAGCAGCAACCGCTCCGGCTCGATCAGGGGTTCGGCACCGACAGCCAGCGCCGCGACACGAAGCGGGAACGACAAGGCAATGCCATCATCGGAACGGAACAGCATCGGGATCGCGCGCGGCCCGGTCTGGTCCGTCGTCAGGTTGGCGATGCCGACCTGGGCAGATTCGGAAAACGTCTTCAGCGGCAACAGAAAGCGCTCGGCGCGCGGCAGTCCGGCCAGCGGCCCCTCGTCAGTCTTAAGGGGAATTGACTGGCTGGACCGTGAAAACACCGCGGCGGCGGCGATGACGGCCGGAGCGGCCTTCAGCGACCTCGCCAGGGCGTCATCGCCGTCCCCGGAACTCTTGTCCAGCAGCAGAAGATCGAGCGCGATCACCTTCGGCTTCAGCTGCGCGAGGGCATCCACGATCCTGGCGAGATCGCTTCGCTTCAGCGGATAGCTGCCGACCTGCTTCACCGTTGCATCATCGATCTCGACGATCGTGACCAGGTCGGGCGGAGTCTTGACGCCGCGCAGGATCAGGCGAAACCCCGACAGCGCCGATTCCGCCCGATCGAGCGCGTGCAGACGGCCGTGCCCGTGCGCCAGATACACGCCGAGGCCCCAGAGCCCGGCGAGCACGACGGCAGCGAGGTTTTGCAGCGTCCTGCTCATTCCCTTGGGTTTCGGATCCTATTGTCCGAGCCGCGCCATCAGCGCGGCGACGCGCGCGGCCGGCCACTTCTTCACGATCAACGGTCCGGCGGGCTCCACATCCACGCCCTCGCCGGGCCCCAGCACGACGCGCTGCCCGCCTCCGTTTCGCCCGACGGCCACGCGCCCGCGCGCCACGAACACCGAGGTCTTGTCATCGGCGGTATCGACCGCCCATTTGGTGCCGCGCACCGCCGCGATGGCCTGCGGTGTCGTGACCTCGAAGGTCTTGTCGCGCGGCTGCTTCGGAACGTCCAGCAGCAAAGCCTTGCCGGTCAATTCGGCCTGGTCGATGCGGCCGTCATGATTGCGGTCTTTCAAACTGAAGCGGGCGCCGTTTTCAGCAACGATCGTGATCCCGCCTTCACAATGCAGTGTCTGCGCAGCCCCGGCCGGGCCGACGCTGGCACAGCCGGTGCCGGTCATCTGGGCCGCCGCGATTTCGATCGACAGCGCTGATGCGAACGCCGCGCCTGCCAATGAGATCAACGCTTTCACGATAACACCTCCTCAAAGCAACAAACTTGAACCAAACGCGCTCTCACAAGCCGCCGGTTTACGGCAAGACGGAGACGTGGTCGTCCGAAATGGAGATCAGCCTCCCCCCGGGAGGACAGGTTTACGAATATTAGCATCAAAGGACCAGCAGCTAAGGCTTTGTTGCTGGTGCGGTGCTTTAAGAATCCGCGTTGGCAAGCGCCCGCCCTGCTCGCACGGCTTGGTCCCGCGCGTCGCAGCGGCCTATCGTTTCGTTGCCCGGGCCTTGGGCTCATGCTCCAGCGCCTTGCGCACCGCTGCGAATTCCTCCAGCGAGGCCTTGTCCGCGCGCGGGAATTTGAGATCGAGCCGATCGAGGGCGGCGACGATGGTCGAGCCGATCACCACGCGGGCGAACCATTTGTGGTCCGACGGCACCACATGCCACGGCGCTGTTTTGGTCGAGGTGTGCCGGACGATGTCCTGGTAGACGGCCTGATAGCGGTCCCAGCGCGCGCGTTCGGTGACGTCGTTCATGGAGAACTTCCAGATCTTTCCGGGCTGCTCCAGCCGGTCGAGAAAGCGCTTGCGCTGCTCCTCCTTGGAGATGTTGAGAAAGAACTTCAGGATCACGGTGCCATTGCGCGAAAGGTAGCGCTCGAAAACGGCAATGTCCTCGAACCGCTCGCGCCAAATGTTCTTGGTGACGAGCCTGCCCGGAATCTTCTGCCGCTTGAGCAGTTCCGGGTGCACCCGCGTCACCAGGCATTCCTCGTAATAGGAGCGGTTGAAGATGCCGATGTCGCCGCGCTTCGGCAGCGCGATCATGCTGCGCCACATGAAGTCGTGATCGAGCTCAAGCGTGCTCGGCTGCTTGAACGAGGTGACCTCGCAGCCCTGCGGATTGACGCCTTCGAAAATCCCCTTGATGGCGCTGTCCTTGCCCGCGGCGTCCATGCCCTGCAGGATCACCAGAAGCGACCAGCGGTCCTGCGCGTACAGTTTTTCCTGGAAGTCGGCCAGTCGTTTGCGGTTCGCATCGAGGATCTTTTCGCCCTCCTCCCTGTCGAGGCCGCCCTTTGCGTTGGTCTTGTGCGACCGCAGATGGAACTTGCTCGAACCGTCGATGCGGAACGGGGAGATGAATGGGTCGAGCTCGGTGCCGAGGGACTTTTTTGCCATGGAATTCCTTCCTTCGTCATTGCGAGCAAAGCGAAGCAATCCAGACTATTTCCGCGGAGCTAGTCTGGATTGCTTCGTCGCTTCGCGCCTCGCAATGACGACTATGATCAACTGCCGAGCTGATGCTCGATGAACGCGGTGACGTAACGCGGCATGGCGGCGCCGAGTTCACCCCTGAGTTCGCTCGTCTCGCGCACCAGATGGATGGCGGCGAGTTCGGGGCGCGTCTGGCTGGCCAGATTGGCCTCGATGCGCTCCTTGAGCTCCTCGCCCGGACAATCCGCGACCAACAGCCTGAGCAGCGCGATGGCGGCGCCCGAACGCACGCAATACCAGTCGGGATCGATCCTGTAGTCGTCCGGCCTGAGCCCGGTCTCCTCCTCCATCTCCCGCAAGATGCTGCCGGCAAGATCGACCGCGCCGTCGCGGATATCGCCGGGCTCCGGCGTGCCGGCCGGAAAATAGATCCGCCCGGCATTGGCGGTGTGCTGGTTCATCTCGCCGAGCACGAAGGCGCCGTCGGACGAGCGCAGCGCGCCCACGCCAAAACCGTTGAACACCTCCTTGTCCGGAAAGCCCCAGTCGCGCCAGGCGAGGAAACTGGCAAAATCGGCGTCGAAATAGCGAGCCGAAAGCTGCGTCTCATCCAGCACGGGATCGCGCGCCAGCAGCACGCGGCCGTTCCAGATCGCGGGTTTTTCGCGCTGCTTCTCGGCGAAATGCGCCGAGATCTCGGCGCGCCTCGCCTCCGCAAACGGCCAGGGCCGCGGCTCATATCTGAGTTCGAGCGTCGCGACGCGTTGAATGGAGGCGGGCGTCATGACGCGAGCGTGCAGCTATCTGGCATTCATCCCCGTGGTCTTCTTGACCTGGTCGACGAACTTGTTGGTGAAGGTTTTTGCAACGTCGATATTGGCCTTGGCGACATCGGGCGATCCCTCGCTGAACACGGCGAGCACGGCGTCGGCGCCCTTGGGGTCCATCTTGCCGGTTTCCGAATACATCGGGATCGTGTTCTTCAGCGCGGCGATGTAGAGCTGCTTGTCCTTGCCGACCATCTCCTCCGGCATCTTTGCCATGATGTCCTCGGCGGAATGGCCGTGAATCCAGGTGAGCGTCGCGACGATCGCGTTGGTCAGCGCCTGCGTCTCCTTTTCATGCGCAGCGACCCAGGCCGCGGTGGAATAGAGCGCGCCGCCCGGATATTCGCCGCCGAACGTGGCGAGCGTATCCTTCTGCGTCCGGGTGTCGGCCAAAATCCTGAGATCGGGAAACTTGCCCTGCAGCACGGTCACGGAGGGATCGAGCATCACGGCCGCATCGATCTGGCCCTGCTCCATCGCCGCAACCGCGGTCGCGCCGAGGCCGACGCCGATCACCGAGGCGCTGGTCGGATCGAGGCCGTTCTTCTTCAACAGATATTTCAGGAAGAAATCGGTCGAGGAACCCGGCGCGGAGACGCCGACCTTCTTGCCGGCGAGGTCCTTCACCGACTTGATCTCGGCCGTGTGCGACGGCGACACCACCAGCACAAGCCCGGGATAGCGGTCATAGACCACGAAGGACACCAGCTCCTGCTTCTTGGCGGCGAGATTGACGCAATGGTCGAAATAGCCGGAGACCACGTCGGCGCTGCCGCCGAGCACGGCCTTGAGCGCATCCGAGCCGCCCTTGAGATCGACCAGCTCGACATTGACGCCGGCCTTGTCGAACTCGCCGAGCTGTTTTGCGAGCACCGTCGGCAGATAGCACAGGCAGGCGCCGCCGCCGACCGCGATCGTGATCTTGCTGTCGGCCATCGCCATAGGCGAGGTGAGCGCCACCGCGAACACCGCCGCGGCGAGCTTTCCGATCATTTTGTTCATCGTTTCCTCCATTCGCTTGGCCGCAACATAGAGCAGCCCCAATGGCTTGCAAAGGCCGCCTGGAGTCATTGCGGACGCCTCATTCTCAGATGTCGTCCCCGCTTTCGCGGGGACGACATTCAACCCCTGCCGTCGCTCGCGGCGGGCCGCCATACCAGCAGCCTGTGCTCCACCATGGTGACGCCGACATCGATCAGGATCACGAACACCGAGAGCACGAACATGCCGGCGAACACGCCGGCGACATCGAACACGCCTTCCGCCTGCTGGATCAGATAGCCGAGCCCTGCCGCGGAACCCAGATATTCGCCGACCACCGCGCCCACCACGGCAAAGCCGACCGAGGTGTGCAGCGAGGAAAACATCCACGACAGCGCCGAGGGAAAGTAGACATGTTGCGTCAACTGCCGCTCGCTCATGCCGAGCATGCGCGCGTTGTCGCGCACAGTCGTACTCACTTCCTTGACGCCCTGATAGACATTGAAGAAGACGATGAAGAACACCAGCGTCACACCGAGCGCGACCTTCGACCAGATCCCGAGGCCCAGCCACAGCGTGAAGATCGGCGCCAGCACGACGCGCGGCAGCGCGTTGACCATCTTCACATAGGGATCGAACACCGCAGCCACGCGTGGCTGGCGTGCGAACCAGAAGCCGACCGCGGCGCCCATGGCCGAGCCGATCACGAAAGCGAGGATGGATTCCCACAGCGTGATCAGAAGATGCTTCCAGATCACGCCGCTCGCGAACCAGGCGACGACCTGGGTGCCGACATCGACCGGATTGGAGAAGAAGAACGGTGGCAGCCACACTTTTCCGAACACCGGCACGGTGGCAAAGAACTGCCATAGCGCCAGCGCGACGATGGCGACCAAGAGCTGCAGCGACAGGAGCGTCAGGCGGGACATCATGAAGCCTCCGCGCCTTGCGAGGACTGCGCATAGCCCTTCATCACCTGCTCCTTCAGCACGCTCCAGATCTCCCGGTGCAGGGCGTGAAAATCCTTCTCCAGCCGCGCCTCGAAAATGTCGCGCGGGCGGGCGAGCGGCACGCGCCAGTCGCCGATGATCCGCGCGCCCGGCCCCGCCGACATGATGACGACGCGGTCGGCGAGCGCGATCGCCTCCTCCAGATCATGGGTGACGAACAGCACCGCCTTCCTGTCCGCGCTCCAGAGCTCGAGCAAGAGGTTGCCCATGATCTGGCGGGTCTGCGCATCGAGCGGGCCGAACGGCTCGTCCATCAAGAGGATTTTTGGGTCGCGGATCAGGACCTGCGCGAGCCCAATGCGCTTGCGCTGCCCGCCCGAGAGCATGTGCGGATAGCGGCTCGCGAAGGCGGCCAGCCCGACCGAGCCGAGCCAGGCTTGCGCGCGTCTGAGCGCCTCGCCGCGCGAGGTGCCGGCGATTTCGAGCCCGATCGCGACATTGTCGAGCGCGGTCTTCCAGGGAAACAGCGCATCGGCCTGGAACAGGTAGCCGGCCTCGCGGTTGAGGCCGACCAGCGGCCTGTCGAAAATCCGCACCCGCCCCGCGGCCGGCTGCAAGAGCCCGGCGGCGACGTTCAAAAGCGTCGATTTTCCGCACCCCGTGGGCCCGACAATGGCGACGAACTCGCCGTCCGCGACGGCGAGATCGGCCTGCTCCACCGCGGTGTAGACGCGGCCATCGGCAACGCGGAAAGCCACCGTCGCATCCTGCAGCGCGACAGCCGTTGGCGTTGCCTTCTCCACGCATTTCCTCCACTCTGCTCGCGAA
>Ga0070709_10000435_pt1 | contig 25266 bp, 22 predicted proteins | sample LARL51metaG_FD_65449 | JGI IMG/M metagenome (GOLD analysis project Ga0070709, IMG submission 65449) | Corn, switchgrass and miscanthus rhizosphere microbial communities from Kellogg Biological Station, Michigan, USA - LAR L5-1 metaG | ecosystem: Host-associated > Plants > Roots > Rhizosphere ... | reverse complement strand
TCCGGATTGTAGCCGTAGGCGCCGAACGGCGAGGTGCCGGCCGTGCCGATCCACTTGCTGCCGCCCTGGTGGCGGCCCTTCTGCTCTTCCAGCCGCTTGCGAAGCGTCTCCATGAGCTTGTCCCAGCCCATCGCCTCGATCTGCTTCTTCTCCTCCTCGGTGAGGTATTTTTCGGCGAGCTTCTTCAGCCATTCGGCCGGAATGTCCGCCTTCTCCATGGCGTCGAGCAGGCTCTCCAGCCCCTTGAACACGGTGCCGAACACGCGGTCGAACTTGTCGAGATTGCGCTCGTCCTTCACCAGCGCCGCGCGCGACAGATAGTAGAAGCTCTCCACCGACTGATCGGCGAGGTCGGCGTCGATCGCCTCCATCAACGTCAGGTATTCGCGCAAGGTCACCGGGACCTGCGCCTCGCGGAGTGAGGTGAAGAATTGCAGAAACATGAGCGACAGATTGCCCGCCGGGCGGGATACGTCAAGGGCCGCTGCGCATGGCTGGGCGGCTGGACCGGGCAGGTTTTTGCTTTAGTATGAGGCCCAACATGGGATTTTTGACGGGGCATTTGTCATGGGTATCATCGCGGCACTGGTGATCGGCGCCATTGCCGGCTGGCTCGCAGGCCTGATCGTGCGCGGCGCCGGCTTTGGGCTGATCGGCAATATCGTGATCGGCATCATCGGCGCGCTGGTCGCGAGCTGGCTGCTGCCGCAGCTCGGCATCAGCCTGGGCGCCGGCGCGATCCGCGACATCGTCAACGCGACGATCGGCGCGGTCATCATCCTGGTCCTGCTATCGCTGGTGAGAACCGCCTGACCAACGCCCCGAAACTCCTCCCCCGGCGGCCGGGTGATTGGACCGAACGCCCTCCCCTGTGTCGTGGCAGACAACATCCGATCGAGAACGAATCAACAAGGTAGATGTCTTAGATGAAATTCACCGGCACCAAGGACTATGTCGCGACCGACGACCTCAAGGTCGCCGTCAATGCCTCGATCGTGCTCGAGCGCCCGCTGCTCATCAAGGGCGAGCCCGGCACCGGCAAGACGGTGCTGGCCGAGGAAGTCGCCAAGGCGATCGGCGCGCCGCTTTTGACCTGGCACATCAAGTCGACCACCAAGGCGCAGCAGGGCCTCTACGAATATGACGCCGTCTCGCGGTTGCGCGACAGCCAGCTCGGCGATGCGCGCGTCTCCGACATCAAGAACTACATCAGGCGCGGCAAGCTGTGGGAGGCGTTCACCTCGGAGCAGCGCCCGGTGCTCTTGATCGACGAGATCGACAAGGCCGACATCGAGTTTCCCAACGACCTCCTGCTCGAGCTCGATCGCATGGAGTTTTTCGTCTACGAGACCGGCGAGACGGTGAAGGCGACACTCCGCCCGATCGTGATGATCACCTCCAACAACGAGAAGGAGCTGCCGGACGCCTTCTTGCGCCGCTGCTTCTTCCACTACATCAAGTTTCCCGACGCCGACACCATGGGCCGGATCGTCGACGTGCATTTCCCCGACATCAAGAAGCGCCTGGTCGAGGAGGCCCTGCGCATCTTCTTCGAGGTGCGCGAGGTGCCGGGGCTGAAGAAGAAGCCGTCGACCTCGGAGCTGCTCGACTGGCTGAAACTGCTGCTGAACGAGGACATCACGCCGGAAATGCTCCGGGAACGCGACCCGCGAAAGCTGATCCCGCCGCTGCACGGCGCGCTCTTGAAGAACGAGCAGGACGTGCACCTGTTCGAGCGCCTGGCCTTCCTGAGCCGCCGGGAGGTGTGAATGGGCGCCGGCCTTTCCGATTCGTCATGGCCGGGCTTGTTGTTTAGTTCGGGGAGAGTGCTGACAGCTGTTCGGCGAGCGAGGCCGAGGTGAACGCGCTGTCCTGCAAGTCTGCGCGTTTTTCGCGCCAGATGCGGTCGATCGCGGCCGGCATCGCCTGCCGCATCAGCAGGCGCACCTGCTTGCTCTCGGGTCCATACTGCGACAGCAGGCGGTCGGTCTCGACCAGATAGGCGGCGAGTTGCCGGAAATGGCTGTCCTGGGTGTCATAGGAGGACTTTGCGGAGGCAATCATCAGGCTGATCAGCACCGCAGACAGCGTCGCCAGAAAACCGGAGCCGAGCCTGATCACTTCCTTGGCGGCCTGGAGATGCTTTTGGTCGAGCCGCCGGCGCAGCAGCATGCCGGCCGCGATGCCGGCCACGATCGCGACAAAGGAGATCAGAAAAATCCACCCCGAGGTCACGACCGCTCCGTATTGCCCCTAGTTTGCCGCAGCGCTCCTGCCGCGGATCAGATCGGAAGCCTTGTCGGCGATCATCAAGGTCGAGGCATTGAGGTTCGCCGAGATCATGCGCGGCATGACCGAGGCATCGATCACCCGAAGTCCCTGGAGGCCGTGCACGCGAAGCTGATCGTCGACCACCGCCCAGGTGCTCTCCGCCGGCCCCATGCGGCAGGTGCAGCCGGGATGGAAGGTCGTGGTGCCTCGCTCGGTCGCCGCTGCCAGAAACTCCTCGTCGCTCTGCACCTTGGGTCCCGGAAAGTCCTCGTAGGCGTAATAGGGCTTCAGCGGCGCCGACTGCAAAAGCCGCCGCGCCAGCCTCATGCCGGCGACGATGACGCGGCGGTCGAGCTCGGCGGCGAGATAGTTGGTCTGGATGATCGGCGGCTGGAACGGATCGGACGAGCGCGCGCGGACGTAGCCGCGGCTCTCCGGGCGCTGCTGCCAGGAGGCCACCGTCATGCCGGGCTCATCCTCGAGCTGGCCCTGCACGCCCTCCTTGTAGCTCGCGGGCGTGAACGTGAGCTGCAGGTCGGAACTCTCCGTGGTCTCGCCGGAATGCCAGAAGCAGTAGACCATGGTCGGCGACAGCGAGAGCAGGCCACGCCGGGTCGTCGCCCATTTCAAGGCCTCGAGCCACAGGCGCCAGCCCTGGCGGAGCTCGTTGATCGTCTGGATGTCCTTCACCCGCGCCACCGTGCGCGGCGCGTAATGGTCCTGCAGCCCCTCGCCGACGCCGGGCAGCGCGTGACGGACCTCGATGCCCAGCGACTGCAACAGCTCGGGCGAGCCGACGCCGGACAGTTGCAGCAGCTGCGGCGAGTTATAGGTGCCGCCGGAGAGGATGACCTCCTTGCGGGCGCGCATCTCGACCGGCGCTCCGCCACGGCCGCCCCTGACGTAGCGCACGCCGACGGCGCGTTTGCCCTCGAAGATGATACTGGTCGCATGCGCGTGGGTGCGCACATCGACATTGCTGCGCCGCTTTGCCGGATTGAGGAACGCCGTGGCGGCGCTGACGCGCAGACCGTTCTTGATCGTGCGCTGCGCGTAGGAGACGCCCTCCTGGATCGCGCCGTTGTAGTCGGGGTTGCGCGGGATGCCGAGCGAGACTGCGCCCTCCATGAAAGCCTCGCAGAGCCTGTCCTTCCATTCCATGGTCGTGACAGTGAGGGCGCCGTCGCGCCCCCGATAGGCATCCTCGCCCTCGCCGACCCGCTGCTCCATTCGCCGGAAATAGGGCAGCACGTCGGAATAGCTCCAGCCGCGATTGCCCATCTGCGCCCAGGTGTCGAAATCCTGCCGCTGGCCGCGATTGTAGATGTGGCCGTTGATCGAGGACGAGCCCCCGAGCGTCTTGCCACGCGGCGCGTAGATGCTCCGCCCGCCCGTCCACGGCCCCGGCTCCTGCTGGTAGGCCCAGTTGATGCTGTTCATGTGGAAGGTTTTGATGAAGCCCGCCGGCAGATGGATGTAGGGGTGCCAGTCGCGCGGCCCGGCTTCCAGCACGCACACCGTGGTGCCGGCGTCCTCGCTCAGGCGATTGGTCAGCACGCAGCCGGCCGAGCCGGCGCCGATGATGACGTAATCGAAGCTATCCATGATGTTTCCGCCCAGCCGATCTTTTGTTTGACGCGTTTTCTTCACGCGAACCGGTACCCACTTCGCTCGAAAACGCTACCTGCGCGGCCTATCGTTCAACTGATAGTTCAGGTGCGCCTTCACCGTCGGCCACTCGCTGGCGATGATGCTGTAGACCATAGTGTCGCGCAGCGTGCCGTTCGGCGCAATCGTGTGGCTGCGCAGAATACCGTCCTGCTTGGCCCCGAGCCGTTCGATTCCGCGCCGGCTCTGGTGATTGAAGAAATGGGTACGGAACTCGACCGCAATGCAGTTCAGCGTCTCGAAGGCATGGGTCAGCAGCAGGAGCTTGCATTGCGTGTTGAGCGCGCTGCGCTGCACCCGGACCGCGTACCAGGTCGAGCCGATCTCGACCCGGCGGTTGGCCGCATCGACATTCATGTAGGTGGTCATGCCCGAGATGCGGCCTTCCGCATCGAACACCGTAAACGGGAGCATCGATCCCGCGGCCTGCAGGCCCAGGCGACGATCGATCTCCTTGTCCATGTTCTCGGGCTTCGGCACGGTGGTGTACCAGAGCTTCCACAGTTCGCCGTCCTTCGCGGCTTCGACCAGCGCGTCGCGATGCTCATGCGACAGCGCTTCCAGCCGCGCATGCGCGCCGCGCAAAGTGACAGGTTCAAGCCAGGGCATCGATCATTCCTTCCTCTCGGTCATTGCGAGCCAACGGGTCCGCGCAAAGCGCGGCCCGATGACAGGCTCCGCGAAGCAATCCAGAGCCCCGCGTGGGACTCTGGATTGCTTCGTCGCTTCGCTCCTCGCAATGACGGGAACCTATCTCACAAATGGTCACTTGTTCAAAAAGTTCAGCGGCAGGCCGGGACGCGGCCAGTCCATCGCGATCAGTTCGCCCTTGCCGGACAGCGTGATGTAGGCCGTCTTCAGCTCGGGCCCGCCGAAGGCGATGTTGGTGGTCACCCGATCGCCGGTCGGCACCTGCTCGACCAGCGTCCCGTCGGGTGCGATCACCGAGATGCAGCCCGAGACCAGCGTCGCGACGCAGACATTGCCGTTCGCTTCGACCGCGAGCGAGTCGAACATCTGATAACCGCCGAGCCCGGCGATCGGCTTGCCGCGCTCGCCGCGGTAGATCACGTCGCGCGGCTTCACCGTGCCGGGCGCGGCGAGATCATAGGCCCACAGCCGACCGGTCGGGGTCTCCGCGATGTAGACAGTGTTCTCGTCCGGCGACAGCCCGATGCCGTTCGCCGGCAGCACGCCGAACACGCCCTCGACGATCTCCGCCATGCCCGGCTTGAGATAATAGAACGCGCCGACATCCATTTCGCGCGCGCGCCGCTTGCCGAGGTCGGAGAACCACAGGCCACCCTGCCGGTCGAACACGAGGTCGTTCGGGCCTCGGAGCGGATGATCGCCGCATCTGTCGACCACGGTCGCGACGCTGCCGCTCTGCAGATCGACACGCTGGATCGAGCCGCCGAGATAATTGTCCGGCTGCGGCCCCGGCATGATCATGTTGCGCGTCGGGATCCACGAAAAGCCGCCATTGTTGCAGACGTACATCTTGCCGTCGGGACCGAGCGCCGCCCCGTTGGGGCCGCCGGGGATCCTTGCGACGACCTCCTTGCGGCCGTCGGGCCAGACGCGCGTCAGGCGCTGGCCGCGGATCTCGACCAGCACGACCGAGCCGTCGGGCATCGCGACCGGCCCTTCCGGAAACTCGAGATCGGTGGCAAGGACGCGAATATTTTCCATGACTCCTCCCGCTTGTTGCTGCAGGCGGATTCATGGCTTCCGACACCGCGCGCAAACATCACGTTGCGCAACGTTATGACAAAGTCACTCCCCCTTGCCAAGCAAGCACACGCCGGACGGCGGCGCAGACCAGCGTTGCGCCAAGGGCCCCTAGGATTTGATCGGCACCCATATCTCCAGACCGCCATTGCCGGTCTTCGGGTCGAACTTTTCGTCATAGCGCTCGAAGCTGGGCGCATCGGCGGCTTCGTGGCCCGACGCCGGCAGCCAGTGATTCCAGATGGTATTGATGGTGCGGCGGATGGTCGAGACGTGGTCCGCGTGGACGAACACCGCGTATTTCTGCGCTGGGATGCGCGCACGATAGAACTCGCGCGGCAGGTCGGAGAAATCGGCGACTTCGACGCCGGCGATATAGTCGAAATTGCCGGCATCATCGCCGTTGCAGCAGACGCCGTAGGCGACCTTGCCAATTCGCGCGGGAATGCCGTCGATGCTTTGATGGAAGCGCTGCCAGAGGCCGGGGATGACCGCCCCGTTCTCGCAGGCGATGCGCTCGCCGACACCGGCGACGAGAAAGGCCTTGCTGGTCTCAAAGCGGGGCTTGGAAAGCTGGTCGAGTGCGGTGGAATCCATGAGGATCGGCTCCTGAAGCTTGAGATGGTCGAGACATGTCGCCGCCCGCACCGCCTCGGGCGTGACCCCGAAATGATCGCGGAAAGCGCGCGTGAACGCTTCGTGAGAGCCGTAGTCCGCATCCAGCGCCAGCGTCAGAATGTCCGGTGCCCCCTTGGCCAGCGCGCGCGCCGCCTCGGTGAGACGCCGGGCGCGGACATAGCGCATGACCGAAAATCCGGTCGCAGCCGCGAATGCCCGCACCATGTGGAACCGCGACACGCCGCCGATCGCAGCGACGTCGTCGAGCGTGAGCGGGTCGGCCAGGTGACTTTCGATGAACCAGAGTGCCTTCTGCGCGGGATTCATGGAGCTTGGCTCCCTTCCTCGAAGCACACGCATCTTGCCCGATCGACGCGCGGACCATTTGACAGTCCTTGCGCTCTTCGCGGCCGCGAAAACTTCCGTTGCACGGAAAATAAAAAATAACGCGCGCAGCGCCATGCGCAATGCGGCGGCATCACATTTGCGATGCTGGCAACTCAGAACCGTTGATGCATACTGGTCCGCATCGATCCGACGGCTCAGAGGGGCTGCGGCCCTCACCAATGACAGCCCTCGCCGCGCGGCTCGCAGGAGGAACGATGATGCACAGCCAGGTTCTCAGCGCTACCAAATCTGTCGCGCTCGCCGCGCTTGTCGCGGCGGCGATGACAAGCTTCGCCCACGCGCAAAAGAAATACGACCCCGGCGCGACCGATAGCGAGATCAAGATTGGCAACATCATGCCCTATTCGGGACCGGCCTCCGCCTACGCGACCATCGGCAAGACCGAAGCGGGCTATTTCAACAAGCTCAACTCCGAAGGTGGCATCAACGGACGCAAGATCAATTTCATCTCCTACGACGACGCCTACTCGCCGCCGAAGGCGGTGGAGCAGGCGCGCAAGCTCGTCGAGAGCGACGAGGTGCTCCTGATCTTCAATCCGCTCGGCACGCCATCGAACTCCGCGATCCAGAAATACATGAACGCGAAAAAGGTGCCCCAACTGTTCGTGTCGAGCGGCGCGGCGAAATGGAACGATCCGAAGAATTTTCCCTGGACCATGGGCTGGCAGCCCAACTACCAGACCGAGGCGCGCATCTATGCGGCCTACATCCTCAAGAACCATCCCGGCAAGACGATCGGCATCCTCTACCAGAACGACGATTTCGGCAAGGACTACGTGCTCGGTCTGCGCGAGGGCCTTGGCGACCAAGCCAACAAGCTGATCCTGATCGAGACGTCGTACGAGACATCATCGCCGACGGTGGATTCGCAGGTCGTGCAGATCAAGGGCGTGAACCCGGACATCTTCATCAACATCGCGACTCCGAAATTCGCGGCGCAAGCGATCAAGAAAATCGCGGAGCTCAACTGGCATCCGGTCCACTTCCTGACCAACGTGTCGAGCTCGATCGGCAGCGTGATGAAGCCCGCGGGCTATGAGAACGACCAGGGAATCCTCTCCACCCAATACCTGAAGGATCCCAAGGACCCGAACTGGAAGGACGATCCGGCGATGGTCGAGTGGCGCGCGTTCATGACGAAATGGTATCCCGAAGGCGATCAGGACGACGCTTCGACCGTGTTCGGTTATGGCGCCGCCAAGGGCATCGAGCAGGTCTTGAAGCAATGCGGCGACGACCTAACCCGCGAGAACGTGATGCGGCAGGCCGCCAACCTCAATTTCGAGATCGGCATCTATTTGCCCGGCACCCGCATCAAGACCAGCCCGACCGACTACGCTCCGCTCGAGCAGCTGCAGATGATGCGCTTCAAGGGCGAGAGCTGGGAGCTGTTCGGTCCGATCATGTCGGGAGAAAAGAACAGCTGAGCACGCACCATGGGTTCAGCGTGAGCGATGCGATCGCCACTCACGCACGCGTCTTGCCCGGCCTTGTGCCGGGCAGCCACGTCTTGGTGGCACGAAGAAAGCAAGATGTGGATGGCCTGGACGAGTCCGGACATGATGACGGGAAAACGTTGGAGCCAGGTGCGAGGTCAACTGCGATTGCCAGAAGACCTGGCGTGGTCACTTCGCCGCCGGAGCCACATCCTTTGCCGGGGCGTCGGCCTTCTTCTTCAGATCCTCGCCCTGCTTCGCCTGCGCGGATTTGAGATCGTCGACGGTTTTCTGCAGCGATGCGATGGTTGCCTTCAGCGCCTCGATCTGCGCCTTCGCGGCATCGGTCCTTTGCTGGTAGTCGGCGGTGATCTTCGCGATCGTCTTCTGCTGGAAATCGATGTTGCTCTGCAGGCAGGAGGTGCGCCGCTCCATGGTCTTTTCGACGGTGCAGATTTCGATGCCGGGAACGTCCTGCGCGAAAGCCGCGCGCCCGAGAAGACAAGGCGAGATCAGCAGCAATCCAGCGCATGAAAGTCTGATGATCATGAGTTCTCCACGGCTTTGCCCATCATATGAAATTGCGCGGGAACCGAAAGATACCACACTGAAACCTCAATCGCACGGTGAGGTTGGCATCATCGCCACTGTCAGGAGATTGTGGAATGGCAACACGAGAAAAACGGTTGGCACAGTTCGATGGTCACGGATCACCCCCGCCCGGCCAACCGGTCGAGGTTCTGTGCGAAGATCATAGCGGTACTTACAAACTTCCCTTTGCCTGCCTCTATGTTGACGGCCAATGGCGCAACAAGGAGTCTGGCGCCTCGATCGAAGCGACTGTCGTCGGCTGGCGGATGCCGCGCATGGAGTCGGTCGGCCGCTGAGGCCGGCCGGTTGTGATTGAAGCAGAACCGAACAGGTTTCTGCTCCCTGTTCCGACCTGTTTTCTTCAATCGAACTGGCTTCGCTTCCCTTGAGACCGCTTTTGAAGACGTGATCGAACCAGGAGAGCCGCGCCAGGCATCGAGGCGGCTCTCCCTCAGGCTTCAGGCGTACTGCGATCGGCGCAGCTGACGCGCGAGCGGGCCAGGTCGAACGCAAGATGTCCCGCTTCGGAAGATGCGCGTCGGCATCGAGCGAAGCGGCTCGAACGCCGATCCCGCGAGCCGGCTTCAGCGCATGTATCCGGTGCCACGACGGCGAAAATGACGTGCAAGTTAGTTTCCCAGCCGACATTCAGGCCGCGCCTCACGAGAGGTATGCCGATGTCCCAAAACGCAACGAAGCAGGCCGTGCACTTTAACGTTCAGAACGGTGCCGGAACGAATCGCGCCCGAATCAGTGATCGAGCAGGGTAAGCGCTCTGTTCACGGCTAGATGTCGCGCGAGCGCACAGGCATCGCACCACATCCGGCATTGCGGTGCCCGGCCCGATAGCACACGTCGCGGGCGAACGTTAACTGCACAGGCGCGATTGGCGACTGCCGCATCCTTGCGCAGGATGCGCTCGATGCGTGAGCAGTCCCTGGCGACGGGGCCGCCTAGTACTCGACCTCGAGCTCTTCGATCTCTTCCGGCTCGGCCTTGGCAGCCGAGATCCAGTCCTGCATTTCGGGCATGGCCATGATCAGGTCGGCATAGGCCTCGAGCCGCGGCTCGAGCTTCACGTCATAGGTCGCGAAGCGCGTCACGACCGGCGCATACATCGCGTCCGCCATGCCGCGCTCGCCAAACAGGAACGGTCCGCCCGAGGCGGCGAGGCATTCGCGCCAGATGGTGCAGACCCGGTCGATATCGGCCTGCGCGCGCGACCAGATCTTGAAGCCGGGAAAATGCGCCTTCAGGTTGACCGGCAGCGAGGCTCGCAGCGTCGCAAAACCCGAATGAATTTCCCCTGAGATCGAGCGGCAATGCGCCCGCTGGATGCGATCGGCCGGCAGCAGGCCGGCATCCGGCATGATCTCGTTGAGATATTCTCCGATCGCAAGCGTGTCCCAGATGGTGGCGCCGTCGTGCCTCAGGCACGGCACCCGGATGGTCGGTGACAGCAGAAGGATCTCCGCCCGCGCCGAAGGATCGTCCGGCGCGGTGACGATCTCCTCGAATTCCAGCCCGGAGAACCTGGTCAGAAGCCAGCCTCGGAGCGACCACGAGGAATAATTCCTGCTGCTGATGGTCAGTGTCGCTATTGCCATTCGGCCTCCTCGAGCCGGCGCCCATCAAAGCGGCGCGTCCAGCCACGCCCCCATTTCCCCGTTCAGGCAGCAAGCAACGTGCCAGTTTGACAGGCAGAGAGGCCGCTTCTTGGCGTCGATATTGCATGGGCCGCCTTTGAGGCGGACCTGTAGTGATGTCCATGTTGTATCAAGCCTATCAGAACCACGTCGACCTGACGGAGCCCTGGCGGAGCGGGGCGGTCTCGGCGCTCCGGTATCTCAATCTCGTGCCCCAAGGCATCCCCGACCGCTTTCTGGCACGGTTAGCTGCAGCGCTGGAGCTGATCTCGCGCTCGGCGCTGACCTATAGCCGTCCCGCTTACGGCATCGACCGTGTCCAGGTCGGAAACCGCGAACTTCAGGTCACCGAGGAAGTCGTCCATGCGACGCCGTTCGGCTCGCTCCTGCACTTCAAGAAGGAGGATGCGCCGGAGCAGCCGCGTGTGCTGCTGGTAGCGCCGATGTCCGGCCATTTTGCCACGCTGCTGCGCGGCACCGTGAAGACGCTGCTGCAGGACCACGACGTCTACATCACCGACTGGCACAACCCGCGCGACATCCCCCGGGATCGCGGCCGGTTCGGGCTCGATGACTATACCGAGCATCTCATCACCTTTCTCGGTGAGCTCGGGCCGCGGCCCCACATGGTCGCGATCTGCCAGCCCTCGGTGTCCGCGCTGGCTGCGACCGCGATCATGTCGGAGGACGACCATCCCTGCCGGCCGGCCACGTTGACGCTGATGGCCGGTCCGATCGACACGCGGATTTCGCCGACCAGGGTCAACGAATTCGCAAAAAGCAAACCGCTGAAATGGTTCGAGGACAACCTGATCAGCTACGTACCGATGCAATGCAAGGGCGCGTTCCGCAAGGTCTATCCCGGCTTCCTGCAGCTCACCGCTTTCGTGTCGATGAATCTCGAGCGCCACATCAAGCAGCATCTCGATCTGCATCATCATCTGGTCAAAGGCGACACCGTGAAGGCTGCGGGCATCAAGTCCTTCTATGACGAATATTTTGCGGTGATGGACCTGACGGCAGAGTTCTACATCGAGACCATCCGCGACGTGTTCCAGGATCATCTCCTGCCGCAGGGCAAGCTGACGCTTCGTGGCCGGCCGGTGAACCCGGCCGCGATCAGGCGCATGGGCCTGATGACGGTGGAAGGCGAGAAGGACGATATCTGCGCGATCGGCCAGACCCTCGCCGCGCAGGACCTCTGCACCGGCGTGCGCGCCTATCGCCGCGTGCATCACATGCAGCCGGGCGTCGGGCATTACGGGGTGTTCAGCGGCAGGAAATGGAATAACGAGATCTATCCGATGCTGCGCGATTTCGTGCACGTCAATTCGTGACACGCCGGTCAATGCAGCCGCTGCAGCGTCGCCGACGGCGCTTCGCCGAATTTCTGGCGGTACGCGCCCGCCATGCGGCCGAGATGGGTGAAGCCAAGATCGAATGCGATGTCGATGATGCGCGCATCGGCTGGTGCAGCCATCAGCCTCGCGTTGAGATGGCCGAGGCGAATGTCCCGCAACATATCGGAGATCGACGTGCCAAAATGCCGCTGGAAGCCAAGTTGAAGTGCGCGGATGCCGACGCCGGAGGCGGCCGCAAGCCGCTCCAGATCCAATGGCTCGGTGGCGTGGGCGTATAGATAGTCGCGCGCCCGCAACAGGACGCGCGGCAGCGTTTCAACCTGGCCCGAAAACATCCTGATCGCCTCCGAGAGTCCATGCCGCTGCCGCGTCAGCAGGCCATCGAGCAGCGCCTCGCGCCACTCGGCGGCCGCCACCGGCGACAGGCCGCGACTTGTGCCAATTCCCTCGGCCAGACCAGCCAGCTCCCAAATGCGCGTCCGCAGAGCAGAGGCCGAGGGCGCTGACAGATCAATCGCAGGATCGAACTCGACCGGGGCCACGGTCTTGCCGGAAAGCGCCGCGGCGCGGTGCTCGACGAGGCGCCGGTCCAGAAGCAGGATGAGCTGCGCGCAATCCTCCCAGACCATGCGGGTCGGAAGCGTCGGCGAGAGCAGTGAGGCGGCGACATCCGGCGCGGTGGCCACATCGCGGCAGGCCGCACGAATATCCGCCGATCCGGCCAGCGGCAGCTGCACCAGGAAGAACCGTTCGAGGCAGCCGGGATCGATCCGGACCGAGCCGCCATAGGCGACGTAACTGATGGAAAATCCATCGAAAGCCGCGCAATTGTGCATTGCGTAGAATGGCTGCGCGGCCGTACCAAGCGGCTTCAGATCATGCGGACAGAAGATGCGGCCGACCTGTTCGGCGGCATCTTCGACGTCGCATGTTGCGACGCGGCCGAACGCCGCCAGCCTGATAGCTGGCCCCTCACAAGTGCGATCTGCACCCGAACCGGCAATCGACATCGGCCCCATTGCCTTCCCGCGAATTGTTTGAAGCCTATAATATCTGCTCGTCGCGGTCGAGCGATTCGTTTTCCGGATAGACAAGGCGCCCGGGCGGTCCGATGCTCCCTCACAAACAAGGAGGGAGACAAGGCCATGACAGCACTCGAGAAGGGCATCACCCAGGCCGGTACCGGCTATGGCGGCAAGAGCTGGAATATCCTCGGCCAGGTCTATTTTCCGAAGGCGATTACCGATTCCACCTTCGCCTTCGAGACCAACAGCGAGCCCGGGCAGTTCGTGCCCGTGCACGTCCATCCCACCCAGGACGAGTTCATCCTGGTACAGGAGGGCGTGCTCAGCCTCAAGCTCGACGGGGTCTGGGTCGAGGCCAAGGCGGGCGACCTCGTGCGGATGCCACGCGGCATCCCGCATGGCTATTTCAACAAATCCGACAAGCCGGCCCGCGCACTGTTCTGGGTCTCGCCGATGCAGAAGCTGGAGGCGCTGTTCAATCGCCTGCACAATCTCACCGACCCCGCCGAGGTCGTGAAAATCTCGGCCGAGCACGAGGTGGATTTCCTGCCGCCCGAGGCCAGCGCGTAGCCGCGCGCGCCGGCCCGCCAGCTCTTTCATTCCACGAGCAGTCGCGCGGCAGGCGAACGCTGCCGGCCGTCGGCTGCCCTGCCAACCGCGGAGGGTGCCATGATCAGTCGGAAGCATGTGTGCGTGATCGGTGCTGGCGTTTCGGGGCTCGCCGCGGCAAAGGCCTTTGCCGCGCGCGGGCACGAGGTCACGATCATCGAGAAGAGCGCCGACCTCGGCGGCGTCTGGGAGCCGGCCCGCTCCTATCCGGACGTGCAGACCCAGAGCCCGAAGGATCTCTACCGCTACACCGACAAGCCGATGCCGGCGTCCTATCCGGAATGGCCCAGGGGACCACAAGTCCATGCCTACCTGGCCGACTATGCCAGGAGCTACGGCCTCGACCGCATGCTGCGGCTGAACACCGCTGTCATCGCGATGGACCGCCGCGCCGACGGCAAGCCGGGCTGGACGCTCGATGTCAGGCAGCCCGACGGCAGCACGCGGCTCGAGGATTTCGACTTCCTCGCCATCTGCACCGGCCAGTTCAACGAACCGCAACGCCTGAGCCTGCCGGGCGAGGACGGCTTCAAGACGCAAGGCGGAAAAATCCTGCACTCGTCGAACTACCGCGACGCATCGCTGGCGAAGGGGAAGACCGTGGTCGTGCTCGGCGGCTCGAAATCCGCCACCGACATCGCCGTCAACGCGGTCAAATCCGGCGCGCGCTCGGTCACCATCGTCTATCGCGAGCCGGTCTGGCGTATCCCCTATTTCGTCGGTGGCCTGATCAACTTCAAACGCATTCTCTACATCCGCGCCCAGGAGCAGATGTTTCCGGGCTGGGGCATCGGACCGCTGTCGCGGCTCGCGCATGCGATCGCAAAGCCTTTGGTCTGGGCCAACTGGCGCGGCCTGGAAAGCCTGTTGAAGATGCAGTTGAAGCTCGCCAAATGCGACATGGTCCCGAAGGAACGGATCGAGGATGGCGTGAACTGCTCGGTGCCGATTGCCACGCCTGATTTCTTTCCGATGGTGGCGGATGGCCGCATCAAGGCGATCCGCGGCACCTTCGATCACTACGAGGGCAACACGATCGTCATGAGCGGTGGCCAGCGCGTCGAAGCCGACGTTGCCGTGCTCGCGATCGGCTACAAGCTCGGGGTGCCGTTCCTTTCCGACGTGTACCGCAAGAAACTCGTCGACGCCGACGGGCAGTATCGCCTCTATCGCCTGATTGCCAACCCGGACCTGCCGGAGCTCGGGTTCGTCGGCTTCAATTCCTCCTTCTGCACCGTGCTGTCCGCCGAACTGGCGGCGAACTGGCTGGTGCGCTACGCCGACGGAAAGCTCGCGCGACAGCCTTCGGAGCGCGAAATGCGCGAGAACATCGAGATGATGCTGCACTTCAAGCGCGTGGAACGGCCGGCGGCCGGCGTCTATGGCGGCCTCTGCGTCGCGCCCTATCACTACCGGCATTTCGACGAGCTTTTGGCGGACGTCGGCGCGACGCTCCGCCACCGCAACCCGCTCGCCGAGCGCTTCACGCCGCCGGACGCCGACGCCTATGGAAAATTCCTGGCCTCCGCCCCGGAGTACAAATTGGCGGCATGATGTTTTCGGCCCTAGGCTGTGCCTGGCCCGCAGGCTACGATCATCCGCGCTACGCCAGATCATGGCGGAACGGGTGGGAGACGACTTGTGAGAGCTTTGAGACCCAACCTGCGCGCGCTGGCGCTCGGGATTGTTGCGACGCTGTGGCTTGCCGGCGCGGCCGATGCCACCGAAATCCGGGTGATGATCTCGGGCGGACTGACACCGGCTTTCAACGCGCTGGTTCCGGAGTATGAACGGCAGACCGGCAACAAGCTGCTGGTCGCCTACGGACCCTCGATGGGCACGACCACCAATGCCATCCCCGTCCGGCTCGAGCGCGGCGAGCCGGCAGACGTCCTCATCATGGTCGGCTATGCGCTCGGCGACCTGATCAGCAAGGGCAAGGTGATTGCCGACAGCCGCGTCGATCTCGTGAAGTCCCCGATCGGCGTTGCCGTCAAGGCCGGCGCGGCACGGCCCGACATCTCCTCGGCGGAGACGCTCAGGCGCGCGCTGCTGGCTACAAAATCCGTGGCTTATTCGGACAGCGCCAGCGGCGTCTACGTCTCGACCGAGATGTTCAAGAAACTCGGCATCGAGGAGGAGATGAAAGCCAAGGCCAAGATGATCCCGGCGACCCCGGTCGGCGAGATCGTCGCCAGGGGCGAAGCGGAAATCGGATTCCAGCAGATCAGCGAGCTGAAACCCGTCGCCGGCATCGACATCGTCGGCCCGGTGCCCGACGATCTGCAGAAGATCACGATCTTCTCGGCCGGGATCGCAACCGTCTCGAAGGAGCCTGAGGCCGGCAAGACGCTGATCCAGTTCCTGGGGTCCGCCGCGGCGCGCGACACGATCGTCGGCAGCGGGTTGGACCCGATCCCCGCAACGGCCACGCATTAGGGCGATGGCTAGCGATACGGGTCCTGGTGGATCGACGGCGTGGATTGGCGGACGATCCGCAGCGTGATCGGCGAGCCATCGGATTCGAACTGCAACTCGTAGGCCTTGCCGCCTCGATCGCGCGCCGAGCAGGAGATGCTGGAGACCTGCCTTGCTGCGAAATTGCCAACCTGCCGGCAGACCCCGGCCGACAGCTCGACCATCGGTACCGGCAGGCCGTCGGCCTTCGGCCGATCCTTGGACGAGAGCAGCATGCGATCGACATGCAGCTCGTAGAGATTGTCGCGCGTGCGACGGCCATTCGCGCCCGAGAACGAGATGACATGGGTGCTGTCCAGCGGGTCCTCGAGGGCCACGGTGAAGAGCGCGCGGCCTTTCTCGCTGTGGAAATAGCCGACGGCGCGGCAGGCGAAATCCTGGCCCGCGATCTTCAGCGTCCGGCAGTTGCCCGACATCAGCGCATAGAGATCGATGTCCGGTTTGACCGGTTCGATCTCGGTCGTTGCCGGCGCTGCGCCGACCACCTGGGCCAGAGCCGGTGTCGCGGCGAAAACGCAGGCGACGGCGACAGCGAGCGGACGGCGGCGTTTGGTCATGCCTGATCGAAGCGATGTCAAAATAAAACAGATCCCCAGCGTCGAGCCTCGACGCGCCCACTCCACTCATGGCGGAGATTCGGGCGAAACGACGGCGCGACGCCTTAATTTGTCCGAATTGACGCATCCTTCAAGCCATTATTGTCGTAGGCTTTTCGCAGTGTCCCGTCAGCCAGCGCGTCGGTCATGAATTTGCTTACGAATGCCAAGGCTTGCGGATGGTTCGGCGGAACCGCAACCGCGGTGACCGTCTTCTTGAAGGTCTCATCCAGCACCCGCGTACCCGGGATCTTTTTCGCCAGCGCGTTGAGCTGATCGCGCGACAGCGCGAACGCGTCGACCTCGCCGTTCTTCAAGAGATTGAAGATCTCGTCATACGTCCGGTAACCGGTGACCTTTGCGTTCTTCAGATGCGCGACCGCGCCGCGCATGGTGGTCGTGTTGTTGACCGCGGCGACCTTGACGCCAGTCTGGTCGAGCGTCGCGAAATTTTCGATCGGCGCGCCCGCCCTGACGATGTAGGTCGCGTCGGCGACCTCGTAGGTCGGGCCGAACGACATCCTGGTTTCCCGCTCCAGATCTCGGGGCAGGAAGGTCACGTCCCATGTCCCATTGGCGGCCGCGTCCGTGATCTCTCCGGAGTTCCGGTGCACGACATATTCGACGGGAACGCCGAGACGCTGCGCCATTGCCTTGCCGAGATCGACGGGCACACCGGCATAGCCCTGCTCCGTCCTGGTCGACCAGAACGCGCCGCCGGCGGCGCTGATCGCGATCGCAACCCGCAGCTTGCCGGTCGGCGCGATCTCGTTCTGCAACTCGTCGGCGTTCGCAGCGCCGGTCATGGCAGCCGCGGCGGCAAGAACGAAAACCGTCATCGGCGGCAAAAACTCCTTCAGCATCTGACGTCCCTCCCATCAGCGCAGTGCACGCGCCTTCTGGCCATTGTCGACCGATCCGAAGCGGCGTTCAAATGCAAATCGCGTGTTGCCGCCCGGACAACACGGCCGCGACGCGCATTGCCACGCGCGCCGCGACCATGTCGCTCACGAGAGCCGCATCAATAGCAGCGGCGCACATAGACGCCGTTCACCAGCACGCTCTTGCAGACCTTGACCGGCGCCGCCACCACGGGACGGCGCACCACGGCCGCCCCGTTCGGTCCCGCGCAGCCGGCGCGATAGACGCCGCGGGCGCAGACCACCGCACCGGCCTCGGTCGTCGTCAGCGCCATGGTTCCGACGATCGCCACCATGACAGACGCGGCCAACAGAAATGCATGCATGTTTCTCTCCTAGGGTTGGTCCTGCCGGAAGCGGCAGGCCAAGTCTTTCACTGAAATCCTTCGATTTCTCCAGGTTGATTTGTACCATAAATCAACCTTAGAGTGCATCGCAGGGCGAAGGCATACCCTGCGACGGATCGCTGCCGATCAAGTCGCGACGCGCGCTAACGCGCCGCGAACGGCGCCAGCACTTCCTTGCAGGCTGGCGACAGCGAAGCCGCATTGGCGCCGAGGCATCGTGCGATACGACCGCCGCCCGGCTCGACACCTGCACAATAGGAACGCACGTCGCCGCCGCAGGCCGAACGCAGCACGAACAGCTCTTCGCGCGGACGCATCGGACGCAGCACCATCACGGCCGCCGGTGTCGCGGGCGCCGTCGCGCCAGCAGCCGCGGGAGCAGCCGCCTCGGTCGCGCCGCCGGCACTGACGGCACCGATCGCCTTGCCGCAGGCCGCCGAGACATTTGCCTTGTTCTTGTCCAGACACTGCAGCGCGGCGGCGCCACCGGTCGGCACGCCGGCGCACACCTTCGGATAGTCGGAACGGCAGGCGCTGCGGATCGCCGCGACCTGGGCGTCGCTGGGCTTGCCCGCGGGCGCCGCCGCAGTCTCGGCTGCGGGTTTCGTGGACGCTGCGGCGGGTGCGGTCTCGGGCTTGGCCGCGGCGGCCGGCTCGACCGCATGGACCGCGCTCTGGCAGGCCGACGACAGGCTCGACATGTTCTTCTGCAGACATTGCAGCGATTCCGCGCCGCCCGGCGGCACGCTCGCGCAATGGGCCTGGTAGTCCGCGCGGCATGCCGATCGGATGGCGTCGCGCTGGGCCTCGGTCGGTGCTTGCGAAAAAGCCGGCGAAGCCGTCATCACGACGATGGCCGTCGTCAGGCAAGCGAAAGTCGATCGTCTGTATGTCATTTTGAAAATCCCAATTCGCTAAAGTTGACGCAGATGAAAGCAGCCCGTTCGTTGGCTCTCGACGAACGGCATATGATCGATCAGGCAAAGCGCTGGTATCCCCATTTTATGGTATGGTCGGCGCGGTTGTCACCGACGATAGGTACGACCTCGCCGGTATCCGGTTCGTTCCGTGGCCCGCTATGTTGCAGCGCGCTTTGAACAGGTCCGAACGTCAGGAAGCTCCGGCAAGTCCGGGTTTTGCGTAGCGGTTTTGGATTTGAGGTCTGCACCGCAAGTCGCGGAAATTCCGCAGACCGAATGTCAAATCCGCCGCGTCGCATTGTCGCTGCGCACTGACAATTGAAATGGGGTCCGCCATGAAGCCACCGCTTCCCTGCTCTTCCAACCAGCGCGATGGCCGACGGACGCTGCGCATCATCGGCGTATCCGCCGCGCTGGCAGCCATCCCTCTGCTCGCCGGCTGCGAGCAGAACGCCTTCGTGCCGCCGCCGCCGCCGAAGGTCGATGTCGCCAGTCCCGTGCAGCGCCCGGTCACGCGCTATCTGGAAGCGACCGGCAACACCGCGCCGATCAAGTCAGTCGATCTGGTTGCACGCGTGCAGGGCTTTCTGGAATCGATCGAGTACAAGGACGGCGACTTCGTCAAGCAAGGCACGACGCTGTTCACGATCGAGCCGGAGACCTACAGACTGAAGCTCGAACAGGCGAAAGCGGCTGAAGTTGGCTCGCAGGCCACCGTCAAACAGGCCGAGGCCGACTTCAGGCGCCAGAGCGATCTCGTCGCGCGCCAGGCGGTCTCGCAGGCCACGCTGGACACCTCGACCTCCAACCGCGACAACGCCCAGGCCGCCCTGCAGCAGGCCCAGGTCAACACCAAGATCGCCGAGATCAACTACGGCTATACCAAGGTGAGCGCGCCATTCGACGGCGCGGTCAGCGCACATCTGGTCTCGGTCGGCGAACTCGTCGGTGCCGCATCGCCGACCCAGCTCGCCACCATCGTTGCGCTCGACCCGATCTATGTGAATTTCAACGTCAACGAACAGGACGTGCTGCGGGTTCGCGCGGAAGCCAGGCGCAAGGGCCTGACCCCCAACGACCTCCGGCAGGTCCCGGTCGAGATCGGACTGCAGACCGAGCAGGGTTTTCCGCACCAGGGCAAGCTCGACTACGCCTCGCCGACCATCAACCAGTCGACCGGGACGCTGGCCGTGCGCGGCGTGATCCCCAATCCCGACCGCGTGCTGCTGCCTGGCTTTTTCGTCCGCATCCGCGTGCCGGTGGACGAGGAGAACAACGCCTTGCTCGTTCCTGACACCGCACTCGGCAGCGACCAAAGCGGACGATATTTGCTGGTGGTGAACAGCGACAATGTGGTCGAGCAGCGCAAGGTGCAGACCGGCAGCGTCGATGCCGGCTTGCGCGTGATCGAGAATGGGCTGAAGGCAGAGGACCACGTGATCGTCGCAGGGCTGCTGCGGGCCATTCCCGGCCAGAAGGTCGATCCGCAACTGCAGAAGCTCGCGCCGTCCTCCGAGGCCGCAAAGTAGGACAGAGCCATGATCTCGAAATTCTTCATCGAGAGGCCGGTCCTCTCGAACGTGATCGCCATCCTGATGATGCTGATCGGCGGCGTCGCGCTGTTCGAGCTCGCGGTCGCGCAATATCCCGACGTGGTGCCCCCGACCGTGCAGGTCACCACGCGCTATCCCGGCGCGAGCGCCAAAACGGTGATCGACACGGTGGCCCTGCCGATCGAGCAGCAGGTGAACGGCGTCGAGGACATGCTCTACATGCAGTCCTACAGCGGCTCCGACGGCAGCTACTCGCTGACCGTGACATTCAAGATCGGCACCGACCTCAATTTCGCGCAGGTGCTGGTGCAGAACCGCGTCTCCAGCGCGCTGGCGCAACTGCCACAGACGGTGCAGAATCAGGGCGTCACCGTCCAGAAGAAATCGACCTCGATCCTGCTGTTCGTCACGCTGACCTCGCCCGACTCGAAATACGACAGCCTCTATCTGAGCAATTACGCCACCATCAATCTCAAGGACGAGCTCGCGCGCCTGCCCGGCGTCGGCAACGTCACGGTGTTCGGTGCCGGCCAGTATTCGATGCGGATCTGGCTCGATCCGAACAAGCTGCAGGTGCGGGACCTGGTGCCGCAGGATGTCATCCAGTCGATCCAGCAGCAAAGCCAGCAGGTCGCGGCCGGCCAGGTCGGCAGCCCGCCGACGCCGCCGGGCCAGGCCTTCCAATACACGCTCAATGTCAATGGCCGGCTCGACGACACCACACAGTTCGAGGACATCATCGTCAAGACCGGCAACAATGGCGACGTCACGCGCGTCCGCGATGTCGGCTGGGTCGAGCTCGGCGCCCAGACCTACAGCCAGACGTTTTCGCTGAACAACCAGCCCGCCGCCGGCATCGGCGTGTTCCAGTCGCCCGGCGCCAACGCGCTCCAGGTCGAGCAGGCCGTCGAGAAGAAGATGGCCGAGCTCGCCAAGGCGTTTCCGCAAGGGATCAAATACGACACGCCGTTCGACACCACGAAATTCGTCAACGCCTCGGTGCACGAGGTCTACAAGACCCTGTTCGAGGCCGGCCTGCTGGTGCTGATCGTGATCCTGGTGTTCTTGCAGGACTGGCGCGCGATGCTGGTGCCGACCACGACCGTGCCGGTCACCATCATCGGCGCGTTCGCGGCGATGGCGGCGCTCGGCTTCACCATCAACCTGTCGACCCTGTTCGCGATCGTGCTGGCGATCGGCATCGTGGTCGACGACGCCATCGTCGTGGTCGAGGGCGCCGCCCACAACATCGAGCAGGGCATGAACGGCCACGATGCCGCGATCCGGGCGATGGACCAGTTGTTCGGACCGATCGTCGGCATCACGCTGGTGCTGATCTCGGTGTTCTTGCCCGCGGCCTTCCTGCCCGGGCTGACGGGGCGCATCTACGCGCAGTTCGCACTGGTGATCGCGGCGACCGCCCTGCTCAGCGCGATCAACGCCGCGACGCTGAAGCCGACGCAATGTGCGCTGTGGCTGCGCCCGCCCGTGCCACCAGCGCAGCGCAACTGGTTCTATCGCGGTTTCAACGCGGTCTATGGCCGGCTGGAGCGCGGCTACGCGCGGCTGATCGGACGCCTCGTCGCCCATAGCGGGATCTCGGTGATCGCAGCGCTGATCCTGATCGCGGTCGGCTTCTATGGCCTGTCGCGCGTGCCCACGGGCTTCCTGCCGATCGAGGATCAGGGCTATCTGATCGCCGCGGTGCAGCTGCCGGACGGCGCCTCGCTCGACCGCACCCAAAAAGTGCTCGACCGGGTGAGTGAAATCGCGCGTAAAACGCCAGGTGTCGAGCAGGTCGTCACCATCGGCGGCATCTCGGCGCTCGACAACAGCGCGAGCCTCGCCAATGCCGGCGTCGCCTACCTCATCCTCAAGGACTGGGACTCGCGCGGCAAGGGCGAAGACCTGCGCTCGCTGGTCTACGGCATGAATGGCCGGATGGCTGACATCGAGGAGGCCAAAATCGTGGTGCTGCCGCCGCCGCCGATCCAGGGCATCGGCAATGCCGCCGGCTTTGCCATGCAGGTCGAACTGCGCGGCGGCAGCAGCGATTTCACGAAGCTGCAGGCCGTCACCGGCGCGATCGTCGCCAATGCGCAGACCCAGAGCGCGCTGCAGCGCACGCAATCCCCGTTCCGCGCCAACGTGCCGCAATTCGACGTCGAGATCGACCGCATCAAGACCCAGACGCTGCATGTCACGACCGACGCCGTGTTCTCGGCGCTGTCGTCCTATCTCGGCTCGTCCTATGTCAACCAGTTCAACAAGTTCGGCCGCGTCTTCCAGGTCTACACCCAGGCCGATTCGCAGTTCCGCCTGACCGAGCGCGACATCGCCAACATGCAGGTCCGCAACCAGAACGGCGACATGATCCCGATCGGCACGGTAGCAAAAATCACGCCGTCGGTCGGCCCGTCGCTGATCTCGCTCTACAATCTCTATCCGTCGTCGACCATCATCGGCCTGCCGGCACAGGGCTTTTCCTCCGGACAGTCGCTGAAGCTGATGGAGGAGATCGCCGCCAAAACGCTGCCGCCGGGCACCGGCTATGACTGGACCGCGATGTCGTACCAGGAAAAAATCGTCAGCAACCAGATCTACTATGTGTTCGGCCTCGCCATGCTCTTGGTCTATCTCGTGCTGGCCGGCCAGTATGAGAGCTGGTTCGCGCCGGTCTCGGTGCTTCTCGCCGTGCCGCTGTCGCTGCTCGGGCCGATGGCGGTGCTGACGGGGCTCAGAATCGAAAACAATCTCTACACGCAGATCGGCATCATTCTGCTGATCGCGCTGTCGGCCAAGAACGCGATCCTGATCGTCGAGGTCGCGCTCGAACTGCACGTTCGCGACGGCAAGCCGCTGCTGGAATCCGCCGTTGAGGCCGCCCGCGCCCGCTTCCGCCCGATCCTGATGACGTCGTTCGCCTTCATCCTCGGCGTGCTGCCGCTGGTGCTCGCGACCGGCGCCGGCGCCAATGCGCGCAAATCGATCGGCATCACCGTGTTCTCCGGCATGCTCGCCTCGACCTGCCTTGCCGTGCTGTTCGTTCCGGCGTTCTTCGTCGTGGTGCAGCGATTCGAGAACTGGCGTGCGCGGGGCAAGAAAAAGGTGGTTACCGAAAAGATCGCGCACGTGCAGTCCTGAGAGGCTTGCCGGGCAGCCCCGTCATTGCGAGGCACAACGCGCCGAAGCAATCCAGACTGCCTCCGCGGAAACAGTCTGGATTGCTTCGCGGAGCCTGTCATCCGGCCGCGCTTCGCGCGGACCGGGTGGCTCGCAATGACCAACCCTCATCCGTCATCGTCCGGCTTGACCGGGCGATCCAGTATTCCAGAGACCAATGCTCAAACCGAAAGGCCGCGGCGTACTGGATCACCCGCTTTCGCGGGTGATGACATCGGAGGTTGTTGCTCGCGCTTTCTCAAGACGCGCCCCACCTTCCCGCGGCGCGCATTCGCGTCCGAGCTGTTGCAGGAGCCACCCTCGGAATCGAAGAGGGCGCAGGGAATGCCGGGTGCTGGCCGCAACCCATGGCCCGCCTGCAGCAAAAAAAGCAGGCGGCAGTTACCACAGGTTCAGCCAAATCATCCGGCATTCCCTGCGCGATGGTGCTACGGCTTATACGTGCTCTCCCCGGGGACCGGGCTCTTTTGCCCCCGTCGCCCGCGAGCCTCGTCAGCTCACGGACTTGACACCAGCGTCGGGGTGTCAGGACCACACGACTTCACCGTCCGCGATCACGTCAGTCGTCCGCGCCAAAAGCGCGCCGACATGACCGCGTCCATCGCATCCCGCCTCACGTGTCGTGACGATAGCGCATACGCCCCTCTTGCCGAGGCGGGACGGGGCGCATCATGCTTCTGATTCGGCGAAAAGTCAAGCTGACTTCTGAAAATTAGGAAGCGTAGGGTGGGTTACGCGACCGCCGTCTCGCAGCAACCTTCGTGGAGATGTCGAACCACGGCGGCCGCTAACCCACCCTACCAACCGGCACCCGGATCTCGCGCGGCAGGATGAGCGCGGCGACGATCGACAGCACGCAGACCGCCGCGAAGGCGTGCAGCATGGTCGTAAAGCCGCCGCGCTGGTACAGCCAGGCGACCAGGCCGACCGAGGCGCCGGCCGCGGTGAAGCCGATGAAATAGCGCACCGCATAGGCGCGCGAGCGCCACTCCTCCGTGGTGTATTTGCCGACCATGGCATCGTTGACCGTGACCTGGCCGAACGCCCCCATCACGATGCCGATCGAGACCACGATCAGCGGCAGGTTGGAGAGGCTGGCGGCAAGATACAGGAACGGCGCCAGCATGAAGGAGAGCGGCAGCGCCACCGTCTTCAGCGAATGGCGGTCGAGCAGCTTGCCGATGGTGTATTGCGTCATGGCGCCGAACACGTAGACGCAGGCGGCGATCACGCCGAGCTGTGCCGGGCTTTTTGTCAGATCGGCGAGCCGCTCCGCGAACAGTTTTGGCAGCGCCACGGTAACGGCGTTGAACGTCGTGGAGATCGCGATCACCACGATCAGCAGCGCCAGAATCACCCGCCACATGTCCTCCTTCGCGACGCGCGCCTGCGCCGCGGCCTGCTTCGTGCCCTTGCGATCCTCGTGCTTGATGGTTGCGGCGAAGGCCAGCCCGAGCAGCATCGTGATCGCACCGGGGATGATGAAGGCAAAGCGCCAGCCAAGATATTGCCCGATCACGCCGGTGACCAGCGCCGACGAGGCGACGCCGAGATTGCCAAAGACGCCGTTCAGCCCCATCGCGCGCCCGAGCCGCTCGGCATAGGACACGATCATCGCGGTACCCACGGGATGATAGATCGAGGCGAACAGGCCGATCGCCAGCAGCGCGGCGCCGAGTTGCAGCGGCGTCTGCACGAAGCCGACCGCGATCATCGAGGCGCCGATGCCGAGGAAGAAGATCACCATCATGTGGCGCCGGCTCCAGCGGTCGCCGAGCCAGCCCGTGAGCAGCGAGCCCGCACCGAAGGCAACAAAGCCCGGCGTCGCATAGGGCAGCAGCTCCGAATAGGCCATGCCGAGCGCCGGCCCCATGATGATGACGGCGGCGGCGAAGATCAGCATCG
>Ga0070709_10000431_pt1 | contig 25383 bp, 27 predicted proteins | sample LARL51metaG_FD_65449 | JGI IMG/M metagenome (GOLD analysis project Ga0070709, IMG submission 65449) | Corn, switchgrass and miscanthus rhizosphere microbial communities from Kellogg Biological Station, Michigan, USA - LAR L5-1 metaG | ecosystem: Host-associated > Plants > Roots > Rhizosphere ... | reverse complement strand
GGTCGGAAGGGATCGTTGTCACGCGCGGCCTATCAGACTTTTTCGACTTCGGGGCGGCCGAGCAGGCCGGTCGGCATGAAGATCAGCACCACGATGAGGATCGAGAATGCGGCGACATCCTTGTACTCGACCGAGAAATAGGCCGACCAGAAGGTCTCGATCAGGCCGATCGCGAGGCCCCCCACCATTGCCCCGGGGAGCGAGCCGATGCCGCCGAGCACGGCCGCGGTGAACGCCTTGATGCCGGCCACGAACCCCATGAAGAAGTCGACCAGGCCATAGTAGAGCAGGTACATGATGCCCGCCACCGAGGCCAGCGCCGCGCCGATCACGAAGGTCATCGAGATGGTGCGGTCGACGTCGACGCCGAGCAGCGACGCCATGGTCTGGTCCTGTTCGCAGGCCCGCATGTCGCGGCCGATCCGGGTTCGTGTCACCAGCCAGGTGAAGATCGCCAACAGGACGAGAGTGGTCAGCACGACGAGGATCTGCACGTTGGAGAGCTGAACCACAAAACCCTCGTACTCGGCCAGCGAGTAGCCGCCGGTGACGATCGGCGGCAGCGGCTTGACGCGAGCGCCCTGCGACACCTGCGAATAGTTGGTGAGCACGAAGGACATGCCGATCGCCGACAACATCGGCGCAAGACGGAAGGAATGCCGGAGGGGACGATAGGCGATCCGCTCCACGGTCCAGCCATAGAGCGCGGTGATCGCCATCGCCACCAGCAGCATGACCAGAAGCACCACCGGAGCCGCAGTCACGCCGAATGAGAGCAGGATGAGGAAGGTGATCATGGCGATGAAGCCGCCGATCATGAAGATGTCGCCATGGGCGAAATTGATCATGCCGACGATGCCGTAGACCATCGTGTAGCCGATGGCGATCAGGCCATAGATCGAGCCGAGCACGAGGCCGTTGATGAGCTGCTGTGCGAAATAAGCCATGGGCTCCCGATTGCATCACACGATACGGGGCAAGGGCGCCACTGCCCGTTCATCCACTGGCTGCCCTGATTGTCCCCTCGCCACATTTTGTAACAGTGGCACAAGGTGGCGGCAACAGCGACCAAAGCGGCAGAAAGGTTTGTTCAGGGGTCATTTTGAGGCAGTTTGCACGGGTGCATTGCCGCAAAAGGGGGCAGGCGTTGCGGCGCCCGCCGGACGGTTAAGGTAAATAAAGGGTTCAAATTGCCGGTCGCAGTTGAGCGGCGTTAATTCCCCGCTGCGCCGCAGGGATGCGCGTCATCCGCGGCAGATGGGGAGTGACATGGTCAAGGACTGGCGGATCAGCTCATTCAATGGCGCGCTGCTGGCGGCCTATTTCATTCCGGTCTGGACCATCATTGCCTTCAGGATCGTAGCTTCGCCGATCCACGGTCTCTATGAGCGGCCGAATATCTCCGTCGCGCTGTTCATCGCCGAGCATGTGCAGCTGGCTGGGGTCGGCACGGTGCGCGCCGCCTGGCTGTTGGCGCTGGGAAGGCTGACGGTGGTTGCCTTCTTCGCCTTGTTCCTCGTGCTCGTCAGCCGTCCCGCGGTTCGCAAGGCCGGCGGCTGCGACGAGGCGCTGGCGGTCGCGCTTGGCATCGGCAGCCTGATCAGTTTTGCCGGCATGGTGATGGCCGGACAGGCCGGCGAGGCCGCCGCGCTCAAGCTGCACGCCACTGAGCTGCTGCTGCTGCTCGGCAATGCCATCCTGCTGGCCGTCGAGGCGCCGGCGAGAACGCCGGCTGCCGAAGACCTGCCGCCTGGCCGACGCTTCAGCCTGGGAGGCGCGCTTCGTTCCCTTGCGACAGGTGCCTGGAACGTGGTTCAGCGCTGAGTCAAAAAGCCGATCACCGCGTCGGTGAAGGCGTGCGACTGCTCGACATTGGAAATATGCGCGGCATCCAGGATGGTCATGCTGGCGCCCGGGATCGCCTTGCGGATCATCTCGCTGGCCGCGATCGGGGTCGCGTTGTCGTGGCGTCCCGCGATGACCAGCGTCGGGCTCGAGATTTTCGGCAGCAGCTCGCGATGGTCGAGCGTTGAAAGAGCCTCGCAGCAGGCAACGTAGCCCGGAACCGGGCTCGCCAGCAGCATCGCCTCCAAATTCGCCGTGACCTGTGGTTCGCGCTCCCTGAAATCCGCGCTCAGCCAGGCTGCGATGACAGCATCGGCGATCCTGGCCATGCCGCCGTCGTTGACCAGCTTGATGCGATTGAGCCAGTTGGCCGGATCTGGATAGTAGCAGGCGGTGTTGGCGAGGATGATCCGGCCGAGCCGCGCCGGCGCGTTGGCGCCCAGCCATTGCCCGACCATGCCGCCCATCGACAGGCCGCACCAATGCACCTTGTCGATGTTGAGGTCGTCGAGGATGGCGAGCACGTCGCGGCCGAACCGTTCCATCGAATAGGGGCCCGGTGGCACGCCGGACTTGCCGTGGCCGCGGCGGTCATAGCGGATGACGCGGAAAACCTGCGTCAGCGCCCGCATCTGCGGCTCCCACATCGCAAGCGTGGTGCCGAGCGAGTTCGACAGCATCACCGTCTCGCCGCTCTGGCGTCCCTCGACGGAGACGTTGAGCAGGCAGCCATCGGCATCGATCATCGGCATGGCAGTGATTCCGTCCCGCGTGTTGTGACCCTCGCTCTGCCAGTCCACCAGGTCCGGCGCAAGCCCGTTGCCCCGCGCCAGGGATTGCGGGCCTTCCGCCTACTTCCTTTTGCCACTTGCTTGCATTACTGGGTGACCACAGGATCGGGCGAATTAGGCAAAAGGATCGAGGGAGGCAGCCATGGCCATGACGATGAACGGCGAGGTGCAGCTTGCAGCATCGCGCGAGGCGGTATGGGCCAAGCTGAACGACCCCGAGGTGCTCAAGGCCTGCATTCCCGGTTGCGAGGAGCTCGAAAAGACCGACGAGCAGGGGTTCCGCGCAGTCGCCAAGATGAAGGTCGGCCCGGTCTCCGCCCGCTTCAAGGGCAAGGTGACCTTGAGCGATCTCGATCCGCCCAATGGCTACAAGATATCAGGCGAAGGCGAGGGCGGGGTGGCCGGCTTCGCCAAGGGCGGCGCGACGGTGGCGCTGGCCGAAAAGGATGGCGGGACCCTGTTGTCCTACAATGTCGAGGCCCAGATCGGCGGCAAGCTGGCCCAGCTCGGCCAGCGCCTGATCAACGGCGCTGCCAAAAAGCTCGCCGACGAATTTTTTGCAAATTTTGCCAAGGCGGTTCAGGGCTAAAACCCCCCTTCTGACCATACCCCCATGTTCCCGGCGAGGTTGCCCATTGCCGGGAGGGGAAATATGATGAATTCCGACCGATTTTGATGCCCGTTCCGCCGCGCCCTGCGGCCGGCGCGGACGAAGAGAGTGCTGATGGCCAAGATTTCCCTGATCGTGAACGGTAATCCCGTAACCGCGAATGTCGACCCACGAACCCTGCTGGTGCAGTTTTTGCGTGAGAATCTGCGGCTGACGGGCACCCATGTCGGCTGCGATACGTCGCAGTGCGGCGCCTGCGTCGTCCATCTCGACGGCAAGGCCGTCAAGGCCTGTACCACGCTGGTGGTGATGGCCGACGGCCATGAGGTGCGCACCATCGAGGGGCTGGCCGCCGACAACGCGCCGCTGCACCCGATGCAGGAGGCTTTTCGCGAGCATCACGGCCTGCAATGCGGCTTCTGCACGCCCGGCATGATCATGACCGCCGTCGACCTGGTCCATCGCAAGGGTCACGAGCTCTCGGAAGAGACCATTCGCGAGGAGCTGGAAGGCAATCTGTGCCGCTGCACCGGTTACCAGAACATCGTGCAGTCGATCGCTGCCGGCGCCAAGGCGATGGCGAAATCCGATCTCGCCTGAAATCAGCTTAATCCCGCGATCCCGGATCATCCCATGTACGAATTCAAATATCATCGCCCGGCGACGGTGCGGCAAGCCGCCAATCTCCTGGTCAAGAACGAAGATTCAAAACTGATCGCCGGCGGCCACACCCTGGTGCCGGTCATGAAACAGCGGCTGGCGAGCCCGGCGCATCTGGTCGACCTCAGCCATATCGAGGGGCTGAATGCGATCGAGATCAAGGGCCGCGCGCTCGCGATCGGCGCCACAGCCAAACATGCCGAGGTGGCGTCTTCGGCCACCGTCGGCGAAGCAATTCCGGCGCTGGCCGAGCTTGCCGGCATGATTGGCGACCCGGCCGTGCGCCACAAGGGCACGATCGGCGGCTCGATCGCCAACAACGATCCGACCGCCGACTATCCGGCCGCCTGCCTCGCGCTGGGCGCCACCATCGTCACCAACAAGCGCCGCCTGAAGGCGGAGGAGTTTTTCCAGGGTCTGTTCACGACCGCGCTGGAAGGTGACGAGATCATTACCCGCGTGATGTTCCCGCTGGCCAAGAAGGCGGCCTACGTCAAGTTCCGCAACCAGGCCTCGCGCTACGCGCTGGTCGGCGTGTTCGTGGCCAAGCGGCCGTCGGATGTCCGCGTGGCGGTGACCGGGGCCGGCTCCAACGGCGTGTTCCGCGTCACCGAGTTCGAGGAGGCGCTGAAGAAGCGGTTCTCGCACAAGGTGCTGGACGGCATCACGGTGCCGGCGGAGGGGCTGAACAGTGACCTGCATGGCAGCGCCGAATATCGTGCCCATCTGATCGGGGTGATGACGCGCCGCGCGGTCGAAGCGGCCAACGCAAAGCCCTGATTTGCCCACACCCTGTCCAGCAAGGCCTGTTCGCCCATGAGTGCATCGGCACTGCCATCCTCCGTCGATGCCATGCTCGCGTTGTTGTCGTCGCGCGGCTACCTCGCCGAGCGGGCGCTCGCGACCGTGACCTATCTGTCGCTGCGCATGGGCCGGCCGCTGTTCCTCGAAGGCGAGGCCGGGGTCGGCAAGACCGAGATTGCCAAGGTGCTGTCGGCGGCGCTCGGGCGCAGGCTGATCCGGCTGCAGTGCTACGAGGGTCTCGACGTCGCCTCCGCGGTCTATGAGTGGAACAGCGCGGCGCAGATGATCGCGATCCGCCTCGCCGAAGCCTCCGGGGAGACCGACCGCGAGCAGCTCGCCAGCGACATCTTTGCCGACCGCTACCTGATCAAGCGGCCGCTGCTGCAGGCGCTGGAGCCGGACGTGGCGGGCGCGCCGGTGCTGCTGATCGACGAACTCGACCGCGCCGACGAGGCGTTCGAGGCCTATCTGCTCGAAATCCTCTCCGACTTCCAGGTCACGATTCCGGAGCTCGGCACCGTGAAGGCGCCGCATCCGCCGATCGTGATCATCACATCAAATCGCACGCGCGAGATCCATGACGCACTGAAACGGCGCTGCCTCTATCATTGGGTCGACTACCCCACGGCCGAGCGCGAGCTTGCGATCGTCCGCAACCGTCTGCCGGGAATCCCGGCAAAACTCTCGCAGCAGATCGTCCGGTTCGTGCAGGCGCTGCGCAACCAGGATTTCTACAAGTCGCCGGGGGTGGCCGAGACCATCGACTGGGCGACCGCGCTCACCGAGCTCGATGCGCGTTCGCTGACGCCGCAGGTGGTCGGCGACACGCTGGGCGCGCTCCTGAAATACCAGGACGATATCGGCCGCATGCAGGGCGAGACCCTGGACAAGGTGTTGAAGGACGCGACGAGCGAAACGTAAGCGTCGGCGCGCAGCTAGAACGGTACTCGTCATTCCGGGGCGCGAGTGAAACGAGCGAACCCGGAATCTCGAGATTCTCAGGTGCGCAGTTGCGCACCATGGTTCGATGCTTCGCATCGCCCCGGAATGACATCGGGATAGTGTAATGCCCACCGCGATCGATCATCTCAACCCGCCGACCGGTCAGTTCGCCGACAACATCATCGGCTTTGCCCGCGCGCTCCGCGCCGCCGGACTGCCCGTCGGGCCGGGCGCCGTGCTGGATGCGCTCGCCGCGCTCGATGTGGTCGACATCGGCAATCGCGGCGACGTCTTCACGACCCTGGAAGCGGTATTCGTCAAGCGCCGCGAGCATGCACTGATCTTTGCGCAGGCCTTCGACCTGTTCTTCCGCGCTGCGGAGGAGTGGAAACACCTGCTCGACTCCGTGCCGCTGCCGGATCACGCCAAGAAGAAGGCGCCCCCGGCTTCGCGCCGCGTCCAGGAGGCGATGTCGCAGGGCTCGCGCACCGAGACGCAGGAGGTCGAGCAGCAGGATGTGCGCCTCTCGATGTCCGACCGCGAGGTGCTGCAAAGCAAGGATTTTGCGCAGATGAGCGCGGCCGAGATCGCGCAGGTCACGCGCGCGATCGAGAAGATGCGGCTGCCGCAGGCCGAACTGGTGACCCGCCGCTACAAGCCGGATCCGCGAGGCCTCCGGCTCGACATGCGCCGGACGCTGCGTACCTCGCTGCGGACCGCGGGCGACATCGTCGATATCCATCATCTCGGGCGGATCGAAAAGCCGGCGCCGATCGTGGCGCTGCTCGATATCTCCGGATCGATGAGCGAGTACACGCGGCTCTTCCTGCACTTCCTGCATGCGATCACCGACGCGCGCAAGCGCGTCTCGGTGTTCCTGTTCGGCACCCGCCTGACCAACGTGTCACGGGCGCTCAGGCAGCGCGATCCCGACGAGGCCCTGGCGAGTTGTTCGGCCTCTGTAGAGGACTGGGCGGGAGGCACGCGGATTGCGACTTCGCTGCACAGTTTCAACAAATTGTGGGCGCGGCGGGTGCTCGGGCAGGGCGCCATCGTGCTGCTGATTTCCGACGGGCTGGAGCGGGAGGCCGACGACAAGCTCGCCTTCGAGATGGACCGGCTGCACCGCTCCTGCCGCCGCCTGATCTGGCTCAATCCGCTGCTGCGCTATTCCGGCTTCGAGGCAAAGGCGCAGGGCATCAAAATGATGCTGCCCCACGTTGACGAATTTCGCCCGGTGCATAACTTGGCGTCTATCGAAGGCCTGATCGCGGCGCTGTCCTCGCCCCTGCCGCCGCACCATTTTAGCCGGATCCGCTCCGCAGCTTGAGAGAGGCGCCCATGCTCAATCGCGACGAAGACATCTTGAAAGCGGCCGAGGACTGGCAGAAGGCCGGGCACGGCGTGGCGCTCGCCACGGTGGTCGAAACCTGGGGCTCGGCGCCGCGTCCCGCCGGCTCCAGCCTGGTCATCAACGACGACGGCACGTTTCTGGGCTCGGTCTCGGGCGGCTGCGTCGAGGGCGCCGTGGTCACCGAGGCGCTGGACGTGATCGCCAGCGGCCAGCCAAAGATGCTGGAGTTCGGCGTCGCCGACGAGACCGCCTGGAATGTCGGACTGTCCTGCGGCGGCACCATCCGCGTCTTTGTCGAGAAGGTCGGCTAGCCATGAAGCTCGAGGTGCTCGCGGAACTCAATGCCGAGCGTGCGGCGCGGCGGCCGGCGATCCTGGTCACCGACACCGCCAATGGCGCGCAGCGGCTGGTCAAGGCCGCCGATATCGCCGGCGATCCGCTGCGCGCCGAGCTCGCCAAGCAGCTGCGCATGGGCAAGAGCGGCATGATCGAGGCCGGAGAGAAACGGCTGTTCCTCAACGTCTATGCGCCGACCGCGAAGCTGGTCATCGTCGGTGCCGTTCATATCAGCCAGGCGCTGGTGCCGATCGCGCAATCCCTGGGCTACGACGTCACGGTGGTCGACCCGCGCACCGCCTTCGCCAGCCCCGAACGCTTTCCCGGTGTGCCGCTGATCGCCGAATGGCCCGATGTGGCGCTGCCGCCGCTCAATGTCGACCACTACACCGCCTTCGTGGCGCTGACGCATGATCCAAAAATCGACGATCCGGCGCTGCTGCACGCCTTCAAATGCGACTGCTTCTATATCGGCGCGCTGGGCTCGCGGAAGACGCATGGCAAGCGTGCCGACCGGCTGAAGGCGCAAGGCGCCCGCGACGCCGACGTCGCGCGCATTCACGCGCCGATCGGGCTGCCGATCGGTGCGGTGTCACCGTCGGAGATTGCGGTGTCGATCATGGCGGAGATTACCGCACAGCTCCGCCTGCCGCCGAAAGAGCAGGAAGCCGCGGCATGAAGTTCGGTCCCGCCAGCCCAGCCGAGGCCATCGGCGGAGTGACCGTTCACACCCTGCGCCAGGGTCCACTGGTGTTGAAGAAGGGCACCACGATCGGCGCTGCCGAAGTGGAGGCGCTGACCAAAGCCGGCGTGAAGGAGATCGTGGTCGTCCGGCTGGAGCAGGGCGATGTCTCGGAGGACGTCGCGGCGGCGAGCATCGCGCAGGCCGTGGCGGGTGAAGGCATCCATGTCGAGCGCGCCTTCACCGGCCGCGCCAATTTGTTTGCCGCGCGGCCCGGCGTGCTGGTGATCGACCATGCCGCGGTCGACCGCATCAACAATGTCGATGAAGCCATCACCTTTGCGACGCTGTCGGCGTTCAAGGCGGTGGTCGAGGGCGAGATGGTCGCGACCGTCAAGCTGATCCCGTTCGGGGTCGAGGAAAAACTCAGGGACGCCGCGGTGGTCGCGGCCGGCAAGAACGCCCTGACGATCGCGCCTTACATGATCAAGCGCGTCGGCATCGTCTCGACCATCCTGCCGGGCCTCGCGCAGAAGGTGATCGAGAAGACGCTGCATGTCACGGCCGAGCGGCTGGCGCCGGCCGGCGCCAGCATCATTGCCGAGCGGAGAGTGCCGCACGAGGAGGCCGCGCTGGCGGCTGCGATCAAGGAGCTGCTCGGGCTCGGCGCCGAGCTCGTCATCGTGTTCGGGGCCTCCGCCATCGCCGACCGCCGCGACGTCATCCCGGCGGCGATCGCCGGGATCGGCGGCGCCGTCGAGCATTTTGGCATGCCGGTCGATCCCGGCAACCTGCTCTTGATCGGCAGCGCCGGCAAGGTGCCGGTGCTGGGTGCGCCGGGCTGCGCGCGCTCGCCGGTCGAGAATGGTTTTGACTGGGTGCTGATGCGGCTGCTCGCCGGCATCAAGATCACGCGGTCAGAGCTGATGGGTATGGGCGTCGGCGGCCTGTTGATGGAAATCGTCACCCGGCCGCAGCCGCGCACCAAGCCGGACACCGAAGGCAACCGCAAGGTCGCCGCGATCGTGCTGGCGGCCGGACGCTCCACCCGGATGGGTGGGCCGAACAAGCTGCTCGCCGAGCTGGACGGCCGAAAGCTGGTGCGGATCGCGGCTGAGCAGGCGCTCGCCTCGAAGGCATCCGAGGTGATCGTCGTGACCGGGCACCAGGGCGAACTGGTCGAGCAGGCGCTCGCCGGATTGAAGGTGAAATTCGTGCGCAATCCGGACTTTGCGGCCGGTCTTGCAAGCTCGGTCAAAGCAGGGGTTGCGGCCGTCGGCGCGGAGGCCGATGGCGCGGTGGTCTGTCTCGGCGACATGCCGCTGATCGACGCCTCCCTGATCGACCGCCTGATCGAGGCCTTTACGCCGGATCGCGGCCATCTGATCGTGGTGCCGGTCGCCGAGGGGCGGCGCGGCAATCCGGTGTTGTGGTCGCGCCGCTTCTTCAAGGAGCTGGCGACGCTGGAAGGCGACATCGGCGCGCGCCATCTGATCGCCAAGCACGCCGAAGCCGTCGCCGAAGTTCTGGTCGAGGGTGAGGGCGCCTTCCTCGACATCGACACCCCGCAGGGCCTGGAGATCGCGCGGCGAGGGTAGGGTGCTCGCTAGGGGGCAAAAGGCGCGAAGACGCGCCGTTGTCCACCCTACACATCCTCATTTCAACCTGCCGTTCACCAAGTTGAAACGACCCCTCCGGTAGATTGCAATCTACTCTGGGGGAGAGGAATGTTGGGCGCTTCAAAGGCCGCGCAGCGCTTTGCGCTGACCGTTTTTGCATTGACCGTGCTATTGTGCGTGACACGCTTTGCCACCGAAACGCGGGCGGCGGGCGCCTTCGCAATCGGCAAATGCGGTGCCTATGGCCAGGCCTATGACTATCGGGCCGAAGGCGCGGCGAAGGCTGCCGCGCTCAAGCAGTGCCAGGGCGGCGACTGCAAGATGATCACGATGAAGCGCGCCTGCGCGGCACTCGCCATCGATGCCGCCAATCCCTGCGGCGCCCACGGCTATGCGGTCAGGCCGAAGATTTCGAACTCGCTGAACGAAGCCACGCGCGAATGCTACAAGTTCGGCGGCAAGGAGTGCGTGATCCGCGCCTGGGCCTGCGACGCCAAGGGCTGATTTCCATCACATTGGAACGTCATCCGGGATGCGCGAAGCGCAGATCCCGAATCTCGAGATTCTCAGGTGCGCAATTGCGCGCCTGAGTTCGCGACCGACAGGGCCGCGCTTTACGCGGCCTCTCGGTCGCGCCCCGGAATGACGTCGTGGAGCAAGCATGCAATTCGATACCAAGATCGCCATCGTCGTCCGCACCGACCTCGACGTCTGGCAGAAGCTGAACGTCGCCTCGTTTCTTGCCGGCGGTATTGCCGCCACCTTTCCCGAATGCATCGGGGTTCCTTACGAAGACGGCTCCGACACGCAATACCTGGCGCTGATCGGCCAGCCGATCCTGATCTATGGCGCCGACCGCGCCGCATTGTCGCGCGCGCTCGACCGGGCGCTGGCCCGCAACGTGCGGCCGGCGGTCTACACCGAAGAGATGTTCAAGACCACCCATGACGAGGCCAACCGCGCCGCCGTCAAGGCGGTGGCGCGGGCTGATCTCAACCTCGTCGGCCTCGCCATGCGCGCCGAGCGCAAGGTGATCGACAAGATCGTCGACGGCCTGAAATTTCACGGCTGATCTGCCTCGCGCCGATCATCTGAACATCGTCGCAAGAGCCGGGTGCGTCATCGAACTGTCATAGGCGTGTTCGCGCGCGGATCGCATCGGCCTTTGACCCCGATCAACCCTGCGCGGGACTGCGTCGCCTAATCTGCACTTCGAAAGAAGGAGCAGAAGAATGTCGACGACAATGAAGGCCGCCGTGGTGCGCGCGTTCGGCAAGCCGCTGGTGATCGAGGATGTGCCGGTGCCCGTGCCGGGGCCGGGCGAGATCCTGGTGAAAACCAAAGCGTGCGGCGTGTGTCATACGGACTTGCATGCGGCGTCCGGCGACTGGCCGGTCAAGCCGGTGCCGCCGTTCATTCCCGGCCATGAAGCGGCGGGCGTCGTCGCGGCGCTCGGTCCTGGCGTCACCGAGTTCAGGCTCGGCGACGCGGTCGGCGTCGCCTGGCTGCACGATGCCTGCCTGCGCTGCGAATATTGCGAGACCGGGTGGGAAACGCTGTGCGAGCACCAGCACAACACCGGTTACAGCGTCAATGGCGGCTTCGCCGAGTATGTGATCGCGTCGGCCGCCTTTGCGGCGCGCCTGCCGGCCTCCGTCGACTTCGCCGCGATCGCACCGGTGCTGTGCGCCGGCGTCACCACCTACAAGGGGCTCAAGGAGACCGACGCGCGGCCCGGCGAGTGGGTTGCAATTTCCGGCGTCGGCGGCCTAGGCCACGTCGCCATTCAGTATGCCAAGGCAATGGGGTTCAAGGTGGTCGGTCTCGACCTCGCCGAGGACAAGCTCGCGCTGGCCCGGGAAGCTGGCGCCGATCACGCGATCAACGTGCTCTCGCCCACCGCCGTCAACGACGTCCTGGATACGACCGGAGGAGGGGCGCACGGCATCCTGGTGACGGCGGTCTCGACCAGCGCATTCGCCCAGGCACTCAAAATGGTGCGGCGGAAGGGCACTGTGAGCCTCGTGGGCCTGCCGCCCGGCGAATTCCCGACGCCGATCTTCGATGTCGTGCTCAAGCGCATCACGGTGCGCGGCTCGATCGTTGGCACGAGGCGCGATCTCGACGAGGCGATCGCATTCGCGGCCGAAGGCAAGGTGCGCGCCGAGATCAGCAAGGCGCCGCTCACCGAAATCAATGAGATTTTCGAGCGCATGAAATCCGGCAGGATCGACGGCCGCATGGTGCTCGATTTCACCTAGCCGGAGCTATCGGGCGCACCTTGGCCAACCCAGGCGTTTGCCGTGCCGGAGGCGCTCCGACGCCCTGTTCCCCTGGGCCATCACACGGCGTTGTGAGGACGTCGGAGGAGGGTCATCTTGACAATGACTGACTAGTCAGTCATATTCCGACCATGACGAATGCCCGCTCCAGACCGCCTGCTTCGACGACAGCACCTCGCACCCGCCGCGGCGCAAAGGACCTTGGCGCCGCCGCAACCGCAGCCGCGCCAAAATCCGCGGCCAATCGTGCCGAGAAAGCCGCGGAGCGGCGGGCGGCGATCGTGGAGGCCGCGCTGAACGAGTTCATCGCGCGCGGCTTCACCGCGACGCGGCTCGACGACGTCGCCAAGCGCGCCGGCGTCGCCAAGGGCACGATCTATCTGCACTTCAAGGACAAGGAATCGATGTTCGAAGAGCTGGTGCGCACCGCTCTCGTGCCGCTGGTGAACCGGATTGCGGCGCCGCAAATCCCGATCGGCACCGTGCGCGAGGTGGTCGAAGCCTTTGCGGCGACCTTCATCCGCGAAGTGGCGAATACCCGCCGGGGCGACATCATCAGGCTGATCGTGGCGGAAGGGCCGCGGTTTCCCGCGATCGCGGACTTCTACTACCGCGAGGTGATCTCGCGCGGGCTCGCCGGCATGCGCGCGCTGATCGAGCTTGCGATCGCACGCGGCGAAATCCGCCAAAAACAGCTCGCGCGCTATCCGCAGATCGTCGTCGCGCCGGCGATCGTCGCGGTGATCTGGCAGAGCCTGTTCGCGCGACATTCACCGCTGGATGCGAGCGAAATGCTGCGCGTCCATCTCGACCTGATTTTTGGCGAACGGAGTGCAACATGACTTCGCCGCATGGAACATTGACCGCCGTCGTTGTCCTGGCGCTCGCTCTCGGTCTTGCCGGCTGCAACGAGAAGCGCGATCCCGGCTTTCAGGGCTGGGTCGAAGCTGACATGATCTTCGTCAGTCCCGACGAGTCCGGCCGCGTCACCAGGCTCGACGTGCGCGAGGGCGACGAGGTCAAGACCGGCGATCAGCTCTATGCGGTCGACGACGACCTGCAACTCGCCGACCTCAATCAGAACAAGGCAACGCTTGCGAACGCGCAGCAGACCTATGACCGCGCGGCCGCACTGAACAAGACCGGTTCGGGAACGCAGGCCACACTGGATGCCGCCGTCTCGGCGCTGCGCGTCGCGGAAGCGCGCGTCAACACCTCGGACACGCGGCTCGCGCGGCGCAAGGGCTTTGCGCCGGTCGCGGGCACCATCCAGCAGATCTATTTCCGTGAAGGCGAGATGGTCCCGGCGCAGCGTCCGGTGCTGTCGATCATGCCGCCCGGCAACATGAAGCTGCGCTTCTTCGTGCCGGAGGCCGAACTGCCCAAGCTGTCGATCGGCGAGGAGGTCAAGGTGACCTGCGACAATTGCGCCAATGATCTCACCGCGCGCGTCTACTTCATCGCCACCTCGGCCGAATATACGCCGCCCGTGATCTACAGTCTCGATGAGCGCAAGAAGCTCGTCTACCTGATCCAGGCGCGGCCGTCGAAGCCCGACGCGTTGCGTGTTGGCCAGCCGGTCAGCGTCTATCTCAATGCCAAGATCCCGGTTGCGGACAAGCAATGAACAGCGTCCCGGATTCCGCCATCGCCATCGACGTCAAGGGCCTCACCAAATCGTTCGGCGGCCGCGAGGTCGTGCATGAGCTGTCGATGCAGGTCAAGCGCGGCGAGATCTATGGCTTCCTCGGCCCCAACGGCTCAGGCAAGACCACGACCATCCGCATGCTATGCGGACTGCTGACGCCCGATAGCGGGCAGGGCACCTGCCTCGGCTTCGACATCCGGGCCGATGCCGACAAGATCAAGCGCCGGGTCGGCTACATGACCCAGCGCTTCAGCCTGTACCAGGACCTCTCGGTGCGCGAGAACCTGGAGTTCGTCGCCCGGCTCTATGGCGTGCCAGACCCGAGTGGTGCTGCGCGCGACATGATCAGGCGCCTTGGCCTCTCGGGCCGCGAGGGACAGCTCGCCGGCGAGCTCTCCGGCGGCTGGAAGCAGCGCCTCGCGCTCGGCGCCTGCACGCTGCCCAATCCGCAATTGTTGCTGCTCGACGAGCCGACCGCAGGCGTCGATCCCAAGGCGCGGCGCGATTTCTGGAACGAGATCCATGGGCTGGCGGCGGATGGGCTGACGGTGCTGGTCTCCACCCATTACATGGACGAGGCCGAACGCTGTCATGAGATCGCCTATATCGCCTACGGCCATCTGCTGGCGCATGGCACCGTCGACGAGGTGATCAGGAAGTCGGCGCTGACGACCTATACGGTCAGCGGCGACAGCCTCAATGGCCTGATGACCGAGCTCACCGGCAAGGCGGGCGTCGACATGGTGGCGCCGTTCGGCACCTCGTTGCATGTTTCCGGCCGCGACCGCGCCGCGCTCGAGGCCGCGATCGCGCCATGGCGGGAACGCAGCGACCTGCACTGGCAAGCCTCCGCGCCGTCGCTGGAGGACGTCTTCATCGACCTGATGAACCGCTCGAAGGACAATTTCCAATGAGCAGCACCGATGCAGTCGCAAACAGGGGCCATGACCGGGAGCCGCGGCTCGGGTTCTGGCGCCGTTCCTATGCCATGGTGGTGAAGGAGTTCATCCAGCTCAGGCGCGACCGGGTCTCGTTCGCGATGATCGTGATGATCCCGGTGATGCAGCTCCTGCTGTTCGGCTATGCCATCAACACCACGCCGCGCAATCTGCCGACCGCGGTGCTGTTGCAGGAGGACAGCGACCTCGGACGCTCGATCCTGAAAGCACTGCAAAACACCGCCTATTTCCGTTTCACGCAGGAAGCCCATTCGGTCCAGGAGCTGGACGACCTCCTGCTCTCGGGCAAGGTGCTGTTCGGCGTCGAAGTGCCGAGGGGCTTCGAGCGCGCGGTGCGGCGCGGTGACAAGCCCGCGCTCCTGGTCGCCGCCGACGCCACCGATCCGATTGCGGCAAGCGCCGCGCTGTCCTCGCTCGGCATGGTGGTGCAGACGGCACTGGAGCACGATCTGTACACCGGCGATCCGCCGTCGATGCCATTCGAGATCCGGGCGCACGCGCGCTACAATCCGGCCGCCGAATCCCGGCTCAACATCGTGCCGGGTCTGGTCGGCACCATCCTGACCATGACCATGCTTATCTTCACCGCGCTGTCGGTCACGCGGGAGGTCGAGCGCGGCACGATGGAGAGCCTGTTGTCGATGCCGATCAAGCCGGTCGAGGTGATGTTCGGCAAGATCATTCCCTATGTGATGGTCGGCTTTCTGCAGGCCGCGATCATCCTCGGCATCGGCGTCTTCCTGTTCGGGGTTCCGATTTTCGGCAGCCTGGCCTTGCTGGCGCTGCTCTCGACGCTGTTCATCACCACCAATCTTGCGATCGGCTACACCTTCTCGACGCTGGCGCAGAACCAGCTGCAGGCCATGCAGCTCTCGATCATGTTCTTCCTGCCGAGCATCCTGTTGTCCGGGTTCATGTTTCCATTTCTGGGCATGCCGATCTGGGCGCAATATGTCGGCGAGGCGCTGCCGCTCACCCACTATCTGCGAATCGTCCGCGCCATCATGCTGAAGGGCTCGAACCTGACGCACCTGCAATATGACGCGGCCGCGCTGGTCACCCTGATGCTGCTCGCGATGACGATCGCGGTGACGCGCTTCCGTCGCACGCTCGATTGAGGCACAATGGCGCCATGTGGCGGCGCTGGCGGGCGAAATGGAGCAGCATGATCGGGTCGAAAATGTCGGCCGAGTTCGAGCATGCGTTGATGCGCGAGGTGATGCGTTCGGAGATGGTGCGGGTCAAGGCCCTGATCATCACCACCTGCATGATCCTCGGGGCTTTGCTTGTCGTCTACGTTTTCGATCCGATTCTGGAGCAGCGCGTCTGGCGCGGCAGGGTGAATCCGCTCTACGGCCAGTTGCTGCTCGCGCTCTTCGTGCTTTTCGAATTCTGGGTCTATTCGGTCATCCGGCGCAATCTGACGCTCGACCGCGACGTTCCGGTGATCCGCCGCTATGTCGGCGCGTTCATCGAGACCTCACTGCCGACCGTGGTGCTCATCCTGCAGGTCAAGGCGATGGGACCGGCGGAGGCGCTCGGCTTCGTGACACCGCTCGTTTATTTCATCTTCATCATCCTGTCGACGCTGCGGCTGAATTTCTGGCTGTCGGCCTTCACCGGTCTCGTGGCGGCCGTTGAGCTGTTCGCGGTCGCCATGCTTTACCAACCTCTCAGCGCCGAGCAGGAATCCGAACTCTATTTTCACGTCGTGCGCAGCCTGGTCCTGCTGGGCTGCGGCATCCTCGCAGGCGCCGTCGGCGTGCAATTGCGCCGGCAGTTCGCCGCCTCGGTTGAGGCCACCACCGCGCGCGACCGCATCACCAATCTGTTCGGCCAGCACGTCTCGCCGCAGGTCGTCGAACGGTTGATGGCCGAGGGTACGACCGCGGCGAGCGACATCCGCCACGTCGCCGTGATGTTCGTCGATTTCCGCAGTTTTACGGCGGCCGCACGGTCGCGCTCGCCGCAGGAGGTGGTCGACCGGCTCGACGGCGCCTTCGCGGTGCTGTCGAAATTCTGGAGCGCCACGGCGGCATCGTGAACAAGTTTCTGGGGGACGGCTTCCTCGCTTTGTTCGGCGCCCCCCTCGACAATGCAGACGCTGCCGAGCACGCCGTGGCCGCTGGACGGGACATGATCGCGGCGATGGACCGTATCAACAACCACTCGGACTGGCCGCTGCGCATCGGCATCGGCATCCATTTCGGCGAGGTGGTCGCCGGCAGCATCGGCTCGCAGCGGCGGAAGGAATACACCGTGATCGGCGACACCGTGAATTTCGCCTCGCGCCTGGAGGCGCTCAACAAGGAGTTCAACTCGCATTTGCTCGTCTCGGCGGCCGTGCACGACGCGCTCGGCCAGAGCTGTGACGACGCGAAATCGCTCGGCGACGTCCAGATCAGGGGCTACGAGCGCCCGGTCGCCGTCTGGCAGCTCGCATAGGCCGCGCCTTCGAGGATTCTGCCGTCGGCGCGAAGCGAGCGAAGCAGTCCAGAGTGTCTCCGGGGCGAAAGCTCTGGATGGCTTCGCTTCGCTCGCAATGACGATGGTTAGGCCTGGCGCGCGACGAGATTCTCCACCTTGACCCCCTCGCGCTCCTCGATGATCTCCGCGATCCATTGCCGGTGGCAATGGCGATGGTCGCGCTCATAGCAGAGAATGCAGACGGGTCCGCTCGTCTTCACCAGCGACGACAATTCGTCGAGTTGTTCCCGGGCCTGCGGCGTCTTCAGATGCGCCGCATAGATCTTGTGGAGCAGGGCGTACTGCCCGCCGCGTGCGGCTTCGCGGCCCTCCTTCGGCGTGCCGAGCCCGCGCAGATGCAAGTACGAAATGCCGCGCTCGTCGAGCCCGGCGGCGAGCTGGGTCTTGGAAAAGCCCGGCCGCCGCGAGGACGCAATCGCGCGCACGTCGACCAGCAGTCTTACGCCGGCCTGCTCGAGCTCATCCAGCACCGCCTTTGACGGCGTCTGTTCATAGCCGATGGTGAACAGCTTTTTTCCTCTTGCCATCGCAGGCTCTTTGCCGGGCCGGTTACTTCACCCGTTCGATCAGCTCCATGGCGCCGGCGGGTGCGCGGACCTTGCCCTCGTGAATCACATAGGCGAACACGTCGCGCGGCGCCTTCTTTGCACCTGGCGGAGCAGCGCGCGGCAGATCGTCCGGCTCGCCGCCTTCGGCCCAGAGTTTTAGGCGCTTCGCCCAGGCGTCGAGCTGTTTGGGCGGGTAGCAGGTCTTCAAGTCATCATTGCCCTTCTGCAGCCGCGCATAAACGAAGTCGCCCACGACGTCCGCGATCTGTGGATAGGTTTCGTGCTCCGCGAAAACAACCGGCGTCTCGAACTGCTTCAAGAGCGCGATGAAGGCGGGCACCGAGAAGCTCGGATGACGCACCTCGACCACATGGCGCAAGGCGCGGCCGTCGATCTTGCGCGGCAGCAGTTCCAGAAATTTGCCGAAATCGGCCTCGTCGAATTTCTTGGTCGGCGCGAATTGCCAGAGCACAGGACCCAGGCGGTCGCCGAGTTCGAGCACGCCGGTGTTGTAGAAATGCTTGATGGAATCGCCGGCCTCGGCCAGCACGCGGCGGTTGGTGGTGAAGCGCGGTCCCTTGACCGAGAACACAAAACCGTCGGGGACTTCGGCGGCCCATTTGCGAAAGCTTTCCGGCTTCTGCGAGCCGTAATAGGTGCCGTTGATCTCGATCGAGGTCAGCTTGGAGGCGGCGTATTGCAGCTCCTTCGCCTGGGTGAGCTTTTCCGGATAAAACACCCCGCGCCAGGGCGCAAAGGTCCACCCGCCGACGCCGATGAAGATATCGCCGGATTTGCCGCGGGCGCGTTCAGGGGCTTTGGCCACGTCATCGCCTTTCTTGTTCTTGCAAGCTAGATTGTTTTAGCTGCGAGGCGACGAAAGTCCAGCGGTGCACGGCGCGGCAACCAGGAGAACAACAAACATGCGGGTGATGATCGCAGTGCTGCTGGGACTGATGGCCTCGCAGGCCGTGGCTGACGAGACCGATGATGCGCACCGCCAGGCGCTGCGGGGGCGGGACGACTACTGGAATTGCCTGGCGCGGGAATATCAGCGCCACGACGCCAAGACCATGTCGGTGCAGGACTTCACCGCCGACATCGCCGGCGCCTGTCCCTCCGAGCGGCAGAATTTCCGCGTCGCGCTGCTCGACTATCTTGATCAGAAGCTTCCTGACGCCGCCGACGGCGAGCACCTGACCACGGCCAACAGAGCCATCGAGCTCGCGCAGCAGGACATCATCACTGCCTTCGTGAGGCATAAGGCCGCGAATTAGGCCTGCGACAGATTTCGCGTCGATGGGTTCCGTGCTATTGAGAGGGCGGGGGCAAGTAGGAAAAAGAGTATGACGTCGCAGTCCTTTGCGGGTGTTCTGGGCGCACTGGTCGCGGCCGCGGTTCTGGTCGCAGCCTTCGTTTACGGGCCGCTCGGGCAGTTCGGCAAGCCGGTGAAACCTGCCGTGGTGCAGCAGCCGATGGCGGCGCAGCCGGCTCCCGCCGCGCCGGCGCCACGCGGCCCGGTGATCAAGGAGGTGCCGAACTAGGCCCGTCAGGCCAGGCTCCCCTTGCGGAACCGCCTGGGGCGACCTATGTAGCTTGAGACGGTGATGTTGACGCTTTTGGCTCCATCGCCGGGACGACCACGATATGGCTCGGCTGCGCCGGATGTACGCGCGCCTCCCGTTCGTGGTCGTTGCTGTTTTTGGCCCGGTTTTGATGGCGTTGTGCGGCCGACCGGTGCTTGGTGACCGGCCGCATTCCCGTGATTGCATCGGGCGGCGATCTTGGCACGGCCTATTGGCGCGGCTATAGGCTTGCCGGATGAACCAAGCCATCAGACCGGGTCCCGAGATCGCGCAGCAGAGCACCGCGCCGCTGCAGCTTTCGGTCGTCGTTCCCACCTTCAACGAGCGCGACAACGTCACGGCGCTGTTTCGCAAGCTGGAGACGGCGCTCGCCGGGATCGCCTGGGAGGTCATCTTCGTCGACGACAACTCTCCTGACGGCACCTGGCAGGTGGTACGCGACCTTGCCCGCTCGGATGGCCGCGTCCGCTGCGTCAGGCGGATCGGGCGTCGCGGCCTGTCGGGCGCCTGCATCGAAGGGATCCTTGCCTCCAGCGCGCCCTGCGCGGCGGTGATGGATGCGGACCTGCAGCATGACGAGACGCAGCTTGCAAAAATGCTCGCCCTGATCGAGCAGGGCGCGGCGGAGCTCGTGGTCGGCAGCCGCTATGTCGCAGGCGGCAACGCCGACAGTTTTGACCGGGCGCGGGCCGGCGCCAGCGCCTTTGCCACCGAGATCGCCAAGCGCGTGCTCGGCGTGCGCATCGCCGATCCGATGAGCGGCTTCTTCATGATCCGCCGCGACCGCTTTGAACAGCTTGCGCCGCAGCTTTCGACGCAAGGGTTCAAGATCCTGCTCGACCTCGTCGCGACCGCCCATGGCGAGCTGAAGACCGTCGAGATCCCCTACAGCTTCGGCGCCAGGCTGCACGGCGAGAGCAAGCTCGATTCCATGGTGGCGCTGGATTTTCTGGGACTGGTGCTCGCAAAATTCACCCATGACGCGGTGTCGCTACGCTTCCTCTTGTTCGCAATGGTCGGCGGCACCGGGCTCGTTGTGCATCTTGCCACGCTGTTCGCCGCGCTGAACCTGTTCGACCTGCCGTTTCCGGAGGGGCAGGCGGCCGGCGCCCTGGTTGCCATGACCACGAATTTCGTCCTGAACAATTTTCTCACCTATCGCGACCAGCGCCTGAAAGGGCTTTCCATCCTGTGGGGGCTGTTGTCGTTCTATCTCGTCTGCAGTGTCGGCCTTCTGGCCAATGTCGGCGTGGCATTCTCGGTTTACGACCAGGAGCCGATCTGGTGGCTCGCGGGAGCCGCCGGCGCGCTGATGGGCGTGGTGTGGAATTACGCGATGTCCGGACTGTTCGTCTGGCGCAAGCGATGACATCCGATGACTGATGACGTGCGGCTCGTCCGCAATACGTCGCTGATCGTCCTGGCCCTGGTCTTGTTGCGGCTGATTGCTGCCGCCGTGACGCCGCTCTCCTTCGACGAAGCCTATTACTGGACGTGGTCGAAGCATCTGGCGGGCGGCTATTACGATCACCCGCCGATGGTCGCGCTGGTGATCCGGCTCGGCACCATGATCGCCGGTGATACCGAGCTCGGCGTGCGGCTGGTGTCGATCCTCTCCGCGCTGCCGATGAGTTATGCGGTGTTTCGCGCCTCCGCCATCCTGTTCGGCGGCGTGCGCGTCGCCGCAAGCGCGGTGATCCTGCTCAACGTGACGCTGATGGCTGCGGTCGGCACGCTGATCGTGACGCCGGACTCGCCGCTGCTGGTGGCGTCGAGCTTCCTGCTGTTTTTTCTCGCCAAGGTGCTGGAGACCGGGCGAGGGGTGTGGTGGCTCGCGGTCGGCGCGGCGGCCGGCGCTGCGCTGCTGTCGAAATACACCGCGCTGTTCTTCGGACCGGCGATCCTGGTCTGGCTGGTCAGCGTCCCGAAACTGCGGCATTGGCTCGCCTCGCTTTGGCTCTATCTCGGCGGCCTGGTCGCGCTGGCGCTGTTTTTCCCCGTTATCCACTGGAACGCGGGCCACCAATGGGTCTCGTTCATCAAACAGCTCGGCCGCGCCAGGATCGAGGATTTCCGTCCCGCCTTCATCGCCGAACTGGTGCCGACCCAGGTCGCCTTCGCAACCCCGCTGGTGTTCATCCTTGGCGCGATGGGCCTGCATGCGCTGGCGTGGCGCAAGGCCGGCGCGCTGCCCGCGCGGGTGCTGGTCGAGGCCATGTTCTGGAGCATCGTCGCCTATTTCGTCTGGCATTCGCTGCATGCCCGGGTCGAAGCCAACTGGTTCGCGCCGGTCTATCCGGCCTTTGCGATTGCCGCGGCGGTTGCTGCCCACCTCGCCAGATGGGACGGGAGGGCAGCGCGCCTCGCCGATTTTTGCCGGCGCTGGGCGGCGCCATCGGGCGTCGTGATGTTTGTCGCATTGGTCGTGCAGGCCGATACCGGGATCCTTTCGGGTTACCGGCGCGATGCGACGGTGCGCAGCATCGGCGTCGGCTGGCGCGAGCTTGCTGATGGCATCGAGCAGGCGCGTGTCCGCGCCGGCGCCACCTGCGTCCTCGCACAGGACTACGGCACCACCGGCTGGCTTGCCTTTTACCTGCCGCCGGGAACCTGCGTCGCGCAGCAAACGCAGCGCATCCGCTGGGTGAACTTTCCGGAACCGACCGCCGCCGAGCTTGCGGGACCGCTGCTCTATGTCGACGAGGTCAGTCCCATCGGACTTCCGATCTCGCTGACGGATCGGTTCGCGCGCACGGAGCGGTTCGGGGAATTGCCGCGCAGGCGCGGGCCGCTCAGCTTCGAGACCTACGCGCTCGATCTTCTGGTCGGGCCGAAAGGCGATGCGCTGGATCGCACTCCACCGCCGGAACTGCTGCGCTGATCCTTGCGGCAGAGGCGGGGGAGGGAACCCCTGCCCACACGTAGTTGTCCGTACTACTCCGTACAACTCGCCACGGCTGGGGCCTTCGCCCTCGTTTCGCCATGATTCGGTCCTGTTTATTTTAGAACCAGACCAAACTAATCTGCGTGCCTCAGATCTGCCCTGACTTAATCCCCATTTAACTAAAAGTCGCCTTAATGACGCTCCGCCCCTCTGCGAAACGCTGCCCGGGGAACGAGCAGTAACGAATCGCGAGGAACACCGTGGAACCGTGCTGGGCGCAGGTGGATGAGTACGAGTAGTATTGTGTATGCGGGGGGCTCCCGCAGAAACCATTCCCGGAAGGCCTTGTCTCCAACATTGTTTGGCGGCGCCGCGATCGCATGCCTGGTACTTGGCTCGTCCTACGCCGTCTACACCAACATTCTCGCCTCCAGCGTCTATCCGACGATCGGCAGCGCAGGCTTTGATGAGCCGGTCGTAAGGGCCGCGCCGGTGACGGCGAACGCGACCGAGCTGGTGAAGGACGCCTTTGCGGCGCTGCCCAATCCGCCGCCCGCGATCGAAAAGCCCGAAACCGCCGCCGCCGCGGCCTCGCCGTTGTTCTCGTTCAGCGACCGTTTTGCCGCCGCCAAGCCGCAGGGCGTCGATTCGCATGCGGCGGAAGGTGCGCCGCCGCCGCCGGCACCGAAACTCGCCGAGGCGCCGAAGCCGAAAGAAACCCAGGTCGCGCTCAACCTGCCGAAGGTCGCGCCACGTGCCGAGGCCAAGGCGATCGATTTGAAACCGAACGATGCCAAGGTGGCCGATGCCAAGCCCGCAAGACTCGGGCCGGCCGACTCGCTGAAGGACATGGCCGAGCGCGCCAAGGCCGCCGTGATGTCGATCGCGTCCAACGAGCGGCACTCCATCGTCGACAAGCTGTGGGGCAAGCCGGGCGAACAGCATGGCTCGCTGCTGTCCTATGCCTCGGCCGATGCCAGCAGCATCACGGCGAGCATCTCGCAGGAGCAGAATCCCGCCCGTGGCGGCCAGCCGCCCTATGACCGCTCGACCGCTGTCTACGACATCTCCGCCAAGATGGTGTATCTGCCCGACGGCTCCAAGCTGGAGGCGCATTCCGGTCTCGGCTCCGAGCTCGACGACCCGACCTCCGCCAAGATCAGGATGCGCGGCGTGACTCCGCCGCATATCTACGAATTGAAACCGCGCGAGGCGCTGTTCCATGGCGTGCCGGCGCTGCGCCTCAACCCGATCGGCGGCGAAGACGCGATCTACGGGCGCAGCGGGCTGCTCGCGCACACCTACATGCTGGGACCGAACGGCGATTCCAACGGCTGCGTCTCGTTCAAGGATTATTACGCGTTCCTCGATGCCTACAAGAACAAGGGTATCCGCAAGCTCGCGGTGCTCGTACGGGTCGACTGACGCGGACGCGATAGCGCGCATTTGACTTGGCATCCGAGCGCGTTGGGATAATGGGGGCTTCCGAAACCGGGGCCACTCATGACTCTGCCTGACTTGACACTGCCCGACCTGCAACCGACGCTTGTCGGTCCCACCGTCACGATCCGACCGATTGCCGCGGGCGACTGGACGGACCTGTTTGCCGCGGGCTCGGATCCTGCGATCTGGGAGGTGCATCCCGCTCGCGACCGCTATACCGAGCCCGAGTTCCGCAAATTCTTCGATGGTGCGCTCAAATCGAAGATGGCCTTCGTCGTCGCCGATCTCGAAAGCGGCGCGCTGATCGGATCGAGCCGCTATCATGGCTATGAGCCGGCGTTCGGCGAGATCGAGATCGGCTGGACCTTCCTGGTGCGAAAGCATTGGGGCGGGGAGACCAACCGCGAGGTCAAGCGGCTGATGCTCGACCACGCCTTCAGCTTCGCGAGCACGGTGGTGTTCTGGGTCGGCGAGCAGAATTTTCGCTCGCAGCGCGCGATGGAAAAGATCGGCGGGCTGCGGCGCGCCGGCGTGTTCACGCGCGAACTGACCGGCGTCGACAAGCCCTATTTCATCTACGAGATCACCAAGGGCGGCTATGAAGGCGCCGGCCGCGCGCTGCTGGGGTAGCGCCAGCGCATTCCCTTTCATGTTCTTCAAACAGGTCATTCGTCGGGTCATCGCCCGGCTTGTCGCGCGATCCAGTATTCCAGAGACGCCAGTGCTTGAGCCGATAGGCCGCGGCGTACTGGATCACCCGCTGGAGCCTGCCCTCGGGCGGCGCCTCGCGCCGACCCGGGGGCGGGTGATGACGACCGAGAGTGTGGCTTGCATCTCTCAAGACACGAACCTGCACTCTCGCGACGGGGTCGCCCGAGTTTTGCGCCACGCGCCCCTCTGAAATCGAAGAGGGCGCAGGGAATGCCGGGTGAAGGCCTCACCCATGGCCCGCCAGCAACAAGAAAAGCTGGCGGCAGTCACCACAGGATCAGCCGGATCATCCGGCATTCCCTGCGCGACGGTTTTGCGGCTTATACGTGATCTCCCCGGGGACCGGGCTTTCTTGCCCCCGTCGCTCGCATCGTTCGTTCACGCCAGCGAGCTTAGCCTCAGCGTCGGGAGGCCAGGACCACACGATTTCGCCGTCCGCGCTGATGATGCTCGTCGCGCATCACCACCGCGTCCATCGCATCCCGCCTCAACGTCCGTGACGACGCGTACGCCCCTCTCATCAAGGTGGGACGGCGAGATACAATCATGAATTTCCGAAAAACGCAAGAAGAATCTTCGACGGAAAACCATGGGGCCGGTTTGCCGTTGAAGGGCAAAGCAAAATTTCTATTTTTCCGCAGTTTTTTTCTTGCGCCCGATGGCGCAGCACACGACGGGCATCGCGTCAATCTGCCTGTGGGGGCGAATCAGGGGAAGTCCGGTCTTCAACGAGCGCGAGGGCGGGGCGGCCACAACAGAGCGACCTCGAGGGGGGCGAAACAGAGGGGCAACCGCGAGGGTCGCCCTTCTGGATGACGCCGTTGTAGGGGCGCCCCTCGTGGGCGCCGGGCGGCTTGCGACCTGACGCTGCGGACGTAATTTGAGCGGCTTGAGTAAGTTGCTCCGAATAAAAGTGTTCTCGCTTTCACCTAGGTGAGTGAACTCACAATCTGCGCCTCGCTACTCTCGGTGAAAATCGGAGTTGGCGACATGACAAAGCGTCGGCGTTTCAAACAGACAGTCCCGCTCAAGGATAGACTACGCGCTTTCGCGGAGGACTTACGCCAGGAGGCGTCGCGGCTGCCGGCTGGTCCACAAAAGGACGCAGTGCTCAAGCGGGCGCGGCGGGCCGATACGGCCGTTCACCTCGAAGAGTGGGCGCGCTCGCGCGGACTGCAATCTCCCATTTAAC
>Ga0070709_10000427_pt1 | contig 25542 bp, 13 predicted proteins | sample LARL51metaG_FD_65449 | JGI IMG/M metagenome (GOLD analysis project Ga0070709, IMG submission 65449) | Corn, switchgrass and miscanthus rhizosphere microbial communities from Kellogg Biological Station, Michigan, USA - LAR L5-1 metaG | ecosystem: Host-associated > Plants > Roots > Rhizosphere ... | reverse complement strand
CGGTGTCGGGATAGCTGCGGCCGTTCAGCAGGAAATACTTGTCCTTCATGTCGGTGAAACCCTCGGGGTTGAAGGTCATGCCGACAAAGTGGAAGTTGGGATCGAAGCCGTGAATCTGCAACGGGTACTCGACATCGTAGGCAGTCGTACCGTCGCCGTCGTTGTAAGCGTACTTTTGTGGCTGGCCGAGCTTATCCGTCCCCTGATTTACGCTGTTAGACGCTGGCACAGGATTACTGCAAAGAATGTCCGTCCGGTCGCACCTGGTTCGCGCGTCGCCCTGCTGCGCCACAAGCGCATCGCGAAGCGAATGGCCAGCTGGAACCCGGTTCTGCCGCGGCCGAACATAGATCTGTCCCACCATGCCCATCTGCAAGTGCTCGGGAGGCGTGATGTGGCAATGCCAGAAGTAAGTTCCAGCATCCGGCGCCAGATAGTAGTAAGTGAAGCTTCCACCGATATTGATAGCCACCGACGCATCAGGAACGCCGTCATAAAACGCCGACGCGTTCGGATATCCGTGGAAGTGCACCGTATGCTGCTCGAACAGGTCAGGCCGCATCACCTGGCCGACGTTCGTGAGGGTCAGGAAGAACTCGTCATCCTCATCAATGGCCATCAGCGGCGCCGGCATGTTGCCGTTCATCACGGCGACGTCCATAATTTGCCGCGTATCGACGTGACCATCCAGGCAAGGCGCGGTGCAAAGTCCGGCGGCAATCGCGTCCGCATCCGGAGCTAATCCAATTGCGCCGTTGAAAGTGAACGCGCTGGTCGAGATGGGAGATGCGGGGAACGACGCCGGCCAACTGCCAGCGACCACGCCGTCTGTCGCGGCGGGATCTCCAGGCAGAAGCGTGCTTGGGCCCATCTGGTTAAACACGTTCGGGAACTGTGTGCCAGGCTTTCCATCGGCCATATCCTTCAGTCCCGACAAGGGGCCGAACGCAAACAGATACGTCTGCGAGCCGTCGCCCATGGTCGCGAAACCGTCGCCGCCTGAAATCTGCTGGCACTTGATCGCGCCGTTCACATTCGACGTGGGCTCCAGATATCCCTTCGTACCCGCCGTGAACCCTGTTGGACCGCTGTAATCCGGTTCCGAATTGTTGCTAGCGGCGTTTGGGTGCGTGATGGTACTGGCAGGGCACTGCACCTGGAACGACTGTCCGCTAGCAGCGACCGTCATGATTACGACCAGAACGAGAGAGAAACAAAGTGGTGACATCCTTCTCATGACCGCGTAGCCTCCTGGCTTCCTTGTGGGCGCAAATAGCGCTCGGGACGATATGTGCCGCGTGCAGCGCAACATTCGTGCGCATGTGCCGCGGGGCACAGAGATCCGACGACGGCTCGACGCGCTCTAGTTGAGACCGCACGCGTCCAGCCCCACTTATCTATGCTTTGTTATTGATCCTCACTACTTACGTCAGCGATGGCATTTGCACTTGGGGGAGCGCTGCACACCGCTGTCGGGTTCACGACAGCTACCACTTCGTCGTGAAGTGAGCCGAGCTTATTCGGGACGGGACTTATTGATTTTGTTCAATCGCAAACATAGGTCCTGTTACTAAGTGATTTTGCTGACCTTTCACTGACTTCACGAAATGCTGTTTGCGAATTCCAGATGTAATTTTTGTTAAGTTTCTGCAAAGTCCTTCCGAGAGTGGGCTTCGTGGCGCAGCAAAGTCACTGGAGCTCCTATGTTTACTGGCTAAACACAATGTAGCCGAGATGGAGACTACGGGCGCTCAACAGCCGACGCATAGCGAAATGCACACTTTGCAACGCGATTGGTCAAATTTGTGAATTGAGTGCAAATTCACCCAGGGACTTGTCGGCATTAGTGGAGATCACTGCTATGCTCACCGAACTCCTATCCCCCAATGGGACACATTCAAGACTAGGTAACTTATCGATGTTACTCAGCATCTGCTAAGGCGCCGGTTGCGCTCTTGACAGGTGAACTTTTGGGGGAACAACAATGGCTACGTCTCACGTGCAGCTCCGGCCTAATTCAAAGCAGGCAAAAAAAGGAATGCTCAGAGGACATCCGGAGTTGGCGGTAGAGTGTCCGCAGTGTCACTCGCAAGTTGGGCGGACATGCTTTATGGGACCGGGCTATTGGGGAATCACTCATCTCGTACGCAAAGCCCGCTACCGGCAGCTCAGCAATGCCGACGCCCCGAATTCCCTGCCGTCGTGAATTCCGCCTTTGATCATTCCGATTGTTGAACTCAGGTATTTCGAGACCTGCCTTGCGAAGTTGCGCATTGGAAGCCCGTAAATACGCATTCTCCTCGTTCGTTCAATGCTTTCCCCCAATTTCCCCTTGTCAATTGAGACGGGATCCCGCTTGCCACGCGGCAAATCGCTTTGAGTACTAAAATTGAGTCCTCGTGTAGCCGCCGCCTTGCGTAGGCTGCGCCCATATTCCGGGGCGTGATTGTCCCCACTCTAAAGGACTCGTGAATGTTCACCAGGCGTGATTTCGTGACGGCACTGTCGTCGATCCCTCTCGCGAAGTTTTTCGGCGTTGGGATTTCATCTGTGAACACCGCTCAGACCGGGCTTCCAAAGGCAACAGATCACGAGGACTTCACGAGATTTGTGAAGGTCGCGATCGGGACAGGCGGGCACGGCCATACCTATCCGGGAGCCACGGTTCCCTTCGGGATGGTGCAACTCAGTCCAGACACTTACAACGACGGCTGGGACTGGTGTTCGGGTTACCACTACTCCGACAGCTCCATCATGGGATTCAGCCACACGCATCTGAGCGGAACCGGAGCATCCGACATGCTTGACTTTCTTCTGATGCCGGGAACAGGCCCAACAAAGCTGTTCCCCGGGGCTCGCCAGAATCCCGGCGAAGGGTACCGCTCGCGCTTCAGTCATGAAGAGGAAGTCGCGGTGCCAGGCTACTATTCGGTGATTTTGCGCGACTTCGACATCCGGGCAGAGCTCAGTGCAACCGAGCATGCAGGCATCCATCGCTACACCTTTCCCAAGAGCGATAGCAGCCATTTCATTCTCGATCTCGTTCATTCGTTCTCGAATACACCTGTAATCTGGGCATTTCTGAGGATCGTTGGAAACGACACTATCGTCGGCGGAAGAAGCATGAAGGGATGGGCGCCCGGACGCGAAATTTACTTCGCGATGCAGTTCTCGAAGCGCTTCGCGAAAGCTGAAATTGTTTCCGACAACAAACCGCTTGACCCATCAGTTCGCGAAGCAAGGGGCACCTCGCTGAAATGCTTGATTCACTTCGATACGCAACAGAAGGAAGTCATCTCGGTCAAAACGGGGATTTCTGGCGTTAGCGAAGAGGGTGCAAAGAAGAACGTCGCCGCCGAAATTCCTGATTGGGATTTCGAAAAAGTCCGACATTCGGCACACTCAGCCTGGAACACCAATCTGTCCCGCATCAAGGTTGAAACAGCCAGCCCTCGGCACAAGACCATCTTTTATACGGCGCTCTATCATCTGTTATGCGCACCAACTTTGTTCGACGACGTCGATGGTCAATATCGTGGCATGGACGGCAAGGTCCATCAGTTGGCTCGAGGATCGCATAACTACAGCACATTTTCGCTGTGGGACACCTATCGAACGGCGCACCCCATGTACACCCTGGTGCAGCGCGATCGCGTGCCTGACTTCGTCAATTGCCTGATCCGCATGGCGCAGGAGAGCCCAGACGGCGTGCCGATCTGGCCTCTGCAAAGCAGAGAGACGTTTTGCATGACGGGCTATCACTCGAGTTCGGTTTACGCGGAAGCCTCAGTGAAGGGATTCAAGGGAATCGATTTTGATGCGGTGTATCCTGCGCTCCGTCGCAGGGCAATGGACGACGACTACCGCGGCCTTGGGTACTACCGGAAGCTCGGATATATCCCTTGCGACAAAGAAGAGGAATCTGTCAGTAAGACCATGGAATATACCTATGACGATTGGGCGGTCGCGCATCTCGCGAAGGCACTGGGGAAGACAGATGACTACAAACTACTTCTGGATCGGTCTAGGAATTACAAAAATCTCTTTGATCGCTCGATGACCTTCCTTCGTCCACGCCTTGAAAGTGGCCAGTGGGCCGAACCTTTCGAGCCGACCGAGATGGGATATTCCAAGCGTTGGCGCGACTATACGGAATCCGATCCGTGGCAAACAACTTTCTCGATCCAGCACGATCCGGCCGGATACATGCAACTATTTGGAAGCCAACAAGCGTTTGTGGAGAAACTCGACGCGCTTTTCACAACGAGTTCGCAACTGCCTGCGGATGCTCCGCCTGACATTGCTGGGATGGTGGGCCAGTACGCCCATGGAAACGAGCCGTGCCATCACATGGCATATCTCTACTGCTATGCGGGCGCGGCGCATAAGACCCAAGCCAGGGTGCGAAGCCTTCTCGAGATGGAATATGACGATCAGCCAGATGGCTTGGCCGGAAATGAAGACTGCGGGCAGATGTCGGCGTGGTACATCATGAGTTCTCTCGGCTTCTACCCGGTAGATCCAGTGAGCGGAAATTATGTCTTCGGCACGCCGCTGGTGGATCGGGCCGAAGTGGACATGGGAAACGGCAGGAAACTGACAGTTAAAGTGAATCGCAAATCAAGCAGCGATCCGTACATTCAGTCGGTCACGCTGAACGGAAAACCTCACACCAAACTCTGGTTCCGGCATTCCGATATTGCTGAGGGAGGAAACCTTGAGTTCACGATGGGCCCCGCACCCAATTCACAGTTTGGCGCGGGCAGTGACGCTATTCCGCCCTCGCTGACTACATAGGATCAAACTCAGCCAGCTTGTGAAACTGGCTTTTCCTGAAGCAGTAACTCGGAAGCCTGCACCCGACGGTCAGAGTGGAACCACCGCTGAACGACGTTGTCGGAGAGGAAATTCGCGAGCGCCAGAAAACTCATTCCTTGATGGTGGACCATCCAGGAATGAACTAGCTGCCAGCGCCTGCGACCTAGCCAGTTCCGCGGAACGGTGTAGTCGGCAGCCTCGAAGAATCCATATTGACCAAACCAGCCGAGAGACTCCATCAAGTGCAGATTGGCCAGTGCCTCCTTACGATCGACGCTGAGGGCAAGTAGCGTGGAGTAGGGCGAAATGATCAACGGCTCGGCTTCGTGTTTCTTCAGCGCAAGCGTCGGCACTCCAAAGGCTTCGTAGTGATAGTCTCCCGCGTCGTTTCTCCGGGCACAGGCAGACTCCGAGATACCCCACGGAATTCCCTTCTCTTCAGCGTATTGCTGTTGCGAGCGCACCGCCGCAACCGTCGCCCGGTGAAGAAGTGTGTTGCGGTAGCTGCGCATCCAAATTGTCGGCATCAGATACTCGAACATCGTACCCGTCCACGACATCACAACGGGGCGGCCACGATCAATTGACACGGGGCGGCGGAGCCGGAACCAACAATCCTGCGGGATATCTTCTTTCGCTATCCCCACGAATACTGCCGTGCGCGGTTCCGTTGCCAGCAGGTCGTAGTAGTAGGGCTGCAGTTCTTCTGTACCGGCGTCGTAGCCGACCGACACCAGCATGCGCTGCTTGTCGACCATGAACGAAAAGTCCATAGCCTCGGCCATATCAAACGCCTGTTGGCCGATTTGACGAAGACTCGAAGTCAGGCGGACCGCGTTCTTTCGAGCCTCCGATAGCAGCGCTATGAAACGCTCCCCTAGTGCATGGCTTCCTTCGCGCGAGTTCTGGATGGTTTCGTCAAAATGCATTTCGAACTCGGAAATGAGATCAGGCAGTCGTTCGAGTGGCACTTCGAACACAGAATTCGAATCCGGAGACTTTGTCGCGAATTCGAAAAACTCCGGCAAAGTCCAGGGTATGTACGATTGTGCCAACTCTCGCAGAGCGGCAAGTCGAGTTCGTGCCTGCGCACGGAACCAGGCCACATCAGAAGCAGCGTCTTCGTCGCGTAGGGATTTCTTCTCGTCTTCCTGTAACTTTTCCTCAGGAAAACTCAGGACGGCATTCAGCCAGTCCCCATCTTCAATCGCAGCCTCAAATCGGCTCAGGTCGCGTCTGCGCAGGGCTCGCAAGTCAACGAGAACTCGAAGATGATCGCGGAAGCCTTCCGCGATAGCCAACGAAACCAGTGGCCGCCGAAGCACCTCCCGGCATCCCTGCCGTAAGGTCCAAAGGGACGCCACCAGGTTGCCGCTGTCCACTGACGAAATGAAGAATGGAGGCTTCGGTTCGAGTGTACGCGTGTCATACCAGTTCATCAGGTGGCCACGATATTTCCGCAAGCGGTTCACCGTTTCAAACGTTTTCTGAGTGAGATCGACCATCTCAGGAACGGTGATGTAGCCGAATTCATTGGCGACCTGCCGGGCGTTCAGCAGAAGTCCGACATTCGTGGGCGAGATGCTGGATGCAATCTTTGGAGGGCTGTCCTGCACGTTGTCGGGAACGAGCCAGTTCTGCTCTTCGTTCGAGAGTTCCGCGAAGTAGCGCCAGATGTACAGAGCGCTCTTGCGAAGAAGCCATTCGTCCTTTCCCGTAATTTCGGGGGCCGCTTCAATCGGGCTTGCATTCAGCCAGATTGCAAGAGGCTTGCTGCAGGCCCATAGAAAGAGGATGGGCGACGCAGCAAGAAGTGCATGGGTGCGGCCTAGCCACAGCACCAGCGCCAAGCCGGCGGCCAGAAAGGGCATCCAATCAATGTAACGATCAATAGGAGTCCGGTTCTTCCCCAGTTCAGCTTGCTCGGCTGTTTCCCACTCGAGAAGCCGCTGGCGTGTAAACAGCCCGCGAACGAGAGCGCGCCCGACGGCATCCAGCGACAGCAGTGTCTGGTGGGCCAGCAGTGTGAGCGTTAGCAGGACTGTGAAATTGCTGGTGAACAGATCGTTGAAGGCATTCTTTGCCACGCTGAGTTGGCCCGCGATAGCAGCTCGCGTCAACCCGAACAGCAGTTCCACCCACGCCGGAACAAACAGAATGCCGACCGCCGCCAACGTCCACCATACTGGGTGATTCATTACAAACCATCCGTACAGCAACAGGGTGAAAATAGCCGGCTCGATCAGGCTGCGACGCAGATTGTCAAATATCTTCCAACGCGAAACGAGTGATATTGGATTGCGTACCCGAGCGCCGGATTCGTCGGGCACAGCATCCGTGAGCCACTCGACGATCTGCCAGTCACCGCGCAGCCAGCGATGTTTGCGCCGGCTGTAGGCGCTATAGTGCGAGGGATAGTCCTCGATTACTGCGATGTCGCTGGTCAATCCTGCCCTAGCGTACGCTCCCTCGATCAAGTCATGGCTCAACAGAGAATTGCGCGGGAATCTTCCGTACAACACCTGGAACATCGTGTCGACTTCGTAAATCCCTTTTCCCGTGAAGGAACCTTCGCCATAGAGATCCTGATAGACGTCTGAGATCGCGCGGGTGTACGGATCAAGTCCCGTTTCGCCGGCAAAAATCGCGGCCAACCGTGAGCGAGTCGTGCATTGCACACTGATATCGACGCGTGGCTGCAGGATCCCGTATCCCGCAACCACGATGTTCTTGTCAGGATCGATGATGGCTTGATTGAGCGGATGCGCGAGCGCGCCAATCATGCGATGGGCAGACCCGCGCGGCAATTCCGTGTCGGAATCGAGCGTAATGACGAAACGGACTGTGGTGAGAAGCGGGAGATCGCCAATCTTCACCGGAAAACTATCGAACTTTCCCCGCAGCAACTGATTCAGATCCAGCAGCTTGCCGCGCTTGCGTTCCCATCCCATCCATCCTTTTTCACGCGGGTTGTAAATCCGGTGACGGTGAAGATGAAAGAATGTGCCCTCTTTCTTGGCGCCATAGCGCTCGTTCAACTCCGTGATCAAGCCGGAGCAGAGTGAAACGAGCTCATTATCTTCAGGAGCTGGCTCGCGGGAGTCGGGCAGGTCCGAAACAATAGCGAAGTGGATATTGCGGTCGTGATTGCCGAGATACCGCACCTCGAGCTCTTCCACAAGGTGATGAACCTGCACCTCATTCAGCAGCAGCGTGGGAATCGCGACAAGGGTCACACAATGGTCTGGAATTCCCTCCGACAAATCCATCTTGGGCAGAGTCGTAGGAGAAAGCAGATTCGTGGTCAGGTAATTCATGAGCTGAACCGCGGCTTGCGAGCTCGGAAGCAGCAGAATCAGCATCGACAAAAGGACGATCTGCAACGGCGTATCCGATGGAGTAAGCAGCCAGAGAACTCCCGTGACAATCACCAGAGTCAGCAGAGCAATTCCTACGAGCAGGAACTCATCCGGGTGCGTTCGTAACGCCCTGCGCACGCTTTCGCCGAAAGTAGGATGGTAGCCGACTCGCTGACAAAGAAGAGAAACACCCTCGCCAACCAGGTAATACCCAATGTGAGATTCGCGTTCGGCGATGCGCTCATCACGGTATTCGCGCTTCTCCGCTTGTCGCGCCAGCATCAAAGCGTGCCTGGCAACTTCCATTTCCGTCTGATCCGAGCGGCTGGCAATTTGCGACACACGCTCCCGGTAGGAATTCCTGCTTTCCGAATCCATCCCGGCGTAGGCTCCCGCCGGGTCGCGACGCAGAATCTCGTCGAAGGGAATCAGGGATTCCAGTTCCTCTCTCCAGGGGGCTTGCAGCACCTGCTGATAGGCCTTAACGAAAGGAATCACGCGCAGGCTTGGATCAGTAGGCCGCTCCAGGAGATCAATTGCCCGCTCGGCAATTCGCTCGAGGAGAATTAGTTTGAGCGCCGGCACGAGCGAACCGATCTCGTGGAACAGAAGAGGCACCAATTCTTCAAAAGCCATGCAGAAACCTGTGAATTGTTTCTGCGTGAATGTCGCGTCAACCTGGGAAACAAATGTTTCCGCAATGGCAATAACGCGCGGCACAATTGCAGCTTTGCTCGATACCACTGGCAGCGACGCACCACCCAGTTCGCCACACGCGGAGCGCGCACCTGAAATAAACAGGATTGCGCTAGTGCGCAATTCAAGCAGTTCAGCAGAGTTCGGATTTCGTTGGAATACCGGTTCTACGTCCTCGGAGAGCGCCTTGAACTGTTCAAGCAGCTGCTCACAGCGCGCCGAAAGATAATCAGCAGACTTCCGGTCTGGCAGCCAGGTCGCGGTGGCCGCGAGTTCCGTGGCCACATTACGAAGGGACTGATCCTCTGCCTCGTTTCCTTCGCTCAGGAACTTTCGCTCCTGCTCGCCGATTATTCCTTCAATTTCTGTATGTAGCGCCATGCTAAAGTCAAACCGTCCTTACCAATTCCTGCAACAAATGCATCACCGATAACTGGCCGCCTGCAATTCGAACATCTCGGCATAGCGGCCTCCGAGACTTGTAAGAGTTTCGTGATCGCCCTCCTCGGCGATCTGTCCTTTTTCGAGCACAACGATTCGATCGGCCATGCGCACCGTCGAAAACCGGTGAGAAATAAAAAGAGCCATCTTCCCGGCAGTCAATTCGGCAAAGCGTTTGAATACCTCGTATTCGCTACGCGCGTCCAATGCGGACGTGGGTTCATCCAGAACGAGCACCTGCGCATCTCGCAGATAGGCGCGGGCTAATGCGATCTTCTGCCATTCGCCGCCAGAAAGATCCACGCCACCATCGAAGCGGCGGCCGAGCATCTGGTCCATTCCGGCGGGAAGCTTCCGCAAAACATCAACCGCCATACTCTTTTGCGCCGACTCTTGCAGTGACTTCAAATCGTTGACTTGTTCGATGCGGCCGACACTGATGTTCTCCCGCGCCGTCATCTCGTACCGCATGAAGTCCTGGAAAATCACCCCAATCTCTCGATAGAGATCATCCAAGTCGTATTCGCGAAGATCGACGCCATCCAGCAGGACCTGCCCCTCGACCGGATCGTACAAGCGAGTCAGTAACTTCACGATCGTGGTCTTCCCTTCCCCGTTTTCACCGATCAAGGCGACGCGCTCTCCAGTCCTCAGATGGAAATTCAACTGGTTCAGAACAAGCCGGGGTGAACCTGGATAACGGAACGACACATTACGAAATTCGAACCCGCGCAGAATGGGCCTTGGAGCAGGCAACGCATTCACTTTGGAACGAATGCTTGGTTTCATCTCGAAAAATGCTATCAAGTCCGTCATAAACAAGGCCTGGTCGGCAATCGTCGATAAAGTCGAAAAGGTCTGTTGCAAGTTGGAACTCGCGTCCCGAATCGCGTTCGCCAGAAACGTGAGTGTGCCGAAACTGAAGACCCCGGTGACGGTTCTCCACACGGCATAGATGTACGCGGTGTAATAACCCGCTGTGCCGATCGTAGAGAGCAACGACCCGGCAATCACCTTTTTGCGAGCAAGAGCGATGTCCTGGTGATAAACCTCGTCCGAAAGAGTCTTGAACCGTCCGGTCAGGAAGCCGCGCAGGCCGAAGAGCTTCAACTCCTTCGCCGCTTCCTTGCTTCCGCCTAACAACCGCAGGTAGTCCAGTTGGCGCCGAATGGGAGTTTGCCGGAAGTTCTTGGCATAACCCAGAAAAGCAAAATGGGTCTCGCCGACGAATGCAGGAATAACCCCAACCACCAGCAGTAGTAGCAGCCAGGGAGAAAAGAACATGATCGAGATCGACAGGGTAAGAGTCGTCACCAATTGCTGAATCAATCGGCCAATGGCTTGAATCATGTATAGCCGGTCGGTCGCCTGCACGCGTGCGCGTTCCAGTCGGTCGTAGAACACCGGATCTTCATAGGCCAGAAGGTCCAGGCTGGCGGCATGTTCCATGACCCGGACGCTAATGTGGTTCATGTATTTTCCGGCCAGCAGCGTGTCGAGGTAGTCGATCAGCCTTCCGACCAGGCCAGTACAAACCGCCAAACCGAATTCGGCTGCCACCAGCCACCATAGCCTGGTGCTGATCGACGCGTGCGTCGTAACGATATGGAAGATGTTATCGATGATGAGCTTGGATACCCAGAACAACGCCGGGGGCAAAAGGGACGCAACAACTCTTAGGAAGAGTCCGAGCAAAACCACTGCGCGTCCGGATTCCCAGACGAAGCGCAGGACAATAGGAACATTTCGGAGAGCGGAAAGACGATCGCGCCATCCACTCCAGAACTGTGGTTGCTCGCTCATGAACTGATCAAGACACGCCTTGCGGGGTGGGGAGGAAATTTGGACTCGGCGCTGGAAGTGACGACGCAGGAGCCAGTCCCAAGACCGGCACCGATTTTCGTCGAATCATCTCAAAGCAAAGAGCCAGTTCCCCAGTCGGCACTTTGATGAAAAAAAACGCGTTACGGTTGGTGAAAGGGAGGTCACGCGGTTGTAGTGCTGGTGGAAACGCAGCGGTTTTAGTACTTTCGCAAACCAGCGCGTTCCATGCCCCGTTGCGCCTCCGGGTTCTTCATGAAAGTGCCCCAAACGAACCCCGTTCGCAAGTTCTCGGCCATCAACAGGATGATCCCCGTGTCGATTCCGATCACGTCGGTATCATACCAGTTCTTGAGGGGGTTAAAGGCATCGACGAAGCCGTACTTGGTCCATGCCGACGGATATCGGTTTCGAATATTCCTCAAAACTCTCAATGTCGCAGCGGGCATGAATGGTAGCGATCCGCCCGCCGCACTGGGAACCACTGTGCCATCAATCGGCCCCATTGCCGGTGGACCACCCCAGACGATGTACCCCTGCTGTGAATCTGAAGCCGTGATGCCCCACAGATCGTCGCTATAGCTAGGGAATTGTCGCGCAAGTTCGACACAGAAACGCCGATGAACCTCGGTCGCTGTCACGGAATTCTGGAAATAGTCAGCGTACTTGTCTCGCCGTCCGCGGAAATCAAACCATGCTTGCGAGAACTGATGAATGAACAGCGGCGCAAACGATCCGATGTAGCGCATACCTTCAAATTCAAAGGTGAGCCGCTTCCATGCGGTCCAGGTTTGAGGATCGAGAGGGTGGGCCGAAGAACCCATGCCGAGCAGGTACATCATCATGAGTTCGCTGTAGTAGTCCCAACGGGAGGAAAGAAACCCAACCTCCGGGCTCCATCCATGCGTGAGCAAGGAAGTGTCTTCGGAAAGCCAGGTCCAATCTACGCGGCTGAAGATCAGGTTTGCCAGTTCGGCAACCGCCGGATGACGGAAATGCTGCCGGCACGTCAACACACCGCAGAGCAAGATCGCGGTGTCGACGGAGGACACTTCCGAATCGAACATCCGCTCGCCCGTTTCCCCATTCGCGAAGTGGTAGAAGAACCCCCGGTGGTTGGGTAGTTTCTTCCACAGGAAGCGAAGAGTGACGAACACACGCTCGAGTGCAGCACTTGAAGAGATGAACCCTCTCTGGGCCCCAATACAGAGCGCAGTGAGGCCGAACCCGGTCGCTGCAATGCTGGCAGCATCTCCCTCGCGGGGCGCATTGACGTTGCACCGATCCTTCACCATGCCGGTTCTAGCGCTTCCCTGCTCCCAGAAAAACAGAAAGCTCGCACTCTCTATTTCGTTGAGAAACTGGTCGTCTTCTGGCGAAAGAGTCGCTGGCGTCGACGGGTTCGGATTCGGACCAGGATTTTGTTCTTCCAGAGCGAGCGCCGGCCAACCGCCCAGCAACGGCACGGATACCCCGGCTCCCAATATGTGTCGCAGGATGTCGCGCCGCGAAAGCAGATTGGTATTTCGTCCGATCATCATTTTTTCAGTTTTTGACGACTCTAACGGAGAGGTGCGACACGATCGTTCTCGCCGGCTGCGGCGCGCCCGTTCCGCATCGCGTTTTAGGGATGCGAAACAAATGAGGGCCGTTGCTTTTCCAGAGGGAACGTTCCAGCATATTGTGTCATCATACGTCGTTTGGGTGAAAGATTCGCCCCATGACTCGCACTCATAGAATTGAACTTTGGCTCGCCTTACTGGCCGCCGTGACCGTTGTCGCCGTGCTCACACTGCTCCGGTGGCAGAAGCAGAAAGCGGTCACTCTGCGAGGCGCAATCGTCGTATCCGATACGGACCCGCGAAAGCAGTTGCCGATCGGCGGGGTGAGCATCTCCGCGGATGAAATGCAGGGTATCGGCGCCAAATCGGACTCTTCGGGCTTTTTTTCTCTGACCTTGCCCAAACCAATTCGCCGGGGACATCCGATCGTCATGCATTTCCGCCACCCACAATACAAGGCGCTGGACTTGAATGACTACGTTGGAAACCAGCTCTACATCGTCCGTCTCGTGCCCGTAGCCGGCAAGCCTCCAACCACCGAAGAACCTGGGGTAAAAGTGGCGAATGTGCGCGTGCGATACACCGTGAAAGCGCAGACCGAACTGAACGTCGGCAGTGCCGTCAGAACATTTGAGGTGCAGAACCTGGGAAATGTTCCATGTAAGAACCAGCACCCTTGCTCTCCGGACGGAAGGTGGAAGGCGGCCCTGGGATCCGCGACCCTGGACGCAGGAGTAGGCAACGCATTCCGGTCCGCGCGTGCATCGTGCATTGCGGGACCGTGCCCATTTACGCGAATCGAGTCGGATCAAATGTCCCAGGGCGGTCGCATTCTTACGCTCACGGTTCGCGATTGGTCGGATACCGCTACTTTCTTGCTCGAGGCCGAAGTATTTCGTCCGACGGTAAGCCAGATGGAGCACTGGTCATATCCCGCTATTTTCGGCGAGGGATTTTCGTTCACTCTACCTCCGACCGCAGAAAGCGTCAGTATGGAAGCGGATCTCGACGGCCAGACCATCATTTTCCCCTTGGGACCTGCGCTGCTGCTGAGCTGGGCAAGTTGCGATACCGGCTCGAATCCTGACCAGGGCCGCATCTATCGTTGCACTCTGAAATCGGGATATCGGTTTCAGTAACTTTGCCCGCTTGGAATCACACCGCGCTGACCCCATCCCGTGCTATCCTCGCGGTGCTGATTTCCTCTCAAAAAATCGATTTTCTTGTGACGCAACAGGAGAACAGTCTCATGAGACGCGTTCTGCGATCCTTCTTCGGCCTCATCATAGCGGTTGGTTTTATCTCAAGCCTTGCCGACGCTCAGTGGACGCCGATGAATCCCGTTCGCAAGGTTCAGCAGGAGTCCGACGGTGTTGTTTTGTCGATGGGGACCGGCACCCTAAAAATTCAAGTGTGCTCGGACGCAATCATTCATGTTCTGTATTCTCCGACTGGATCATTTTCAAAGCGCACGGATTTTGTCGTCATCAAAGACAGTTGGCCGGCGGCGAAGTGGACCGTGCAGTCAGGGGATGACGCGGTAACCATCTCCACTTCCCTGCTGAAGCTCACTGTGACTAAGAAAGATGGAGCGATCACCTACGCCGAAGCGAGCGGAACCGGCCTGGTACAGGAATCCTCGCGCAGCATGCGCGCGGAAAAGATCGACGGCGAAGACTCCTACCGTGCCGAGTCTTTCTTCAACGTCTATGGATCTCACGAAGGCTTGTACGGGCTGGGACAGCATCAGTCCGGCGTATGGAACTATCGCGGCGAATCGGTTGACATCGTTCAAGACAACAGCAACATCTCAGTCCCTCTAATGGTGTCGAGCAAGGGCTACGGGATTTTCTGGAATAGCATGGCCCGCAGCCGCTTCAACAACCGCTTTGCCAATTACCTGTATGTCAGTTCCGAAGTGGCCGATGTCATCGACTATTACTTCCTTTATGGTCCGGACATTGACAAAATCGTCGCCGGATATCGCGAGCTTACGGGACAGGTCCCCATGTTCGGAAAGTGGGCGTATGGATTCTGGCAATGCAAGAACCGTTACAAGTCCCAGGAAGAAATTCTCGGTGTAGCGAAGAAGTATCGCGACCTGCACATTCCCGTCGACAACATAGTGCAGGATTGGTTCTGGTGGAATCGCAAGGGAGAATTCGTCTTCAACAAGAACTATCCAGATCCCAAAGGCATGGTGGATCAGCTTCACAATCTTAATTTCCACCTGATGATTTCGATCTGGCCCTTCTTCGAGCCGGGCTCGGCGAACTACGACTTCATGAACAGCAAAGGATGGTTCGTCGACAAGTTCAAATTTGCAAAACCTCCTTACCATACGGACGCGATGGCCGTGTATGACGCCACTAGTCCTGAGGCACGCAAATATTATTGGGATCAAGTGAACAAGGGCTTGTTCAGCATCGGCCTGGATGCCTGGTGGATGGACACCACCGAGCCCGAGACGGAAGGCCAGGAAGAAAACATCCTATTGCACCACAAGCTCGCTGCCGGAAGCGGCGATCGTTACGTGAATGCCTATCCTCTGCTGGATACAGGAGCGGTATATCAGGGACAGCGTAGCGCGTCCGACAAGAAGCGCGTTTACATTCTGTCCCGCTCGGCCTTTGCGGGATCCCAGCGCAATGGAGTCACGGCATGGTCCGGCGATATCAACTCCGATTGGTTCAGCTACCGGCGGCAAATTCCAGCCGGATTGAATTTCGCCGTATCGGGAATTCCCTATTGGACCACAGACATCGGCGGATTCGTGTTCGGTAGTCCTGCTGATCCCCCATTCCGCGAGTTATTCATCCGCTGGTTCCAGTACGCTACTTTCAATCCGATTCTGCGTGTCCATGGCACGCGCAATCCGGATGAGAACGAATTGTGGTCCTACGGTCCTGATGCGCAAAACATCCTGGTGAATTTTGATCGGTTGCGCTACCGCATGCTGCCCTACATCTACTCGCTCGCCTGGAAGACAACCAGCGAGAGCTACACTCCGATGCGGCCTCTGGTCATGGACTTCCGGACCGATCCTCGCGCCGCTGACATCGGCGATCAGTTCATGTACGGGCCTGCATTTCTGGTGAATCCCGTCACCGAGCCTGCATCGGCGACTCGTCCGGTTTATCTTCCACGGGCGAAGTGGTACGACTTCTGGACGGGCTCAACCATCGATGGTGGACGCATGATCAACGCCATAACTCCACTTGAGCGCCTGCCTCTGTACGTGCGCGCCGGATCGATCGTGCCTTTGGGACCGGACCAGGAGTGGTCCACTGAAAAGCCCGCGGACCCTATTGAATTGCGCGTTTACCCAGGAGCCGACGGCGATTTCACGATCTACGAAGACGAAAACGATACCTACAACTACGAAAAAGGTGCGTATGCGACGACTCCTCTGCACTGGAACGACGCGTCACACACCCTCACCATCGGAGACCGCAAAGGTGAATTTCCCGGCATGCTTGAGAATCGGACGTTCCGCCTTGTGGTCGTGCGCGAGAACCACGGCGTAGGCGTAAACCCAGCAGACCAGACCGAGAGGGTCGTGCAGTACTCCGGCAAGCAAATCACAGTCTCTCAATAAGCAATAATCGGGTGCCCCACTTCTGGCCGATTTTGCCAGAAGTGGGGATTTTTGATGGAACGAGACAAATGCTGAAGGTCTTTCCCAAATTTCGCTTGACGAAAAGACCAGCTGGTGGCAATATGGCGTTATACGACATGTCGCCAAAAGCCATAATCGAGAGTCTCCCTCTCACCGAACCCGTCCTCCTGATCCTGCTGAGCCTCGCAGGTCAGCCGCAACACGGCTACGCCATCCTCAAAGACGTGGAGCGCATGAGTTCCGGACGAGTCCTGCTGAGCACTGGCACTCTGTATGGCGCGTTGCGACGTTTGCTGGATGATGACTGGATCGAACGTTTCGAAGAGGAGGAAACGCCCCGCGGGCGACAAGCTTATCGCTTAACGAGCCACGGACGCCGCAACCTGCAACTCGAGATCGACCGGATGAAGCACATCACCCGGCTTGCGACACTGCGTGTCGCAACGAAAGAGAGCTGATCGATGCTTCCCGTCTATCGCAAGCTCCTGCGTCTTTATCCAGCTGAACACCAGGAAATGTTCGCTGAAGAGATGATGGCGGTTCTTTCCCAAGAATGCGATGAGACGGCTCAGCGAACGCTGTTTGTGCGGGGACAATTTTTTCTCCGCGAGATCACGGGTCTGCTTCGCGGGGCCCTTCGCGAGCGTTTTCGAGTTCTGTTCGAGATTCAGGATGAATTGTCGTTTGCAACAGGGAGGTTTGCCATGCGTAATGGATTCCGGTTTCCCAAGACAACAATTGTATTCATGGCGCTCATTCTTGGTGGTGTCCTCACAGCAATAAAGAAAGGCCAGGATATTGCTTCGTCCGTGCCGGATGTCAATCCGCCGCTGCCGGTGCACATTCAGTCCGTGCACTCCATTCTGTTAGGGGGAATGCCGCTTTTCTTCGCGTTCTTCTACGCTGCCGGATTGATCGGCTGGGCGATCCTGTTTGCGCTTCGCCGCTCCGGCGTTCACCGCCTCGCAGGCATGTCGACCGAACAAAAGTAGGTGCCTCAGCGGTGTCTCAGCCAGCCTTGTTGAGGAGCGCTCCTGACGTGTAGACTCGCCGCCAAGGAGCGCTTCCCTTCTCGATGAATCTGAAACGACTCTCAGTTGTAATTATTCTCCTCCTCGTCATTCCTACAACCGCCGCGTATAGCCAGACCGCAGACACCCCAGCGGCCGTATCCGAATACGTGAAGTCCGAGATGCAGCGGCAGCACATCCCCGGTCTGTCGCTCATCGTTATAAAAGGCGGAAAGGTCGTTTTCGCCGAGGGATATGGTCTCGCGAATGTGGAGCTGCAGGTTGCGTCTAAGCCAGAAACCGTCTATCAGTCTGGTTCTGTGGGAAAGCAGTTTACGGCCACGGCGGTGATGATGTTGGTGGAAGAAGGCAAGATTAGGCTGGACGATCCTTTGACCAAGTACTTCAAGGATGCTCCGGCCACTTGGAATGACGTGACCGTGCGCGAATTGCTCAGTCATACTGCCGGCTTTGGCGACTATCCGGAGAAGTTCGATTTTCGAAAAGATTGGACCGAAGAAGAACTGCTGAAGCTGGTGGAAGGAACACCTCTGGCCTACACACCGGGGACTAGCTGGGCTTACAGCAATCTCGGATACCTCACGCTTGGCATCCTCATTCACCATGTCACCGGGAAGTTCTATGGCGACGTTCTGCAGGAACGAATCTTCCATCCGTTGGAGATGAACTCGACCCGCATCATTAGCGAAGCTGACATCGTTCCGAATCGCGCCGCCGGATACCGCCTGGTGAAAGGCGCCTTGAAAAATCAGGAGTGGGTGGCGCCCATGGTCAACACCACGGCAGACGGGAGTTTATACTTCACCGTCCTCGATCTGGCGAAGTGGGATGCGGCTCTCTACACGGAGAAGGTTCTGAAAAAAACGAGTTTAGATCAGATGTGGACGGTCGCGAAGCTTAAGAATGGCCAGCCTAACAAAGGCCACTACGGATTCGGCTGGTTCATCGACGAACGCCACGGTCATCGCTGCATCCATCACGATGGGGCGTGGCAAGGATTTCAGACCGCGATAGATCGGTATGTCGACGACCAACTCACGGTCATTGCTCTGTGTAATCTCTCGGGCGCGCAACCGGGAAAGATTACCGAGCATGTTGCAGAGATGCTACTGGGTCAGAAATAGCGCTCGTGCTCGAGCCTCAAGTTGCATGCGCATTCCGTATTTTGGCCGCAAGGTGATCAGTGGTTGCGGTTCAACTTTGTGTCCGGGAACGAGTTTAAGTTTCCATTTCTGACCGAGCGTCGCCAGCAGAAGAACGCCTTCCATCCAAGCGAACGACTCGCCTATACATTGGCGAAATCCCGCTCCGAAGGGGAAGTATGTGAATTTCGCGCGGCGCGCTTTCGCTTCGGGAGAGAAACGTTCAGGATCGAAACGAAGCGGATCAGGGAAAAAACGCGAATCACGATGCGTGACGAACTGGCTCATGAGAACCGTGGTCTTCGCGGGAAGAAAAAAGTCTCCTAGTTGGAAATCATTGAGCGCCTGTCGCCCCATGGCCCACGCGGGCGGATAGAGACGCATGGATTCCGCAATCACCATTTCCACGTAACGCAATCGCGGAATGTCATCGTAGCCCGGCAGGCGCCCTTGCAGTTCGCGATCAATCTCGGCGTGGAAACGGCGCTCGCATTCTGGATTCTGCGACAGCAGGTACCACGTCCAGGCTAGCGCGTTTGCCACAGTTTCGTATCCGGCTAGAAAGATTGTGATCACCTGATCGCGCAGCAACTTCTCAGACTCCGGACTGCGATCGGGCGAAGCCGCGAGCATCATGTCGAGCAAGCTGCCGCCATCGGAGTGACGGGTGCGATGAGCATCAATCATGCGATGAACAACAGCGTCGATCCGGTTGCGAGCACGAACAAATGCGGCGAGACCCGGCGGCCGCACGTGCACCAGCCATTCGGCGGCGGGAAGCATGACGAGGAAGTTGTACAAGCCCATGATCCGGTTGATCGCGTCCGCGAGTTCGTTGACCTCGTCGCGAAGATCTGTTGAGAACAACGTCTCGGCCACGACATTCAGTGCGAGGTGCATCATGTCGCGGGCGATGTCGCGTTCCTGTGTATCACGCCACGCGTCCCGCATTCGCGAAGCCTCGCGAACCATGGTCGATGCGTATTCAGGAATGCGCTGGCGATGGAAAGCCGGCTGAGCGACTTGGCGCTGCGAGCGGTGCTGAGCGGCTTCGGCCGTGATCATGCCTTCCCCAAGCAGCATCTTCGAGCGGCGGACCGTGCGTTCTTTGACGAAGTTGTCGTTCTGCACGACCAGAATTTCGCGGATGTAGTCAGGATGATTTAGGAAGACGATGTGATTCCATCCGATCTTGTAATGAGCGATGTCGCCGTATTTGTCGACGAGATGCTGAAAGAGAGTTATCGGATTTGCAGGACGGAATCTGCGCCAGGCGAACCAGATGAGATTGCGCTCGAAGCCAGGCGGGAAACGATATTCTCCCGGTTTCGAATCGCGATCACGGAGATGGTTTTGTACGGCTGACGCCATTTCGGTAGTGTACGACTCCGATTCCGAAGTTCCGGTGTGATCGATTTAATTCGACATCGCCAGCCGTGGTCAAATTCGAGTACGGAATAGATCGTGAGTGGACCGTAACCGAAACTTCTGCTCTCCTAAGTTATTGCAATGACTACGGTAAACACTGTATCCGTTCAATTTCACGGACCCGCATACAGTATTTTGAAGATATTTGCGATTGGATGCGTGACCTCTTCGACGATCAAGGCATAACCACTCGCGTTCTAACTCTTTGACGGCATTGGCGCTGACACAAATGAGATGGGAATTGCTTCAGCTGGCATCTGAATTGCCCTACACAAAACAAAGGCAACAGCAACGTTACTGAACTAGCAGATTAGAACTGTGATGTTCAGAATGTCTGTTGAGCCATCAGCTGGTCGCCACCCAGTTTTTTTTCGTAGGACCTATCAACTAGGGCCCCTCAATAGGAATTTCTCCGCTCCGAAAACCAGTACCAAAAAATTGAAACAGTTAAGGAGTGGACGATGTTGAATCTGCACATTTTTCCGCGCAACGGACGATTTACGCAGCTGGCGCTGACTTGTACCCTGATCTTCTTTTGTTCAGCGTATCTGACAGCCCAGACCACACTTAGTACCGGCAGCATCAGCGGTACAGTGGAAGACCCCAGTAGCGCAGTGGTTAGTGGCGCTAAAGTTACGATTACGAACATTGCTACAGGGCAAAAGGTAGAGCTCACCAGCAATTCGGCCGGGGCATACAATTCGGGACCTTTAGCCCCGGGTAATTACAAGATTCAAGTTTCCGCCAAGGGCTTCAATGGCATGAGTTCGACCGTTGCCGTGCAGGTGGGAAATGAAGCTACCTTCAACGCCAAGCTTCAGGTCGGACAAGAGAGTCAAGTCATAGATGTTCAGGGTTCCTCGATCGCGGTAAATACCGAACAGGCTGCCGTGCAGGGAGTACTCAGCTCCACGCAAATCGAAAACTTGCCGGTTAACGGCCGCAACTTCCTCGACCTGGCGCAGCTTGAGCCCGGCGTGCAAATTCAGGACGGTCAGAACTTTGATCCGACGAAGGCCGGGTACTCATCCATCTCCTTCGGCGGACGTTTCGGCCGAACCGCGCGAATTAACGTTGATGGAGTCGACGTGAGCGATGAGACCGTCGGAACGACCACTGCGGATATTCCGGCCAGCGCTATCGATGAGTTCCAGCTCAGCCAGTCCTCTCTCGATCTCTCACAGGACCTGACTTCTTCCGGTGCTGTGAACGTGACCACCCGCTCCGGGACCAACAGCCTGCATGGCGAAGCGTTCGGATTCTTCCGGGATCACTCGTTGAATGCGAATTCGGTTGGCGGACAGGATCTCTACATGCAGCGCTCGCAATACGGAGCGCGCCTCGGTGGGCCCATCATAAAGAACAAGCTGTTCTTTTTCGGCGACGGAGAGCGTACCAAGCAATCGTCCTTTGCTCCCGTCGTGCTGAGCGGTACTCCCTTTGCCAGTAATGGCACTGGGTTCAACTCGCCCTTTACCGAGGACAACCTGATCGGCAAGGTCGATTACAACCTCGGCAACGGCGCGAAGGCGTTTTATCGTTATTCGTATTTCAAGAACTCGCTATTCGCAACATTCGGGCTGGGCTTCTCGCTCTATGACAACAGGGACATCACTCGTCAGCACGTGGCGGGTTTTGACTTCGGTTCGGGCAGCTTTACCCACAGCATACGTTTCTCATATTTGAAGTTCCAGAACCAGATCGTAGATGCGACACTCAACGATCCCTCATTGCCATTCTGCTGTACGGGTTTGGAAATCAGTTCCGGATCGTTCTTTGTCGGTCCGAACCTTCTGGCGCCACAGAGCACGCCGCAATCGAATCACGAGATCAAGTACGACGGCGCGAAGATCTACCACTCTCACACGCTGCGGTACGGAGCCTCCTACAACCACATCCAGGGTGGAGGATTCGCCGACTTCTATGGCACAGCTCCGCGCGTGTCATTCAGTACCTCAGCCTCGGTCTGTGGACCGACTGGCGATCAATCGTGCCAGGATTTCGCTAATGCAGGACCGTTCCCCGGAGGCGCCGCCAATCCGTTGAACTGGAACATGAACCGTTTACGCGTCGGCAATGGTCAGGGCTTCAGCACATTGCAACCTGCGCTCGGATTCCCAGCCGGAGGACTGGGGCCGGATAACCGCATCGGTCTGTACATCGGCGATTCATGGAAGATCAAGCCGAACTTTACATTGACTGTGGGCGTGCGTTACGACCGGGATACAGGGCGTTCCGACAGCGACTTGCCGGCAATCACTTGTGACGGGTGGGCGGGTACGACTCCGTGCGAGGACCCGAATAGCGCATTCCCGGGTTATTTCAACCGAGTGAAACAACCGAATCTTAATTTCGCGCCACAACTTGGATTCGCGTGGGATCCGCGCAACAACGGGAAGACAGTGGTCCGTGGCGGCGTGGGGCTCTTCTATGAGAATGCCATCTGGAACAACGTACTGTTTGATCGACCGGCACGTCTGAAGACTGGCGCGTTCAACGAAGTTAATAACGCTTGCCTCAATGGGTCTCCCCAGCCCGTACCCGTCAGCGGCGGCACGATTGCGCCGCCGGCAGGAGTTTGCGGTAATGACGTCTACATCGGCAATGTGATTCCGCAAATCCAGTCGTTCTGGCAACAGGTGCTGGCAGGAAACGCGTTTGATCCCAATACGCCGAACCCAGCCTTTGCAGGTACGCTCCTGGCGCAGGGGCTCGGACAGCCGGCTTTCATGTTTGCGCCGAATTACAAAACGCCGGTCTCGGTGCAGATGAATATCGGCATCCAGCGCGAGATCCGGCACGGCATGGTTTTCAGTGCGGACTACCTGCGTAACGTGGAAACTCGTACCATGCTCGCGGTCGACGTAAACAAGGTGGGAGATATTTCCACGTTCAACATGGCAGGGGCGCAAGCCGCGATTGCGGATACCAATGCTGCCTTTGGAGTGACCAATGTCGATGATGCGATTCTCGCTGGGGCCACCATTGACGATTACGTTGCCAATGGTCTTGGAGTACCTAACGACGTTACTGGGGCAGGTTGTGCGCAACCTGTTTCGAGCGACCCCACCATACCCGGAGGTATCGGGCGTCCCTGCGCCTTTGGCGGCGTAAACCCGATGCAGAACACGGCGTTTTTCCTGAAGCCGATCGGACGCTCTGTGTATAACGCTCTGCAGTTAAAGCTGGTGCAGAACGTCAACAATCCGTTCCGCGGCGTAAAGGCAATGAACTTCCAAGTGGCCTATAGTTTGTCGCGGTTCAGCAATACCGGGGGCCTTCAGCTCACCGGAACGCCCGGCGACAGCGACCAGGATTTCGTGCTGCAGGCAGCAGACAACAACAATCCCGGCCGATACTTCGGACCAGCGTTGCTGGATCGCACGCACCAGATTTCTTTCGGCGGCTACACGGATGTTCCCGGTGGCTTCCGGTTGAGTCTGATTGCTCACTTCTACAGTCCGCTCTCCAGCGCTATCGTGTCGCCGAACTTCGGAGATGTCGGGGAGATCTACCGGACTGACTTCACCGGCGACGGAACGGTAGGTGATCCAATACCTGGAACGCATTTCGGACAATTCGATCGCAGCACGAACGCAGCTGGTCTCGATACGCTCATCAACGGGTACAACGCAACATCTGCCGGCCAGCCAACTCCCGCGGGTCAGGTTCTGATCCAGAATGGGCTGATGACGGCGTCGCAACTGGCATCGCTCGGTGGCGTAGCGCCTCACATCTGCTTGCCACCGCCGAGCGTGGATCCTGATCCCGGTTGCTCTGCCCCCGATTCTCCGGGAGGTCAGGTCAACTTCAGCTGGCTCCGCGCTCTCGATTTCAAGCTGGCATGGAGACATACCTTCCACGACAGGTTCACAATTGAACCCAGCGTTGGCTTCTACAACTTACCGAACTTCGGCAACTTTAACCTTCCGCCGAATACTATGAACGGAATCCTATTCGGGAACGGGAGCGGCTCGATCAACGGCACAACCAAACTTGACAACGAGTCATTCCGTGTCGGCAATGGCACGGGTGTTTACGGTCTGGGCTCGCAGCGGCAGATCGAGTTTGGCCTGCGTTTCGTGTTCTAACCTTTTCGTGCTCTCGTTACCAAGGCCGCCAGCCCAAAGCTGGTGGCCTTTTTTAGTAGATTTCGATGCAGCAACTTAGCTATATAGGGTAAGTTCCGAGGAATTGAATGCTGACATCCACTGTCAGATCGATCAGTTGTCGTTGGCTGGCTTCAGTGCCAAGGTTGTGTTAGTTGAAGCCACTCCGCCATGACAAAGGCGGCACACGAGCTAGCCGGGAAGCGTCAAGCCACGGTGCCGCCTTCAGACCTGAAATTCATTCGGGTTTCGAGCAAACGTGATGTTCAAGACTCTGCTACATGGCTGGTATGGTTGCCCGCACACACGCTGCACTTTTCCGATCACACTGCGCAACGGACCGCAGGGCTGCGCCTCATCGTCGCCTCCTCGCACGTACTTTGTATGCCTCGAGTGCGGGAAGGAATTCCCTTATGACTGGCGTGAGATGAAGCTTCTGAAACGCTTTCCTAAGCAAAAGGATCAGGCACAGGAATTCGCAATAAAGCGTTTGGCTTGATCTCACTCGGATGTCTGGGCAACCGCTATGCCCGCCCTCGTCGATTTGCTCGAACGGGTAGAGCCGTTCGAGTGACGTAGAGCCTTCGCGATACATGAGTGGCCTTGGCCAGCCACGGCGAGAGAGGGTATGAGCGAACAACCAATCGCTTTCGACATGCTAACCGCGCGGCGACTCGTCCGCACCGTAAAAGAATTCTTCACATCCGAAGTGCGATGGGTAGCTCGGGGCCTGTTTGCGCTGCTCATTGCCTTCGCTCTGGCTGTGAATGGCTTGAACGTCGTCAACAGTTATGTCGGCCGCGATTTCATGACCGCGATTGAACACCGCGACCAGGCTGGATTTTTTCGAGAGGCTTTACTCTTCGTAGGAGTACTCGCTGCATCCACCGTGGTAAGTGTCCTTTACCGGTTCACCGAGGAGCGGTTGGGGCTGTTCTGGCGAGTATGGTTGACGCGACGGGTGACTCGGCGATATCTGGCTGACCGCACTTATCTTCATCTTAAAGATTCCGCCACAATTTTGAATCCCGACCAACGTATCGCCGACGACGTCCGCGTGTTCACAACGACTGCGCTTTCTTTTTCGCTCATGATCATGAACGGAACACTTGCGGTCATATCGTTCTCTGGAGTGCTGTGGACGATCAGCCCTCTTCTATTCGGTGTCGCGATCGGATATGCGCTCCTCGGTACGCTCGCGGCAATCTATCTCGGTCGGCCGCTGATCGGGCTGAATTACAACCAGTCAGACCAGGAGGCCACGTTTCGTTCGGATCTGATCCATGTGCGCGAGAACAGCGATTCGATCGCCCTCTCGCACCACGAAGACGTGTTAACGAATCGACTTCTGCGGCGTATCGACGGCTTGGCTAGTAACTTCCGGCGAATTATTTCGGTGAACCGTAATCTGGGCTTTTTCACGACGGGGTACAACTTTCTGATACAGATCATTCCGGCCCTGCTCGTGGCGCCGCTGTTTATTCGCGGCAAGGCGGAATTCGGCGTCATCACGCAA
>Ga0070709_10000426_pt1 | contig 25549 bp, 15 predicted proteins | sample LARL51metaG_FD_65449 | JGI IMG/M metagenome (GOLD analysis project Ga0070709, IMG submission 65449) | Corn, switchgrass and miscanthus rhizosphere microbial communities from Kellogg Biological Station, Michigan, USA - LAR L5-1 metaG | ecosystem: Host-associated > Plants > Roots > Rhizosphere ... | reverse complement strand
GCCTGCGAGCCTCTTCCCCCGCGAGACGGGCCAGGCTGAAGCCGAGCAGGCGCGCCAGCGTGAGCGCGATGTCGAGCTCGGCCTCCGTGAAGCCGTGTGCGACGCCATGGTAAGCCATGAACTTGCCGGACAGCCGGCCGTCCTGCACGATCGGGATGAAGGCTGCCGACTGGATGCCTTCGCCCAGAATCGTCCGTTTCAGCTCGTCAGGCAAATCGGCAAGCCCAACATCCTCGAACCACAGGGGACGCGGATCGGCTTCATCCCGCGCCCAGGGCGAATGCCCCTCGACCGCCCGCCGGTAGGTCTCGGAGAGGCCGCGCCATGCCACAAACCGCATGACGCCAGCCTCGTCGAACAGCAGAATGGACGCTCGCTCGCAGTCCAGGGCCCGCGTAATCGCGTCGAGTGCGGCGTCGTGAACCTGCTCGGCCGATGCGCAATGCTGCAGCCTCTCCGAAAACGCAAACAGCGCATCCTGCTCTTTCACGCGCCGGGCCAGCGCCAGCTCGGCGCGCTTGCGGTCGGTGATGTCGTGCTGCACGCGAACGGCGTAGAGGAATTTTCCGGCCGCGTCGCGGACGCTGGACGAGGTCACGGACGCCCAGATGTGTCCGCCGTCCTTGCGGTAGATGCGCTTCTCGATGCTGTAGCGGTCGATTTCGCCGGCAAGCTGACGGCGAAAATGAGCGCGATCCTCGGCTAGATCCTCGGCAAACGTCTCCTGGAAAATCGTTCTCTCGAGAAGCTCGGAAGCTGAATAGCCGGTCAGATGGCAAAGCTGCTGGTTGACCCGCAGCATGCGGCCGTCCCGGTCGACCTCGACAATGCCGGCGCCGACGTTCTCATACGTCGCAGCCAGGCGTTCGTCTTCGATGCGCGCCTGATCGTCGGAGGGCGAGCCGACCTTCTCGAGCCGTTCGCCGCCTCCGCGTTCGTGGAAGCAATTGATGGCGCCCGTCACATTGCCATCTTCGTCAATGATCGGCTGGATACCGACCACGGCCCAGATGTGAGATCCGTCCGGTCTCTCCACCCGTCCTTCGACCCCGTGGATGGACTTTCCCGTGCGCAAGACCTCGGCCATTGGCGTCTGCTGACGCGAGATCAGGCGCCCGTCGAAGAAAAGCTTGTAGGAACCGCAAAACAGCTCGCTGTCGTCACCGATCCGTGGCGCCTGGCCCCACAGTTCCGCCGCGCGCGAATTAAACCAGAGAATGCGGCCGCGCGCATCGCAGGCGTAGACGGCAACGGGCAGCTGCTCGAGAAATTCCGTGGGAGGATTCCGCCAGATCAGAGGCCCGAGCGATTGGATGTTGTCGATACCGGATGCCGTTCCTGTCTGGATGTCCATATACCAACTCTCCGACCAAGGTGGTGTCTTGGCGGACCCTGTCCTGCTGCCCCGGCCGGCCCCTGACCGGTAACTTCCGCAATTGTGCAAAGTCTTCGTAAACCCATTGAAACCCCGAAAGGTTCCCGCGACGCATGAAGTCGCCGCGCGAAACCGGCGCTGCGGCTCGCCTGTGACGCGAAACCGTGCCGGCCATGGAACCGAGGCAGCCCGCGAGGAGCGGTCAGCCAATTCCCAGCTGCCCGATGACGATGTTGGAAATCTCTGACGGATCGTCGACGCCGGTCGCGCCGACCTTGATGGTCAACCAGATGCAGCGCGCCCAGCACCAGCTTGAGGGCGCGGTTCAGCCGCTCGGCTTCGTCCGGAGCGAGCTTGCCATCCCTGAGCAAGCGACTGATCGGCATTGTCCCGCCCGAGGCACCAAATGGCCCGAAAACCTACGCCGAGCCTCGCCCGTGAAAATTAATGTATGACAATTTTGTCAGTTATCCATCGCGGGTGCCAAAGGGCGGTGACGGGTTCGAGGGCTGCCGTCGCGCCCGTGCAGCCGGATCACGAGCGATCTGAAGCACGATCGTTTTTCCCCGCGATCCAAGGTCAGGCCGGCTGATGACGCGGGTCGTCATGCAGCTCGTGATATTCGAGCCCGAGCGGGCCGATTGCGGTGACCTGGGTGATGTATTCACCTGACTTCGCCCAGTGGAAATGCCAGGTCTCGCCAGGCAGCACGATCACGCTGCCGGGCGGATAGGCTTTGACCTTGTCGCCGTCAAAAGCCTCGCCCAGCCCGATGTAGAACACGCCCGACATGACCGTATAGATGCGGTCTTCCGGGTGCTTGTGCGGCAGCAATTTCGTGCCGTGCGGCACCTTGACCCGGACCACGTAAGGTCCGGGCTCGCTGGGATGGCCGACCATGACGGCCAGGCGCGCCGCGGGCGGGAACGCCGGAAACGCCTTCCACACAATTTCCTCGGGCAGGATCGCCTTGAACTCGGCCTGATCGGGCTGGTGATCTCGGGTCATGGACGCCTCCTGCCGCCTTCGCGCCTGCTAGATCAGCTTTGCGTCCAGCGTGATCTCGGCATTGAGAACCTTTGAGACCGGACAGTTTTTCTCGGCTTCGCCGGCGAGGCGAGAAAATCCCGCATCGTCAAGGTTCGGCACCTTCGCACGCAAGGTGAGAGCCGACCGGCTGATCTTGAATCCCTGGCCTTCGGGCTCGAGCGCGACCGCGGCCTCGGTCGAGAGCTCGGTCGGGGTGAAGCCCGCGGCCTGCAGGCCGAACGCCAGCGCCATGGTGAAACAGCCGGCATGGGCGGCGGCGATCAGTTCCTCGGGATTGGTGCCCTTCTCGTTCTCGAACCGTGTCTTGAAGGAATAGGGTGTTTCGGCGAGCACGCCGGAGTCGCTGGAAAGATGGCCGCTACCGGCGCGGCCGGTGCCTTGCCAGACGGCTTTTGCTTTACGGATCATGTTGAGTCCTCCCTCGAATTCGTCAGGCCGGCTGTTTCAGCACATTGCTGTCGATCGGCATTTTGCGCAGCCGCTTGCCCGTGGCCGCGAAGACGGCGTTGGCAACGGCGGGAACGATGCCGGATGTCCCCGCTTCGCCCATGCCGCCGGGCGGCTCCGAACTCTTGATAACGTGCACCTCGATCTCAGGTGCCTCGTTGATGCGCAGCATCTGGTAATTATCGAAATTGGACTGTTCGACCCGGCCGTCCTTCAGCGTGATCTCGCCATGGAGCGCTGCGGTCACCCCAAAGATGACCCCGCTCTGGAGCTGCGCCTGCACCGTGTCGGGATTGACCACGGTGCCGCAATCCATCGCACAGGTGACGCGATGCACCCGAACCGAGCCGTCCTTGGCAACCTCGACCTCCGCCACCTGCGCCAGATAGCTGCCGAACGCGAATTGCAACGCGATGCCCCGACCGCGTCCCTTGGGCAGGGGCTTTTCCCATCCGGCTTTCTCGGCGGCGAGGTCGAGCACGGCTTTCGCCCGCGGATTCTTGTCGAGCAGCGCGCGCCGATAGGCGACCGCATCCTGCTTGGCGGCCGCCGCCAGCTCGTCGACAAAGCTTTCGGTGACGAAGACGTTGTGCGAGGGACCGACGCTGCGCCAGAACGCCGTCTGGATGCCCGGTGGCTCGACGCGGACATATTCAACATGAAAGTTCGGCAGCGCATAGACCAGATCGATCGCGCCTTCCGTCGTATCGGGGTCGAGCCCGTCCTTGAAGCCCGGTGGCAGCCAGCGTGCGATCACGGAGGAACCTGCGAAGCGGTTGGTCCAGGCCACCGGCTTACCGTCCTTGTCGAGGCCGGCCGCGATGCGGTCGAACCAGGCGGGCCGGTACATGTCGTGCTGGATGTCCTCCTCGCGCGTCCACACCACTTTCACGGGACCATCAACCTGTTTGGCGATCTCGACCGCGCGCACCACGCCGTCGGCTTCCAGCCGCCGGCCAAACCCGCCACCAATCAGGTGATTGTGAATGATGACTTTATCGAGTGGCAGGCCGGCAGCCTTTGCCGCCATCGCCTGCACGCGCGCGATGGCCTGGGTGCCGACCCAGATCTCGCAGTCGCTGCCGCGGAAATGCACCGTGCAGTTCATCGGCTCCATGGTGGCATGCGCCAGGAACGGAAGCTCGTAGGTCGCCTCGACCTTGGTCACGGCAGTCGCCATCGCCTTATCGGCGTCGCCGATGGCCTGGGCGACCGCGCCAGGCTTGAGCGTCGCCTGCGCGAGTTCGAGGGCAATGTCTTTCGTGCTGAGGGACGCATGGGCGCCGTCGTCCCACACGACCTTCAGCGCCTCCAGCCCCTTTTTCGCGGCGCCCATATGATCAGCCACGACAGCGACGGCGTCGTCGAGACGGACAATCTGGCGCACACCCTTCACGGCTTTTGCTTCTGTATCATCCACGCTTTTCAGCCGGCCGCCGAACACAGGCGATTGCGCCAGCGTTGCGATCTTCACGCCAGGCGGACGCGCGTCCATGCCATAGACCGCGCTGCCATTGACCTTGCCCGAAATGTCGAGCCGTTTTGCGGGCGTGCCGATCAGCCTGAAATCCTCCGGCCGTTTCAGCGTCACGTTCGAAGGCAGCGGCAATTGGGCGGCGTCGGCGGCCAATTCGCCATAGCTGAGCCGTCGTCCGCTCGCCGCGTGAATCACCTCGCCCGCCTCCGCCCGGCAGGATTTCGCATCGACGCCCCAGCGCTTGGCCGCGGCTGCGACCAGCATCTCCCGAGCGGATGCGCCGGCTTCGCGCAGCGGCTTCCATGCACCACGAACCGCGTTCGAATTGCCGGTCGCCTGCACACCCAGCAGCGGGTTGGCATAAAGTTTTGGGTTCGGCGGCGCATGTTCGAGACTGACCTGGTTCAGTCCGACCTCGAGTTCCTCGGCGATCAGCATGGGGATCGACGTGTAGGTGCCCTGCCCCATCTCGACATAAGGCATCGTCAGCACGATCTGCCCATCGCTGCCGATGCGGATGAAGGCGTTCGGGGCAAAGCTTTCGCTTGTGGCAGCTTCGCTTTGGCCAAGGGGAAGGCTGAGGCTTAGCAGCAGGCCACCGCCGGCAGCGGCGCCAGAAATCAGAAAATTACGGCGGGACAGGCTGGTGTCGGACGCGCCCGATATCATGCGATCGACGATCATGTTCAGCCCTCCTTCCCGCTCGGCTGCGCTGCGAGCTTGATCGCCTCGCGGATGCGGACATAGGTCCCGCAACGGCAGATGTTGCCGCTCATGGCATCGTCGATATCGGCGTCGGTCGGATGCGGGTTGCCGGCGAGCAGCGCCGAGGCCGACATGATCTGCCCGGACTGGCAGTAGCCGCACTGCGGCACCTCATGATCGAGCCAGGCCTTCTGGATTTTTGCGCCCGCCGGCGTCGCACCGATCGCCTCGATCGTCGTGACCTTCGAAGCGCCGATGCTGTCGATCGGCGTGATGCAGGAACGGGTCGCGGTGCCATCGATATGGACGGTGCACGCGCCGCACAGCGCCACCCCGCAGCCGAACTTGGTCCCTGTCATGCCGAGCACGTCGCGGACCACCCACAGCAGCGGGGTGTCGGCATCGACATCGACGCTGCGCGGGGTTCCGTTGATATCGATCGTAAAGGCCATTTGCCTCTTCCTTCCTGCGATTGGAGCGGCGTGATGTGACGATCACCCGCACTGGCCGCTATTACCAAAAAATGATAATCGTCATACTTCACATCAAATTGAAGATGACGTCGACTGCCGCGCGTCGATCCGCACTCCTCACCGGTCAAACGACGCTCTATCGCAAATGACCGACCGGGGAAGTTCATGCTGTGCACTCTTGATCTGTGTCGGAGAAGGGCGGACGCGCATCGTTCCGCGCGCCCGCTCGCTTCAGATCGACTGACGCAGCGAGCGGAATGCGGTCCGCATTTCCGCACAGAACAGCTCCGGCTGTTCCCAGGCGGCAAAATGCCCGCCCTTGTCGAGCCGGTTGTAGTGGATCAGTTTTGGATAGGCTCGCTCGGTCCAGCTCCGCGGCGCGGCGTAGATCTCATCCGGGAAGACGCTGACCGCGACGGGAATCGCGACGTGCTTGGGCTCGAAGAAGGCCAGCTTGTTTTCCCAATAGAGCCGCGCCGACGAGATCGCCGTGTTGGTGACCCAGTAGAGCGTGATGTTGTCGAGAATGTCGTCTCGGCTCAGGCCTTCCGACTGGCCGTTGAAGACGCGCGCGATCAGTTCCGTGCTGCGTGCGTCATGATCGAGGATCCAGGACGCCAGGCCCGCCGGCGAATCCACGATACCGTAGAGTGTCTGCGGCCGGTTCGCCATCTCGATGGCATAGCCGAGGCCATGCTTGTAGAAGTCGTCGAGCTGGTCGTAGGCATGCTGTTCGTCGGCCGAGAGCCCCGACGGCCGCGTGCCGCCGGGCTGCAGGGCGCTGGCGATGTTGTCTGGCACCGTCGCAGGCATGTTGGTGTGAATGCCGAGGAGTCCCGGAGGCGTCTGCAAGGCCATCTGCTCCGTGATGGCATTGCCCCAGTCGCCCCCCTGCGCCACGTATCGCGTGTAGCCGAGGCGCGTCATCAGCACGGTCCAGGCGCGCGCGATGCGTTGGGGATCCCAGCCGGTCGCCGTCGGCTTGCCGGAAAAGCCGTAGCCCGGGATCGACGGGATCACCAGATGGAAGGCGTCCGACGCGCTTGCGCCATGCGTCGTGGGATCGGCGAGCCGGTCGACGATCTTCAATTGCTCGATGATCGAACCGGGCCAGCCATGCGTGACGATCATCGGCAGCGCATTGTCATGCTTGGAACGCACGTGGATGAAATGGATGTCGACGCCGTCGATCTCGGTGATGAACTGCGGCAAGGCGTTCAGCCGCGCCTCCATTTTCCGCCAGTCGTAGTCGGTCTGCCAATAGCGGACGAGCGCCTGCATCGTTGCGAGCCGCACGCCCTGCGACTGGTCCGCAACGATCTCCTTGTCCGGCCACCGGCTTGCGGCCAGACGCCGGCGCAGGTCGAGGAGATCCTCCTCGGGAACGCTGATGCGGAACGGACGAATTGCATCGCTTGTGGCTGCCCGTGCCGGTTGAGGTGGAAGCAGGCTCGAGAGACCGGCTGCAGCCACGCCCATGACGGCGCCGTTCAGGAGCTGCCGTCGGTCCGGATTGATAAGGTCGGTGCCCGTTTTCGGTGTCATCGTGAATCTCCTTGGGCTTGCTCTGTTCGGTGACCGAGATCGAACGCGATGGTCGGCTTTGCGGCCCCACATTCGCGCAGGCACCGGAGATTTGCCCGTTATGGGTTGTTAGATGCCGTTAGCTCTTGCGAGCCCCGAAGGGCATGCGACCTCGCAGCAGAGAGCGTCGCGTATACAATCGACGGCGCACCCGTCGCATCGGAATTTGTTCTGGCAGCAGCGCCGCGCTTCACCTAGAATCGAAGCCAATTCAACGCGCTAGAAAAGAACGACGTCATGATAACGCCGCCCGCGCCAGCAAGCGAAGCGATCTCCTTCGGCCCTTTCGAACTGGTCGCAAGCAACAGACGGCTGACAAGGGACGGCGTCCGCATCGAGCTCGGTGCCCGCGCCTATGACATTCTCGTGATGCTGCTGTCCCGCCCCAACGAAGTGATCAGCAAACGCGAGCTGATCGCGCAGGTCTGGTCGGGTCTTGCCGTGGAAGAAGGCAGCTTGCGCTTCCACGTCGCAGGTCTGCGCAAGGTGCTTGGCTGCGGCAAGAACGGCGCTCGCTATATCTCGACCTCCTCCGGGCGCGGCTACAGCTTCGTTGCACCGCTCTCGCGAACGGGGATTTCAATCGCGCCTCCCGCCGAGGCGCCGGCTGGCTTTCATCACTACAACCTGCCCGGCCGGCTCGGCGTCATGATCGATCGCGAGGACGACCTCGAAAAACTGTCGACCCGGCTCCGCGCCCACAGATTTGTCACGATCGTGGGCACGGGAGGCGTCGGCAAGACCACGGTGGCGGTCGCGATTGCGCATCAATTGCGTACCACCTTCAACGGCGCCGTCGTGTTTGCCGATCTCAGCATGTTCAGCGAGCCTCGTCTGGTCGCGACGGGAGTCGCGTCCATGCTGGGCCTGTCGGTCCAGAGCGAGGACGTCACCGCCGTCCTGATCGCCTATCTCAGGGACAAGCGGCTGCTCCTGGTTCTCGATACCTGCGAACATCTGATCGAGGCCGTTGCGGTTCTCGTCGCGGCGATTTTTGGGAGCGCGCCGCACGTGCACATTCTGGCAACCAGCCGCGAAACGCTTCAGGTCGAGGGAGAACACGTCTACCGGCTAGACCCGCTCGCCTGTCCGCCCGATGACGGCGGGCTGTCCGCCGATACGGCGCGATCGTTTCCGGCGACGCAACTGTTCGTCGAGCGCGCCATGGCGAGTGGCGTCGATTTGAACCTGGACGATGCCGACGCCGCCATCGTCGCAGATATCTGCCGCAAGCTCGACGGCGTGGCCCTTGCAATCGAATTGGCCGCGCGCCGCGTCGAGGTCTATGGGCTGAGCCAGACCGCGGCCCTGCTCGACCAGCGGCTGGCCCAGTCATGGGCCGGACCGCGCACCGCGCCACCGCGCCAAAGGACGCTTCAGGCCACCCTCGACTGGAGCTACGGGCTGCTCTCCGAAACCGAACGCACGGTGCTTCGCCGCCTCGCCGTCTTTGTTGGAAATTTTACGCTTGACGCCGCGCTGGCCGTTGCGGCCGGCGACGGACTGGATGAAGCAACCGTTTTCGCGGCCATCGACAGTCTCGTTGCCAAGTCCATGGTCGCAACGCGCTCGCTCGGCGCCAGCATGCGCTATCGCCTGCTCGACACCACACGGGCCTACGCGCTGGAGATGACGGTTGATGACGGGGAAAAAGCCTCCGCGGCCGTACGCCATGCACGCCACTACCGCGAATGGCTCGCGCGGGCCGCGGGCGAATGGTCCAGCATGATGTCCGGCGCAGAGCGGGCTCCCTATTTCGCCGGCATCAACAATGTTCGCGCGGCCCTGAAATGGTGCTTCGGTCCGAGCGGCGATCTGCACATCGGCGTGGGCCTCGCGGCCGCCGCAGCCCCGATCTTTCTCGCCATGTCGCTACTTCCTGAATGCCATCACTGGTCGGGACGGGCTCTGAGCGCCGGCAACATCCACAGCGGATCGGAGGAGATGCATCTGCAGGCCGGGCGCGGGATCGCGTCCGTGCATCTGTACGGAGAGAACGAGCAGGCGCGTGCGGCTTTGAACCGCAGCCTGGACATCGCGCATCGCGAACGCGACGCGGCGAACGAAGCCGGCCTGCTCGGCATGTTGCACATGTTCCACTTCCGCGCTGGCGACTTCAATCTTGCGCTGTCCTTTGCCAGGCGCTGCCGGGCGCTCGCGGGGAACGTCGACGATCCGGCAGCTCTGGCGTTGGCGCATTCCATTCTCGGACGCTCGCTTCTGATGATGGGCGATCTGGGCGGCGCGCGCGCCGAACTCGAGGCGCTGTTCGAGACCTGGTCGCCGACCCGGCACAGCCAGACCATCTATCTCGTCCACGACCGGCATTTTCGAGCCGGCATCGCCTTGGCAAGAACGCTGTGGATGCAGGGTTACCCGGTCCAGGCCGTTGAACGTGTCCGGGAGTTCGTCGAGGGCGCCAAGACAATGGATCATCCGGCATCGGTCACCGTCCTGCTCGCCTGGGCGGCCTCGATCTTTTTCTGGATCGGCGATGTGGCCGGTGCCGAGGAACATATCGAGGGCTCGATCGCCATCGCCGAATCCTACTCCCTCGGCCCGCTCGCGGCCGTCGGACGTGCCCGAAAGGCGCAGTTCGCCATTCGCTGGGGCGACGCCGCCAACGGCATTGCCCAGCTTCGGGCCTCGCTGGCCGAAATCCATGCCGTCCGCTATGAGCTGATCACGACGGAGTTCAACATCTCCCTCGCACAGGGTTTGGCGGCCCGAGGGCAGCATGACGAGGCAATGGCCCTCATCGCTGGCGCAATCGAGCGTGTCGGCACCAACGGGGACACCTGCTACATGCCGGAATTGCTTCGCGTCAAAGCCGGACTTCTTCAGTCGAAGGCCCGGCCGTTTGACGAGGTAAAGGCCTGCCTGGTGCGCTCCCTCGAACTCAGTCGCAACCACGGAGCCCGCAGCTGGGAATTGCGTACGGCCAGCGATCTTGCGGTACTGCTCTCAGGAAAGGGCGAGCGCCGGGACGCAAAAGCAGTCCTGGAACGGGCCTACGGTCAGTTCACCGAGGGCTTTGACACCACTGATCTCAGAACCGCCAGGCGCCTGTTGAAGGAGCTCACATGACTGGTTCCCATGCACCGCGCGTCGATCGCATCAACGGCTTTTGCGGCTTGTGCATTGCCCGCTGCGGCACCGTCGCCACGCTGGAGGATGGCCGCTTCACGAGGCTCGATCCCGATCCCGCGCATCCGACCGGAGCCGCCATCTGCGCCAAGGGCCGCGCCGCTCCCGAACTGGTCTATCACAAGGACAGGCTGAAACGACCGCTGCGTCGAACCCGCCCGAAAGGCGACAGCGACCCGGGATGGGAAGAGATTTCGTGGGACACCGCGCTCGATCAGATCGCCGATGCGATGCGCCGGACCGCCCGCCAATATGGACCTGAAGCGGTGGCTTTCAGCCAGTCCTCCACATCCACGACGGCGATTGCGGATTCCTCGCCCTTCGTGCGCAGGCTGATGAATGCGTTCGGCACCCCCAACATGGTGTGGGCGATGGACCTGTGCGGCTGGGGCCGCGGCTTCGCCACGCGCTATGTCTATGGCGTCGGCAGCGTCGCCACCGGTAGCGCGGGCGGAGCGATGCCGGACATCGCCAACACCGGCTGCCTGATCCTGTGGGGCTACAATCCGTCATTTTCGCGCATCACGCACGCGACCGCGACGGTCGCCGGCCTCAAGCGCGGCATGAAGCTCATCGTGATCGATCCGCGCCAGGTCGGGCTTGCCAACAAGGCCGACGTCTGGCTGCGCGTGCGGCCCGGCACGGATGGCGCGCTCGCGCTCGGACTAGCAAATATCATGATCGAGCGCGGATGGTACGATCAGGATTTTGTTCGCCGCTGGAGCAATGGACCGCTCTTGGTGCGCTCCGACACCAACCGCCTCTTGAAGTCGGAAGACGTGGCCTCTGACGGCGGGCGCGGCTGTTTTGTTGCCTGGGATGCTCGGTCGGGACGTGCCGTCCGCTACGACCCAGCCACAGGCCAGTATGACGCGCCGGCCGAGCATCTGGCCTTGCGTGGCGAATACGCGGTGGCGACGAAGAACGGGATCGCCAATTGCCGCCTGGTGTTCGATCACTATGCCGGCCTCTGCAAGCAGTACTCGCCGGACGCGATCGAGCGGACATGCTGGATCTCTTCCGACCAATTGCTCGCCGCGGCGCGCACGATCTGGGACGCCCGCCCGGTCTCCTATTACGCCTGGAGCGGACACGAGCACCACGCGGGCACGACGGATATCGCGCGCGCCATCGCCATGCTCTACGCTCTGACCGGCAGCTTTGACGCGCCCGGCGGCAATGTGCTGCTGCCGTCCGTCGCAACGCCCTCGATATCGGGGGAGGACCTGGGCGCGGCGAAGCGGCTTGCGCCTGCGATCGGCTATGCCGAACGTCCGCTGGGGCCTGCACGATGGAACAATGTGTCGACCCAGGATTTCTATCGCGCCGCGCTCGAAGGCACGCCCTATCCGGTGCGCACGCTGATCGGATTCGGCGCCAATCTCTTGCTTGCGCAGGCTGACCCGGTGCGCGGCCGCGCCGCACTTTCCTCGCTGGATTTCTATGCCCACGCCGATCTGTTCATGAACCCGACCGCCGCGCTCGCCGATATCGTGCTTCCCGTTGCATCCTGCTTCGAACGCGAGGCGCTCAAGATCGGGTTTGAAACGGATGAAGACGCGCAGTCGCTGGTTCAGCTCCGGCCAGGCATCGTCGCTCCTCCGGACCAGGCGCGACCCGACACCGAGATCATCTTCGGTCTGGCCACGCGGCTCGGCCTCGCGAAAGAGTTTTGGAATAGCGATGTCGAGGCGGCCTATCGCGCACAGCTTGCGCCGAGCGGCCTTTCACTCGAGCAGCTCAGAGCCGCACCGGCCGGACTGCGGATGGCGCTGACAACCTCGCATTTGAAATATCAGGCCCTGGATGAGCGCGGAAACCCGCGCGGATTTCCAACGCCGACGCGAAAAGTCGAGTTCTGGTCCGAGACATTCGCCGAGCACGGCTATGCGGCGCTTCCCGAGATCGTCGAACCATCCATCCGCTTTGTCCCGCATCCCGAACATGCCGATCGCTTTCCGCTCGTTCTGACCTGCGCGAAGCCGAGCCTGTTCTGCCAGAGCCAGCATCGCGCCTTGCCGAGCCTGCGCAGGCGCGCCCGCGATGCCGAGATCGAACTGCATCCCGCAGCAGCAGCCGCCAGAAACGTTCACGAGGGCGACTGGGTGGAGGTTCGCACATCGAACGGCGCGATGCGCGCCAGAGCGCGCTTCAACGATACGCTGGACCGGCGTGTCGTCGTGGGACAGCATGGCTGGTGGCAGGGCTGCGATGAACTCGGGATCGCTGCTTCAGATCCCACGGATCCGACTGGCAGCAACTTCAACCTGACGGTCGACGCCGCGATGCGCGACCCCATCAGCGGCACACCGTCTCACCGCTACAACCTATGTGAAATCCGGCCGCTGTGAATGCCCCAGGCCCGTATCTCTCCACCACCCCTCTAAGCCGTTCGCATTCAAGCAAATTTCCCCGGGGAACCCGACGCAAAGACCGCTTTCGTTCAAGGAAATGTCAACCGGTTTCGCAGGCGAGCGCGTTCTGGTAGACCAGCAGCAATCATCTGGACTTCCCGTGAACGGGGCAATGGCGCGTGCCAGAGAAAACGACCCACGACTCGGCCATCTCTTTTGGGCCATTTCGACTGTTTCCGAGATCACGACTCCTGGAAAAGGATGGAGCTCCGCTTCACCTCGGAGGCCGCGCTCTCGACATCCTCGTTGTCCTTGCCGAACGCCCCGGCGAAGTCGTCGACAAGAGAGAGCTGGTCAAGAAGGTCTGGGCTGATGTGAACGTGGACGAAGGCAGCCTTCGCTTCCACATCACGTCACTGCGGAAGGCGCTCGGCGACAGCGGCGAGGGCAGCCGCTACGTCGTCAATGTTCCCGGACGCGGCTACTGCTTCGCAGGTCCGCTGGTGCGGGCCGCCACATCCGGCGGCCAATCCAAGGTTTCGGCTCCCCGCTCGCTGCCGGCCCCGCTCGCAAGAATGATCGGACGAGACGAGGTCGTCGAGAAAATCCTGGCCGAGCTCTCGCTCCATCGCTTCGTCACGGTGGTCGGCCCCGGCGGCATCGGCAAGACCTCGGTTGCGCTCGCCGTCGCGCATCGCCGATTCTCCGCCTTCGATGGCCAGGTCGCCTTCGTCGATTTCGGCGCGCTGATGGACGCGCGGCTCGTTCCGGCTACCATCGCCGCGGCGCTTGGGCTCACCGTCAGCTCCGAGGACCCGATACCGGGCCTGCTGAGCTTCCTGCGCAGCCGGCCCATGCTCCTGATCCTTGACAGCTGCGAACATATCCTCGACGCGCTGGCGCCGCTGGCCGAGCGTATCGTTCGCGACGTGCCCGAGCTACATGTTCTCGCAACCAGCCGCGAGTCTTTTCGCGCCGAGGGAGAACGCGTCTTTCGCCTGTTTCCGCTCGAATGTCCGCCGCGAAGCGACGGGCTCGGCATCGCCGACATCCTGTCCTATCCCGCGAGCCAGCTCTTCGTCGAACGCATTGCGGAGAGTCTGAGTGAATTCCAGCTCAGCGAGGACGAGGCCCCTCTGGTTGCCGAGATCTGCCGGCGGCTCGATGGCATCGCGCTTGCCATCGAGCTCGCCGCCGGACGCGTCCACGCCTATGGCGTCGCCGGCACGGCCTCGCTCATCGACAGTCGTTTCTCGCTGCTCTGGCGCGGGCGGCGCACCGCAATCCCGCGGCACCAGACGCTGAGCGCGGCGCTCGGCTGGAGCTACGACCTGCTGCCGGCCGCCGAAAGCGCCACGCTGCGCGGGTTGTCGATTTTCGTCGGCCCGTTCACGCTCGAGGCTGCCCTCGCGATCGCGTCTTGCCAGGGCGTCAGCGAGCCCGAGGCGGTCGAGGCGATCTCCAACCTGCTGTCCAAATCCCTCATCGCAACGACGCCGACCGAGCGGCGCCTCCGATACCGCCTGCTCGACACGACTCGCGCATTCATGGCGAACAAGCTCGTTGAAAGCGGCGAAACCGGTCGCGTCGCGCGTGCCCATGCCGAATATTTCCGCGACTTCCTGCACGACATTTCGCTGAAATCGACCGGCCTGCAAAGCGCGGGCGGCTTCCTGCCCTATGCAGACCATCTGCCCAATGTGCGATCTGCGCTCAGCTGGAGCTTTTCCGATGGCGGCAATCTCGGCATCGGCGTGGATCTGGCGGCCTGGGCAGCCCAGTTTTTCCTCGAGCTCACCTTGCTCACCGAATGCCATCACTGGACGCAACAAGCCCTCGCGTCGCTGCGTACGATGTCGGTCGACGGCCGTCAGGAAATGATGTTGCAGGCTGCGCTCGGCGTCTCCGTCATGTTCACACAAGGCAATACCGAGACGGTCCGCTCCGCCTTCACGCGCAGCCTCGAGCTCGCCGAAGGGCGCGATGATCTGCATTGGCAGCTCTGGCTGCTGCGCGGCCTCCACATCTACCTCACACGGGTCGGAGATTTTCACGGGGCGCTCGCAACCGGCAGGCAGGGAGAGACCGTCGCCAGGAAGCTGAATGATCCGACCAGCACACTGAACGTGGAATGGATGCTGGGGGTAGCGCATCATTTGATCGGCAATCAGGACAAGGCCGTCGAGCTCTGCGAAAGCGCGATGGTTCACAACCCGACATCCCGGCGGCTGAATATCGGGCATCTCGGTTACGATGACCGTATCGTGGCGCTGGTCGCACTGGCGCGGGGGCTCTGGCTGACCGGGCGGCCGGATCGCGCGATCGAGGCGGCCAAATACACCGTCCGCGAAGCGGAGCAACTCGAACAACCGTTGAGTCTCGGCATTTCCCTGATCTGGACGATCTATGTCTTTCTCTGGGTCGGCGACTGGACCAGTGCCGAAGGCATGATCGACCGGCTGGTCGATCATGCTGCAAGGCACTTCCTCGGGCCCTATCACGCCGTCGGCATCGGCCAGAAAGGCGAACTTTTGCTGCGCCGCGGAGACATCGAAGGCGGCATCGAGCATCTGCGCCGCAGCCAGGCCACGCTGCATGCGGCGCGCCATCGGATCATGACGACGGTTTTTGCCACCGCGCTGGCAGAGGGTCTCGCTACGCTGAGCCAATTCGCAGAGGCGCTGCGTATGATCGATGATGCCATCGCCCAGATCGGCGATCACGGCGAGTCCTTCGACATGCCGGAAATGCTGCGCGTGAAAGGCGATATTCTGGCGCGGTCCGGCAAGCCCGCGGAGGCCGAGAGTCAGTTTCAGAAGTCACTGGCTTTGTCGCGCAAGCAATGCGCGCTTGGCTGGGAACTGCGCGGAGCGGTCAGCCTTGGCCGCGTCTGGCACGAGATCGGGCGAGCCGGTGAAGCGCGGAGTCTGATTGCACCGCTTCTGGCGCGCTATCAGGAAGGCCTCTCGACCCGCGATCTCGTCGCCGCGAGAAACGTCCTGCGCACCCTCAATTGAATGTTCGTTCAACTTGATACCGCGGGACGGCGTTCTCGCAACTCCTAACAATTTCTAACACGCCAGGCCGCATGGCTCCCGTCATGCTCGTGACACATGATGGCAGATCTGGCGAAACATGGCACTTCTGGACGATGCGATCGAAGCAAGTGGAGGCTTGGCGCGCTGGAACGGCGTGAGCCGGTTCACGCTCCATCTGTCCATCGGGGGGGCCCTGCTCTCCGACGCTGGACATGCCGACGACTTCAAGGACCTGATTGCGGAAGGATCGACGCGGACTCAGTCCGTCCGCTTCACTGGCATCACGAGCGGCGAAAGGTCCGGTACGTTTCAACCGGATACGATCACGATCGAGAACCTGGATGGGCAGGTGTTACGGACCTGGTCTCGTCCGACGCTTGCATTCTCCGACCATGCAAAACATCCGCTCGCCGATGACCTGCATCTGGTTTTCTTCTGCGGCATCGCGATCTGGACCAATCTGACGACGCCGTTCCTGCTCGCCCGCCCTGATGTCGCTGTCGAGGAGCTGCCGCCCTGGCGCGAGAACACCGAGCTCTGGCGCCGCCTGCGCGCGCAGTTTCCCACAGGCCTCCACACTTACGCGCCCGAGCAGACCTTCTATTTTGACGAGCGCGCCCTGCAGCGACGGACCGATCACGATCTCCTGGGAATGAAGGTCGCCGACTATTCGTGGGCCCATCAGACGTTCTGCGGCATCGTGGTTCCGACGCTACGGCGTTCCCAGGTGCTGAAGCCCGACGGAATCGCGGTCGCCAAGCCGGCCCTGATCGATGTCGAGGTTTTTGACGCCTCATTCGAATAGCGACGTCGACGCGCGATCGTCACCTCCGCAAACTTTTTCTCGCAATGTTTAACAACGCCTAACGAGCGAATACGCCGGGTTTGGCGCAGATTATCGTTGCCAGCAGCAAGTAAAAGGAAGCTCGCACGACATCGGCCGGAACATCCTTCCATCGCCAAGCAGCACTCATTCCGAGCGGGCGCCGTCCCGTGAGCTGTCGCTGCCAAGAAGCAACACATGGAGTCTCTGATGCACACGAAGACAGAGCAAGCGCAGATTCGGCTCACGCGCGCGTCGGCCGCCTACTGGCGGATCACGTTCGACAATCCTCCGTTGAACGTCATGGGCCCGCAATTCGTTCGTGAGTTCAGGGAACTCATGACGGCCATCGAGGCTGATGAGAAGCTCAAGGTCCTGGTGTTCGAGAGCAGCGTGGAAGGCTTCTTCCTGAATCACAGCGATTTTCGCGCCGATTTCAAGGAGCTCACCAGCCTGCCCCAGGGACCGACGGGATTGGAGGCGTGGCCGGACGTCCTGGTCCGCATCACGCGGATGCCGGTCGTGTCGATCGCCTTGATCCGCGGGCGCGCGACCGGGAACGGAAGTGAGCTCGCCCTGGCCTGCGACATGAGCTTTGCAAGCCGCGAGAAAGCTGTTCTCTCGCAGTGGGAGGTCGGCGTCGGACTGGTCGCCGGCGGAGGCCCGATGGCGCGATTGCCAGCGCTCATGGGCAGACAAAGAGCCCTCGAGATTCTCCTGAGTTCGAATGATATCGGAGGCGACCTCGCCGAAGCCTACGGCTATGTGAACCGGTCGCTGCCGGACGGCGAACTCGACGGCTTCGTCGATGCACTGGCGAGGCGCATTGCATCATTCGATAAATGGGCCATCGCGAACACGAAACGCCTCGTGAACGCCGCCAGTCTGCCGCCGGACGTCGAAATCGCCGCCGGCTGGGACGCCTGCATGAGTTCGATTGCCCGGCCGGCCGCGCAAGACAGGCTGAAGGCGCTGTTCGAGTTGGGGTTTCATCGGCCCGGCGAAGCGGAAGATCGCCTCGGATCTTATCTCGGGCGACTCGGCCACGAGGCCTGACGCGTTTGGCGACGCGAACCCAAAATCCTTACCTTGGGAAACTGATCAATGCTCTGTTCGATGGGCGGCGGAGCGCCGCTCACCAGCGAGGGCCAACTGGTCGCGGGCGTCGGCGTCAGCGGCGGCACCGTTGCGCAGGGCGTTGCGCCAAAGGCAACGGCCGCATGGCCGGATCACGCGCTCTTCGGCCGAAAGGCGACCACGGATCCCGCCGGATCGCTCTCGCGCATGGCCGCCTCGATCGCCTTTGCGAGCGCAGCCTGATCGAACGGCTTTGAGATGCGCGGCAGGCTGGAACGCTCGCTGCTCGGCAGCTCCGCATAGCCGGTGCTCAGAAGGAACACCGTCCCCGGACGCTCCGCAGCCACCGCATCGGCAAGCTGCAGGCCGTTCATCCCCGGCATGGCATAATCCGTCACGACGAGGTCGACGGTTCGCGTGCGGCGGAGCAACGCCAAGGCCTCTTCGCCCGAGCGCGCTTCCACGACCGCATGCCCAAAATCCTCCAGCATCGCCGCGGTGTTCTCGAGCACCAGGAGATCGTCGTCGACGACCAGCACGGAAAGCCTGCGGCTGGCGCGAGGGATCGAGACGATCGGCTCGCCGCGCGGCGCTGGTGCCGCCACCTCTTCGGCGACCGGCAGCCAGATCTCGGCCGTCGTGCCCTCTCCGGGCTTGCTCTTGAGGACGAGCCTGCCGCCGGATTGCTCGGCGAGACCGTTTACCATCGACAGCCCGAGGCCGGTGCCCTTGCCGACGCCCTTCGTCGTGAAGAAGGGCTCCTGCGCATGTTTCAGCGTCTCCTCGTCCATGCCGCAGCCCGTGTCGCTCACCGAAAGCGCGACATGGCGCTTGGCCGGACCGCTGGTCCCGTCGTGATCCTCGCGCGCGGCAATGGTGATCGCGCCGCCGTTCGGCATGGCGTCGCGCGCGTTTACGGCGAGATTCAGGATGGCCAGCTCGAGCTGGTTGGCGTCCGCTTTGACCTTCGGCAAGCCCATCGGAAACCGCGTTTCGATGCGAACGCCCGCGTCGAATTTCAGCAGCGAGGTCATGCCCCGCACCAGTTCCGGCACGTCGACCACCACGGGTTTGAGGTCCTGCTTGCGCGCGAAGGCGAGCATGCGCTGGGTCAAAGAGGCGCCACGCAGCGCGCCCTGCATGGCGTTGTCGACCAGCCGCACGACCTTCGGATCGTCCAGGTTCAGGCGTTTCTTCATGAGTTCGAGGCTGCCGAGAATGGCGGCCAGCAGGTTGTTGAAATCGTGAGCGATGCCGCCGGTGAGCTGGCCGATCGTCTCCATCTTCTGCGACATCACCAGCGCTTCACGCGTCCGCTCCAGCGCTTCCTGCGCGCGCCGCCTTTCGCTGACATCACGCACGATCTTGGCAAAGCCGATGATGCCCCCGCTTTCATTGTGAACCGCGACGATCGTCACCTCGGCCCAGAAGCGGCTGCCGTCCTTGCGCATGCACCAGCCTTCGGTCGCGGACTTTCCCTCCCGCTCCGCCGCGATCAGTGCGCGCGCCGGCACACCTGCCACACAGTCGTCCTCCGTATAGAAGATGGTGTAGCTGGTCCCCACGATGTCGTCGCCATAGCCGATCAGCCGGCGCGCGCCGAGATTCCAGTTGCCGACGCGCCCGTCGGGTTCGAGCATGAAGATCGCATGGTCGGCGACGCCCTCCACGAGAAGCCGGAAGCGTTCCTCACTGCGCCGCAGCGCATCGGCCTCGCGCTCGGCGCGCTCGGCACTGGCGCGGTCGTAGATGGCGGCCGCAAGCCCGATGCTCAGAATGATGATGGTCGTGCCGGCGAGCAGGAAGGCAAGCGGCGCCTGACCGACCACGGAGTGCCCGGCATGCGCGGCAATGGTGGCCGCCGGCACGAACGAGGCGCCGCTCATCGCGGCGTAATGCATGCCGGAGATCGCGAGCCCCATCACGAGCCCGGCGAACAGCCGCTGCACGGCACTGGTGTTGCGGAAGGCCAGCCACAGCGCCACGACCGAGGCGCTGACGGCGATGACGATCGACAGCACGACCCATTGTGGATCGTAGACGATGGAGGCCGCCATCCGCATGGCGCCCATTCCGGTATAATGCATGGCGGAAATGGCGAGCCCCATCGCGCAGCCGGACACGAAGAGCGCGCGCGGGCGTCGTCCGACGACGGCAAACGCGCCGGCCGCGACGACGATCGGGATGACGAGCGAGAGGATCGTCTGCAGCGGATCGTACGCGACCTCGATTCCGGGAAGGCTGAAGGCCAGCATGCCGACGAAATGCATCGACCAGATGCCGCCGCCCATGGCGATTGCGGCGGCGGCAAGCCAGGCACGGCTCGCGCGGCCGGACGCGGCGCGCATTCGCGTGGCAAGGTCAAGCGCAGTGTAGGAGGCGAGCGCAGCGATCAGGATCGACAGCGCGACCAGAACTGGATCGTGGAGAGCCGTATGGTGATGCATCCTGCCTCACTCTAGCTGAAACCCGGCGCAAATTCACGCAACTAGGGTGGGTCCGCAATCACGATCACCTGTCGGTCGGTTGCCCGAAGGGAACCGGCGCAGGCGACGTCGGTGATCATAAGTTCCTCGAATCCGGGTTACAACCTGACCGACGAATCAGCGATGATCACACCCGCCAAGCCGCGCCCAAATTCTTGGCAAAAAAGCGGCGTCGACACGCGCCGGAGTCGATGGTCGCGCTCAGGTGCAAAAATAGAGTCGAACCCGCCGCATCCAGCCCGGCACCAGCGGTCAAAGCTCCTTCTCGGCGAGGCTGCGAAACGCGTCGGGAACGGCGCGAAAAAGGCCCAGCGCCGCCCGGCCGTATCCGATGGCCCCCCATCCGAACCGGTCGCGGATCTGGTCGACGGCCCGGTCGGCCGCCAGACGCGCTGCGCCTCTTCTCGTACCGGGTCGGCGGCATTCATCCCCAAGGCCGAGCGGCAGTTCAAGCTCCAGATCCCAGTGCTCTTCGAAATGCGACACTGAGATCGCCAGCAGCGAAATGATTTTCTCGTCAGGATGGTCCGCGAGGATCGCGCGCACCAGTTCCTCGGCGAGTTCCGCAAGAATCACGGTCGCCGAGATTGGCGCGTCGAGCGTAACCGAGCGCGTCACCGAACTGAGGTCGGCAAAGCGAACGCGGGCGGTGACGGTTCGGCCAGACCTCGATTTAGCGCGAAGCCGGCTCGCGATCCGGTCGGCAAGGTGAAGCAGGGTTGGCCGAACCACGCCCTCCTCCGCCGGCTTCCTGCCGATCGCGGATTGCGCGCCAGCCGATCGGGCGCGATGGCTTGTCCTGATCGTCCGGGCATCGCGATTCCACGCGAGCGCCGCAAGCTTCTCGCCGGCCGCGGGACCGAGCAGGCCTTCGAGCGACCGTCCCGGCGTCGTCGCGAGCTGTCCGATCGTCAGCACGCCGATCTCGGCGAGCCGCGCCTTGGTCACAGGACCGACGCCCCACATCAGTTCGACGGGCAGGTGGTGAAGGAAGCTTAGCTCGATGGCGGGATCGACCACGACTAGCCCGTCGGGCTTGGCCACCTGCGAGGCGATCTTTGCCAGATGCTTTGTGCGCGCTACACCGATCGAGATGGGGAGCCCAAGCTCGGACCGCACGCGAGCGCGGATCGCCTTGGCAATATCGGACGGCGAACCAAACAGATGGGTGCAGCCCGCAACGTCGGCAAAAGCCTCGTCGATGGAAATCCGCTCGACCAGCGGCGTGAAGTCGCCGATCACCGAGATCGCGGCGTCGCCGAGCCGCTGGTATTCCTTGAAATGCCCATCCACAAAGATGAGTTGCGGACAAAGTTCCTGCGCCTGACGGCCCGGCATGCCGCCGCGGACGCCGAACGCCCGGGCCTCGTAGGACGCCGCAAGCACGACCCCTCCACCGACCGCGATCGGCTTGCCGCTGAGCGCCGGATCAAGCAGCTGCTCGACCGACGCGTAGAAGGCGTCGAGATCCGCATGGAGGATGGTGGCTGTGGTGACCATCCCGACCGTTCACCCCGCGGACGTTTCGCGCGCCTGCACGAGAACATAATGAGAACATGCGAGGTGTGTGTCAAGCGTCGATGCTGACCGATGTCATCGCGCCGCTTCGTCGTCGCGAGGACCGCCCAGACGATGACTTGGAACGACCAGGCTCACGACGTCGCCGAGGCAAAACGCCGAGGCATCCGGCCAACGGCTCACGGCGCCCGGCCGCGGTGTCCATGGCGACGCCGAGACCTTCGTGGTCTGCATCGAGTGCGGGCGTTCCTCGACGGGATGCGCGCGAACTCGCGACGCTCCGGCGATATCTCGACAAGCTCGAGGCTGCAGTTGCAGAAGCAGCCTTCGATGGACGAACGCGAAAGCTGACGATCATTTGAACGCTCACCGTTGCTGTCGAGTTTGGAATCTATCGAATGTGCATTTTTGCCGGCTTTCGGCCATTTGCCTCCGTTTTGATGCGGTCAAAATCATTCGCGTCTCCATATCGGGCTCGGACGCTCGAAAAACGTCGCTGCAGGTGCTCTCCACCTCGACGCGAACACGAGACTAAAAGTAGCGACATTTAAGAGATGCAACCCTCGATGAATACAACTTCATGCTCCCGCAACCGGCCAAAGAGTTATGGCCTCAACGTGTCACGCTTTGGCCGCGTTTGACATTTTGTATCCAAAGATAGCGAGCAGCGGCGCGTGATGGAATGTCAACACTTTCTCGCCAGACGAGATCTGGCCAGGGACGATACAACCAGAGCGTGTGGCCGGCGGCTATCGCCACTTCCCACCATCGTCCGATTTTCCTTCGTCACACTTTATCGAGAGGCTACCATGCTCAAACCTTGTCTCGGCGCACTGACTGTCGCCGCATTCGCGGTCCTGATCGGGCCAGCGTCGGCCCAGCAGGCGACCACACCGCCGGCTGCTGCGCCTGCGCAAGCGGATTCGGGGCAATCGAAATCACCCGAGGGCGCGCACTCCTATTTCGTCAACATCAAGGACGGCGATACTGTCACCAGCCCATTCAAGGTGATTTTCGGCCTCAGCCCGAACATGGGTGTCGCACCGTCCGGCGTCGACAAGCCGAACGTCGGGCATCACCACCTGCTGATCGACAAGACGCTGTCGGCGGAGGAAATGACGCAGCCGATCACGGTCGATGAACAGCACGTCCATTTCGGCAAGGGCCAGACCGAAACCACGGTGACGCTGCCGCCCGGCAAGCACACCCTGCAGCTCATGCTCGGCGACTGGACCCACATTCCCTTCAACCCGCCGGTCAAGTCCGAGGTCATCACCATCACGGTGAAAGCGGATGCGGCGAAGGCCGATGCGGCCGGCGCGAAGCCCTCCAACGCGATGGCGGCGGAGCCAAAGGAAATCCATCACAATCATCGCCACCATCACCATCACCACTACCATAAATGATTTGATGCGCGGGCCGTGATCCGGCCGCCTTTTGCAGCGCCAGGCTCCCCTGCCCGCCTTTGATTCCGGATATTTTCGAGCCTCCGTCCCGATCAATCGGAACGGAGGCTCAGTTTTTTCCTGTCGCATTTTCTTCACACCGGCCGCCTCGCAAGCCGTAACAGGCTTCGGCCGGCATCATGAGTTACCCTGGTCGAGACGACGCGGCAGACACCGCAACTCCTCGTCGTAGTCCGGGCTGAGGCGACGTCGTTCGGCCGAGACGGACAATGTGTCGCGCGCGACTTGCGCGGGGCGAAAGCGCGGCTTCAACACCCCGCGCTTCGGTTGCATCCGAATTGTGGCAAGTGTGGTATTTTGGAACCAGCAGATCTCCGGTTGCATCGACGTCGCCAATCGCCGCGCTTCGGTTGTCGATTTTCCGCGCTGATATTGCTTGCCGATATCGCCGACCATTCGCGAGGCGGCGGTCCACGCCAACCTTAGGCATCATCCCGCGCTACAACCAGAGCGCGGCAAACCCTCGCGTGTTTTCTCCTCTGGAATTCATCTAAGGCTGTCGACGACCCCAAGGGGGTCGGAAATCAGTCTTTATCGGTTCCGAATCTTGGTTAAAGCAAGACTAGCAAGGTGTTTTGCTGTTTCTAAGGGCAATAGTGTTCCTAGAAAAATTCAATCGGGGGTTAAGCCTGATGTCGAACCGTGAGTGCGCCAGTCCGGAAGCGCTCATGCTGTCGAACGATAAATTCTCTGTCTGGCAGCAGAAATCCGGGAACATGAATGCACAGGGGCGGGCGCGTTCAACCACGACGCTGGTGGCGGCGTCGTTCTTGCTTGGCGTCAGCAGCGTCGCGGTGCGCGCGGCCGATGCCACCTCGTCGCAGGCCGATCAAACCGCCGCCACCAACCAGCTCCTGATGCAGAAGCTGGAAGCGATGGAAAAGCGCATGCGCACGCTCGAGTCCGAGCTCAAGCAGCAGAAGAAGCAGGCGCCGGCGGCGGCCCAGGCGGCACCGGTGATGCCGCCGCAGTCGGGCGGACCGCGCCTTGCGAACGGCGCAAAACCGACCGCCACGCCGCTGCAGCCGACCGACGCGATGGCCAAGGCCATTGCCGACACCGCCAAGGACAAGAAGAACGACTTGTTCGGGGCGGGCGGCACCCCGGTGCCGGGCATTCCGGGCATGAAGATCGGCATGTACGGTGAGATCAAGTTCGGTTCGGTGCAGAATCCGAACGCGGCGATCCCCGGCCAGTGGCAGAACGGTTTTGACATGGCCCGCCTGGTGCTGCTGCCGACCTACCAGGTCACCGACAACATCGTGTTCAACGCCGAGATCGAGTTCGAGCACGCGGGCACCGGTTTCGACAACGACGACAAGCTGCACGGCACCGCGGAAATCGAGCAAGCCTTCTTCGACCTCCGCTTCAACGACCACTTCACCCTGCGCTCGCCGGGCGTCGATCTCGTGCCGATCTCGTTCAACAATCTCTACCACGAGCCGACCCTGTTCTACAGCGTGCAGCGGCCGGAGCTCGCCAACGGCCTGATCCCGTCCACCTGGGTGGCGCCGTCCGCCGGCTTCTACGGCAAGATCGTCGACGGCCTGAACTACCAGGTCCAGTTCAGCCAGAGCGCCGAGGATTTCGGCGACAGTTTCGACAAGCGCAGCGACGGCGGGGCCATCATTCCGGGCGCCTACGACGCGGGTGTCAACGGCCTCGACGCGCTCGGACTCTCCCACGCGCCGCTCGGCGACTTCCGCCAGCTCAGCAACCAGATCGCCTATGCCGGCCGTCTGAGCTACACGCCGTCGTTCATTCCCGGTTTTGCCGGCAGTTCGGCAGTCTACTATTCGCCGAACATCACCCCGCGTGGCGCCCATGCGGACGATGGCACCCCGCTCGGCTCGAACAGCATGCTGATCCTCGATACCGAAGCGCGCTACCGCGTGCCCCAAACCGGGCTGGAGCTGCGGGCCGAGTACGCCTATGTCCGCTTCGGCAATCCGGAAAACCTGCGTGCCAACAACGACAGCCTCGACGACAACAATGTCGGCAAGGACATGTATGGCTATTCGGGCGAGATCGCCTATCACGTTCCGATGGGCAACATTCTCGGCAGCGACTGGGAGGCTGTGCCGTTCTATCGCTACACCCGCCAGAACCTGCAGACCGGCGCCGTTTTCGGCATCGATCCGGTCAATGGCTTCAACAATCCGACCGGCCATGGCGACACGACGTTCCACGACATCGGCATCGCCGTGTTCCCCAATCCGAGTCTGGTGTTCAAGCTGAACTACACCAAGATTACCGACAAGAGCGCCACCGGACCGCAGAACGATCAGGTTCTTGGCGGCGTCGGCTGGCTCTGGTAACGCCTTAAAGCGACGAGATGCCGCGGCCGGAACAGCCGCGGCATCTTTTTCAGCAGTAAATTTCATTGGCGGCAGCGACCGCAAGCCGAGAGCCAGCCTCCGCAGCGTCATTTCATTGCTCTTCGATTGTCAAACAGCCGATGCGCAGCCGACCCCGTTCTCGCGTCGCAAATGCGACCGAAGTTCTGGCGAGCGTGCTGCCCTCTTAAGA
>Ga0070709_10000424_pt1 | contig 25604 bp, 23 predicted proteins | sample LARL51metaG_FD_65449 | JGI IMG/M metagenome (GOLD analysis project Ga0070709, IMG submission 65449) | Corn, switchgrass and miscanthus rhizosphere microbial communities from Kellogg Biological Station, Michigan, USA - LAR L5-1 metaG | ecosystem: Host-associated > Plants > Roots > Rhizosphere ... | reverse complement strand
ACAGCGGCAGCGCCCGCACGGTCGGAAACGCCGGCGCCTCGACCTGCTGCTCCACAACTTCGAGATCGCCGGGCGCCTTGCCGTTCTCGACCCAGTCGACCAGCACGCCGAGCATGTCGACATTGGCCGGCGCCCCGGAGCCGACATGGTCGACGCCCGGCGCGGTATAGAGCCGCGCGAATTCCGCGGTCTCCGCCTTGCCGAGCGTACCCTGCACCTTCTCGAAATAGCGGATGCCGGCATAGGGCGACTGCGCATAATCGGACATGTATTCGAGCATGATCAGCCGGCCGCCATGTGCGCGGAACTTGCCGAGATCCGGATTGGTCGAGTCCATCAGCGCGGAGACTTGCAGCACGCGCTCCTTGTGGTCTTCCACCTCATATGTCCGGACATCGAGCTTCGGGTCGCGCGCCATGACATACTGGATGGCGCCGGAACCATAGACCCATTGAATCGCATTGGCGGGCACGGGCGGCTGCGCGGGCGCTGCTGATCCGAGCCACCACGCACTCCAGCCGCCGGTCGGGCCGAACGCAGGCGTGTCCTCACCCGAGACGCCCCAGCCCGGATAATCGTCCAGACCATTGGCGAGCGCGAACGGGAACTTGTAGGACGAGTGAAGCGTGTTGATGGCAGCGATCTGCGGATCTGTCAGGCACTGGTCGCCACTCTGCCCTTCCCTGCATCGCAGCGTTTCCGGCTTGAAACTCGCCTTGCAGCCGACAGGGTCCTCGACCAACTGGTCGTCGGAGCCATCGGCCTTGTCGCAGGTTTTACGCACGGCATCGGCGACGAGCTTGACCTGCGCGGGGCGGATCCAGGCCTCACCCATGGTCACGAGGCCCGAACGGTTCGAGGCGTGCAGCAGCCCGACCCAGTTGATGACCGGCACGCGCGCCAAAATGCCGTCAAAATCCTCGGGGTAGCGCTGCGCCATCGTCATCGCTTCGCGTCCGCCCTCGGACGAGCCCATGAAATACATCTTGTCCGGCCGCTTGCCATAGGCGCGCACCATCAGATCGACCGCGGCGTCGCGCACCTTCTTGTAGGCCTTGTGAGCAAAATTCTCGAGCGCCTCGTCGTTGAGCGCAAAAACCTGCGGCGGCTCGCCCGGCTTGCTTTCATGACCGGAGTCGGTGCCATAGGTCACAAAACCCTGGGCCAGCGGCGACGGTTTTTGGAAGGGATGCGCCGGCGGCAGCGCGAGGCCGGTGATCAGCACGCCGTTGAAGCCGCCCCCGCCATATTGCAGCGAGCGGCCGTTCCACTCCGTCGGCAGGTTGACCTCGAACTTGATCGGCGGCGCATTGGGATCGGTGGGGTCAATATGCCCGAGCACCTTGCAGAAGGCGGGATTGGCCGGCGTGATCCGGCCGGACGGGGTCGGGCCCTTCTCCGCGACTGCCAGCGGTGTCGGTGATTGCAGCGCGGCGCTGTCGATTTTCGTTGCGCCCTGCGCCGCGCCTGCGAGGCCGCTGCAGGTCGCAGCGGGATCGCCGGCAAGGCCTGCGGCTTGCGCGGGGGCGGCCACCGCTAAAACTGTCAAGGCGCTGGTCAGCGCACACGCTCGTGCGATCTGAATCCGTTCCATCCTCATTCCTCCCTTGTCTTGGCCGAGCTTCTTTGCGGCTCCGGCCTCATTCTTCATTCAATGCAGGACCGGCGGCAAGCGCAGCGAGCGTGATGACAGCGGATTTGATCGATGCGTCCGGAAATGCCCTCTTCTCCCCCTTTGCGCGCGGAGCGGCCGGGGGCGGAGGTCCACATCGGAGGATGGGGTACCCCCTCCCCAGCAATCGGTCAGGAAGCGGGGAGGGAGCGCAGCGACGATGCCGCTGCGGCTCGACCCTATCTCATCCGATTTCAAAACGGCAGGCCGACGTAATTCTCGGCGAGCGAGCGCAGCGCGGCGTCCGACGAGAACAGATAGGCCATGTCGGCCTGCTGCAGGCGGTCGTCATAGGAAAGACGGTCGGGGAAGCGGTGCAGCAGCATGGTCATCCACCAGGAAAACCGCTGCGCCTTCCAGACCCGCGCTAGCGCGCGGGCCGAATAGTCGTCGAGCCCGCGGTCGTCGCCCTTCTCATAGTGGTCGAGCAGCGCGTGATAGAGATAGTACACATCGGACGCCGCCGTGTTCAGTCCCCGCGCCCCGGTCGGCGGCACGATGTGGGCGGCGTCGCCGGCCAGGAACAGGCGGCCGTAGCGCATCGGCTCGGCCACGAAACTGCGCAACGGCGCGATGCTCCTCTCGATCGACGGGCCGGTGATCAGCCGCTCCGCGACCTCGGTCGGCAGCCGCTGCTTCAGTTCGGCCCAGAAGGCGTCATCCGACCAGTCGTCGGTCTTGTCGGTGAGCGGCACCTGGATGTAGTAGCGGCTCAAAACTTGCGATCGCAGCGAGCAGAGGGCAAAACCGCGTTCATGCTTGACGTAGATCAGCTCTGACGACACTGGCCTCGTGCGCGACAGCACCCCGAGCCAGCCGAACGGATAGACGCGTTCGAACTCGGTGCGCTTTTCCGCCGGAATCGATTTGCGGCTGACGCCGTGGAAGCCGTCTGCACCGACCACATAGTCGCAGTCGACGCGGACAGTCGACCCACCGGTCCGATAGGTGACGAAGGGTTTTTCGGCATCGATATCGTGCGGCGTGACGTCCTCGGCCTCGTGCACGACCTTGCCGCCGAGCCGGTCGCGCGCCTCATAGAGGTCGCGCGTGATCTCGGTCTGGCCATAGACCAGAACGGAGTTGCCGCCCGAATATTTGTGCAGGTCGACGTGATCCAGCACGCCGTCATGGGCGATATGAAAACCGTTGTGGATCTCGCCCTCGCGGTCCATGCGCTCGCCGCACTGCGCCTCGCGCATCAGCCTGGCAAAACCTTGCTCGAGCACGCCGGCGCGAATCCGCGCCAGCACGTGCTCGCGGCTCGATCTTTCCAGGATGACGGTATCGATGCCCTGCAGGTGCAGAAGCTGGGACAGCAGAAGTCCGGACGGTCCGCCGCCGATGATGCAAACCTGGACCTTCACCTTGTGTCCTCCACGCTTGTCGTGTCTTGTTCTGCTTGGACATTTTTAGCCGAATTTGCCGCGCGGCGAATGGATGAAATCTCCAAACTCTTGTACGATTCGAACATGCGCAGCGTTGCTACACCGCGGTCGATCCAGACCTATAATCTGTTCGGCGAAGTCGGGGATCTGCCCGACGTCGTGCATTGCGAGACGATTGCGGCGCGCTCGGTCGTGCACGATTGGACGATTGCACCGCACCGCCATGCGCGGCTGCACCAGATACTCCTGATCGAGCGCGGCGCCGGCGAAGCGACGCTGGAAGGCCGGCGTATTGCCTTGAGGCCGATGCGCGTCATCAATGTACCGGTCGGCCACGTCCATGGCTTCGCCTTCAGGCCGGGCACCCAGGGTTTTGTGCTGACGATCTCGGTCGAAATGCTCGACGAGGTGCTGGAAGCGCCGGAGGGCCTCCTGCGCATCCTTGCGCAACCCACCGTGCTCAAGGGAACGGCGCGGATGCGTGCGACCATGGCACAGATCTTTGACGAATATGCCGGACGGCACTTTGCCCGGGCCCACATGCTGCGGGCGCTTTCGGCCAATTTGATCGGGCTCGTTGCGCGGGAACTTGCGAGCGATGCCGGCGCGCGCGATGGCTCGGCGACATCCGATCTGGTGCGGCGCTTCGAGGCGCTGCTCGATCAGCATTTTCGTGAGCACTGGGGCGTGACGGCCTATGCCGCCGCGCTCTCGATCACGCCGACGCATCTGAGCCGCCTCACCCGCGCCGCGACCGGGCATGCCGCCTCAAACCTGATCCTGGAGCGCGTGGTGCGCGAGGCGCGGCGCAACCTCGTCTATACCAACCTGCCGATCTCGACGATAGCCTATGCGCTCGGCTTCAACGACCCGGCCTATTTCAGCCGCCTGTTCGTCGGTGCCACCGGCCTCTCCCCGCGCGCCTTCCGCGACAAGGCGCAGGCGGGCGGGTAATGGCGTCGGATTGGAGATCGCGCCAAGCGGGCGGTGAGCTCCCTCTCCCCGCTAGCGGGAGAGGTGAACCGTCGGCTCACACCGGCGTCATGCCGTGGCGGCGCTTGGCGTCGGCTGAGCGATCCGAGGCGAGGTATTCGATGAAATCGCGCGCGCCCGCTGCGTTGGCGGCAGCCTTGCAGATTCCTGCGGCAAAGATCGTCATCGGCTGGATCGCCTGGGGAAGGACATCGATGATCTCGATGCCCGGCGCACCCAGAAGCTCGCTCAGCTGCTGGAAGCCGAGGTCCACCTCGCCGCTTGCCAGCAGTGTCGCCACGGGAATACCGGGCTTAGCCTGAACGATCCGCTTGGAAAGCTCCCCTTCAAGGCCCCAGTCGCGCACCAGCTTGATCACATGATTGCCGCTCGGGCCGGTCGAAATGCCGATCGCGCGCGCTGCCAGCATCGCGGCTCGCACGGCCGCCTCGTCCGAGATCGCAGGACGCGTCGCGCCGGCCTGCACCGCCACCGCCATCGGCGATTGCGCAAAGCCCAAAATGCTGCCCGGCACCATGAAGCCGTCGCGTTCGAGCTGCGCCAGCGCGTCCGATGCGAGGACCGCGAAATCAAAAGCCTCGCCGGCGCGGATGCGCTTGGCGGCATCGACCCCGCCGACGGATTCGATCGCGACCTGCCCGGTGGTCGACGTCGCATAGGCTTCGGCGAGTTCGGCGAGGATTTGCCGTGTCGCCATCGACGAAATGCCCCGGAGACTTGTGCTCATCGGTCAATCAGCTCGCGTTCAATGTGTAGGGTGGCAAAGGCGCACTTGCGCCGTGCCCACCATCTTTCCGCGCAACCATCGCCAATGGTGGGCACGCTTCGCTTTGCCCACCCTACGGCCCCGTCAATCAGCGGCAAGCTGCTGGTCGAGATCGTGCAGCACCTTGTAGCACGGCAGGACCTGCGCAACGGACGCGTTCGGCTCGCGGCCTTCGCGGATCGCTGCGAAGAACTCGCGGTCCTGCAGCTCGATGCCGTTCATGGAGACGTCGACCTTGGAGACGTCGATCTTCTCCTCCTTGCCATTCACCAGATCGTCGTAGCGCGCGATGTAGGTGCCGGTGTCGCCGATGTAGCGGAAGAAGGTGCCGAGCGGCCCGTCATTGTTGAACGACAGGCTCAGCGTGCAGATCGCGCCGCTTTGCGTCTTCAATTGAATGGACATGTCCATGGCGATGCCGAGCGCGGGATTGATCGGCCCCTGCACCGCATTGGCTTTGACGATCGGCGAGCCCGCCTGGTAGGCGAACAGGTCGACCGTGTGCGCGGCGTGGTGCCACAACAGATGATCGGTCCAGCTCCGGGGCTGGCCGAGCGCGTTCATGTTGGTGCGACGGAAAAAGTAGGTCTGCACGTCCATCTGCTGGATGTTATACTCGCCCGCGACGATCTTCTTGCGCACCCATTGATGGCTCGGATTGAAGCGGCGGGTGTGGCCGCACATCGCGACCAGCCCGGTCTTCTTCTGCAGGTCGACCACAGCCTCTGCATCGGCGAGCGAATCGGCGAGCGGGATCTCGACCTGCACATGCTTGCCCGCCTTCAGGCAGGCGAGCGCCTGCGATGCATGCATCTGCGTCGGCGTGCAGAGGATGACCGCATCGACCTCGCTCAGCGCCAGAGAATCCGCAAGCTCGGTCGAGACATGCCTGATGCCGTATTTGTCGGCGATCTCTTTGGTCGGCTCCAGCCTGCGGCCGACCAGGGAGACCACCTCGACGCCGTCGATGTTCTTGATGCCGTCGAGATGTTTTATGCCGAACGCGCCCGCTCCCGCGAGCGCGGCCTTGATGGTTTTGGCCATATCAATTGTTCTCCAGGATCAGATGGCCGACCGCGGTGTTGCTCGCGGGCACATGATAGAAGCGGTGCCGCACCGTCGGTTTCTTGCCGCCATCGGTATCGTTCATGGCGCCGCGCGCGATCAGCCACATCACGAGCTCGATGCCCTCGCTGCCGGCCTCGCGCACATAGTCGATATGCGGCAGCCGCGACAGCGCGTCCGGATCGTCGATCAGGCGGTCGAGGAAGGCATTGTCCCATTCGCGGTTGATCAGCCCGGCGCGCGGCCCCTGCAACTGGTGGCTCATGCCGCCCGTGCCCCAGATCTGCACGTTGAGCGGCTCGTCAAACGTTTCGATCGCCTTGCGGATCGCCTTGCCGAGCATGAAGCAGCGCCGTCCCGACGGCACCGGATATTGCACGACGTTCACCGCGAACGGGATGATCGGACATGGCCATGCATCCACCTGCCCGAACACCAGGCTGAGCGGTACGGTGAGGCCGTGATCGACATCCATCCTGTTGACGATGGTGAGATCGAAGTCATCCTGGATCACCGATTGCGCGATGTGCGCGGCAAGCTTTGGATGGCCAATCACCTTTGGCACCGGGCGCGGGCCCCAGCCCTCGTCGGCGGGAGTGTATTCGGCAGCGGTGCCGATCGCGAAGGTTGGAATCATCTCCAGACTGAAGGCGGTGGCGTGATCGTTGAACACCAGGAACACGACGTCCGGCTTCTGCTCCTTCTCCCACTGTTTGGCGAACTCGTAGCCCTTGAACACGGGCTCCCAATAGGCCTCGTGGCTCTTGCCAAGATCGAGCGCGGCCCCGATCGCCGGCACATGCGAGGTGTAGACGCTTGCGCTGATGTGGGCCATTTACTTCTTCTCCCCAGTGTATCGGTTGCCCTCGATCGAACGGCCGCCCTTCACCATCATGTCGCGATAGGCTTCCTCGCTCATGCCGGTCATGCTGCCGGCCATCTGCTGAAAGCTCTTGCCGTCGGTGGCGCCGATCTTAGCGAGGAAATAGATGTTGCCGCCGAGCTGGATGCAGCGGTTGAGATCGCGGTCCAGCACCGCCTGCTTCTGCTCTTCGCTCATCGGCCATTCGTCGAGATAGGCACGCTCGCCCGCCTTGAAGCGCGTGCGGTTCTCCGCCTTCATCAGCGACATGCAGAATTGATTCAGGTGATAGCCCTCGCGCGACTTGTCGGCGTCAAAGATCGTCGTGCCGGGAACGTCCATATAGGGTTTGTCGAGCGACATCGGTCGTCTCCTCTCTCAGGCTTGATCGGGCCAGTACAGCCGCATCGGGTTGTCGACCAGAAGCTTGCGCTGCAGGTCCTCGGTGGTTGCGATATGCGGAATGAAATCCACCAGCAGCCCGTCGTCGGGCATATGGTCCTTGAGGTTCGGGTGCGGCCAGTCGGTGCCCCACAGCACGCGGTCCGGAAACGTCTCGACGATGCGGCGCGCGAACGGGATGACATCGCGATAGGCGTTCTGCTCGCCGTTCAGCGCCGGCGGCCCCTCCACCGAGAGCCGCTCTGGACAGGTCACCTTGGACCAGACGTTGGCATGCTCGCGCATGAATTTCACGAACAGCTCGAACTCCGGGCCGTCCACGGGCTTGGTCACGTCGGGCCGACCCATGTGATCGACCACGATGGTGGTCGGCAGCGCGGTGAAGAAATCCCAGAGTTCGGGGAGATCAACCGCCTCGAAATAGATCACGACATGCCAGCCGAGTTTTCCGACACGGGTCGCGATCTCGTTCAACTCGTCCTTCGGCGTGAAATCGACCAGGCGCTTGACGAAATTGAAGCGGACGCCGCGCACGCCGGCCTCATGCATCGCGGCAAGCTCGGCGTCGGTCACGCTGCGCTTGACCGTGGCGACGCCGCGCGCGCGGCCGCCGGAATGGATCAGCGCATCGACCATGGCGCGGTTGTCGGCGCCGTGGCAGGTCGCCTGCACCACGACGTTGCGGGCAAAGCCGAGATGATCGCGCAGCGCATAGAGCTGATCGCGCGAGGCATCGCAGGGGGTGTATTTGCGCTCCGGCGCGTAAGCGTATTCGGCGCCCGGGCCGAACACGTGACAATGCGCGTCGACCGCACCTGAAGGCACCTTGAAGCGCGGCTTTGAGGGGCCGGCGTACCAGTCGAGCCAGCCCGGGGTTTTCTGAAACTCGTTCTTCAACTGCATTGACCAGTTACTCCGCAGACTTGATCTGCTTCAGGATGCGATCGGCCTCGGTGCGCCAGTCAGGACTGCGGGCAAACTCCTTGCTGCCCTTCCGTCCGAACAGGTCTTGATCGGCGAGATCGGCGACAAACGCCTGCCGCGCGGCGGTGCCCTGCGCCGACCAGGGCGTCAGGCCGGCCTCGCGCACGGTCTCGGCCACCTCGCGCACTTCCTCGGCGCGGCGGCGGCCGTGCTCGATGACGCGCTGAAAGAAATAGGCGCCCTGCTTCTCCCAGTCGATGCCGGGAAAGGTCTCCTTCAGCGAGGCCAGCACCTGATCCTCCACGCCATAGGCGCGCGCTGTGGTGAAGGCCTCGATCACCATGGCTTCCATGCCCTTGATCATGATGCTGCGGCACATTTTTGTCGCGGAGGCAACGCCGAGCTTGTCGCTCGCGACCTTTGCGTTGAAGCCGAGATCGTTGACCAGCGGCGCGAGCTCCGCAGCGCCGGGGCCGCCGAGCAGCAGCGGCACCTTGATGCGGTAAGGCGGCACCGAAGTCATGACCGCGCCTTCGACATAGCGCGCGCCGGCGCCGTCGATCAGCTTTGCCGCGCGCTGCTTCGCGCCGGGCGAGGCAGAATTGAAATCCAGGAACCAGGCGCCCTTTTTGACCGCAGCGGCACAGGCCTGCGCCACCGGCACCGCCTGACTTGCGGTGACCGCCGAGACGATGAAGTCAGCGCGATCTGCGAGATCGGTATGCGATGATGCCAGCGAGACATTGATGGCGGCGGCATGATCCTCCAACGGCTTGGCATGCTCACCGCCGAGCTTGATGTCATAGGCCGAAACCTTGACGCCGTCCTTGCGCAGGTCTTCGGCCAGAATCCTGCCGACCTCGCCGTAGCCGACGAGACCGACATGCCATTGGTTGGACACTGATGCCATGGCGATCAATCGATGTATTTGAGGCCGGCCTTCGCGAGCGGCTCGCGCATCTTGTACATGTCGAGCCCGAGCTCGCCCTTGGCGAGCCGCGCGCGCTTGTCGCCCTCGTTGGCCTCGCGCGCCGCGGCCGCCTCCGCGGCCTGGTTCGCGACAGCAGCGGGGACGACGACGACGCCATCCGCATCGGCGACGATGACGTCGCCCGGATTGACCAGCGCGCCGGCGCAGACGACGGGAATGTTGACCGAGCCGAGCGTGGCCTTGACGGTGCCGCGGGCACTGACCGCGCGTGAGAACACCGGGAATTGCATCTCCGCGAGATCGTTCACGTCGCGCACGCCGCCGTCGATGATCAGCCCCTTGGCGCCACGCGCCCGGTAGCTGGTGGCGAGCAGATCGCCGAAGAAGCCGTCGGTGTTGTCGACGGTGCAGGCCGCGACCACGACGTCGCCTTCCTTGATCTGCTCGGCCGCGACATGCATCATCCAGTTGTCGCCGGGCTGCAGCAGCACCGTGACCGCGGTGCCGCAGAGCCGCGCATCCGGGTAGATCGGGCGGATATAGGGATGCATCAGCCCGACGCGGCCCATCGCCTCGTGGATGGTGGCGACACCAAAACCCGAGAGGCGCGCGACGGCCTGGGCGTCGGCACGCTCGATGTTACGCTTGACGATACCGAGATTGTTCATGCTGGCGCTCATGATCACCTGCCTCTTGCCTTGAGGGCCGCGTCGAGCCGCGGGAATACGCGCCGCGCATTGCCCTCGTAGATCTTGGCGCGGTCGTCCGCGCTCAAGCTCGGCGCCGCCTCGATATAGCGCCTGGTGTCGTCATAGTTGAAGCCGGTTTCGGGGTCGATGCCGCGCACCGCACCGATCATCTCGCTGGCAAACAGGATGTTGTCGACCGGGATCACGTTGGTCAGCAGGTCGATGCCGGGCTGGTGATAGACGCAGGTGTCGAAGAAGATGTTCTTCAGCAGATGATCCCTGAGCAGCGGCTTCTTCATTTCCTGCGCGAGGCCGCGGAAACGTCCCCAGTGATAGGGCACCGCGCCGCCGCCATGGGGAATCAGGAAGCGCAGCGTCGGGAAATCCTTGAACAGGTCCGCGGTCAGGCACTGCATGAAGGCGGTGGTATCCGCATTCAGGTAGTGCGAGCCGGTGGTGTGAAAGCAGGCATTGCAGCTGGTCGAGACATGGATCATCGCGGGGATGTCGAGTTCGACCATCTTCTCATAGATCGGATACCAGTGGCGATCGGTCAGCGGCGGCGAGGTCCAGTGGCCGCCAGAGGGATCCGGATTCAGGTTGATGCCGACAAAACCGTATTCGTTGATGCACTTTTCGAGCTCAGGAATGCAGGTTTTCGGGTCGACCCCGGGCGACTGCGGCAGCATGGCGACGCCGATGAAATGATCCGGAAACAGCTTTGAGACGCGATGGCACAGCTCATTGCAGATTCCGGCCCAGGTCGACGACACCTCGAAATCACCGATGTGATGGGCCATGAAACTCGCGCGCGGCGAGAAGACGGTGAGATCGCTGCCGCGCTCCTTCATCAACCGGAGCTGGTTGCCTTCGATCGAGTCGCGCAGCTCGTCGTCGCTGATCTTCAGCTCGCTCGCCTTCGGCTTCGCCGAGGGATCCTTGATCCCGGCGATCTGCCGGTTGCGCCATTCCTCGAGCTGCTTTGGCGCCGTGGTGTAATGGCCGTGGACGTCGATGATCACTGAGCCCTCCTTTGCCGGGAGGCGATGCGCCCCCGCGTTTCCTTTTGTTATTGTTCAGCCCGCGGCGAGCGCGGATGTCGCGGTCCGGACCCGGCCGGGAATCATGGAATCGATGGCGAACGCACCGGTCGGATAGGCCACTCAGAATTTCTTACATAGCCATGGTTCCGGCCCGACTGATCGGGAGCAAGGATCGCACTTTGGCCCGTCGAGCGCGCTTTCGCCAGCGTCCGCCGCTTCTAACAGCTATTCCTACGCGGCATGGGCTATTCCATCGAGCCATGCTGAAAATGGATCATGTCGGAAGCCTCCGCGCCAGCGCCGTCAGGAGCTGCATGGTGCGCTGGGTGAGCGGCGTTGGGCGCTTGTGGGCCGAGGTCACGAGGCACAGCACGCTGGTTGGTGTCGGATCAACCAGCCTGCGGACCGCGAGTTCCCCCGCCCGCGCGGACGCCGCAACGCCGCTTGCGGTCAGCACCGCGTGGCCGTAGCCGGCGCAGACCAGCTCGATGATGGACGGCACGCTCGACACCTCCCAGGCGATGTTGAGCTTGACGCCCGCGAGCGCCGCCTGGGTCTCCAGGAGGCGGCGCATCGCGTGCACCCGCTCCGGGACGATCAGCGGATAGCGCGACAGCTCCTGCATCGGCAGCGGCGCGGTGAGCCGCCGCTTGCCCTTGGCCGCATGACTGACGAGGCCGAGCGCCTCCTGCAGCAGCGGCACGATGTCCAGTCCGGGCTGCGCCTCCGGATTGTAGACCAGGCCGACATCGACCCGTCCGGTCGTGACCCATTCGACGATGTGGCTCGACAGCCCCTCGACCACGGCGAGTTTTGCGGCCGGGAGCTCCTGCTTGAAGCGGTCGATGATCGGCAGCGTGAGCTGGCGGCCGATGCTCGGCGGTAGCCCGATGGTGACGCGGCCGACCGGCTCGTCGCGGCTGGCACCGAGATCCTCGCGCGCATGGGTGACGAGCTGCAGCACCGCGACGCTGTGGTCGAACAGCCGTTTCCCGGCATCGGTCAGCGCCACGCCCCGGCCGTTGCGCAGGAACAGCTGCTGGCGCACCTCGGTCTCCAGCGCCCGGACCTGGCGGCTCAGCGCAGGCTGCGCGACGTCGAGCGCCACGGCCGCCTTGCTGAAGCTGCCGAGTTCGGCCACCTGCACGAAATATTCGAGCTGCTTGAGGTTCATGCGCCGCCGTTATGGCCCAACCTTTCGATGTGCTGCACGATCAATATGATTTGGGCAGGCCGAGCACTCTTTCAGCAATGAAGCTCAGCGCCAGTTGCGGACTGACCGGCGCAATGCGCGGGATCATGATCTCGCGCAAGTACCGCTCGACATGGAATTCCTTGGCATAGCCGAAGCCGCCGTGAGTCATCACCGCCTGCTCGCAGGCCTGAAAACCGGCTTCGCCGGCGAGATACTTTGCGGCATTCGCCGCCGCGCCACAGGGCATGCCCTGGTCGTATTGCCAGGCGGCCGACATCACCATCAGCCAAGCCGCTTCCAGCTCGACCCAGTTCTTTGCGAGCGGATGCTGGATCGCCTGGTTCTGGCCGATCGGGCGGTTGAACACGATGCGCGTCTTGGCATAGTCGGCGGCGCGTGTGAGCGCGCATTTGCCGAGGCCGACGGCTTCCGCCGCGATCAGGATGCGCTCGGGATTCATGCCCTCCAGGATGTAGTGGAAGCCGCGTCCCTCCTCGCCGATGCGATCCTCCATCGGGATCTCGAAATCCTCGAAGAACAGCTCGTTGGAGTCGACGACCTTGCGGCCCATCTTCTCGATCTCGTGGACCTTGATGCGGGCGCGGTCGAAATCGGTATAGAACAGGCTGAGGCCGTGGGTCGGACTCTTGACCTCCTCCAGCGGCGTCGTGCGCGCCAGCAGCAGGATCTTGTGTGCGACCTGCGCGGTGGAGATCCAGACCTTTTGGCCGTTGACGATGTAGCGATCGTTCCTGGCGACCGCCCGAGTCTTGAGCTGCGTGGTGTTGAGGCCGGTATTCGGCTCGGTCACCGCAAAACAGGCTTTCTCGCGGCCCTCCACCATCGGCGGCAGCATGCGGCGGCGCTGCTCCTCGGTACCGAACACGACGACCGGGTTGAGGCCGAACACATTGATATGCACGGCTGACGCGCCCGACATGCCGGCGCCGGATTCGGCGATCGTGCGCATCATGATCGCAGCTTCCGTGATGCCGAGCCCGGAGCCGCCGTAAGTCTCGGGCACGCAGATGCCGAGCCAGCCCGCGTCCGCCAAGGCTTTGTGAAAATCATGCGGAAAACCACCCTCACGATCCCCGCGCAGCCAGTATGCGTCGTCGAAGTCCGCGCAGATTCTTGCGATGGCGTCGCGGATTGCCTCCTGCTCGTCGGTGAGCGCAAAATCCATCCCGGTGCCCTTGATCTCGGCTTGATCTTCTGAACTCTTCTTACACTTATATCAGCGTCAGGGAGGCGCTTTTTTCATGGGTCCGCTGCGCGGAATAACCATCCTCGATCTCACCACCGTGCTGATGGGTCCCTATGCCACGCAGATCCTCGCCGACATGGGCGCTGACGTCATCAAGGTGGAGAGCCCCGAGGGCGACATCGTGCGCCAGCTCGGTCCCGGCCGTAGCAACGGCATGGGCGGGATGTTCCTCAACGCCAACCGCGGCAAGCGCTCGATCGTGATCGATCTCAAGCAGGCCGAGGGGCGGGACGCGCTGCTGCGGCTCGCGGGACAGGCGCATGCGATCGTTTACAATGTGCGGCCGCAGGCGATGGCGCGGCTCGGCCTCGGCTATGAGGCGCTCGCGGCCACGAACCCCGCCATCCTCTATGTCGGCCTGTTCGGCTACGGCCAGACCGGGCCCTATGCTGCCAAACCGGCGTATGACGATCTGATCCAGGGCGCGTCTGGCATTCCGACGCTGATCGCGATGGCCGGCGACGGCACGCCGCGCTACGTGCCGATCACCGTCGCCGATCGCGTCGTCGGCCTGAAGGCGGTGAACGCCATTCTCGGCGGGCTGATGCATCAGCAGCGCACCGGCATCGGCCAGCGTATCGACGTGCCGATGTTCGAGGAGATGGCGGAGTTCGTGCTGATCGATCATCTGGGCGGACTGACCTATGACCCGCCGCTCGATCACGGCGGCTATGCGCGGCTTTTGTCGTCGCATCGACGCCCCTACCAGACCAGCGACGGCCATATCTGCGCGCTGATCTACAATGACAAGCAGTGGAAGAGCTTTTTCGATGCGATCGGCCAGCCGGAGATGCTCGAGCAGCCGCGCTTTGCGACGCATGCGGCACGGCACGCGCATATCGACGAAATCTATCAGGAGGTCGGGCGCATCTTTCTGACGCGCACGACGGCCGAATGGCGCGCGCTATTGGAACGCGCGGACATCCCGGTCATGCCGATGCATACGCTCGAAAGCATTTTGGAAGATCCGCATCTCGACGCCGTCGGTTTCTTCAAGATAATGGAGCATCCCGTCGAAGGGCGCATTCGGCAGATGCGGGTGCCGTCGACCTGGAGCGAAACCCAGCCCGAGCCGGGCGGCCCGGCCCCGACCTTCGGCCAGCACGGCCGTGACATTTTGCGCGAGGCTGGATTCTCCTCCGAGGAGATCGAGCGGCTCGGCGAGAAAGGCGCCGTGCAACTGCCACCCTCGGCACCGTAAGGCGCTCACGCGCCGTCCGTCGCAGGCTCGGAGGCCACCGCGGGATCGGCACCAAAGAGCTCCGCGGCGATCCGGTTCGGCTCGATCGCCGCTGGAATGCCGCAATACATCGCGACCAGCAGCAACACGTCCTGCACCTGCTCGCGCGAGCAGCCATTCTTGAGCGCGCCCTGGGCATGCACGGCGAACTCGGCCGGCTTGCCGGAAGCCGCCGTGATGCCGAGCATGACCAGGCTACGCATCTGGTCGGACAGCCCGCTGCGCTCCCAGACGTCGCCATAGACATAGGCGTTGATGATGTTTTGCAGCGGTGCGCCGAACGCGCCGGCCGCCGCCATCCGCTTCTCGACCTCGGCCGCGCCGAACATCTGTTGTCGCCGGGACAGGCCCCGCGCGTAGAGTTCACTGGTGTCCGTCATGTTCGCCTTGCCCTCGCATCATGCCGCCGCTAGTTTATACGGACAAATGAGGCGGGGTAAAACCCGGCTGGCAGATCGACAGGCCCGGCCCGATATCGTCGCCGACTGCCGATTTGCCTGTACAAATCTATGCAGGAGGAACGATGCTGCGGACCGCCGTCATCAGCCTGTTCCTGTCGGTGCTCGGGATCAGCCACGGCCTCGCCGAAGACTATCCCCAGCGCCAGATCAGGATCATCGTGCCGTTTCCCGCCGGCGCTGGCCCGGACCAAGTCGCCCGCCTGATCGGCCAGCACCTTCAGGACGCGCTCGGAGAGCCGGTGGTGATCGAAAACCGCGCCGGCGCGCTCGGCAGCCTCGGCGCCCAGCAGGTCGCGCATGCCAGTCCCGATGGGTACACGCTGCTGATGGGGACCAACACCACGCACGCCAGCAACATCGCGACCCTGAAGGACCTGCCCTATGACCCGGTGAAGGATTTTTCTCCGATCATCCGCACCACCACCACGGCCATGGTACTCCTGGTCAAACCTGAGTTTCCGGCAAAAGACCTGCCGCAGTTCCTCGACTACGCAAAAACGCATCGCAATCTGACTGCGGGCTACGGCTCCGGCGCCTCGCAGCTCTCCATCGCGCAACTGCAATCCCGCGGCGGCGTAGGCCTGGTCGCCGCTTCCTATCGCGGCGTGCCGCAGGCGATGACCGACGTCATGGGAGGGGTGCTCGATCTCACCTTTGGCGATTTCTCGGTGGCGATCCCGCAGATGCAGGGCGGCACGCTGCGCGGTCTCGGCGTGACCTCGCCCAAGCGCAATGAACTGCTCCCCGATCTGCCGGCGCTCGCTGAAGCCATGCCCGGATTTGAGACCACAATCTGGTACGGATTGCTGGCGCCGGCCAACACACCCGAACAGGTCGTGAAAAAGCTCTATCAGGAGACCGAAAAAATTCTCGCGGCGCCGGATACGAGGCAAAAACTCGCCAAGGTCGGCGTGATCGTCGCGACACTGCCGCCCGAACAATTCGCGGCTTTCATCAAGAGCGAGATCGTGCGGTGGACCGCGGATGCCAAGGCGGCCGGGATCGAACCTCAATAGGATCGTGTCAGAGAGAGCGTTATCGTCATGAGTACCGACGGACCGGTTGGAGTGGTTGGGCTGGGGCTGCTGGGTACCGCGTTTGCCGCGCGGCTGATCGAGGCGGGGCATCAGGTGGTCGGCTTCGACGTCGATCGCAGCCGGTGCGAAGCCTTAACCGCGATGGGCGGCGACAGCGCAGGTTCCGTCCGCGCAGTCGCCAGGCGCTGCCCGACAATCGTGGTCGCTGTCTACAATGCAGCGCAGGTCGAGATGCTTCTCGATCAGCTCGAACAAGGCGACGGCGGTTTGAGGCCTCTCATCATCTGCACCACCACCTGTGCACCCGATGAGATCATCGCCATCGCCGCGCACGCGGTCCGCGCGGGTTTCCGCTTCGTCGAGGCGCCGGTCTCCGGCACCAGTGCGGAAGCGCGCGAGGGATCGGCCACCGCGCTGGTCGCAGGAGATGCGCATGCGATCGAAGCGGCCGCCCCCGTCATGACCATCCTCTGCCCAAAACGCCTGCATGTCGGTCCCGTCGGGGACGCTAGCCGCACCAAGCTCGCGATCAACCTGATCCTGCAGATCAATCGGACCGCCCTGGCCGAGGGCATCGCGTTTGCCGAGAGCCTGGGCCTCGACCCCGCGGCGTTCCTGGAGGCCGCCCGCCAGTCGGCCGCCTATTCCAGCGTGATGGACACGAAAGGCGCCAAGATGCTCAGGCGCGACTTCACCCCGCAATCGCATATCGCGCAGAGTGTCAAGGATTCCGAATTGATCCTGCGCGAGGCGAAGGCGCGGGATCTGCACCTGCCGATGACCTCGGTTCAGATGGCGCTACTACGCGCCGCGATCGCGCTGGAAGGTCCGGACAGCGACAGCGCGGCCATCATTGCCGCGATCGACCGCGCGCGCGTCAAGCTTTGAGGACAAAACGCATGATCAACTGTGCGATCGCCGGGCTCGGACGCTGGGGCCGCGCGCTCGTGGAGGCCTCGCGCGCCTGTGGCCGGCTTCACATCGCGCGGGCTGTCGAGACCGACCTCGAACGTGCACGAGATTTTTGCAACGCGCATAACATCGCGCTGACCGACAATTTTGACAGCGTCCTGGAGGACGACGCCATCCAGGCTGTGCTGCTGGCCACGCCGCATTCCCTGCATCATGACCAGGTGATCGCAGCCGCCAGCCATGGCAAGCAGGTGTTTTGCGAAAAGCCGCTGGCGCTCCGCCGCGACGATGCGGCGCGCATGTTCGAGGCCTGCCGGAAGACCGATGTCGTACTCGCAGTCGGCCACAATCGCCGGTTCTGGCCGTCGATGCGGAGCTTGCGGAAAATCGTCGCGAGCGGCGAACTCGGCACCATCCTTCACGTCGAGGGCCACAACAGCAACGAGAACTCCAATGTCATCACGACGGGGTGGCGGCTGTCGCCCGAGGAGTCGCCGGGCGGCGGCCTGACGGGCGCCGGTCTGCACGTGCTCGATGCCTTTGTCAGCCTGCTCGGCCCGACCAGCCAGGTCTATGCACGATTGCATTCCCATGCGCCGGGCCCGCCACCGCTCGATTCGGCGCTGCTCGCGATCGATTTTGCCAGCGGCATCACCGGCACGCTGGCGACCGTGCGCGCGACGCCGTTCTACTGGCGCGTTCATGTCTTCGGTACCAGTGGATCGGCCGAAGTGCTGGACGATGTCACCACGATCATCCGCAAATCCGGGCACGCTCCCGAAACCGTGCGCCATCCATCGATCGATGTGCTCGCGGCCGAGCTTGACGCCTTTGCCGATGCGGTCGAGGCGAAACAGCCGTTCCCGGTGGCGCAAGCCGAAGTCCTTGCGACGCTCGCCGCCTTCGAAGCTGCGCTGCGTTCCATGACGACGGGACGGCCCGAGCCCTGTCATGGCCCCTAAAACGTCGAAGCCGCGATCGTCGCGCTACCGCGACATCGCCACATGGCTGCAGAAGGACATCCGCCTCGGCAAGGTCGAGGTCGGCAACCTCCTGCCGACTGAGACCGAGCTGATGGCGAGATATTCCGCCAGCCGGCAGACCGTGCGCGAGGCGCTGCGCATCCTGAGGGATCAGGGGCTGATCGTGCGGCGCGCAGGGCTTGGCTCCGTGGTGATCGCGAGCGAGCCGCCGGTGCTGTTCACCCACAGCGTCACTTCCCTTGCCGAATGGCTGCGCTATTCCAACGAAACCTATCGCGATGTCGTCGCCACGCGAGATGTCGTTGCAGACCGCACGCTCGCCGCACTTCTGAAATGCGAACCCGGCAAGCACTGGTTTCTGATCGAGGCGATCAGGCGCGCCGACCAGTTCGCCGCGCCGCTCGGCTGGACCGACATCTATGTGCTGCGCAAGTTCGCGGGCGTCGTGAAACGCAGCGACCACGGCCGCACGCCCGTGCATGAGCAGGTCGCAAAGATGTTCGGGCAGGTCACCGAGCACGCCCAGATGGAAATCTTTGTGCGCGGCATGCCGGCCTCGATCGCAAAGCCGCTCGGAGTCAGGGCAGGCTCCCCTGCCCTGACGGTCATCCGCCGCTATTACGGCGTGCAGGACGAGCTGTTCGAAGTCACGGTGACCACTCATCCGGAGGGCCGGTATACCTACACGATGGACATGCACCGTGCGCTGCGGCCGCCGCTCTGAGCCTGCTATGGACATCGCGCGTGAAGGCGCGTAGCCATGAGCGATCATTGGATGGAGCATATCTTCGTGGCTGACCCTCGGCCCATGGCCTCGATCGAAGCCGTGGAAAACGGCCTGGCCTCGCAAGGCTATATTGCGAGCCGGCAGATCGCGACCGCGGTTTACCTTGCGCAACAGATCGCGAAGCCGATCCTCGTCGAAGGGCCCGCCGGCGTCGGCAAGACCGAGCTTGCGAAGGCGATCGCTACCTGGCGCGGCCTCAAGATGATCCGCCTGCAATGCTATGAGGGGCTGGACGAGGCGAAGGCGCTCTACGAGTGGAAATACGCAAAACAGCTGCTCTACACGCAGATCCTGAAGGACAAGCTCGGCGAGGTGCTCGGCGGCGCCGCAACGCTGCATGCGGCGCTCGATCAGCTGCATGATTTCGGCGACGTGTTCTTCTCCAAGGAATTCGTCGAGCCGCGGCCGCTGCTGCAGGCGCTGGAGCAGGAGGCCGGCTGCGTCCTGCTGATCGATGAGATCGACAAGTCGGACGCCGAGTTCGAATCGCTCCTGCTCGAAATCCTCTCCGACTTCCAGGTCACCATTCCCGAACTCGGCACCGTCTCGGCCGTGGTGCCGCCGACCGTGATCCTCACCTCCAACAGCGAGCGCAATCTCGGCGATGCGTTGAAGCGGCGCTGCCTGCATCTGCATATCGGTTTCCCGGAGCAGAGGCTGGAAGAGCGCATCGTCGAAAGCCGCGTCCCCGCCATCGCACAGGTGCTGCGCCGGCAGCTCGTCAGCTTCATCCACGACGTCCGCACCCTCGACCTGAAGAAGCAGCCCTCGGTGAGTGAAACCATCGACTGGGCGCGCGTGCTGGTGCTGCTGCAGGCTGGCGAGCTCGGCCACGACGTCGTCAAGGACACGCTCAACGTGCTCTTGAAATACGAGTCCGACGTCGAGGCGACGTTGCCCCATGTCACGACCTTCGTGGCCAAGGCGCTGCGCCAGAACGCGTTCGGCTGAAGGGATTTTGCGATGCACGAGAACCTGCATCGCTTCTTCCGCGCCGCGCGCGGCGCCGGCGTGCGCGTCTCCCCGGCCGAGAGCATCGATGCGATGCGGGCGGTGGCCAGCGTCGGGATTTCCGACCGCGCGGTGCTGCGCGACACTTTTCTGCTGACGCTAGCCAAGACCCAGGACGAGAAGCGCGCCCTCGGCGACTGTTTTGACCTGTTCTTCGCCGCGCCTGCGCCATCGCAGCCGGCGAACGGACATGGCGAAGCGGAGCAGACCGCTGCGACTGACGCTCGCGGCGAGGCAGATGCGGGCGGTCCTTCGAGCGGCCAGGTAGCCGAGGGCCTAGGTCCGCTCGCACAGATGCTGCTGGCGCAGGATCGCGCCGCGATCCAGGCCGCGATTGCGACCGCGTCGAATGCGGCGTCGCTCTCCGAGATACGCTTCTTCACCCAGCGCGGCCTGTTCTCGGGTCGCGTTCTCGATGCCATGGGCATTGCGCGGCTGCGCGACGACCTCGATCAACTGACGGCGGACAATCCGGCGCCGGCCGAGCGGCTCGCGGCGGCGCTCGAGGCGTTGCGTGAAAACGTCCGCGATGCCGTTTCGCAGGCGCTGCTGCTCTATGGACGCGAGGAGGCGGAAAACCTGCGCAACGACATCCTGCGCAATGCGCCGCTGTCCCGCATCGAGCCGCGGCAGGTCGAGGAGATGCGCGCGCTGATCCGGCAAATCGCGCGGCGCCTGCGCGAGCGCTACAGCAAGCCCCGCAAGCGGCAGCGCCGCGGCCATCTCGATGTGCGCCGAACCTTGCGGCGCAACGCCGCCTGGGGCGGCGTACCCTTTCTCACTGCCTGGAAGCGCCGGCATCGCGACAAACCGAAGATCGTCGCGCTGTGCGACGTCTCGGGCTCGGTGGCGCGGGTCTCGGACTTCTTCCTGCTGCTGATCCACAGCCTGCACGAGGTCGTGTCGGACGTGCGGTCCTTTGCGTTTTCCGGTCACCTGATCGAGGTCAGCGAGACCCTGGAGACGAAGGGCGCCGATGAGGCGATGGCCGAGATCATGTCCAGGGTCGGCTTTGGCTCGTCCGACTACGGCAGCTCCTTCGCCGATTTCGAGCGGCTGGCGATCGATGCCGTGACGCCGCAGACCACGGTGATCGTGCTCGGCGACGGGCGCAGCAACAATCTCGATCCCGGCGCCGACATCGTCCGCCGCATCTCGGAGCGCTGCAAGCGCCTAGTCTGGCTCAACCCGGAGGGCCGCATGACCTGGGGCTGGGGCGATTCGGAGATGCTGCGCTACCAGACATTTTGCACGGTGGCACGGCAATGCACCACCGCCCAGCAGCTCGAGCATGCCGTCTCCGACATCGTCGCGGCGTATCAGTGACACTGGGCTCGTCATGCCCGCGCTTGTCGCGGGCATCCACGTCTTGGCCGCGTCATGAAAGCAAGACGTGGATGGCCGGGACAAGCCCGGCCATGACGACGGAATGATTCTTTGAAGGCGACGGCACTCACAACTTGCTCACATGCAGCGCCGGCACGCGGCGCGTCCAGGGCATCTCCTCTTCCAGCGCGCTGGCGAGCTGCAGCACGAGATGATCCATTGCGGGCGAAGCCGCGATCTGCACGCCGATCGGCAGGCCGTTCGAGTGCTGCGCCAGCGGCAGCGAGATCGCCGGCGTGCCCATGATGTTGTGCGGCAGCGTGTACTGCACCGGCAACGCAAAGATGCCCTGCGTAAAGGTGTCGAAATCGATGCCTTCGACCGAGAGGTTGACGGTGCCCCAGGGCGGCGCGGTCGTCGCCGTGGTCGGCGACAGCCAGATGTCGTATTTGGTCCAGAACTGGCCAAGGCTGCGGCGCATCACATTGGCCTTGCTCCAGGCGGCGGTGAAGCGCGATGGCGTGATCTCGCGGGCACGCTGGTAGATCGACCAGATGATCGGCTCGAGATTGTCGGGCCCCGGCTTGCGCCCGGTCCTCCCGCCATAATAATTCAGCCGCCCGTCGAAATCGAAGAAGAAGAGATCGCGCATCGTCGCCAGCATGTCGATGCCGCCCAGACTTGTGCTCGCCTGCTCGACGCGATGGCCGAGGCCAGCCAGCGCCTTGCCGGCCTTCTCGACGGCCTTGCGCACCTCCGGATCGACCTTCACGCCGGCGAGTTCGTCGAGGATGATGCCGACCTTGAGCTTTTTCGGCTTGCGCCTGGTGAGCGCCGCATAGGGCTGCTCGGGTTTTGGGATCACGAAGGGATCGCCGGCCAGCGGGATCGCCAGGCAGTCGAGCATCGCGGCGGTGTCACGCACCGTGCGCGCCTGGATGTGGTTCATCGAATAGCCGAACCCGCCCTCATCGACCAGGGGACCGACGGAGATGCGCATGCGCGACGGCTTGAAGCCGACACCGCCGCAATAGCTCGCGGGAATCCGGATCGATCCGCCGATGTCTGACCCGTGCGCGATCGGCACCATGCCGGACGTGACGGCAGCCTGCGCGCCCCCGGAGGAGCCGCCGGTCGAAAAACCCTTCTTCCATGGATTGGAGGCGTTGCCGTACAGCATGCCTTCGGTGGTGCCTGCCATGGAATATTCCGGCGCGGCCGAGCGGCCGATGATGTTGACGCCAGCCTTGCGCAGCAGGATCGCGAGATTGCTGTCGGTCTCGCCGATCATGCCTTCGCACAGCCGCGAGCCGAACTCGATCTTGCGGCCCTTCTCGTGGCCGAACACGTCCTTCATCAGCAGCGGCACGCCACGGAACGGACCCTTGCCGAGCGATGTTTCGTCGAGCCCCTCGATGCGGTCGTCATAGATCTCGACGACGCCCTTGATCTCGGGATTGGCCTTTTCGATCGCCTTGGCCGCCGTCAGCGCCAGTTCCTTCGGCGACGCCTCCTTCTTCCTGACGAGCTCGGCAAGGTCGGTCGCATCATATTTCGCGTACTCCCGGACGTTCATCCGTGCTTCCCCCTCTTGTCTTTTCTTGTCGCTCAGTCGCCGCGGCCAAACTGCTGATGGCGGCCGGGCGCGGCCTCGAACAGCGCCCTTGTGTAGGGATGTTTTGGGCTGGCGAACACGTCCGCGGTCGCGCCCTGCTCGACGATGACGCCCTTCTGCATGACCGCGAGCCGGTCGCAGACCTGCGCGGCCACGCGCAGATCATGGGTGATGAACAGCACCGCGAGATCGAACTGCCGCCGCACTTCGTCGAGCAGTTTTAACACCTGCGCCTGCACCGAGACATCGAGCGCCGAGACCGGCTCGTCGCCGATCAAGAGATAAGGCTCCATCGCGAGCGCGCGTGCGATGCAGATGCGCTGGCGCTGGCCGCCGGAAAACTGGTGAGGGTAGCGGTCGAGCGCTTCGGGCGACAGATGCACAGTCGACATCAGTTGGCGCGCACGCTTCAGCGCAGCGTCGCGCGAGACGCCAAAGTTCATCGGCCCTTCGATGATCGCCTCACCGACCGTCCGCCGTGGATTGAGCGAGCGATAGGGATCCTGGAACACCATCTGGACGCCCCGCCGCAACGGGCGCATCTGGGCTTCCGAGAGCGAGGCGATGTCCCTGCCCTCGATCGCAATCCGGCCCGAGGTCGGATCGACCAGGCGCGCGATGCAGCGCGCCACCGTCGACTTGCCCGAGCCGGATTCGCCGACGATGCCGAGCGTCTCGCCGCGTCGCACCTCGAGCGTCACGTCATTGACGGCATTGACCACGCGGGCCCGCTTTTGCCAGAAACTACGCTTGCCATAGGTCTTGTGAAGGCCCTGCGTCTGCAGTGTCACCGCGCCGGTTGCGGGTGCACGTGGCGGCGGGATCATGCTCGGCACCGCGGCCATCAGCATCCGCGTGTACGGCTCGCGCGGCCGGCGCAGCACGTCCTCGCGCGGGCCCTGTTCGACGACGCGGCCGAGTTGCATCACCACCACACGGTCGGCGATCTCGGAGACCACGCCGAAATCATGGGTGATGAACAGCACCCCGGTCTTCTTGCGCGCCTGCATCTCGCGGATCAGGCTCAAGATCTGCGCCTGCGTCGTGACGTCGAGCGCGGTGGTCGGCTCGTCCGCGATCAAAAGCGCGGGATCGAGCACCAGCGCCGCCGCGATCATGATGCGCTGGCGCTGCCCGCCCGAGAGCTGGTGCGGATAGGCGTCGATCATGTGCTCGGGATCGGGCAGATGCACCGCGCGCATGATTTCCAGCACCCGCTCGCGACGTCCCCTGGCGTCAAGGGTGGTGTGGATCTCGAGAATCTCGGCGATCTGCTTGCCGACCCGTTCCACCGGATTGAGCGCGGTCATCGGCTCCTGGAACACCATCGCCATCTGCCGGCCGCGGATCGCGCGGAGTTCCGCTTCGCTCTTTTGGGTCAGCTCTTCGCCGTTCAGGCGGATCGAACCGCTCTTCACCGCGAGCGACCCCTTCGGCAATAGTCCCATCACCGCCTGAGCAGTGACCGACTTGCCGGAGCCGGACTCGCCGACCACGCAGACGATCTCGTTGGCCCCGACTGTGAGATCGATGCCCTGCACCGCATGAGCGCGGTCGCCGCCGCCGTGGATCGCAACCGCAAGATTGGAGATTTCGAGAACCGGCGCGCTCATGTCACACGCGCCTGGCCATTTTCGGATCGAGCGTGTCGCGGAGGCCATCGCCCAGCACGTTCACGGCCAGGATGGTCGCAGCCAGCATGATGCCGGGATAGATGATGTTGTGCGGATAGAGGCTAAAAACCTGCCGGCCTTCCGCCATGATGTTGCCCCAGGTCGGCACGTCAGGCGGCACACCGATGCCGAGGAACGAGAGGATCGCCTCGACCAGGATCGCGGAGGCGCAGGTGAACGTGCCCTGCACGATCAGCGGCGCGATCGTGTTGGGCAGCACATGGCGCCACAGCAGGGTCACCGTGGGGGTTCCGAGCGTGACGGCCGCCTCGACATAGGGCTCCTCGCGCACGCCGAGCACGATGGAACGTACCAGCCGCACCACGCGCGGGATCTCGGGCACGGCGATCGCTGCGATGACAGCGCCGACGCCGGCACGGAACAACGACACCATCGCGATCGCCAGCAGGATCGCGGGGATCGCCATCAGCCCGTCCATGATCCGCATCAGCACGGCGTCGAGCCAGCGGAAGAAGCCGGCCAGAAGCCCGATGAACAGGCCAGCCACGACCGAGATCACCGCGACCGTGATGCCGATCAAAAGCGAGATGCGCGCGCCATAGACGACACGGCTGTAGATGTCGCGGCCGAGACTGTCGGTGCCGAACCGCGCGACCATCTTGATGCGCTCGCCGGTGTCGGTCCGCATGCTGATTTCCATGCCCGGCACGCGATTGCGCGCGGCCGGATTGATCGCGGCGGGATCGATGGTGCCAAGCAACGGCGCGAGCAGCCCGACCAGCACGACCACCAGGATGACCAGCCCGCCGGCGATCACGCCGGGATGTCGCAGCGCCCGTGCGGACGCCGACGGTCGCCCGGCTGCAACCGGAACGGCAGGTTCGATCGTCGTGAGTTCGGCCATCAGTAGCGGATCCTGGGATCGAGCAGGGTGTAGGTCAGGTCGACCGCCAGATTGATCATCACGTAAGTGAAGGAGAACAGCAAAATCACGGCCTGGATCGTCGGATAGTCGCGGGCGAGCACCGCATCGACCGTGAGGCGGCCAAGACCAGGGATGGTGTAGAGGCTTTCAGTCACCACCACGCCGCCGATCAGCAAAGCAATTCCGAGGCCAATCACCGTGACGATCGGCACCGCGGCATTGCGCAGCGCGTGGCGAAACAGCACCTTGCGCTCGATCTGGCCTTTGGCGCGCGCCGTTCGAATATAATCTTCCGAGAGCACTTCCAGCACGCTGGCCCGCGTCATGCGCGCGATCAACGCGACGTAGATCACCGAAAGCGTCAGCGCCGGCAGGATCAGCCGCTCGGCCCACCCCCAAATCCCCTCGCTGATATGCTGATAGCCCTGCACCGGCAGCCAGTTCAGCCAGACCGCGAAGACGTAGATCAGGAGATA
>Ga0070709_10000422_pt1 | contig 25614 bp, 25 predicted proteins | sample LARL51metaG_FD_65449 | JGI IMG/M metagenome (GOLD analysis project Ga0070709, IMG submission 65449) | Corn, switchgrass and miscanthus rhizosphere microbial communities from Kellogg Biological Station, Michigan, USA - LAR L5-1 metaG | ecosystem: Host-associated > Plants > Roots > Rhizosphere ... | reverse complement strand
TCCATCGTGCCGGATGCAGATCCCATGGCAATCGCGCCTGAGGCAGATCCCAAAACGGATCCCATGGATGAGCAGCCGGAGCCTTCATCGACCAGCGCCTGGCTGCAGCGCTTGCGGGATTTCACCCGGAGATCCTGATGTCGACCGCGGCAACACTGCTGGCGCGAAAGCAGCAGCTGATGGAGCGGCTGCACCAGGCGCCGGGCCCGTATGAGCGCGATGAGATCGAGCGGCTGCTCGTGCAGCTCGACATTGCATTGAACCTGCTCGACGGAGCCCCGCCCGAAAGCGACGATGAGCCACGTTCCTGAACGTCCCTCAGGCGCGGGCGCCAGCTCCGATGCACCATTCCTCAGCGACCAGATCGCCATGCTGTTCACCGGTTGCGCTCGGCCGGCAGCCTGCTGATGCACCAGGTGTTGCAGCGCTAACGGCGGCATGGCGCGATCCGCATCGCGCCATGCGTCCGTCACGGTCAGCGCGCCTGGCCCGTCACCTGCCCCGCCGGCTCCTCGCTGAGCCAGCGGTAGATGAACCCGCCGGCCGCGCCGCCGATCAGCGGCGCCACCCAGAATAGCCAGAGCTGCGCCAGCGCCCAGCCGCCGACGAACAGCGCGGGGCCGGTGCTGCGCGCCGGGTTCACCGACGTGTTGGTCACGCGGATGCTGATCAGGTGAATGAGCGTCAGCGCAAGGCCGATCGCGATCGGCGCAAACCCCGCGGGCGCCTTGCCATGGGTTGAGCCCATGATGACGAACAGGAACATCATGGTCAGCAGGACTTCGCTCAAGAGGCTGGCGCCGAGCCCGTATTTGCCGGGCGAATGCTCGCCATAGCCGTTCGCCGCAAAACCGCCGGCGAGGCTGAAGTCGGGCGCGCCGCTGGCGATCGCATAGAGCAGCGCCGCGCCGATGATGGCGCCGACCACCTGCGCAACGATGTAGGGCAGCACCAGTTCGCGCGGGAACCGGCCGCCGACCATCAGCCCCACGGTCACAGCCGGATTGAGATGACACCCCGAAATATGCCCGATCGCATAGGCCATGGTCAGCACGGTGAGGCCGAAGGCCAGCGCCACGCCGAGCATCCCGATCCCGACCTGGGGAACACCGGCCGCGATCACCGCACTGCCGCAGCCGCCAAAGGTCAACCAGAAGGTGCCGATTGCTTCGGCCGCCAATTGCTTGCTTTTGCCGTTCATCACAATCCTCCCAGTGTTATTTTCGTTTTCAGTATCCGATCAGGATACCAAAGAACTGGCATGGGAGGAACAAGCTACAACCCAGAACTGAGGCAAGGCGGCCGCGACCTAAAGGCATCGCTCCGTCTCACATCAGGTGCGGTTGGTCAGCGGACGGCGCTCGCCGATCTCACGATCGACTGCGGCTGTCCGGCCCGGTCATTCGGCTGGCTCCTTCGATGCCTCCATGGACGGCATCGGTTCGTCATAGAGCTTCGCCTCGAAGGAGCGCAGGCGCTGATAGATCGAGATCAGTACAACGATGGTGCTCCAGGCGTTGATGAGATACTGGAACGAGCTTCGCACCTGCGCAAATGCACGCAGTATCTGTTGCATCGGCCCCAACGAAATGGCGCCCGCCGCGATCGTCGGCGAGAGCAAGACATAGCCGACGATGGCGTCACTCTGAAGATAGAGGTACCGGGCAACATTGAAATACATGAAATTGAGATAGAGGCGGAAGTAGTTGTGCCTGATGTGGCTGAACAGCTCGTTCAAGGTCGGCGGATCGGCACGCGCCGCATCATCCTCCCCCAGCACGAGCTCCTTGCGATAGGCCGCCTCGACCCGCTGGTTGAGGAACTCGATGCCCGGAAGGCGAATGCCAATCAGCGCCAGAAGGCCGGTGCCGAACACCGACCAGACCACCGCGGCCGTCACCAGCGGATAAGGGATCGCCCCGACCAGAGGCAACACGGTAATATTGGAAGACAGCTTGTTCAAGACCGGCAGAAAGGCAAGCAGCGTCAGCACGGCTTCGATCAGATTGACACCGAGACTTTCCACCGTGGAGGCAAAGCGCTGGGTGTCTTCTTGCACGCGCTGCGACGCGCCCTCGATGCTGCGCAGGCGCTGCCAGTTCTCGGCATAGAAGTCGTTCATCGCCGTGCGCCAGCGAAACACGTAGTGGCTGACAAAGAACAGCGTAAGCACGGAGACCGTGATCCCAACCAACGCAATGCCGGCAAAGGTCGCCGAGTAGCCATAGAGCTGCGCCGTCGTGACCGATCCCGGCTTCGACACTGCGGACTGGATCAGATCGTAGAATGGCCCGAACCAGGCGTTGATCGCGACATTGACCTGGACGTTGAAGTAGGTGGTGAACAGGATCAGCGCGGAGCCAAGAATCGACCACATCGACCAGGGATGCGGCGAAAACCACATCCAAAACGCCGCAAAGATGGCGACGCAGACGGCAAAGTAGAAATCGAACCAGAGCGCTGGCGCGCTCCAGAATGTGTCAACCCCGATCGGCTTTTCGGCCACCTGAAAGAATTGGGAGGCAAAACCATACCAGACCGTCATCGCCAGCGCGGTCCACAGCAGGACCGAGATGAAGAACAGCTTTGGGCGGGGGAAGAAGGAGACGAACATGTCGGCTTGCCTGCGCTCGGGACCGAGGGATTGCGAACGCTCTCGAAGGGAGGCGCGCATGTGACAGTCAGTTGACATGTCCTATGGCGGGACCACTTGGAACACAACTGACAAATCGAACAGGAATTGAAGCCGCGGCCCGGTTCGCATCGGGACGGTATACGTCAGCATAGGTTGCGCTGACTGGCCTCTCGTTGCAAAATGAGGCTGAACCCACAGCGGGGGACAAGCAAGCTTGACGAAGCTGCCGGTGCCCTCAGCCGGTCAGCGGCGTTTCGACCACATTGAGGATGGCGTCAAGGCCTCGGCGCAGCGCCGTGCTCACCCGTGCCATCGACAGCACCAGGAGCAGCAGCGACCGGCCGGCAACCGGGAGCGCATGCTCGAACGGATATTCCGCCGTCGCGCGCTCCGGCTCGCTGGTGTCGACGAGGCCGATCCATGAGCGGCCCTCGGCGACGGCGGGCAGCACGAAGTCGACCTGGTCCGGATGCGCATTGTAGATCATCAGCACGGTCGCATCCGAGCCGCGCCGCTTGATGCCGCTCGCCTGCGCGCGCCCGTCGAGCAGCATGCCGAGGCAGCGCGTCTCCGGATCCTGCCATTGCTCGACCGTCATGTCCTGCCCCGACGGCGACAGCCAGGCAACGTCCCGGACATCGAGCTCCTCGTTGTGCGCCCCGACCAGGAAGCGGCTGCGATGCAGGATCGGAAAGGCGTTGCGGACCGCGCTCAGCTTGCGAACGAACTCCCGCAAGGCCCGGCCCCTCGCGTCGATACGCGGCCACTCCAGCCATGTCGTCTCGTTGTCCTGCGCATAGGCGTTGTTGTTGCCGTTCTGGCTGTGGCCGAACTCGTCGCCGGCGAGCAGCATCGGGGTGCCGAGCGAGAGCAGAACCGTCGCCAGCAGATTGCGCTTCTGCCGCTCCCGCAAGGCGGTGATGTCCGGATCGTCGGTCGGCCCCTCGAACCCGTGATTCCAGGAACGGTTGTCGGAGTGCCCGTCGCGGCCATCCTCGCCGTTGGCCTCGTTGTGCCGGTCGTTGTAGGAGACGAGATCGTTCAGCGTAAAACCGTCATGCGCGGTGACGAAATTGACGCTGGCCCATGGCTTGCGGCCGCGCTTGTTGAACAGATCGCCCGATCCGGACACGCGCTTGGCGAGATCGGGCACGCTGCCCCCATCGCCCTTCCAGAAGCTGCGCACCGTGTCGCGAAACTTGTCGTTCCATTCGGCCCATCCCGGCGGAAACTGCCCGACCTGATAACCGCCGGGCCCGATATCCCAGGGCTCCGCGATCAGCTTGACGCCCGACAGCACGGGATCCTGGCGGCAGGCATCGAGAAAGCCGCCGCCTTCGTCGAAGCCATAGGGCTCGCGTGCCAGGATGGTGGCGAGGTCGAAGCGGAAACCGTCGACCCGCATCTCGCTCGCCCAATAGCGCAGCGAATCGGCGACCAGCTGCAGCACCCGCTGATGCGACAGGTTGACGGTGTTTCCGGTGCCGGTGTCGTTGATGTAATAGCGCCTCTGGTCCGGCAGCAGCCGGTAATAGCTCGCGTTGTCGATGCCCTTGAACGACAGCGTCGGACCAAGCTCGTTGCCCTCGGCCGTATGATTGTAGACCACGTCGAGGATGACCTCGATGCCATGGGCGTGGAACTGGTTGACCATGGCCTTGAACTCGTTCGCGAGGGGCGACTTCAGGTAGCGCGGCTCCGGCGCGAAGAAGCCGAGCGTATTGTAGCCCCAGTAGTTGCGGCGCCCCTGCTCGACGAGATAGCTGTCGTCGACAAAGGCGTGGATCGGCAGGAGCTCCGCGCTGGTCACGCCGAGCGAGCGCAGATAGGCCGGGATGGCGGGGTTGGCGAGGCCTGAGAATGTGCCGCGCTCGTCCTCGGCGACCAGCGGATGCAGCCGGGTAAAACCCTTCACATGCAGCTCGTAGAGGATAGTTCGCTCCCAGGCGATTTCAGGCTTGCGGGCGTGGCCCCAGGTGAAGGCGGGATCGATCACGCGACATTTTGGCACAAGCGGCGCGCTGTCCCGCTCATCGAAGGATTTGTCCTTGTCGCCATGTCCAAGCTGATAGCCGAACAGTTCCGGGCCCCAGCGCAACGCGCCGACCAAAAGCTTGGCGTAGGGATCGATCACCAGCTTGTTCGGATTGAATCTGTGACCCGCGTCGGGCTCATAGGGGCCGTGGACGCGATAGCCGTAGACGGTCCCCGGACGGGCGGTCGGCAAATAGCCATGCCAGACCTCGTCGGTGTATTCGGGAAGCTCGATCCGCTCGAGCTCCGTCTCGCCGCTGTCGTCGAACAGACAGAGCTCGACCTTGGTGGCATGCGCGGAGAAGATCGCGAAGTTCACGCCGATGCCGTCCCAGGTCGCACCCAGGGGAAACGGCCGTCCCTCTGTGATCGCGGGTCGGCGAAGCGCGCCGGCCATCCTTGCGAGAGCCTCGTCAGCCGGCAGCTTCTGGTCCATGGCACGCCCCCTTGAATGAGGCGGAACGCGCTGACGGCGCGAGGGGTTCCACAGGCGCGCGACCAACATGAGCTCGCGAGGCAAGCGCGCGCATCGGCCGGCGCTGGACCGCGGCGAAGATGCCGTGAAGAAAAAAATGCGGCGCGGTATCAAACGATACGGACAGCGCGTGGACTTGGTTCTAAACGCCTCGGTTGAATCCTCATCGATGCACATGGCGCTTCTGCGCCACTCCGGGCTCGTTGAGGCCCGCTCCAATTCTTTCGCGCATTCGCGGAACTTTTTGCGCCGCAATCGGCTCGGCCCAACAACAGGGAACCATGAGAGTCCTATTCGCCACTCCCGAACTTTCCGACTTTGTCCAGGTCGGCGGCCTCGCCGCCGTCTCCGCGGCGCTGCCGCGGGCGCTGCGGCCCTTCGCCGACATTCGCATCATCATGCCGGGTTATCCGGAGGTGCTCGGCAAGATCGCCGATTTCTCCATCATCGGTCATTGTGTCGCAACGGCACAGCTTCCCGCCTGTTCGCTCGGCCTTGGTTTTGCGAAGGACGGCCTGCCGACCTATGTCGTCGTCTGCCCGGAATTGTACGAACGCCGCGGCACGCCGTATGGCAACGAGCGCGGCGAAGACTGGGCCGACAATGATCTCCGGTTCGCACGCTTTTGCCTGGCGGCCGCACTGCTCGCGCAAGGCGGCGTCGACCCAAACTGGTCGGCGGACCTGATCCACGCCAATGATTGGCAGTCCGGCCTGATCCCGGGCTATGTGGCGTGGTCCGGCGCGGAACTGCCGACCATCTTCACGATCCATAATCTGGCCTATCAGGGCCTGTTCGAACCGACCACGGTGCGCAGGATCGGCGCGCCGGACACGGCGTTCGATATCAACGGGCTCGAGTTCTACAACAAGCTTTCCTTCATCAAGGCCGGTATCGTCTATGCCTCGCACGTCACCACGGTCAGCCAGACCTACGCCCAGGAGATCACGACCCCGGAATTCGGCTGCGGACTCGATGGTCTCTTGCGCAAGAGGGCCGACGAGCAGAAGCTCTCGGGCATCCTGAACGGCATCGACGAGAGCTGGGATCCGCGGAACTGCGCGGCACTGAGCCAGCCCTTCGAAGCCGGCGACTGGCGCGCGCGCGCGAAAAATACCGCCGAATTGCGCAGGCAGTTCGGCCTTGCCGTGTCGCGCGGTCCGCTGTTTGCCGTGGTGGCCCGGCTGGTTCACCAGAAAGGCGTCGACCTCGTGCTGGAGGCGGCCGAGACCATCGTCGATGCCGGCGGGCAACTGATCGTGACCGGCAAGGGCGAGCCGCGGTTCGAGCACGCCTTGCTGCAAGCCCAACGGCGAAAGCCGCAGGCGGTCGCAGTGCGCATCGGCTTCGACGATGACGAGGCCCGCAACATTTTCGCCGGCAGCGATTTCACCCTGGTGCCATCGCGTTTCGAGCCCTGCGGGCTCAGCCAGATGTACGCCCAGCGCTTCGGGTCACTGCCGGTCGGCCACCGGACCGGCGGCCTCGCCGAGACGATCGTCGATGGCGAGACCGGCTTTCTGTTTCGCAAGGCCTCCACGGCATCGCTTCTGAGCGGGCTGTGCCGGGCCTTTTCGGTGTTCGGGGCCGGCGAGCGCTTTGGTGCCATGCGGCGCGCGGCGATGACGCAGAGGTTTGGCTGGTCGGCCTCCGCAAGCTCCTATCTGTCGCTGTATCGAACCGCTGCGTCCGGCGCGTAAGCGATCGTTCGGGACGCCGGCTCCGCCGGGACCTGCGGCTCGGTGACGCTGGTCTCGCCGAGCGCCGCCGCGGCGATCACGGCGGGTGGGACCTGAGGCGGCTCCGGGAGTTCCTTTGCCCGCTGCAGAGCAGCTTCCTTGGCAATCGCGGCGATCGAATTGCCGGTCTTGTCGACAATCCGGGTCAGCTCGCTTTCGGAGAGCCGCAGCCGCTTTTTGAGCAGCCGAACCTGGGTTTTGTCGGTCAGATCAAGCTTGTTGCGGATCGGCTGGGATTTTTTGCGGTTCATGGCGGATCCCTCCTGTCCTTCCAGTAACCTCCGCCTCGGCCAATTGGTTCCTGCTTTGCGCCTACTGAAACGCGACCTCGGCAAAGCTGCGCAGCTTTCGCGAGTGCAGCCGCTCCGACTCCTGATGCTTGAGCCGCTCCAGCGCCTTCAGTCCGATCTCGAGATGCTGGCCGACGCGCTGGCGATAGAATTCACTGGCCATGCCGGCGAGCTTGATCTCGCCGTGCAGCGGCTTGTCCGAGACGCACAGCAGCGTGCCGTAGGGAACGCGGAAGCGGTAGCCGTTGGCCGCGATCGCCGCGGATTCCATGTCGAGCGCGACCGCACGCGATTGCGACAGGCGGCGGATGACCTCTGGCCCACTGATCTCCCAGTTGCGATTGTCGACGCTGGCCACCGTTCCGGTGCGCATCAGCCGCTTGAGCTCGAAACCGGTCAGGCCGGTGACCTCGCCGACCGCCTCCTCCAGCGCCACCTGCATCTCGGCGAGCGCGGGGATCGGGACCCATGGCGGCAGTTCGCGGTCGAGCACGTGGTCCTCACGGACATAGCCATGCGCCAGCACGTAGTCGCCGAGCCGCTGCGTATTCCGCAGGCCCGCGCAATGGCCGAGCATCAGCCAGGCATGCGGCCGCAGCACGGCGACGTGGTCGGTGACGTTGCGCGCATTGGAGGGACCGGTCCCGATATTGATCAGCGTGATGCCCCGGTAGCCGGGCTCGACGAGATGATAGGCCGGCATCTGCGGCATGCGGTCGGGCGCGCTCCCCGTGGAGCCGCCACCGAGCCGCTGGTTGCGGAGGACGACATTGCCCGGCCCGACAAAGGCGTCGGGACCGGCCTGCCCCGCCGCAAGACGCTGCTCGCACAGCCGGATGAAGGCATCGACATAGAATTGATAGTTCGTGAAGATCACGAAATTCTGGAAATGCTCCGGATCGGTGCCGGTGTAGTGGTAGAGGCGGCGCAGCGAATAGTCGATGCGGGCGGCGCGGAACAGCGACAGCGGCTCGGGTGCGCCAGCGGCGAGTTCGAGCGTGCCGTCGGCGATCGCGTCATCCATCGCGGCGAGATCCGGAACATCGAACAGGTCGCGCAGCGATCGCGTGACCACCGCCTTGTCGTTGCTCGCGAGCGTTGCCTCGATGTTGATGTCGCGCCGGTAGGCGAAATGGATCGGGATCGGCTCAGAGGACTCGCCGACCTCGACCGGCACGCCGTGGTTTTCGATCAGGAGGCGGATCTGCTCGCTGAGGTAGGGCTTGAACACGTCGGGCCGCGTCACGCTGGTCTCATGCACGCCCGGCCCCGCGACGAAGCCATAGGACAGGCGGGAATCCAGGCTGCGGGCATGGGTCGCGGTCGTCACCCGTACGAACGGGTAGTTGGCACGCACCCGCGTCGTGACAGTCCCACCGTTAAGGTAGGCCTCGAAATGGTCGCGGAGGAACTGGGTGTTGCGCTGATAGATCTCTTCGAGCCGGCTCACCGCCGCCTCGGCGTCGGTGAACCCGGCGGTCGCAAAAGGTTCGGGCATCTGGATGGTCAGTACGGGCCCCCTTGGTCGAAAACGAGAGACTCGGTTGTCCCCTGGCGTGGTTCTGGATAGCCGGTTTGCGACCTGGAGAACAGGGCTCCCCCTACTCGCCTGCGATCATCCGTCCCAGCCGACTTTAAGGAACCGAAACCGCCGCGCCCCGTTAGTTGGACTGACAGTCTTGTTCGGGAGGTGGCGCAATGGACAACGATCGGATTACCGGCGCGGCGAAGGATTACGCCGGCCAGGCACAGACCAAGGTCGGCGAACTCGCCGGCGACGCGAAGACAGAAGCGGCGGGCCGCATGCGCGAAGCGGCCGGCACGGCGCAGAATCTTTATGGCCAGGCCAAGGACACCGCACGCGAAGCCACCGAGACCGCCGCGAATTATGCGAAACAGGCCTATGAAAACTCCGGCGACACGTTTCGCGACGGCTCGCAGGCGCTCGCAAAGAAGGTGCAGGACAGCCCGCTGAGCTCGGTGCTCATCGCGGGCGGCATCGGCTTTGCGCTGGCCCTGATGATGATGCGTCCGGCGCGCCGTCCGTCCCGCGACTGGCGCTACTGACACGCGGCGGATCGCCATCGTGCTTCCGCTCGCCGCTCCCCGCAGCGCAGGAGGTTGACCGTGACCGATGAAGCGCCTCTGTCGCCTTATGTCTATGAGGGCCTGGACCCGATTGCAGAGCGCAGATCCTCGCGATCGGCGCTCTCCGAAGGGCTGCGCGACACGATCGGTCTGGTCAACACCACGATCGACGCCGCGCGAAAACCCGGCATGCCACTGGGTATCCTGAGCAGCATCACCCGCGAGGCGCCGCTGGGTTCGCTGATGGTCGCGTTCCTGCTCGGCGTCGCCTTCGCGCGGCGCCGGATGCGCTGACGCCCGCTCACGGCGGGGAGAGCTTCGTCATGTGCAGGTAGTCGGGGCTGAAGTCCCCGGCTGCCTGTAGTTCGGACCATTTCAGCACGGTCAGCTCGCCGTCCCGGAAATCCATCAGGCCGGAGGCGCGCAACTCCTGCAGTGTCCTGTTGACGGTGGCAATTGCCATGCCCAGCGTCTCGCCGAGTTGCGCGAGGCTGATCGGCAATTGCAACCGGTTGTCTCGGGTGAGGCCGGCCTCCTGCGCGCGAAAGAACAGCTCGCAAAACAGATGCGCCATGCGCGCGCGCATCGGCCGCGAGCTGTTGTTGGTGATGGCTTCACGGAAGATCGCGGCGTCCAGCAACGTCTCGCGCCAGATTGCAAGGCCCAGGGATGGCCGGCGCACGAACGCCCGCAGCAATTCCCGATGCGGAATGAAGGCGACGGAAGCCGGACCGATCGCGCACAACCCGTGGTCCATTCGCTGGATGAAAAGTCCCTGCGCGTCGGGCAGCTCGCCGGAGAGATGAAAGGAAAGATACTGCCTGCGGCCGGTCTGCATCAGATGGTAGCGCGCGACCATTCCACTGACGACGAGCGCAGAAAACTCCGGACAGTCGCCCTGACGGATGAAATCCTCATTCGGGCCGAAATCCCTGACCGTGACCGAGAGCGCGCTGACTTCCGCAACGTCCTCCTCCGCAAGGCGCGAATGCTCGCTCAACCCGCGAACGAGGGCCTCGTGCGCCTTGTGCATGATGCGCTCCGAAAAAGTTCGTCCGTTCTATCATTTGATACGGCCGCGCCAGCCACGTGCGACTAAACTCTCCTGCATCCAACAATGTTTCAAATACTTTGGTTTGCGTGATGATGGTACCTGCCTGCGTCTCCGACGATGCGCGCGCCCCCGACCATGGCCGTGATCGCGCTACTGCTCTTGAAAGCATCGATCATTCGGGGAAGCGTCCAACGCCGACTGCGGGGTCCGCAGCCGAAACCGTGCGACGATTCCACGCGGCGCGGCTTTCCGCCCGGATCGACGCGGGCCTGACCCGCCTGCGGCGCTATATCGCGCCCGGGTCGGTGCAGGCCTACGCCTTTGCCGTGGTCTGCCTGTGCGGGGCCACGCTGTTCGAAGTCCTGCTGCTCTGGTTCGAACCGACTGCGTCGCAGCTCATTGCCTATTATCCGGCGATTGCATTGGCCGCGTTGTTCGGCGGTCTCGGGCCCGGGCTGCTGGTCGCAGTGATCGGCGGCGTGACAGCCTGGTGGGCGTTCATGGCGCCGGCCTGGAGCCTCTCGCTGCGCCATCATGGCGATGCAGTCAACCTCGTCACCTTCGTCTTCGTCGCGCTCATCATGGTCTTTGCGGTCGATCATTTTCGCCGTCTGGCACGTCGGCTGGAGAACGAGGAGCAACTGCGCCAGCTTGCGGTGCAGGAGCTGGCGCATCGCCTGAAGAACAAGATCGCGACGATCCAGGCGATCATCAGCGTGCAATTGCGCGAGCAGCCGCAATTGCGCAGGGACATCCTGGATCGCCTCCGGATCCTCACCGCCGCGGACGATCTGATCGAAGGCGCCGATGGACGCGGCGCTTATGTCCGGGACATTGCGGCAGCGGAGCTTGGCCCTTACGGCCCATCCCGCCTGACGCTTGACGGGCCGGATGTCCTGCTTCCGCCGAAATACGCCCTGACGGTCGCATTGCTGATCCACGAGCTCGCCACCAACGCGGCGAAGTACGGTTCGCTATCCGTGCCGGGCGGTCACGTGTCGCTGCGGTCGGCCGTTTCAGGCAGCGTTCTCAGCCTCGAATGGCGTGAGCGTGGCGGGCCGCGGGTCGTGGCGCCACGGCACAACGGCTTCGGCCTGCGCCTGCTCTCGCGTGCGCTGGAGTCATTTGACGGTGGCACCAAGATCGCTTTCGAACCCCCGGGTCTGGTTTGCACGATGACGCTCGCGCTTCCAGCCGGCACCGGACCGGCAACGCTCGGCGAGAACGAGCTGACCGCGATCTCGGCGTGAGCTCACCGGCGACCGTCAGCCTTTCATCTGGGCAAGCTGGCCGGCGATGTCGCCCATGCCCCAATGCTCGGCGATCTTGCCGTCCGCAACGCGGAAGATGTCGCAGGAGGTGAAGCGCATCCGCTTGCCGGTCGGCGCGACACCGAGGAGCACACCCTGCTGCGTCCCCTCATAGACGAAGCTCGCGGCGAACCTGTCGCCGGCCGCGACTTGCGCCTCGATCGAGACCTTCAGATCGGGAAGCCCCTTCAGCCGCGCCGTGAAAAAGCCGACGGTCGCCTGTTTGGGGGACATGCCCGGTGGCGGCGAGGGCGCCGCGGCACTCAGTTGATGATTGACATAGTCGTCCGCGAACAGCGCCGCGAAGCCGTCCATATCGTGGGCCGACAGGGTGGCCGCAAAGGCCTCCGCCAGCTGGGCTGGGGTGCGGGTCTCGGCGCGCGCGACCTCCGGCATCAAAATCGCCGCGCCAAGCAAGCCCGTCAATGCGCCTCTGCGATCCATCGGTGTCTCCTCTGCTAAGGACCGTGACCATAATGTCGCGGCTGGGCCGCGCGAGTCACGCTTGCGTGGGAGCCCCGGCGCCGGAGCGGCGAACGCCCGGCATTTGGTGCAAATGCAAGCGATCGGCTAATTGCAACGTGCAGCAGCATACGTGTCTTCTTGCTACCAGACGCGCCCGACCGCCGACGATTGCTTCATGTTAATCGCGGGTGCTGGTCTCGTCGGCAATTGCTGAGGCATTCCCAGCCGGCTATCCTCGCTGGTATCGGTCGTCCGCGCCGTTGTCTGGGCTCGCACATGGCCGATCGGAGAGCGGAATGCAGGGCCGGCAGGTGACTATTCGCCTCATCCGGACCGCGATGGCAGCATCGCTGGTCCTGCCGCTCGCCCTGTTTCTGTTCGCCTCCTGGAGCGCGTATGAGAGCCTGCAGACCACGGCGCGCGAGCGGCTGGTGCGCTCGCTCGACATCGAGCAGGAGGAAGCGTTCAAGACCTTCGAACTCGTCGATCTGGCGCTGACACAGGCAACCGATCTGGTCACGGGAATGTCGCCCGAGGACATCGCCGCGAACGAGCCAACGCTCCATCTCAGGCTCGAGCGGCTTTCGAAATCGGTTCGTGCGCTGCACTCGATCTCGGTCTACGGCACGGACGGACGGCCGCTCGTCTCCTCCTGGGTTCACCCCCCGCCCGAGGTGAGTTTTTCCGATCGCGACTTCATGCAGGCGCACGCCGCGGAGACTTCGCGAACCTATTACGGCAAGGTCTACGCGTCGGTGCTGGATGGTCAGCCGTTCTTCACGGTCAGCCGCAGGCTCGTGCTGAACGGCAACTTCATCGGTGTGATCGAGGCCTCGGTCCTGCCCAGCAACTTCTTCCAGTTCTTCGCGTCACTCGCCTATACCCAGGGCGTCCAATACGCCTTGCTGCGGGAGGATGGCACGTTCCTCGTGCGCTTTCCTGCCATTCCACAGGGGGCCTCGGAAAAGCTCGATGAGACCACCGGTTTCGCGCACACGATACGCGCCACACCCAGCGGCGGCTTCTATTCCTCGATCTCGCCGATCGACCGGATCAGCCGTCGTTACGCGATCCGGCGGCTCGAAAATACGCCGCTGTATCTGTCCGCCGGCATCGAGACCGCGACCATCACCCGGGAATGGCTGTCGACGATGGGCGCCCATCTCATCTTCGGCATTCCGGCCACACTGTTCCTGTTCCTGACCTTGTGGCTGGTGCTGCGCCGGACCCAGGCGCTCTATGCCGAGATCGATCGCCGCGCGAAGGCGGAGGAGTCGCTTCGGCAGTCGCAGCGGCTGGAGGCGATCGGACACCTGACCGGCGGCGTCGCGCATGACTTCAACAATCTGCTCACCATCATCATCGGAAACCTCGAAGCGCTGCAGCGGCAGATGGCAGGAGCCGAGGCGCAGCTCGTGCGCCGGCTCGATCGCGCGATGCATGGGGCGACCCGTGCCGCCACGTTGACAAAACGGCTGCTCGCCTTTTCGCGCCAGCAGCCGCTGAACCCGATGCCGATCGACGTCAACAATCTGCTGAACGGGCTCGCCGAGTTCCTGCGCCGTGCGCTCGGCGAACATGTCTCGCTGGAGGTGGTGGGCAGCGGCGGCCTGTGGCCGGTCGAGGTCGACGCGACCGAACTGGAATCGGCCCTGGTCAACCTGGCCGTGAACGCACGCGATGCCATGCAAGGCGGCGGCAAGCTCACGATCGAAGCCAGCAACACCTATCTCGACGAGGCCTATTGCCGCACGCATGGGGAGATCGCGCCCGGCCAGTACGTCCTGATCTCGGTGTCGGACACCGGCGCGGGAATGAGCCGGGAGGTGCTCGAAAGGGCATTCGAGCCGTTCTACACCACCAAGCCGAGCGGCCAGGGAACCGGCCTCGGCCTCAGCCAGGTCTACGGCTTCGTCAAACAGTCCGGCGGACACATCAGCCTCTACAGCGAGGCTGGCCACGGCACCACGGCCAAGATCTACCTGCGCCGCTATTATGGCGATGCCCCTGTTCCCACGAAAAACGATCAGCCCACGCCCCGGGCACACAGCGGCGAATGCATCCTGCTCGTCGAGGACGATGCCGAGGTGAGGCGCTACATTGCCGAGACGCTCGGCGGGCTGGGCTACAACCTGCTCGAGGCCAGCAACGCGAAGCACGCGCTGCAGCAGCTTCAATCAGGAGCTTCCGTCGCGCTGCTGCTGACCGACGTGGTGATGCCGGAGATGAACGGACGCCGCCTCGCTGAGGAGGCCAGGGCCGTGAAGCCCAGTCTGAAGATCATCTTCATGACCGGCTACTCCCGCAACGCCATCGTGCACCAGGGACGGCTCGATCCCGGGGTCGACCTGATTCAGAAGCCGATCGCTTCGGACCAGCTGGCTGCGATCGTGCGCAAGGTGCTGGACGGCTGATCGGGTCCTGTCCGCTCGCGCAGGAATCGAAGGCGCAAAAAAATGGGCGCCGGTCAGGCGCCCATAGATGGTGATGATAGTTTCATCAACATATCAATCGCAGATCCGCCTGCGGACGGTGACGTCTTCGCCATAGCGATTGGTTCGGTGATCGATCACGACCCGGCAGCCTCCGCGTCTGTCATAGGCGTAGGCGTCGCGGTCGCCATAATAGCGGTCGTGATAGCCCGGACCGACGCGAACACCACCCGGACCAACATCAAGTTCAACGGCCTTCGCCGCCGTCGCTGCGCCAGCGGCGACCACCGCCGACGCGGCGAATGCGAGCAGATATCGTCTCATTGGTTTCCTCCTCTCAAGTCACGAACGCGGGACAAACAGTCGGCCCTGGCGATTCGTTCCCGGCCCACGGAGGTCCGCGGACTTACGGCTAGATCATGCCGAGCAGGACAAAGACGCCAATTTCCACCGTGACCGCGGCGCAAAAGGCTGCGGCGGCCAACACCATTTCACTCGCTGCAGGGAACTGCATGCAAACCCTCATTGCGACCTGGTTCCGACCCTTACAACGCGCAACTTCAGAAGAAGTTTCGCCTGTGGCCCGACGGCAACATTCGCAGCGCATTTGGTCTGCCAGGTGGACCCCTGCTAAGTTCCACGCTCGCCGCTCAGGGTTTGCGAACTCACCGGGCCCGTGATGGTTCTGACAAGACGGGATTTGCCCGCGGTTGCCATTGGTGCCGCGTTCCGGATAGCCCCGGCCCACAGCCGAGACTTGCGCAAGATCGGGCTGCAACTTTACACGGTCCGCGATCTGTTGAAGCGCGACTTCGAGGCGACGCTCCGCGATGTCGCCCGGCTCGGCTACCGCGAGGTGGAGTTTGCGGGCATCCTGGGTGATGACCCGACACGGACCCGCGACCTGCTGCGCCGCCTCGATCTCGCCGCGCCGTCACTGCACGCTGACTACGCGAGCCTGCGAAACAATCCCGAAAAATCGTTCGAGATCGCTCGCTTGCTCGATGCCCGCTTTGTGGTCTGCCCGTGGCTCGACCCGCCGGAGCGGCAGACGGGCGACGACTGGAAGCGGATCTGCGATGGGTTGAATGCGATCGGCGAGCGCGCCACGCGCACCGGCCTGGTGCTCGCCTATCACAACCACGATTTCGAGTTCGTCGAGCTCGCCGCTGGCGTCAGGCCCTATGACCTGCTGCTCAGCCGCACCGATGAGCGCTTTCTCAAGTTCGAGCTCGATGTGTACTGGGCTACCAAGGGTAACGCCGATCCCGCGCCGCTGCTGCGGGCGCATCCGTCGCGATTCCGCCTGGTTCATCTCAAGGACATGGCGAGGGACGGATCGTTCACCGAGATCGGCAACGGCACGCTGGATTTCCGCGACATCATCGACGCGGCGCTGCAAAGCGGCGTGGAGCACTTCTTCGTCGAGCAGGACATCTCGCCGGATCCGCTGCGCAGCATCGCCGCGAGCATTGCCTATCTTCGGCGCCTTGGGTGAGCGCCTCTCCGGGCGGCGCTCCGCCCGCGCCATCATGGCGGTAGAAGGGGATGGCTGCGGCATTTTTTGCCAGCGCAGGAACGCGCGCATCTCATTCCGGTTGGTCCCGGCGAGTAAAAAAACAACAAGCACGGGGCACGTGCAGGCCGGAGGAGCAACGACATGCCATCAGCAGACCCTATCGCCGAGTGGGAACAAGTCGCCCAGCAGCAAAAACAGACTGGCGCGGACCAGATCGACCAGATGGCGAAAGCGGTTCACGGCGCTGCCGATCATCTCGCCAACGAGATGCCTGAGACCGCCGAACTGGTCCACGCCGCGGCCTCCCAGCTCGAGCGTGGCGCCGGCGCGCTGCGCGAACGCGGCGTCCGCGACCTGATGGCCGGCTTCAACGAGCTCGGGCGCAAGGACCCGCTCACCCTGCTCGGCGGGGCCATGCTCGCGGGCTTTGCGGTCTCCCGCTTCTTCAAGAGTTCCACCGACAGCTCACGCTAGAGCCCCCGTTCCGATCGAATCGGAACGGAGGCTCTAGATTCTTGTTTTGACGCGTTTTCTTCACACGAACCGGTGCCCACTTCGCTCGAAAACGCTCTTAGAGGAACACGCCATGGCCATTCCAGGTCCCCAGCGCTCCGTACCCGACATGGTCAGTGACCTGTTTCTGCAGGTGACCACGCTGTTTCGCAAGGAAGCGCAGCTTGCCCGCGCCGAGATGTCGGAAAACATGTCCAATGTCGGGCGCGGCCTCGGGCTGATCATCGCCGGTACCGTGCTGCTGATCCCCTCGCTCGTCATTCTGCTTCAGGCGGCCGTGACCGCGGTCGGCGACCGCTATGACCTGGCACCGACGTGGTCGGCGCTGATCGTCGGCGGCATCGTGCTGATCATCGGCGTCGTTCTGTTCCTCATCGGCATCAGCCGCCTCAGGTTCGAACACATCATGCCCAACAAGACCGTCCACCAGCTGCAGCGCGATGCGGCTGTGGCAAAGGAAAAAGTGAGCAGGCCCCATGACCCACGCCGAGACCCACGTCGAGCAGCTTGAACGAGAGACCGAACAGGCACGCGCTGATATCGCGGGCACGCTGGACGAGCTGCGCGCCTTGATGACGCCAGGACATGTGCTGGATCATCTGACAGACCGGATGAATGCTGGCGCAACGGCGGCGTTCGCCAGAAACCTGCGCGACCAGACCGTCAACAACCCGCTTCCCGTTGCGCTGATCGGAACTGGCCTCGCATGGCTCATGCTGGGACGTCGCAGCGCGACGGCTGGCGACATGAGCGAGGCGGCAGGCCGGGTGCCCACGGTCGGCCGGGATGCCGTCGAGGGCGCGGTCGAGAGCGCAGGACAGACCGCCTCGGAGGCGCAGGCCGGCCTCCGCGAGACCGCCGGCGCCATGACGGACGCGGTGCAGCAGGGTGCGGCGCAGACCGCGGATGCGCTCCGCGATACCGCGGACTCCGCGCGACAGGCGGCTGGCCAGGCGGCGGATGCAGTCCGTGGCGGCGCGGGCGCCGTCACCGACAGCTTGCAGCGCACGGCCGCGGCGACCAGGGCCGCGGGCCAGCGCACCCTGCAATCGGGCAGCGCGCTGGTCGATTTCTGCCGCGAGCAGCCGCTGGTCCTGGCCGGCGTGGGGCTTGCGATGGGCGCGATCATCGGGGCGCTGCTGCCGGCGACGGACGCCGAAAACCGGCTGATGGGGCAAACCAGCGACCGTGCCAAGGAGGGTGTGCAGGAGTTCGCCTCCGAGCAGGTCGAGGCCATGAAAGAAGGCGCCAAGGAAGGTGCAAAAGCCCTGAAAGAGGGCGCAAAGGAAAGCGCTCAGCAGGCGTCAGAGGGAATGTTCGACACCTCCCAGGAAGAGGCCGCGCATCCCGACATCGCGCATCTGGCGACCGGCGAGCGGAAGAAAACCGCGGACTGGAAGGACGACGCCAAGGAGGGGCAGCCCCAGCCGAGCGCCGATGAGCCGACGCTGGCGCCGAAAGGGCCAGACGAAGCGAAAGGCCAGCCATGGTCGCCACAAAATGCGCCGCTCTGAACCGAACGACACGATCAGCGGTCCGTTGCTGTGGGCTGCCGCAATCGCGGCGGCCCTTTTCGTCGCCGGCTTCCGGCCCCGGCGATTTCCGGCGATGTCGGCCGTCTCGCAAAGTTCCCCCATTCGCGAGCAGGAGCGTGGCCGCCTCGCGACCATGCCCTCGGAGATACCCGTCCGCGGCTGGCGCGACATCCTGCTGCGGGTCTTTCACAATATCTCCGACCATCGCATCATGGATCTTGCCGCCGGCGTGACGTTCTACAGCCTGCTCGCGCTGTTCCCCGCGATCGCGGCGCTGGTTGCGATCTACGGGCTGTTCGCCGACCCGGCGACGCTCAACGCAGACCTCGAAAAAATGTCCGGTGTGCTGCCGGGCGGCGCGATCGAGATCATTCACGATCAACTCGCCCGTCTGGTCGCGCAGCGCGGCAGCACCCTGGGCCTGACCTTCATCGTCAGCCTTGCGATCTCGCTGTGGAGCGCGAATGCCGCGATGAAGTCGCTGTTCGACACGCTCAACATCGTCTATGCCGAACGCGAAAAACGCGGTCTGGTCGCCCTGAACGCACTTTCGCTTGCCCTCACCATCGGCGGAATCGCTTTCATCATCGTGGCGCTCGGGGCCATGGTGGTGCTGCCAGCGGTGCTCGGATTCCTCGGCCTGTCGGGCTTCACCGAACTGTTGCTGCGTATCGGACGGTGGCCTGCACTGTTCGTGGTCCTGACGCTGGCGCTCGCCATCATCTATCGCTACGGGCCCTCGCGTGAGCAGGCGCAATGGCGCTGGGTCACCTGGGGAAGCGCCTTCGCCGCGTTCGCCTGGCTCGTGCTCTCGATCCTGTTCTCCTGGTACGCGGAGAATTTTGGCAATTTCAACCGGACCTATGGCTCGCTCGGTGCCGTGATCGGCTTCATGACTTGGATCTGGCTGTCGGCGATCGTGATCCTGATCGGCGCCGAACTCGACGCCGAGATGGAGCATCAGACCGCGCGCGACTCCACGACCGGTCCGCCAAAACCGCTCGGGGCGCGGAAGGCCACCATGGCCGACACTATCGGGGCGCAGCAATGACGTATCACGCCTTGGCCGCCGCGATGTTCTGGTAGTGGCGAACATAGTCCTCGGCCATGCGCGCCGAGGAGAAACGCTGCTCGAAACGTGCGCGGACGTTTCGGCGGTCGAGCTTGCGCGCCCGTTCGATCGCGCAGACCGCCTGATCTTCGCCATCGACGACGAACCCGGTCACCCCATCGTCGATGACTTCGGGGACTGATCCGGAGCGAAAGGCGATGACCGGCGTGCCGCAGGCCATCGCTTCGATCATGACCAGCCCGAACGGCTCAGGCCAGTCGATCGGAAACAGCAGGGCCGCCGCGCCGGCGAGAAGGCGCTGCTTTCCCGTGTCATCGACTTCACCGACCAGGCGGACCTGCGTGCCGTCGATCTGCCCCGCCAGGCGGTCCCTGAAATAGCCGCTGTCCGCACGCGGAATTTTTGCGGCGATCTGCAGCGGCATCGCCGCGGCGCGAGCAATGCGGATCGCCTGTTCAGGACCCTTGTCGGCGGTGAGCCGCCCGAGAAATGCAAGATAGGAGCCCGGCCGATCGCCTGGACAGAACATGTCCGCCGGCAAGCCGTGATACACGGTGCCGAGCCATCTGGCGCCCTGCAGCGGCTGGCGCTGGCTGTCGGAGATCGAAACGAAGGGCGCGGCGGGAAAGGTGCGGACCATGTCCGGCAGACCGGGCAGATCGAGCCGGCCATGCAGGGTGGTGAGGAACGGCACGTCGAGCCGGCTGAGCAAGGGCAGATGCAGCCAGTCGATATGGGCATGGATCACGTCGAACTCGCCAGCCCGTCGCGCCATCGCTTCCAGGAGCGCGGTCACCGCGGCCGAAGGATCGGAGCGCGGTCGGCCCAGCCGAAGTGCGCGAGGCCAGGCCGCGTGCAGCTTGCCGTGTGTGCGCGAATCGCCGCTGGCGAACAGCGTGACGTCATGTCCAAGCTTGACCAATTCATCGATGAGCCACGCGACCACCCGTTCCGTTCCCCCGTAGAGTTTTGGGGGCACGCTTTCCGCCAAGGGAGCAATCTGTGCAATCCGCATGCTGCCAATCCGGAGCAGGACGCCTCCACGCGCCGGCCTCGCTCAGGACATCAATCTGGAGCCGCTTGCGTCGTTCCCGGCGCAACCATGCGGGCCGTCAATAGTAGCGGTGAAAGTGGTGGATCGGCCCGTGGCCGTGGCCGACCGTAAAACGGTCGGCTGCCGCAATCGCCGCGCTGATCCAGGCCTTGGCGTTGCGGACCGCGGTCTCGAGCGCCTCGCCTTTGGCAAGCCCCGCAGCGATGGCCGAGGACAGCGAACAGCCGGTGCCGTGGGTGTTCTTGGTCATGATGCGCGGCGCCGGCAACGCGAGGCTGCCGCTCTCGCTGATCAGGTAGTCCACGCTTTCGCTGCCCTGCCCGTGCCCACCCTTGATCAGCACGGCGCGAGAGCCGAGCGCCAACAGGCGCCGGCCTTGGGCCTCGATGGCGGCAGCCGAGCTTGCCGGCGGCTCGTCCAGCAGCGCGGCGGCTTCCGGCAGGTTCGGTGTGAGGAGCGCGGCCTGCGGGATCAGGCGGACGCGCAAGGCCTCGATCGCCTCCGCTTCGAGCAGGCGGGCGCCTGATGTCGCCACCATGACCGGATCGAGCACGATTTTGGCCTGCGGCCGGCGCGCCAGTGCATCCGCGATCACCTCCATGATGGCTCGCTCAGCCACCATGCCGATCTTGACCGCCTTGACGTCGAGATCATCGAACACGGCATCAATCTGTGCGCGCACGACATCCGGCGGCACGACATGGATGGCGGTCACACCTATCGTGTTCTGCGCGGTCAGCGCCGTGATCGCGGATGCGCCGTAGACGCCGAGCGCCGCAAAGGTCTTGAGATCGGCCTGGATGCCGGCACCGCCGGAGGAATCGGAGCCGGCAATGGTCAGCGCGACGGGCGGATACGGGTTGGTCGGGGCCATGGGTTCGTCCTAGCGCGAATTTGGCCCCCTGTCGCGCGGCGCGTTTTCTTCGTGCGAACGGGTGCCGAGGTCGCCCGAAGCGGCTATAAGCGGGGTCGAAAACGCAACAGATGCGACAGAGAATCTTCGGAGACGACGCGATGGTCCCCTTCTTCGTCCAGATCAAGTGCAAGCTCGGGCAGTCCTACACGGTGGCCAATGCGCTCGCCGAGGCCGAGATTGCCTCGGAGATCTATTCCACCGCGGGGGACTACGACCTGCTGGTCAAGTTCTATGTCGACAAGGAGACCGACATCGGCCACTTCATCAACGAAAAGGTGCAGATCATTCCCGGCATCCAGGACACCCGCACCATCATCACCTTCAAGGCGTTCGGCGGAGGTTAGTGCGCCGTCATTGCGAGCCAACAGGTCCGCGCAAAGCGCGGCCCGATGACAGGCTCCGCGAAGCAATCCAGAAATGTCGCCGCGGTGAAGGTCTGGATTGCTTCGGCGCTTGGGCGCCTCGCAATGACGCGGTACTAGGCCGCGTCCGGATACAGGATCCGGTAGATCGGCGAGCGGCCGATCGCGGCCGGCCGGCCCAGCAGGTAGCCTTGCGCAAAGTTCACGCCCAGCGACCGCAGCATGTCGAGCTGCTCGGAGGTTTCGACGCCTTCGGCGGTGACCGACATGTTGAGCCCGCGTGCGAGCGTCACGACCGACGAGATGATCGCATAGCCTTCGTGCCGTTCCGTCAGAGTGCGGATGAACGACTTGTCGATCTTGATCTTGTCGAACGGAAACGTCGTCAGATAGCTCAGCGATGAGTATCCGGTGCCGAAATCGTCGAGCGCGAGCGAGATGCCGATGCTCTTGAGCCTTTCGATGAAGGCGAGATTGTCGGCCGCCTGCTCCAGCAGCACCGACTCGGTGATCTCGACCTCCAGCCGCTCCGGCGGCAACCCGGATTTTGCCAGCGCCGACTGGATCACGTCGAACAGGTCGGCCTCCTTGAACTGGACCGGCGAGAGGTTGACGGCCACCTTGACATCGGCGGGCCACGCCGTGGCGTCGTCGCAGGCCTGGCGGATGACCCATTCACCGAGCGGAACAATCAGCCCGGTTTCCTCGGCGAGCGGAATGAACTGGTCGGGCGCCACCAGCCCGCGCTTCGGGTGGCGCCAGCGCACCAGCGCTTCCAGACCGCACCGCCGCCCGCTCTGAATGTCATAGAACGGCTGGTAGTGCACTTCGAACTGGCAGCGCGCGACGGCATCCCTTAAGTCACCCTCGAGCGTGTTGCGCGCCTCGAGCACCGCCAGCATCGCATCGTCGTACAGCGTGTAGCAGTTCCGCCCCGCCGATTTCGACCGGTACAGCGCGAGGTCCGCCTTTTTCAGCAGCTCTTCCTGCCTGCTGCCATGCTCGGGCGCTACCGCGATCCCGATCGAGGTGCCGATCTCGACGCGATGACCCGGCAACTGGAACGGCTCGGCGATCAGCCGCGAGATCCTCTGGGCGAGGTCGATCGAAGCGGCATGCTGATCCTCGTATTCCGCCTGGATAATGGCGAACTCGTCGCCGCCGAGCCGGGCCAGCACGTCGCGGCCGTGCAGCGCCGACTGCAGCCGCTCCGCCACCTGCCGGAGCAGCGCATCGCCGGCGGCGTGGCCGAGCGAGTCGTTGACGTTCTTGAAGCGATCGAGGTCGAGCATCAGGATGGCAAAGACGGCTTCGCCCTCGGGAGCGGAGGTGATCTCCTGCAGGCAGTCGATGAAGAAGGCGCGATTGGGCAGTCCGGTCAGGATGTCGGTCTGCGCAAGCTCCAGCACCCGCTGGTTGGCAAGCGACAGCTGGAATGCGTTGCGGCTCGCCAGAGCGAGATAGACGGCAAGGAAGATCGTCCCCACGAAGCCGGCCACCAGCACGGCAACGGTCCGATCATGGCGGGCGACGAGACGTCCTCCGGTGGCGGGAGCCGCCAGCACGGGCCAGTCGGTATCGCCGATCCGCAGCATCGCAGACCAATGCGCAAGCCCCGACGAGGTCACGTCCGACGGCAAGGTCTGGCGTTCCGACGAGAAATCGGGCAGCGCGCGGTTCTCCGGCCCGGTCACATCGCCGGCATGGGGCGGGTAGACATTGATCGCCACGGCGGGACTGGCCGCCGTCGTCTTGCGGATCGCCGCTAGCAGCGTCGGCAGATCGAAGATGCCGACGATGTAGCCGGTCAGATTGCGTCGCCGGTCGGCGGTGGTGTCGCGCGACGTGCCCTTGGCGAAGACCGGCACGAACAGCAGCACGCCGCCGGCACGCATGCCATCCCTCGGCTCATAGAGCTGTCCACGCATCGCGGCAATCACGTCGGCGTCCCGCGCGCGCTCCAGCGTCGCCCGGCGCTCGGGATCGCTCGAATAGTCGAGCCCGTAGGACATCGAGGTCTTCGGCTCGGTGGAAAAGAACACCGGCAGGTACTCGTCCTTTTGCGGGGCTGTCGCGATGCTGCGGTCCGCGGCGTTGAGGGCCTTGATCCGGTAGCCCGAAACGCCGTCGGCGATCGCGGCGGCTTCGTATTCGGCGCGCTCCTTGCGGTTGATCCGCGGCATCCAGGCCACCCGCAGGATTCCGGGATGCCGCTCGAACAGCCGCCCGCTGAATGTTTCGAACTCGCTGCGGGTGATCTCCTCGTTGGCGGATTCAAACAGCGTGCGCAGCGCGACCAGCCGGCTGACATATTCGCTGATGCCGTTCTGCATCACGATGACCTGTGTCTCGGCGACGCTTTCGAACTCGACCCTGGTGACGCGGTTCTCCCACTGTCCGACCGCATAGCCCGCGGCCAGCGAGATCAGGACCCCGATACCGAGCGCGAACAGCGCAGGCCGGTACAGCCCTGCCCGCGATGCGGCGGACCGCTTGCGCTCGGCCATGTCGTCACGGCGATCGCTCATCCCAACCTTCCGCTGCGGCTCCCTCAACGGGCCCCCAATGCAGCCCCCTCCGTCGGAATTATCGGATAGGGATTTGGGTTAAGAACTCGCAAAAAACGCGACCCGGCGTCCCCCGGCGAGGCACCTTAGTTAACGATCCGCCCCTCGGGCGGTCCGCGAATGTCGAGGATATATCCGGATTTTTACGGAATCTAAATTAGCAAGCTCTTCACGACGCTGAACTATCCTGCCGCGCGGTGCCACCCTCATCACGCCAGAAACCGGTCATGCGCCAGTTGCGGATTGCGATGGTCGCCGGATTCTCGATCCTGTTCGCGCTGCCGTTCTGCGCCCGGGCCGACGAGGTCGGTGTCAGCGCGGACACGATCCTGTTCGGCCAGGCAGCCGCGCTCGAGGGGCCCTCGTCCGCGCTGGGCAAGGGCATGCGGCAGGGCATTTTGGCCGCGTTTGCGGAGATCAATGCGCGAGGCGGCATCTTTGGCCGCAAGCTGAACCTCGTCAGTCGTGATGACGGCTATGACCCCGACCGCTCGGTGGCCCAGACCAGGAAGCTGATCGAGGAAGACCGGGTCTTTGCGCTGATCGGCGCAGTGGGCACGCCGACCTCGATCGCGACGGTGCCGATCGCGAGCGCGTTGAATGTGCCGTTCATCGGGCCGTTCACCGGCGCGGAATTCCTGCGCGCACCGGAGCTGCGCAATGTCGTCAACATCCGCGCCAGCTACAGCGCCGAAGCCGAGGCCTGGATCAAGCACCTGACCGAGGACCTGAACTACAAGAGCATCGCGATCTTCTATCAGGACGATGCCTTCGGCCGCGATGGACTGGCGGGCGTCAAGCGCGCGCTTGCAAGGCGCGGCCTGGAGCTGACGGCCGAAGGCACCTTTGAGCGCAATACGAGAGCGGTCGCTGCCGCGCTCCGCGTCATCAAGCGCACCGACCCGGAAGCCGTCGTCATGGTCGGCACCTACGGGCCATGCGCGGAGTTCATCAAGCTCGCCCACAGGCAGGGCTTTGATCCCACCTTCGTCAACATCTCCTTCGTCGGCGCCAACGCGCTGGCCCGCGAGCTCGGTGCCGACGGCAACGGGGTGATCGTCTCGCAGGTCGTGCCGTTTCCGTGGGACACCTCGCTCAAAATCGTCGCGGACTACCAGGCCGCCGAGAAGGCGCTCGACCCTAATCTCACGCCGGACTTCGTCTCGCTGGAAGGCTACCTTTCCGGCCGCCTCGCCGCCGCGGCGCTGGAAATGGCCGGCCCGAACCCGACCCGCGCCGAGCTGTTGCGGATCATCAACGAGGCCCGCGGCTTCGACATCAGCGGCTACGTCATCATGCTCGGGGCCCGGATGCAGGATGCGCCGGCCCGGGTATTCTTGACCGTCATCCAGGGCGACGGCACGTTCAAGCCGGTCGAGAAGCTGGGCGCGCCGGTGCGACTGACTGCTCCCTGGACGCCGTCTGCTTCGGACGCGGCGCCCCCTCCACCGGCGGCGGCGCCTTCACGCAGCTTGCAAGCGCCGCGCGGCCGGCGGAGCTGAGCCGCGAAAAACTGGCGCTTTCGACCGGTCACTGCCAGCCGTGCCGATGAAC
>Ga0070709_10000418_pt1 | contig 25779 bp, 24 predicted proteins | sample LARL51metaG_FD_65449 | JGI IMG/M metagenome (GOLD analysis project Ga0070709, IMG submission 65449) | Corn, switchgrass and miscanthus rhizosphere microbial communities from Kellogg Biological Station, Michigan, USA - LAR L5-1 metaG | ecosystem: Host-associated > Plants > Roots > Rhizosphere ... | reverse complement strand
GCAGGCGTCGGAGTGCAGGTTTAAGGCGACTGCTTCGGATCGGTCGGCGTGACCGTTGCGCCGGCCGAGCGGGCCGCTTCGCTGGTCCTGGTCACCGGCGCGCCGCTGTCGACGTTTCTACCGCTCTGCGTGCGGATGACATCGACCACCACGATCAGGATCGCTGCGAGCGCAACGGCGGCGGCGATCCAGCCGATCGCCCAGCGCTTCATTTGCTTTCCTCACTCACCGTAACACCTTGGCCCGCATTGACGCGCGGCACAAGCGTCGGGGCTGAAGCGCCCACCTCATGCAGCTCTTCTATGCCACAGCCCGGACAACGGAATCGAATGCGACCCCACGCCCGGCCCCGCTCGATGAAGGCCGCCGGCATCGGCCAGGTGCCACATCGCGAGCAATGAGGAAGCAGTTCATCGGGAGAGAGCAACATGGCACCGATCCTCGGGTAGCAATCGCCCCATCTGAAAACCCCGGGCGCGCCGCCGGGTTCCGGTTCCCTTCGAGCGCGACCGCAAGGCTGGGCTGGGTCATTCGACCCGTGCAGCCGCCGTCCTGGCATTGATCGACATCAAGGCGGGCTCACGTCGGTTCGACCGCGGCGAATGCCCAGTTCCGCCCCTTCCCGCGCAGCAGCGCCTGATTGATCCAGACCATCCCGAACGGTTCGAGAAGCCGCGCCTTGGTCATGTCGCCGGCATCGAGCGGCTCGAAACCGAGATCGGAGAGCACGGCCGCGACGCTCGCTTTCGCCTCTGCATCATCGCCGGCCATGAACATGACCGGCCGGTGCGATAGCCCGGCATTGTCGGCCATCATTTCCGCGCCGACCTGGTTGAGCGTCTTCACCACGCGCGCGCCCGGCAGCCAGGCCGCAACGGTCTCGCCGCCGCTGGTCGTATGGCCGAGCACCAGGCCGAGCGCGCCGCCGACTATCCCGAGCGGATTCATGCAATCGATCACGATTTTTCCGGAGAGATCGCCGAGCGCCTTGACGGCGCCTTCGGCCACATTCCACGGCAGCGCGAGAATGACGAGCTCGGCCGCACCGGCAGCCTCGCGCGGCAACGCGAGCTGCGCGCCGACATCGGCGGCAAGGTCCTGCGTGGCGCGGTCTGTGACATCGCGCGCCCCGAGGATGATGTTGTGCGTCGATTTCTTCAGCCCGCGGGCGAGCGCGCTGCCGACCGTACCGGTGCCGATGATCGCGATTTTCATGTGAGATCCTCCCTTGATCTGCACAAGACCAACGAGAGGAGGAATAATTCCGTGATCGACTTACGACCTGCCCTTCGCCGCACGAATACGTCGAAAATAGCTGGGCAACCGCTTGCCACATCATCAATCGTCATTGCGAGCGAAGCGAAGCAATCCAGACTGTCCCCGCGAAGACCACTCTGGATTGCTTCGGCGCTACGCGCCTCGCAATGACGGTTACCGCCGGCCGCCGCTGGCCTGCGGCAGGCGGCCGGGGCCGCTCGCAGTCTCGTCGGCCACGACGCGGTTGCGTCCCTCGTGCTTGGCGCGGTAGAGCGCATTGTCGGCGCGCTTCAGCACGTCGGCGATCTCCTCGCTCTTGTTCTCCAGGGTCGACAGCCCGATCGAGGTCGTGACCTCGATGCGCCTCGCGCCCTTGTTCACGGTGAACGGCTCGCCCGCAATCGCGCGGCGCAGCCGCTCGGCGACCATGCCGGCGACATGCAGGTCGGTCTCCGGCATCACGATCACGAACTCCTCGCCGCCATAACGGCAGGCGAGATCGATGCCGCGGATCGATTTGCGTACCCTGACCGCGAATTCGCGCAGCACGTCGTCGCCGGCATCGTGGCCATAATTGTCGTTGATCGACTTGAAGAAGTCGATGTCGAGCATCATCAGCGCCAGCGGCTTGCCGCGGCTGGCGGCCTGGTCGGCGAGCGTCGCAAGATGCGACTCCATGTAGCGGCGGTTGTGCAGGCCGGTCAGCGCGTCGGTGATCGCCATTTCGATCGAGTTCTGCATGTTGTCGCGCAGATGATCGGTGTAGCGGCGCTTCTTGATCTGGGTGCGGGCCCGCGCCAGGAGCTCGTTCTTGTCCACCGGGCGCAGCAGATAGTCGTTGACGCCGATCTCCATGCCGCGGAGCAGCCGCGCATTGTTCTCGGTGCCCGCGATCGCCAGGATCGGCACGTGGCGGGTGCGCTCCAGCGAGCGGGCCTGGCTGCACAGCCGAAGGCCGTCGAAATTGTCGAGGTCGAGCGAGACGATCAGGAGGTCGTAATTGCCCTCGGCGGCATGAAACAGCGCTTCCGCCGGATTTGGCTCGACATCGACGGTGTGCTCGGTCGCCAGCATCGGCGCCAGCCGCTCATAGGAGGCAGGACGATCGTCGACCAGCAGAATGCGCCCGCCCTTGCCGGTCTCCGCGACCGCATGGCGCTCGGGCGCCTGCACGCCGATCTCCAGCGAGGTCAGCGCGCGCATGCGCAGCTCGTCGGTCATCATCTTCAGCCGCGTCAGCGAGCGGACGCGCGCGATCAGCACGAGGTCAGACACCGGCTTGGTCAAAAAATCGTCGGCGCCGGCTTCCAGGCCGCGCACCCGGTCGGCCGGGCTGTCCAGCGCCGTGACCATGAGCACCGGGATGAAATGGGTCACCGGATTCGACTTCAGCTTGCGGCAGACCTCAAAGCCGTCCATGTCCGGCATCATCACGTCGAGCAGGATGATGTCGCATTCGGCGCGCTGGCAGATGCGCAGAGCTTCGGCGCCGTTCGCCGCGGTCAGCACATCGAAATATTCCGCCGACAGACGTGCTTCCAACAGCTTGACGTTGGCCGGGACATCGTCGACCACCAAAATACGCGCGGACATCGAAACGACCTCTTAACCAATAAACTTACGCACGGTCTCAATGAACTTGCCGACCGAGATCGGCTTCGACAAATAGGCCTCGCAGCCGCCCTCGCGGATGCGCTCCTCGTCGCCCTTCATCGCAAATGCCGTCACGGCGACCACGGGGATCGAGCGCAGCTCCGGATCGTCCTTGATCCAGCGCGTCACTTCGAGACCCGAGACCTGCGGCAGCTGAATATCCATCAGAATGAGATCCGGGCGCATCTTGCGCACGAGATCGAGCGCCTCGAAACCGTTGCTGGTGCCGGAGGTCTGGTAGCCATGCGCTTCCAACAGATCGCGAAAGAGCTTCATATTCAGCTCGTTGTCCTCCACGATCAGGACGGTTTTTGCCATCCCGCCCCTCCCAATCCTTGTGTACGCCCGGCCCCGTGGTTCACGATACGACGGACACCCCGACCGCCCTATCGAAAATCTCGAATCAAAGTAGCGTCAGATTCGCTCTAACCGGTTAAACCCGAGGTCCATCTTCTCCCGATTGGTTTCCACTTGCTTGAACAGGTTGGAGAGACTCGGGCATGATGAGCCGAACCTAGTGACCATAAGTTAACGGAAAGGCAAACCGGCGCCTTGAAAAAGCCTGTTCAAAACCCTCGGGAAGTCGCTGAAATCGTTGCGGTTCAAGCGCTGTCTTTCATCGCCGGCGATGCGGAACTATTGGGCCGCTTCCTCACCGAGACGGGAATCGGCCCCGCCACCTTGCGCACCGCCGCGTCCGACCCGCAATTTTTGCGCAGCGTGCTCGATTTCGTGATGCGTGACGACACCACCATAAAGGCCTTTGCCAAGGCCTCCGAGCACCACCCCACCACCATCGCCGCAGCGCATCAGGCGCTCGGCGACCCCGAGTGGGAACGCGACGTGCCGTGAGCGCCCCGCCACCAGCGGAAAAAACCCGAACCTGCTTCTGCCGGGACTGCCTAGCCGATTGCGATACCGCCGCCCGGCGCTGCAGCGCCTGCGGTTCCCCTCGCCTGGTCCGGCATCCGCAGCTGGCTGCGCTCACGACGGCGCACATCGACTGTGACGCGTTCTATGCCACGGTCGAGAAGCGGGACAATCCGGCACTCGCCGACCGCCCGGTCATCATCGGCGGCGGCAAGCGCGGCGTGGTCTCGGCGGCCTGCTATGTCGCCCGCACCTTCGGGGTGCGCTCGGCGATGCCGATGTTCAAGGCGCTGGCGCTGTGCCCGTCCGCGGCGGTGATTCCGCCGGACATGGCAAAATATGTCCGGGTCGGGCGCGAGGTGCGGCAGGCGATGCTGGCGCTGACGCCGCTGGTCGAGCCGCTGTCGATCGACGAGGCGTTTTTGGAGCTCTCCGGCACCGAGCGCGTCCATGGCATGATCCCGGCAAAAGTGCTGGCGCGCTTTGCCCAAATGGTCGAGCGCGAGATCGGCATCACGGTCTCGGTCGGGCTGTCGTGCAACAAGTTTCTGGCCAAGATCGCCTCCGATCTCGACAAGCCCCGCGGCTTCGCCGCGCTGGATCAGCAGGACGCGCGCACCCTGCTCGCCGACAAGCCGGTCGGCTTCATTTTTGGTGTTGGTCCGGCAGGCGAAGCGCGGCTCGCAGCCAGCGGCTTCCGCACCATCGCCGACCTGCAGCGCGCCGATCAGATCGAACTGATGAAGCAATTCCCGAGTGAGGGGCAGCGGCTGTGGCGGCTGGCGCGCGGCATCGACGAGCGCCAGGTCGTCCCCGACCGTGGCGCCAAGACGATTTCCGCCGAGACCACGTTCGAGACCGATCTCCGCGATTTCGCCACGCTGGAAAAACTGTTGTGGCGGCTCTCGGAAAAGGTGTCCGGCCGGCTGAAGAATGCCGGCCTGTCCGGCTGCACCATCACCCTCAAGCTGAAGACCGCCGATTTCCGGCAGCGCACGCGCGCGCAGTCGATCGCGGCGCCGACGCAGCTCGCGGCGCGGATCTTCTCGATCTGCCGCGAGATGCTGGCAAAGGAGATCGACGGCACCGCCTTCCGCCTGATGGGCACCGGCGTCAGCGCGCTCAGGCCGGGCTCCGCCGATGACGATGGCTTCGACATGCTCGACCGCCGCAGCGCCCATGCCGAGCGCGCCATCGACAATCTGCGCAAGAAATTTGGTGCCGCGGCCGTGATCCGCGGCATCGCCTATGACGGGCCGGAAAAGACGGAGTGACGCGCGCGCGAAGCCCTATCGCGTAACCAAAGTAAGATTGATTGGTGCAGCATCGTAGCCGCGCTCCCTCCCCCGCTTGCGGGGAGGGCTGGGGTGGGGGCATCCGGAAGGAGCTGTTCGTGCAAGCGGAGAGATTTCCCCCACCCGCCGCGCAAGCGCGCGGCGACCTCCCCCGCAAGCGGGAGGCGAGCAGCGGCGTTCAAACGCAAAAGTCCCGCGGACTTGTTGGCTCGCAATAACGGCGACCTTACGTCGAAGCAAAGCTTGGCGGCTAGCGCCGTCAATTGCACGGCTTGGAATCATAGACGTCGAATTTACCGTCTGGTTGCGCTGAGATCAGCGCTCCAGCCTTTTTTTGGTCGAGCGGAGAATATCGTCCGAAAGCTTGGGATCGCTCACGGCGCGCGCGAGCACAACCGCCCCGACGAGAGAGGCGATGGTCGCGAGCGCCTCCTCGTCGCGCTGGCGTTGCTTGATCCCGGAACCCATTCGATCGCTTAACCACCCGACCATGCCCTTCAATCCGACCGTGAATCGCTCTCGAACGCCTGGGCTTTGGCGCGGAATCTCACAACACAAAGCTGCAAAGGGGCACCCACTCCCCGGCCCGTCGCGATGCGCCGCCGAGAGGTACTCAGAAACGTAGTCGCCGAGCGTGGATATCTCACCCAGTTCTTGCCCTTTGGCGGCTATCACGTCGGCCACCGCTTCCTCGACGAGCCGTTCCTTGGAGCCGAACTGACTGTAGAGGCTGCCGTGGGTCATCCCGGCCGCCTCGGTCAGCGCGTCAACGCCGACGCCAGAGATGCCGCGTTCTCGCATGAGGTGCGATGCGGCCTTGAGAATTCGGTCGCGGTTTTCGGCCGCCTTTTCCTTGGAAACGCGCATGCTGCGGATATTGGACCAGCGGAAGGACTTGACAAGTATAATGACGGTCGTCATTTTAACTAATCGTTACGATCGTAATCTAAAAGGTGGACTGATGATGGCCAAGCCCGAAAGAAAGATCGCACTCGTCACAGGCGCCTCGTCAGGCATCGGCGAAGCCACGGCGGAGCGGCTCACGAAAGCGGGCTACAAGGTCTACGGCACCAGCAGACGGGGAGCCCAGGTGGGCAAGCGGTCGTTCGAGATGCTGCCGCTCGACGTGACCAGCGATGAATCCGTGTCGGCCGCGGTCGGGGAAGTGATGCGGCGCGACGGCCGTATTGATCTGCTCGTGAACAACGCGGGCTTCGGTGTGGCCCCTGCCGGAGCGGAAGAGAGCTCGCTCGATCAGGCCCGGTCGATCTTCGAAACGAACTTTTTCGGGCTGATCCGGATGACGCGCGCCATAGTGCCGCACATGCGACGGCAGGGCGGAGGTCGCATCATCAACATTGGCTCCGTTCTTGGCTTTCTGCCGATGTCGTATGGCGCGCTCTATGCCGCGACCAAGCACGCGGTGGAGGGGTATTCGGAATCGCTCGACCATGAACTGCGTACGAGGGGCATCCGCGTCTCGATCATCGAACCTGCGTACACGAAGACGCCGTTCGACACGAACTTCGTGGAAGCCGATGCCAAGCTCGATGAGTATAGCGAGGCTCGTGAAGGCCTGAACAAGAGATTGAACGAGGTGATGGCAACCGCCGAACCGCCCGGTGTCGTGGCCGACACCGTCCTGAAGGCGGCCAATGCGGCGCGCCCGAAACTGCGATACGCGGCCGGCAGGCTCGCGAAACGCCTGCGATTCCTTCGCAGGCTTGCGCCTACAGGCCTGGTGGATGCAGGGATTCGCAGGGATCTGCGGCTTGATGCGCCAGCGGCGGCGCAGCCTCCCCGCACTGCCCGAGCCTTATGAGAGCGTGCAGCTGGTGCAAGCACCGTCTCTGTCACCGCCACGGCCAGAGGCCCTTTGGACATCGAGAAACATGAGAGCACTTGTCTTCAAGCGTTACGGCAAACCGGATCAGGTCGCGTTCGCTGATACCTCTCGGCCGGTGCCCAGGCCGGACGAAATTCTCGTTCACGTTCACGCGGCGGGCTTGAATCCGGTCGACAACATGATTCCGAAGGGAGCGTTCAAGCCCATCCTGCGGTTCAAGCTACCGGCCACCCTGGGCAGCGATTTGGCGGGTGTCGTCGTGGAGGTCGGAAGTCGCGTAACCCGCTTCAGACCGGGCGATGCCGTATTCGCCAGCATCTTCGACCTGGGCACGGGCGCTCTCGCCGAATTTGCGCTGGTGCCCGAGAACGCCGCCGCGCTCAAACCCGCAAATCTGGACTTCGTGGAAGCGGCTTCGGTCCCGATGGTCGGACTGACGTCGTTGCAAGCGCTCAAGAACCGTGCACATCTCGAGCCCGGCCAAAAGGTATTCATCCCCGCGGGTGCGGGCGGTATCGGCACGTTCGCAATTCAGCTCGCGAAATACCTTGGAGCAAAAGTAGGGACGACGACCAGCACGGGAAATGTGGATCTGGTGCGGAGCCTCGGAGCTGATGAGGTAATCGACTACAAGAAGCAGGCATTTGAGGATTTGCTGCGGGACTACGATGCCGTGCTGGGCACAGTCAGGGGCGATGCGATCGAGAAATCCATTCGGATTCTGAAGCCTGGGAGCACCGTCGTCTCGCTCGTCGGCCCCCCGGACGCCGCATTCGCCCGCGCCCGAGGCATGAACCCTTTCATGGTGTTCGTGTTCGGGTTGCTGAGCCGCAGGATCATTCGCCGCGCCAGAAAACGTGGCGTCGCGTATTCGTTCCTGTTCGTGCATCCAGACGGTAGCCAACTTGCAGAGATCGGTGAGCTGCTCGAGGCGGGGCGCATCCGGCCGGTGATCGACAAGGTCTTTCCGTTTGAACAAGCGAAGGAGGCGCTTGCGTATCTCGAGAACGGTCGGGCCAAGGGAAAGGTCGTTGTCCAGATAAGGTAGTGGCGTGGAAAGCAGCCGCCGACTGATCACGCCGCAGCGACGGCGCAAAGCGGAAGCAGCTCTTGCGCGGCGCATAGCGCAGCAGCAATCCGGCCTTTCGCCGGGGAAGGATTCTGGATTGCTTTGCTGAGCCTGTCATCCGGCCGCGCTTCGCGCGGACCGGGTGGCTCACAATGACGAAGACGCCGTCAATTGCAGGGCTTGGACTCGTGGACGTCGAATTTGCCCATCGCGCCGGCGATCACGAATTCATTGTAGTCCAGCACCAGCGAGCGCGAGACGCCGTTCTCGTAGAGTTCGAAGGACATCGCATAGATCGGCGTCTCCTCGCCCTCCTTCGCCTTGGCGTCGCGGTCAAAGTAGCTCACCGTGACCGGCCAGCGCGTCAGCGTCTTCATCTGGTCGGATGTCGTCGATGCATCGGGTTCACCGATCGTGCGATCGCCCGGGATCGGCTTTCCGATCACCGTCAGCGTGTTGTAGATCTTTTCGCCGTTTTCCGATCCGTCATAGACGGTCAATTCCAGCAGCGACTTGCCCTCGCGCGCGGCCTCGATGATGTGCCGGATCTGCTCGGTCGGGAACACCACCGCACCATCGATCGTAAAGGTCTTGGGTTCCGGCTGCTTCAGCTTGACCGTGATGTGGTCCCCGGTCCGTTCGGCAATGCCGTCGACCGGCTTGGAATCGCCATCGTTCATGCGCGCGTCGATCTTGAAGCGGTAGCTCTTGCCGGTGGCGTCCTCCCAGGAGGTCGAGCGCAGGTCGCTCAAGGTCACTTTGCCCTCCCCGGCGTCGAGCTCGGAGACCTGGCGGAAGTCGGAGGTATAACCCTCGCAGGCACTGCCCGAGAAATTATACAGGATGCGCCCGCGCGCGCTGTTGATCGTGGTCGAGCCGCGCGACTTTACGAGGCTCAGCTCATACAGCGCCTGGTGCGGCAGGAAGGATACGCCGGCCGCAGCATTGGCGGCTCCGCAGGACATGACGGCGATGGCCAAAAAAGCCGATGCACCAAGCGAGGTCCGGAACGGATGCACCATGACGTATCCTTGAGGTCTTAAGGGGGAGAAGCAGGAAGACGTGTCACATTAGAGACCGGCCTATTGCGCCGCAACTAGGGCCGCATCACGGAAAGTTGCTTCCTTGGCGCCAAAGCTGGACCTCCCCTGAAGCGCGTCTCCTGCTCACAAACAGCCGCTCGCTTGCATGTCGCACCGCGATGCGCGAAACAGAGCAAAGAATGGTGTTTTCGGCAAGATGAGCCGATCGGATGGACCGGGGATGACGCATGGCAGGATCTGTTGAACAAAAATTAACCGCTGAAGGCATCGTCCTGCCCGAACCGGTCGCGCCGGTCGCCAACTATGTCGGCTTCGTGCGCACAGGCAATCTGCTGTTCGTGTCCGGCCAGGTCTGCTTCGACGGCCAGGGAAAGCTGATCGCCAAGGGCAAGCTCGGTGCTGGCGTCACCACCGAGCAGGGCGCGGCCGCAGCGCGCGGCTGCGCGATCAACCTGATCGCCCAGGTCAAGGCGGCGCTCGGCGACCTCGACAAGGTCGTGCGCGTGGTGCGGATCGGCGGCTTCGTCAATTCCGCGCCCGATTTCCTCGAGGGGCCAAAAGTGCTGAACGGCGCCTCCGACCTGATGGTGCAGGCCTTCGGCGACAAGGGCCGGCATGCCCGCACCACCGTCGGCGTGGCGTCGCTGCCCGCGGACGCCGCCGTCGAGGTCGAAGGACTGTTCGAGGTCTCTTGAAGCATGAGTGTTGGTTCGATCGGCCCGTCCGGGCTTACGGTGCACCTCTCCCCATGGGAACAGATGCACTGCAACCGCGGAAGGACTGATCGAACCAAAATCATCGTGCTCAGGGAAGGAGCACTCGTTGCGTGCACCGGATTGGCTGACAGCACGGCCGATCGCGCATCGCGGTCTGCATGATCTTGCGCGTGGCATCGTCGAAAACATGCCGGGCGCGATCGATGCTGCGATCGCGGGCCGTTTTGCCATCGAGGTCGATATCCAGCTCTCCGCTGACGGCGAAGCCATGGTGCATCACGACGATGTCCTGGGCCGGCTGACCGAGGGAAGCGGACGACTCATCGAAAAGTCCGCCGCCGAGCTCAAGGCCGTCGCCTTCAAGGACACGGGCGAGCGGATGATGACGCTCGCGCACCTCTGCGCCCGCGTCGCCGGACGGGTCCCGCTGGTGATCGAGGTGAAGAGCCATTTTGACGGCGACCGCCGCCTCGTGACGCGGATGGCAGAGGTGCTGGACACCTATTCGGGACCAGTGGTCGGCATGTCCTTCGACCCGGACAAGGTGCTCGCCTTGCGCGAGACCATGCCAAAACTGTTGCGCGGCATCGTCGCGCAGCGCAGCTATGATGACGGCTACTGGGCCAAGCTGACACCAGAGCAGCGCGCGGGCATGCTGTATCTCCGCCACGGCTTTCGCACCGAACCGCATTTCGTTGCGTTCTGGATCGACCAGCTTCCGGCCCCGGCCCCCTGGATCGCCCGCACCATTTTTGGCTGCCCGCTGCTCGCCTGGACGGTGCGCACGAATGAACAACGTGCGCGTGCCGCGCGCCTTGCCGACCAGATGATTTTTGAGGGATTTTTGCCGGAGGCGTGACGCCCTTGAAGTCCGTGCTGCAATGCACGATCTTTGCCACGATCCCGTTCCGGGGGCGATCAGAAGAGCCAAAATGACTGAAACCGAGATCAGTCTCGAAGCGGTGCCCGCCGTGGCCGATGTTCCGGCCGCGGACTGGGACGCCTGCGCCAATCCCGGAACTGGCTGCGAGGCTCGAAGTCTCAACGGCTCTGCTTCATCCGCTTTCTCACCGGAACTTGTCACCGGCTCCGGGACAAATTCAAAGCCGTACTACAACCCTTTCGTTTCCCACGCATTTTTTGCTGCGCTCGAATCTTCGGCCTCGGCCTGCGCGCGCACCGGGTGGGGTCCCCGTCATCTGCTGGCGAAGCTCGACGACCGCATCGTCGGCATCGCGCCCTGCTATCTGAAATCGCACTCGCAAGGCGAATATGTCTTCGACCGCGGCTGGGCCGAAGCCTACGCGCATGCCGGCGGCCGCTATTATCCAAAGCTGCAGGTCTCGGTTCCCTTTACACCGGCAACCGGGCCGCGCCTCTTGATCCGCGACGACGCTGACCGCGAACGCATCACCGCCGCGCTCGCCGAGGGGCTGATCGCACTGTGCGGCATCAGCAAGGCCTCCTCGGCCCATGTCACTTTTGCGCGCGAGACGGAGTGGAAACACCTTGCCGAGCACGGTTTCCTGCAGCGGACCGACCAACAGTTTCACTGGCACAATCAGGGCTTTTCCAGCTTTGACGACTTTCTCGCCACCCTCAATTCGCGCCATCGCAAGGCGATCAAGCGCGAACGCCGCGACGCCGTCGCCGCCGGCATCACCATCCACTGGCTGACCGGCAGCGACATCACCGAAGAGGCCTGGGACGCGTTCTTCGCTTTCTACATGGAGACCGGCTCGCGCAAATGGGGCCGCCCCTATCTGACCCGCGCGTTCTTCTCGCAGATCGGCGAGAGCATGGCTGAGGACGTGCTCCTGGTGATGGCCAAGCGCAACGATCGCTGGATCGCCGGCGCGATCAACTTTGTCGGCTCGGACACGCTGTTCGGCCGCAACTGGGGTGCCATCGAGCACCATCCGTTCCTGCATTTCGAGGTCTGCTACTATCAGGCGATCGATTTTGCCATTCAGCATCGCCTGAAGGTGGTCGAGGCCGGCGCGCAGGGCGAACACAAGATCGCGCGCGGCTACCTGCCGCAGACCACCTACTCCGCCCATTACATCGCCGATCGCTCGCTGCGCCGGGCGATCGCCGACTATCTGAAACGCGAGCGCGCCTATGTCGCTGAAGCCGGACGCGAGCTCAGCGAGGCCGGTCCCTTCCGCAAAGCCGCGGACGAGGCGCCTTGACGTTTCGCCTGGAGCGGTCAGCAGCGACGATCACGCGAGATCCCGGCAGCGCTCGGATGGGATCAGGGTTCCGCGCTGCCCCCGCGGCCGCGGCAACTGGTGAGGCGACCGCCCCTTGCCTCCGGAATATCCCGTCCTGATCACCGCCCAGCCCTATTTTCCGCATCTGCGCGGGTAAAAGTCGCGGCCGTCAGACACATACTGTAACGTTTCGAAACGAGCTGTAATCCTGCGGTAATCTCCAGACATGATCAGGACGTAGTTGCGTCGGCGGCCCGGGAGATTCGGTTGCGAGTTTTGATCGTCGAGGATGATCCCCAATTGGGGCCCTGGCTTCGCGACGCGCTTGCAAGGACATTCGGATCTTCTGACATGGTGACCTCGCTCAGCGAGGGACGGGCCGCGGTCGCCGTGCGGAATTTTGACCTGGTGGTCCTTGACCGCCGGCTCCCCGATGGCGATGGCCTGGAATTGCTCGCCGACCTGAAACAGCTGCAACCGAGACCGGCCACGGTGGTGCTGACGGCACTCGACGATCCGGTCGATGTGGCGCGCGCCCTTGACGGCGGCGCTGACGACTACGTCGCAAAACCCTTTGAGCCGGTCGAACTGATCGCCCGCGCGAAGGCGGTGTTGCGGCGCCTGTTTCTCGACAATGGCGCCGTCGTCTCCATCGCCAATCTGAGCTACGACATCGTTGGCCGCATCGTCAGCGTGGACCACAACCCGATCGTCGTCCCGCGGCGCGAACTGGCGATCCTCGAGGCCATGGTTCGGCGCGCTGGACGGGTCGTCTTGCGCGAGACGCTTGAAATCGCAGCCTATGGTTTTGAGGACGATATCCAGTCGAATGCCGTCGAGTCCCACGTCTCGCGGCTGCGCGTTCGCCTCCGCAAGGCCAACTGCCGCGTCAAAATCCGGCCGGTCCGGGGCCTCGGATATCTGCTGAGTGGCGAATGATGTCAAACTGGAAACCGCTAAGACACCTGCATCGATCCATCACGGCGCTCGCCGCGTCTCTCATCGGGGCCGTGACCACCGTCATGCTGATTTGCGCCGCGGCCCTGTTGATCCGCTTCGGCGGTGACGATGACGGAATCTGGGGCGCAGCCGACGTGGCCGACGCATTGAAAGCAGCCGTCGCGCGCAACGACCAGGGCCAACTCGTGGTCAACAAGACCCCGCAACTGGAAGCCTTCGTGCGCGACTTCCCATCCTTCTGGTACGTGGTCTCCGACAAGACGGGCGAAGTGTCCTACGGGCCGGTGCCCAGATGGCGTCCTGCAAAAGGCCACGCCCATCAGGACACGACATTTCTGGCCTACGCCATCGACGGGGGGAGCAGAAATCTCAGCCTCAGGAAGATGGCTGCGGTCAGAAACACGTCCGTCGGCGAAGTCTGGATCGAAACCGGCGGGGTGGCCTACACCGCGACGCAACTGATGCTCGGCACGCTCACCGATGCCACCCTCGTCGCTACTCCCATCCTTCTCGTCTTGATCGCGACGGCTTTCGCGGCCCTGGTCTTCGTGCCGACCCTCATCGCACGCCCGGTCCGTGCGGTTGCGGCCGCCGCCGAAATGATCGACGGCGTCCCCGAGGGGCGGCGGCTGCCGGAGGCCGGAACGCCAACCGAGCTGCTTCCTCTGGTGAGCGCATTCAATCGCGCGCTCGCGCGCATCGACATCGCGTCGAAGGCGCAGCGCAATTTCCTGTCCAACGTCGCGCACGAACTTCGCACCCCCCTGACCAACGCACGGACGACGCTGGAGCAGGTTCAGGACCCTGCCCTGCGCGCCAAACTCGTCGCCGAGAACCAGAAACTGTCATCGATCGTCACCATGCTGTTCCAGCTAGCGCGAATATCGATCGAACCGGCACGGCTCACCCGAATCGATCTCGTTGCGCTGGCCCGCCGGGTCACGGCCGAACACGTCCCGATGGCGCTGCAGAATGGAAGCGACATCGCCTTTGCAGATCCTGGATGTTCGGTGTGGGTGCTCGGCTCGGAGACCGCCATAACGGTCGCACTGTCCAACCTGATCCGGAATGCCGTGCATCATGCGGGGTCGGAGACGCCGATCCTCGTGACGGTCGCAGCGCCGGCCCGTGTGAGTGTCGTCGACTCCGGCCGCGGACTGAACCTCGGCGAACATGATGCGCTGTTCGAGCCATTTCGAAGAGGCAGCGCCGAAGCGGACGGGGTTGGGCTCGGTCTTTCCATCGTTTTCCAGGTCATGACCATCCATCAAGGAAACCTTGCGGTCCGTGAGACGCCGGGAGGCGGCACGACCGTCGAACTGAGCTTCCCTGTCGAGGAGAATCAGGGAGCGTCGATCCAAAGCGAAGCGGCTTGAGCCCGTCACGTTGATGTCGAAGACTTAAGGATCGCACCTTCGGGCATGCGCCGCCCTGGCCTCGCCGGCATGCGTCAGCCAAACACCGGATGGGCTCATTTTCGGCGCGGCCCGCCTCGCTGCAGCATGACACACGACGATGAGCATGATGGCAGCCGTCAGCGACAGCATGTCGGTGAGAGTGTAGCGGCGGCAACGTCGCATCTTCAGGACTCAGGTGGTGGAACTGATCGAGTTCAACGCGCGCTCCGATGCTGCAAGGCAGCGGGAAGGAAGGATCGGACTTAACTCTAACGCTGGACCTTGCCGCAGCATTACTCGCCGGGCCTGATCGACAGGCGCGGCGCTCGGCGGGGCATCGCGATGAATGCAACGACCTTGCGCTCGATACCCGGTACGCCAAACAATCTTGAATGAACCGTGAAGTCGCGCCTGATGAAGTCGCCGGCCTGACCCGCGATCCGCGCCATTGCGTCGATGCAGTCCATCTGGTCGTCGAAGCAGAGCGCAGCCCACCCTTGATTGAGCGTCGTGCCACGGGGCAATTCCAAGGGGTACTTGAAGGCGAGCGGTCGCCCATAATGCGGATGGTCGGGGCTGTAGAAGGCGGTGGCAAGCCCGAGGCTATCATCGCCTCCGACCGCCGCCAGCGGAACTCCCGTCAGCTCACGCCACTGACGGCTCAGTTCGTCTGCCGCCTCGTAATAGAAGCCTCGTCCTTCTTCATAGCCATGGCTGCTACGATAGAGCGCCTGGATCGGGGCTGCGACCATGACCGCCATGACGGCGACAGCGGCAACCAGTATCGTCGCATTGACGGTGTAGAACCGCGCGATCGGATAGCTCGTGCCGCACACGATCGGCACAGCGAACAGGAATAGTCCCTGAAGAGCCCATAACGACGGCAAGTCGGTGCCGAGGACCAGCGAGGTGACGACCGGCAGCGCGATCGTACCAATCGCGATGTGATAGATCAGCTTGAGGTTCGCGTTCATCGCTGCAAAATCCCGGCCTGCGCGTCCCAGCCGATAGCCGGCGATCATCACCCAGGTCAGAGCAGAGACGCCCATCGCCGCCGCAAGACCGAGGAGAAAGAAGACGACCTCGCGAAGCGACGTCGCCGGATCAAGGCCGGCATGGGCGAGCGCGTAGGTGAAAGGCGGAGCGCCTGTTGTCGCAAGCCAGTAGAGATGCGGCGATAGCGCGACCAGGCCCGTGACCGCGGAGATCCAGGGCGACACGGAGACGAAATAGGCTCGCCGCAGCGGATGGGCGAGCGCCGCAAGACCGAAACTCGCGACCAGGAAGATGGAGTAGTATTTCCCCAACATTGCGAGAGCAGCGGCAGCTCCGGCGGCGATTGCCCAGGGCACCGTTCTCGTTTCGAACGCGCGGAGAAAGCAATAGGTCGCAAGCGGCCAGGTCGCCAGCAGCACGGCGTTCGCATTGAAGCGCTGGGCGTGGAACTGGTAGGCCGGCGTCAACATCAGCAGCAGCAGCACGATCAGCCGCTTGTCCCCGGCGACAAAGCGCCTTGAAATGAGGTCGACGAACCACAGCGCCAAAGCCGCGTTCGTCATTGCCATCAGTTGCAACGACCAGTCGGCTGACGGAAAGATGGACGTCCAGGCCCCTGTGACCCATCCCATCAACGGAGGATGCTTGGTGCAGCCCCAGGCGAAGTTTCGTCCCAGCGTCCATGTCTCGAGCACATCGGGATGCAGGCCCGCGCCAAGATAGGCGATCGACAAATACGCCGTCCAAACCGCCACGAAGCACGAAAGGAGCAACGGCACGGACCAGCCCGCTTCCACGCCGTCCGCCCATCGGATGAAAGGACGACGCCACGGCGCAGGGCAGCGATCCGAACGTCGCGCCATTGCCGAAAATGCAAAATCGATCAGCATGTCATCCGACAACGCAAGCAGGAAGCCAGGGACGACAACTGCAAGGCGCTTGGGGCGAGCCGCACGAATCAGCGCAGTGTCTCCGGTAGCTGGATGAGCGTGAAATTCACCGCGATCATTACGACAGCGTTACGCGTCGCTCGCGATGAACGCCTCGTCCCGCATTCGGGCCTGAAACAGGAGAGATCAGCGCTGCCCGCTGTAATTCGTCGGTAAGGTAGCTCCGTTAGCGCTGAGCGTGCTTTTGGACAGGAGGAGGTTCGCATGAAAAAGCCGGTCATCATTGCGGCGATCGCGCTGATCGAATTGGGGGCATTGTCGCCTGCGGCCCGCGCGGGTGACGCCGGCGCAATCGCCGCAGGCGTCATCGGCGGCCTTGCGGTCGGTGCCCTGGCGGGAGGAGCGATTGCCGACGCCAATCGCCCGCCTGCCGTCGTCTATGACGACGATGAGTATGTGACTGTCTATCGACCGCGTCGGAGGATCCACGTGTACCGGTATGTGGAGCCACCGCACTACGGTTACTACCAGGATTATCGATACGACTACGGCCCGTGGCGCGACTATTGATGGCGTCCGCGGCTCATTCGCAAATGCTGCGCGAAGACGAACTGCGCGCAGCATTCTGTGAGCGTGATCGGATCCGTCCAGCTCGCACTACGGGGCGGGTTCGATCAACACATCCAAACTCGGCTCTCGGGCAGTGGTGCGGCTCCCCGCGCATCGCCCGGTGAGCAGGTCGTTCGGGAACCGGCCCCAGCCCCCCGCGCTCTCCCGAACGGCCTGCAGCGCGACTGCTGCCAGGCCCGAGCTTCTGATGTCGCGGTGGATAGGACGTCCGGCACGCCGAGACAATCACGCCGGCAGCTTGATCGGCCTGGACGCCAGACAGTTGCCGCACCAAGCAAAAATAATAGTTCTTGGAGTCTTCGTGCGATCGGGAGTCGCCGTTGAGCGCGAGCCAATTGCACGCCACTGCAGCGCCCGTCCTGCACGCATCATCGGACGGCAGACATCGACCGGGGGCCGGTCGCGCAACGCTTGCCGCTTTGCTCGCAATCTGGCAGCCGGCACGCAGAAGTCAAGATGATACCAAGGGGGCACCGACGAGAACACGCAGGCGGTGCAATTGATAGGTTGAGAGGCGGAGCCTAAGATCGCAGAGCCGCCGCAAATTTTGCCGACTGGAGCGCGTCTCGAGTTAGCAAGAACGCCAAGTCTCGAGGGAGCCCGCCATGACCGCCTACGACCCGAACAACATCTTTGCAAAAATCCTGCGCGGCGAATTCCCCTGCCACAAGGTTTACGAGGACGACCACGTGCTGGCCTTCCTCGACATCATGCCGCGCTCGCCGGGCCACACCCTGGTCATCCCGAAGGCGGCGGCCCGCAACATCATCGACATCAAGATCGAGGACTACCTGCACGTCGCCCGCGCCACCCACAAGATCGCGGCCGCGGCAAAACAGGCGTTCAACGCCGACGGCCTCACCGTCCAGCAGTTCAACGAGGCGTCCGGCGGACAGGTGGTGTTTCACCTGCACGTGCACGTGATGCCTCGGCATGACGGCATCGCGCTGCTGCCGCCGGCCAGCCGCCGCGAGGACGCTAATGTGCTGGAAGACCATGCGACAAAACTGATCGCGGCGCTGCAGGGGACGTGACAGGCACGGTCGGCAAATTACGGCGACCCCCTGAGCGAAAATCGGCCATTGGACACCGGCGGTGCAACATGCGGCGACGAGGGCGCCTCTGTCTGGACCGCGGCAACCTCGTCGGCAGAAGAATAACCCAGGTTAACTCCTGCCCCGGGGAGGTGCTTGTCTTGCCCGGCGGTGACGTCAGCATCACCAGTTCCGGGGAACCTGCTCAATTGTATCTCGTTGAGATATCCACCTTGTGAGCGGGGCGTCTTGCGAAAAAAAAGGCCCTGTCCGATCGATGATCTTCGCGCTGCAACTGCTGCTGGGGCGGTTGGGGCCAGGCGTGCCGTGATCAGACTGTGAGGGGGACTTTCATGAAAGCTGATGCGAAGGCAGAGCCGTCGCGCCGCCTTGCCGGCATCGAAAAATCACCGACCGGGATCAGCGGCTTCGATGAAGTGACTGATGGCGGAGTGCCAAAGGGCCGGCCAAGCTTGCTGTGCGGCGCGGCGGGCTGTGGCAAAACCCTGTTCGGGATGACGTTTCTTTACAAGGGCGCGGTCGAGTTTCACGAGCCCGGCGTTTTCATCACGTTCGAGGAGCAACCGGAGGATCTGGTCAAGAACGTCGGCTCCCTCAACTATGATTTGGAGGCGCTGATCGCCGAGAACAAGCTCGCCGTCGACCACGTCCACTTCGAACCGACGCAGATCGCCGAGTCAGGCGATTATGATCTCGAGGGACTTTTCATCCGGCTCGGCCATGCAATCGACACCGTGGGCGCCAAGCGGGTCGTCATCGATACCATCGAGACCTTGTTCAGCGGGCTTGAGAATCAGGCACTGCTGCGCGCCGAGTTGCGGCGACTGTTTCAGTGGCTCAAGGACAAGGGCGTGACCGCGATCATCACGGCCGAGCGCGGCGAGGGAACGCTGACCCGCTACGGGCTGGAAGAATATGTGGCCGATTGCGTGATTGTGCTCGACAACAGGGTTCAGGACCAGCTGTCGACGCGCCGCATGCGGGTGATCAAGTATCGCGGATCGGCGCACGGCACCAACGAGTATCCGTTCATCATCGACGAGCAGGGCATCACCGTGATGCCGATCACGTCGAGCGGGCTCACTCACCTGGCCTCTGCCGAACGTGTTTCAAGCGGTATTCCCGACCTCGATGCGATGCTCGAAGGCAAGGGTTACTTCAAGGGCTCCAGCATTCTCGTGTCCGGAATGGCGGGCAGCGGAAAATCGACGGTCGCGGCGCATTTCATCAATTCCGCCTGCGCGTCGGGCGAGCGCTGCATCTATTTCGCCATGGAAGAAGCGCCCCAGCAGATCATTCGCAACATGCGCTCGGTCGGGATCGATCTGGAAAAATGGGTCGACCAGGATCTGCTCCGCTTCAAGGCGCGGCGACCGAACCTTTACGGCCTGGAGACTCACTTGGCCGCGATGTATCGCGACGTCGCCGAGTTCCAGCCCGCCGCGGTCGTCGTCGATCCGATGTCCGCGCTGATGTCCGCCGGCGAGGGTGCTGACGTGCATGCGATGACCCTTCGGCTCGTCGACTTCCTGAAGGAGCGCGACATCACGGCGCTGTTCACAAACCTGAGCGCCGGGGCGGCCGAGAGCGGCGCCACCGCCATGCAGGTTTCCTCGCTGATGGACAGCTGGCTGATGCTCTACAATCGCGAGAGCAACGGCGAGCATAACCGCCAGATCTATCTGTTGAAATCGCGCGGCATGGCGCATTCCAACCAGGTTCGGGAGTTCATCCTGTCGGCCGACGGGATCAAGCTGCGCGAAGCCTATATCGGGCCGGCAGGTGTCCTGACCGGCTCGGCCCGGCTTGCGCAGGAAGCCCAGGACAAGGCCGCAGCGCTCCTTCGCGACCAGGAAATGCAACGGCGCTCCCGCAATCTGGAGCGAAAGCGACGCGAGATCGGCGCGCAGATCGAAGCCTTGCAGGATCAACTCGCCAGCGAGGTCGACGAGCATAAGCTCCTCGACCGCGAACGCGTTTTCCGTGAGGACCAGCTGGCCACCGACCGTTCTGCAATGGCCAGAAACAGGCAGGTCGCGGCAGCGCCAGCCGAGACAGGCACGAACGCTGCCAACGGGCCCAAGAGTCGACTGGAAAAGCCATGACCGACCAGGACGGATACAATCTCCGGCTTTACGTCGCGGGCCAAACCCCGAAATCGATGGCCGCGATCGCGAACCTGAAGAAGATCTGCGACCAGCATCTTGCCGGCCGTTATGAAATCGAAATCATCGATCTGATCAAGGATCCGGCCCTGGCCCGACGGCACCAGATCGTCGCCATTCCAACGCTCATCCGCGAGTTGCCGGAGCCGCTCAAGCGCATCATCGGCGATTTGTCCAATGTCGAAAAGGTGCTGGTCGGTCTCGACATCCAGCCAACCTGAATGAGTGTCGCATGTCAGACTCCGAGCGCACGACCGCGCGGCCACCGCAGTTTCAGGACGCCGAGGAAACCGTGCGCGCCATCCATGGTGGGCATGTCGACGCGGTGGTGGTCATCAAGGATCAGGAAAGCCCCCAGATCATCCTGCTGCAGGGCGCGGACAAACCCTATCGGGTTCTCGTCGAGCACATGAGCGACGGCGCCCTGACGTTCGGAACCGATGGCGCCATCCTTTACGTCAATGGGCGGGTCTCCGAACTCACCGGTTATGCCGCGGAGGACCTCGTTGGCCGACATGTCGGCACGCTGTTCGAGGGTAACGGACCGCCGCTGGACACCGACGTTTCGATCGAGGCGAGACTCCTGCGCTCCGACGACACGTCCGTGCCGGTCAAGATCTGGGCCCGGTCGATTTCAATCGACGATTCGACTGTGACGACATTGGTCACGTTGACCGATCTTTCGGCGCATCGCCGGGCCGAGCAGCTCGCGGCAGCCGAACGCTTCGCCCGATCGGTTCTCGAGCAGGCGACGGAAGCGATCGTCGTGCTGGGTCCCGAAGGCCATATCACCCATGCAAGCGCGCTCGCCGAGGAACTCGCCGAGCAGCCGCCGGTCGGTTGCACCTTTTCGAAAGCGTTTCCACTGGAGGCGCAGAGCACCGACCAGGCCAGAACATTGGCGCGTTTTTCCGCCGAGAGTCTCGACCGGCTGTTGGCCGCGAAGCCATTCCACGGCGTGGAAGTCAGATTGCGAAGCGAGCGGCTGTCAGATCGGTCCTTCCTGCTCAGCGCGGGGCCACTTTACGACGACAGCAAGGCCTGTGTCGGGTCCATCGTGACACTCACGGACATAACGGAGCGGAAGCATGCCGAAGAACAGCAGGCCATGCTGGTCGCGGAGCTCAATCACCGGGTCAAGAACATCCTCGCAATCGTGCGATCGGTTGCGTCGCAGACCGCCGGGTCCTCGGCATCCCTGGACGGTTTTACGTCGGCATTTTCAGGGCGTCTCAAGGCCGTGGCGCTTGCGCATGACATTTTGACCGAGACCCGGTGGATCGGCGCCGGGCTCAAGGAGCTTCTCACCGCAGCCCTCGCCCCCTTTCATTCCGCCGATAGCAGGCGTGTGACGATCGACGGGCCGGCGATCCTGTTGCGCGCCGATGCGCTGCTTCCGCTCTCGATGGCGTTTCACGAACTGGCCACCAACGCCGTGAAGTACGGGGCTCTGTCGTCGGAAGACGGCCGGATCGATATCACCTGGCGATTGGCCGACGCTGACCGAGCCGTCGAGCTGATATGGCGCGAGCGGGACGGCCCGAAGGTGGAGCTCGGCAAGTCCTCGGGGTTCGGAACGCGGCTCATCGACCGCATCATCGCCTACGATCTCGACGGCGGCAGCGAATTCGACTTCGATCCGCTGGGGCTTCGCTGCACGCTCAGATTTCGAATACGAACGACCCCGGCCTCAGAGGTCAAGGCGGCCGGGGCCACCGTCCGATAGCGGATTTCCGAAGACCTGCTCGCAGGCTCGCCGCAGTTCGCGTTCGTCAACCGGCTTGCCGATGCGTGGCAACGTCCGGAACTTTTCTGGAAAGAAGCTGATGTCCTGGTAGCCCGAGGTAATGATGAGCGGCAGCCGCAGGGCCTGCAGCCCGGGCATGATCTCGAAAATCAGTTGGCCCCTCAGGTTGACGTCGAGGAGTGCACCGTCGCACCGGCCCTCCACGGCATGCGGCAGCACCTCCTCGACGCGGGACACCGGTCCGACCACCAAGCAGCCTAACTGTTCCACCATGGCTGCGAGCTCGAACGCAATGAAGCTCTCGTCCTCGGCGATCAGGATACGTCGACCAGCCAGTGGAACTTTTGCGCTGCGCAAGACACTTCTCCCTGGATCTCCAAGTGCCATGTCGAACGTTCCAGGCGCGAAATATTTCCCTTGTGCGATCGATAACCAAGCAGCTTGTGCTGTCGATGCCAGTCCGCCGCTGCATTCGAGTTTGGTCCTGCGCAGACGCCCCGCGATGTCGTGCGTTCACACCTGCTGGGATGGGGACTACGGACATCAGACGCGCCCTGACCCGCGCCGGCTCACGCGATCAGGTCGTGATGCGACGCATGGAAGGCGATGCTGATCGTGGCGCGGGCGTCGGCGAGATCACCATGGCCGACGAAATGGAAGGCATCCGGCGCCTCGTCGGCGGGATGAGATCCACCACCTTCCGAGGAAGACCCGTGCCATGAATCATGCGGACCGGCCGCTGCGGAGGGTTCGGCTGACGGAGCGCTCACGTTCGCATGCGGGAGGTCGGAATCGTCCTTGAACCGGAACGAGGACGAATTCGCCTGACGATCGACATCGTGGCGGCCGACGTCGTCGGCGCCCTGGATGGATACGGCCACCGTCTGGGCCGTGCCGTCGATGCTGGTCACCGTGAATGTGTCTGTCAGCGTATCGCAGGCGCTCAGCGCCTTGAGCGCGGGATTGCCCTCGTCGAGCATGTAGGTCCAGGTGCCGCTGGCCGTCATCGTGAAGCTGCCGTAACCGTGATCGCTCATCTGCGGACAGGTCACCGCCGCGAACGTGTTGTCCGGGTTGTCGACGTCCCTGTCGGTCAAAGTGCCGCTCGCGCTGGGCGGAGGGTCGCAGGACCTGCTCGGCTCGACAACGCAGCCGTGCGTGTCGCCGCAAATGACGGCTGCGTCGTTGCGCCCTTCGATCGTGATGGTCACCGTTTGCGCGGTTCCGTCGACAGTCTTGACGACGAATGTATCGGTGAGCGTCTGGCTCACGTTGAGCGCCTGGACCGCACAATTGTCGTCATCGAGCGTGTAGGTCCAATGCCCGTCGGCGGTCATGGTGAAGCTGCCGTAGCCGTGATCGCTTGCGTGCGGCGAACTCACCGCCGTGAATGTGTTGGCCGGATCGTCGACGTCGGTATCGGTCAATAGACCGGTCGCGGTCGGGACGCCGTGTGCGGCGTTGTGGACCCCGCCCGCTTCGACCACAGAGCCGTGCGTGTCTCCGGAGACCACAGCCGGATCGTCGGAGCCTTGGATGGTGACGGTCACGACCTCCGGCGTGCCGCCTATCGTGGTCACCGTGAAGGTATCGGTCAGCGTGTCGCAGGCCTTCAGCGCCTGGACCGCGGGATTGCTGTCGTCGAGCGTGTAGCTCCAGTGCCCGTCGGCAGTCATGGTGAAGCCGCCGTAGCCGTGATCGCTCGCGTGCGGCGAACTCACCGCCGTGAATGTGTTGGCCGGATCGTCGACGTCGGTATCGGTCAACGTCCCGCTCGCCGAGGGAACGCCGTGCACGCCGGCCGCGGCCTCGACGACCGAACCGGCCGCCAGTCCGGACACGACCGCCGCGTCGTCCGTGCCGTTGATGTCCACCGTGAAGACCTGGCTCGCCGACGCCTGGCCGTCGGAGGCGGTGATCGTGAAGCTGTCCGTGGTGGGCGCCTTCAGCGCGTTGATGGCGTCGCTGTTCGGCACGTAGGTGTAGGCGCCAGTCGCGCTGTTCAGGTACAGAATCCCGTACGAACCGGGCTTCTCGATGTCATAGGTGGCACCGTCGATCACGACCGGGCCGACCGCGCCGCTCGCGATGCCGAAGGTCAGCGCGCCGCCGGAACTGAAGCTGCTGGCGGAAAAGCTGCCGCTGGTCGCCGAGAACTCGTCGAATGCGACCGTGTCGACCTCGACCAGGCCCGACGCCACCCTCAGCGTCGGCGGTGTATGGACGAGAAGCATATCCGGAACCGAACTGGCGTGGACCGAGAGCGCTGGAAGGGCCTGCTGCGGCACAAGCTCGTCCGGCTCGACGAAGTTGATCGGCTGCGGCGCCAGTTCTGGCCCTTCGCCCGGAGGCGTGCTGGAGCCGTGCGGCCCCTGCTCCTTCGCAAGGTTGGCGAGCACCTCCTGCTGCTGGGCCTGCAGGTCCTCCATCCGCGTGGCGCTGTTCGCGACCGGGGCGACGCTGACTGAGGACCCGACCTTGTTAAGAACGACCGTCTGCCCAGGGTCGTCGACGACGATATGGCGCGGCACGGCCTCCTTGGTAACGAGCTCGAAGGAACCGTGCTCGAAATCCTTGTAGGTGATGGTGCCGTGGTCGAACAGCGCGGCGTCCGGATCGGCGGCCCGGGCCTCCTTGAGCGCGGAAAGCACAAGCGCGACGAAGGACAGCGCGCCGGCCCATCCGGCGCCCGCTCCGTCGGCGCCATGGCGGCCGGGAACGGGCGGCGGAAAGCGTCGGCCCGGCGTCAACCGGCAGCCGCTGAAGATCCGTGCGAGCGACATACTCAGGTCTCGCAGGTTGCCGCTTCCGCCGAAACGGCCGAACGAACCGGATGAGTGTAAGTCTGTCCGCAACGTCTCAGGTTCGACGCGACGCGCCTGCACCTGTCATCCGGAGGTTTCGCTCTCGGAACATTGAGGCCATTCGGCAGCCCGAAATGCGCCATTTTGTTGACGCAAGCTGTCCGGAAGAATGGCGGCCGTGACTAAGAAGGGGGACGCGTCGCGATCTGGTTCGCGCGCGGTTCTGCTGTTATTCCGCCGGGGCGCTGCCGGGCTCTTCTCGAACGGGAGGAGATGGATGGACGGACGCACGACGATCGCCGGTCTTTTGGGCCTCCTGCTTGCGATGGCACCTTCGCCGTCGGATTCCGCTCGGGCACAGGACGTCAAGCCGATCGGCAAGGTCGTGAGCACCGTCGGCAAGGTGACGATAGAGCATGCCGACGCCGCGGTCGTTCAGGCCAGGCTGTCCGAAGACCAGGCCGACGCGAAGGTCAGTGATCCCATCTATCGCGGCGACGTGATCAAAACCGGCGCCGACGGTCGTGTCGGCATCAACTTCGTCGACGGCAGTTCGTTCAACGTGTCGAGCAACGCCAGCATGGAAATGAACGAATTCGTCTACGACCCGGCCGGGAAGTCCAACTCGACCTTCTTCAGTCTCGCCAGGGGTACGTTCACCTTCATTGCCGGCAGCGTCGCGAAGACCGGCAACATGAAAGTCGACACGCCGGTGGCGACATTGGGAATACGGGGCACCACGCCTCACATCGAGATTTCCGACGACGGCACCGTCAGGTTCTCCACGCTCATCGAGGAGGGCAAGGACAGCGTCATGAAGCGCAAGGCCGCGCCCGGCGCGGCCCCGATACGGGAGCGGAGGACCGAGCGCGAACTCGGCATCTGCCGGAGATGCTGAGGACGCGCCTCGCCGCAGCGCCCGTCCTGATCCTGCTGCTCGCGCCGGCGATTGCCCAGAAGCCGAAGGAAGGGCAGTTCAGGAATGTCGAGCTCTGCAACGGCGCCTCCTTGCCGGTGACGAGGATCGAGGCCTGTTCGGCCTTCATCGAGGCCGACCGGGGTGGACCTTCGTCCCTGGCCATCGCCTACAACAACCGCGGCATCGCCTACGCCGCGAACGCCGACTACGACCGCGCCGTTGCCGACTTCGAGAGCGCGATCGCGATCGACCCC